>Ga0307282_10000763_pt1 | contig 10787 bp, 12 predicted proteins | sample ER_DNA_121_FD_194475 | JGI IMG/M metagenome (GOLD analysis project Ga0307282, IMG submission 194475) | Bulk soil microbial communities from the East River watershed near Crested Butte, Colorado, United States - ER_DNA_121 | ecosystem: Environmental > Terrestrial > Soil > Floodplain | place...
GAAACGATCGCCATGATTGGCTCGCCAGCCGGGCGCGTCGCCACCGTCTGTTCATTCCGAAGTTTTGCGGCTTCCGTAAGATCGTTCGTCGATATCAGGGCGGCCAGGCTGGCAAAGGCGGCTGCAACGCGCAATCCCGCCAGTTTGTGCCTCGGGTTGAAGACAAGAAGTTTCATGTGGCCACCATCTGATCGAACTCTTTCAACGCCGCCGCGTTCCATGGCCTTTCCTAAGCTGAAGGCGCGCCTGCCATTAAAGTATCGGACCTGTTCTGCTTGCTTTCAAATTCGCACTCGCAAAAGTCTCGCGATTGGTGCGCATTCTGAAATAATCGAGCACGAACAACCGAACCGCAGATGAAAGGTTGTGACGGGTACGGTCGATATCGATCCGTTCTATCAGCATATCTACTGCAATATTTTCGCTACGCGCGATCTCCCTTAGGCAATTCCAGAATTGGTTTTCCAGGGAAATAGACGTTTTATTTCCCGCGAGCCTGATAGAGCGCTTAAGCACGGGAGAATATGGATGGCGGCGGGCCTTACGATCAGGAGTCGATACATCGGAGTGTCTCAGCCTGGTTTCCATGGAACAACTCCTCCAGCGAGGGGAATTCGTTCAATTCTCCGAAATGCACGCGCCCAAATCGAGTTGGACCCAAGTCCAATGTCCCATTTGGGCCGTTAGCGGACATTCCGTGACGTCTACGCCATGTCCGCTTTACCCCCAAAAGCGGACATTCGTGGCTGCGGTTGGAATGTCTACTATGTGCCAATAGCTCGGTTCGAGCGCGCGCCTTCCATGCCTGGGCGATCCTTAAAGGCGTTTCCTTTGCGTTCCCCTAGAATGGAGGATGCTTGGGATCAATCCATTATGCGCCCTAGCGGCAAATTGGTTAAGGGCCAAACGCGAACTTTTGTGTGTCCGAGCCAACAGCCGCATTCATGAAGGCGCGATTTTCCGAACGGCTGTTATCGGACGTCAGGCCACCTAAAATAATGAATTCATTCCGCGCCGGTGTAGATGCAGTACCAATAGACTCCTCTTGAGAGACCCAGATCGGAGATAGCACCCCCAGCGCTGGGTTGACTCGCAGCCGCCTTGCACTGATCTAGATTCTTGAATTTTCCAACAACCTGGGAACCGACGCCAACCGGCGTAACCGTACCACCAAGAACCGCTATCACTACGATGAGCGCATACATCGCCAGACCTCTCTGTTTTTAGGTCTAGCGAAAATGCGCCTTACAACGATAAATAGATTGATTTGGATCAAGTGTAGAAAATCGAAGTGCCCAACGTCCGCTTTGGGCCCATTACCGGACATTCCGTGACGTCTACGCCATGTCCGCTTTTTACCCCCGATGACATTTCGCGCGACGTGCAGCATGCCGCTACGTGCCACGAGCAGACATGGTGCCAAATTACTCAATCACCTAGCTTGGCGTCCAACGTGATCTGCGCGTTGAGAACCTTGGACACCGGGCAATTCTTTTCCGCCTCGCCGGCCATTTTGTCGAATGCCGCCTGATCCAGATTTGGCACATTGGCGCGCAACGTCAGGGCGGAGCGTGTGATACGAAATCCCTGTCCCTCCGGTTCAAGGCTGACGGCCGCCTCGGTGCTCAACTCAGTTGGCGTAAAGCCGGCGCCCTGCAGCTGGAAGGCGAGGGCCATCGTAAAGCAGCCGGCATGCGCTGCCGCGATGAGCTCTTCAGGGTTCGTGCCTCTCTCGTTTTCAAAGCGGGTCCGGAAAGAATACGGGGTTTCAGCGAGCACGCCTGAATCGGTCGAAAGATGCCCATTGCCGGCGCGGCCCGTTCCACGCCAAACGGCTTTTGCCTTGCGGATCATTGAACTCTCCCTGTGCTAGTTTGGCGATAACGCCTCTCTCCATCGATTGCTCCGGTGAAAAATGACCGATCGCAAATCAGTCACGCAATATCTTGAAGACTATGCCGCAGGTCAGGTTTATCGCTCAGCCCGTCTGCGCATAGACAAGGATCAGATCATCGCTTTCGCGGGGCAGTTTGATCCGCAACCTTACCACCTGGACGACGAAGCCGCCCGCAAATCGGTTTTCGGTGGCTTGGCGGCCAGCGGCTGGCATACCGCGGCGCTGACCATGCGTCTGCTCCTGGATGGCGAGTTCAGACCAGCCCACGGTATCCTAGGAGTTGGTGTCGACGAGTTGCGCTGGCCGCGTCCTGTTCGGCCTGGCGACGACCTGTACGCGGAAACCGAGGTGCTCGACGTGCGTCCGTCCAAGTCGCAGGCCGATAGGGGTCTGATCAAGGTGCGCACGACAACGTTCAATCAACGCGGCGAGCAGGTGCAAATTTATATCGGCAACCTGCTCGTTCCACGCCGTCCGGCCGCAGCCTAGTGCCAGAAAATCTGGTAGGCCGCGAAAATGGTTTCGATAAGAATCAGCGCAATGATTATCCGCTCGAGCCGCAATGACCGCTCGGTATCGATGATGTCGGCCAGAGCCTTTGCCGTATCGGAAATCACGGTCAGTTTTCGGGTGAGCAGATCGGCGCGCTCCTTGAGTTCGTATTCGTCCTCAAGCCTCGCATAGAATCTCTCGAGGTCCGGTCGATCCCAAAGCACGTCGGGCTTTTCGGCCACCGCCACCAGACCTGATACGCGCTGCTGAACGAGCAACGCATTTCCGATGTGCTTCAGGAGTGACCGGCGTCCGCCCGGCGTCCGCCCGTGTTCGGCCAACTCGCGAGCCAGCGGTTCGATAACGTCGAATACGGCGCTGACGTTGCGTTCGTCGTGCGCCACAATGAGGTTCGTCGCTATGGCGTCGGCGATGATGAGAACGTGCTCGGGCAACAGCGCCTTCAGCGAAATGACGCCGGTTGGCGTAATCTGCTCATCTTTATCGGGTGCGATCTCGATTTGTGCCGTTTCCTCCTCAAGCCGTGCAAACCGACCAATGATGCGTCCGTCAAGGCTTCGAATGATTTCATCCTCTTGCAGGGGTGTCATTCCGACGAGGACGGCAACGCCATACCGGAAAAGGACAACGAAAGCTCCGGTTTCGATTCGAAAAGCCATGGGCGTCGTTGACAGGACGTTATGTCGTTCGAGCCCCGCGGTATCAAGGCGATCGCCGAGCAAGAGTGCTCTAACGGTGACATGGTGGTTGCCATGGTCTGACAAGCCGGATTCCAGAGGAGAGGCCGGGGGAGAAACGATGTCGGGTTCGAGTGCCATCGATGCGAACTCTGCCTGATGTGAGCTTTCCCGCAAGTGCCCCAGCCCGCAAGTCGACAGCCTGCCACGCTTCCGGTTCTCTTAAAACAGCTCACAGAAACTATCGTTCAATCTCGCGAACTCTTTACCGCGAAGTCAGGCTGCCTTAAGAAGGTCATTGTTGAAGCAAAACAGGTTCTCGCCGCGAAAAACGATGTCGAAATTCCGTCCGGCGATTGCACGCAGAAAATTTCGTGAGCTGCCGGTTCCGGGCAGAAGTCAGTCGTGAAGCTCGATAACAATCAGAGGAAAACGGTCGACCCAGGCGTCGTTGTTGCTAAAGAGGTCCGCTTCGCCACCTTCGATGTCGATCTTGCAGATCAACGGGACGGCCGCCGGAAACCGCCGGAGAATATTGTCCATCGTAATGGATGCCACCTGGATATTTCCCTCGGCACTTCCCGCGCGAAATCCCCACTCTCCGATACCAGGATCGCTGAGCCATAGTTTTCCATCTTCGCTCGCGACCGCAGCTTCGACCGGAGTGATCGGCAGGCCCATGGCGTTTTCCCGGAGCACCATGAAGTTTCCCGGGTCCGGCTCGACGGCGCAAACGTGAATCCGAGGATCCAGCTGGGTGAAATAAAGAGCACTTGCGCCGATATTCGCGCCCGCATCGACGACCAGAAGAGACTCGCCTCGATGCCTCATTCGCGTATTTTTTCAGGCTGGGCCGGTTATGTCGGCAGCCACCGCGCCAAGGCACTTGCCGCTGCAGGCCACGACGGCGTCGTGCTCGATAGTCTGCTAAACGGCCATCGCGACTTTGCCCGCTGGGGCAAGCTGATTGCCGGCGATATTCGCGATGCCGCGACGTTGGATTCAATATTCGCGGCGCACCGTTTCGATGCGGTCATGCATCTGGCCGCGCTGGCCTATGTGGGCGAATCTGTAACTGCGCCCGACCGCTATTACGATGTCAATGTGAACGGAACGCGCGTGCTGCTCGACGCTATGATGCGCGCCGGCGTGCGGGCGATCGTGTTCTCGTCGAGTTGTGCAGTCTATGGCGAGCCGGAGCGGATGCCGATCAACGAAGACGAGCGGCTCGATCCGATCAATCCCTATGGCTTCACCAAGCTGGCCTGCGAGCGGATGATGGATGATTTTGGGCGTGCTTACGGATTGAAATCGGTGAGACTACGCTATTTCAAAGCCGGTGCGGATCCGGCAGCCGAGATTGGCGAACGTCACGACCCCGAGACGCATCTCATTCCGCTGGTTCTTGAGGCTGTTCGGGATCAAGGCCGGACATTCGCGTTTTTGGCTCGGACTATCCGACGCCCGATGGCACGGCGCTCCGCGATTATGTGCATGTCTGCGGTCTCGCGCACGGACACGTGCTCGCCGCCAATCATTTGCTCAACAATGGCAAAACGCTTGCCATCAATCTGGGCAGCGGCCGCGGGGGATCGGTCCGACAAGTGATCGAAATCGTGCGGAAAATCACGGGCCGCAAGGTTGTTGCGCGCGACGATCCGCGGCGACCGGGCGATCCCGCTCATCTTGTGGTTGATCCGACCAAGGTTCGAGAAATACTCGGTTGGACGCCTGAACGGTCCGATCTGGCGACGATTGTCGCTGACGCGTGGCGCTGGCATCTAAAGTGCGGCGCGGCTTCCGTTAAAACCGGAGTTTAGCGCCCGCCGGGGGCTGCTACCGTGCGACGAAAATATGGTCGGGGGGCAGACCATCTCGCCGGCGCTTGTGCATTGCCGCGTATGCTGCTTGGTCGGAGCAATGAGCTCGGGAAGTCCCAGCGTCCACAACAAGCTTGCACAGCTTGAGCAGGGAAACTGCACTGACGTACAGGAGCGAAGCGCTTCGGGGCGCAAGCCGAAGCCCCTCCTGACAGGCCTGGATGGCGGATTGATAGTCTCCTGCTTGGCACAGTATGGTCGCATAGTTCTCCAGGTACGGAATATTTGGCGGGTGACCCGACAGTGAGCGCGCGATGAGAGACTTGGCACTCTCCAGTTTGCCCGCGCTCGCCTCAACGATACCGAGATAGTGAAGCGCGTGAATGTTGTCCGGATCGGTTTTAAGAACATCCCGGTAAAGCTCGGCCGCCCGAGTCAGGTTACCCCCTTGATGATAGGAAAATGCGGTCTGCAGCTTCTGCCGGTTCTGAGCCTTTGACATCTCTTACTCGGACAATACCAAACACGCCCCACTATCGGCGCCGCTTCCTGCGCCGCGTGCCGTCAGCTGCGGCCGATCTCTCGCGGATCAAGCGCATCGCGCAAGCCATCGCCGACCAGATTGAATGACAGGACTGTCAGGAAAATTGCAAGCCCTGGCCACACGGCCATCCATGGCGCGTTGACGAGGAAGCGCTGCGCCGAATTGAGCATGCTCCCCCAGGACGGTTCTGGCGGCTGTTGCCCCAGGCCCAGGAATGAAAGAGCGGCTTCGGCAATGATCGCCGCCGCGATCGATAGGGTGGCCTGGACCAGCAGGGCCGGCATGATGTTCGGGAGGATATGGACGAAAACGATACGCCAGCGCGGATTTCCGACCGCACGCGCGGCCTCCACGTAATCCTCCATCTTGACCGCCAGCACCTGTCCGCGCGTCAGACGGACGAAAATCGGCGTTGCCGTTACCCCGATGGCAATCATGGCGTTGCCGAGACTTGGCCCGAGAAAAGCGGCAAGCGCGATGGCCAGAATGAGGAAGGGGCAGGCGAGCATCGCATCGGTCATGCGACCGATCAGTGCGTCAAGAAAGCCGCCCAGGTAACCCGCCGCCAATCCCAGCGGCACTCCGATCGACAGCGCAATGCCAACAGAGATGACGCCGGCGAGCAGCGACGCGCGCGTCCCATAGATGACACGAACCAGGATATCGCGGCCGAGATCGTCTGTGCCGAACCAGTGAGACAGCGATGGCGGATGGCGCACGAGCGTCCAGCTTTGTGCAATCGGGTCGTAGGGGCTCAGCAATGGCGCGAAGACAGCCAGCGCAACAAAAAACGCAACGACGGCTAGCCCGAAGACCGCACTTTTGCGCCGGAGAAGCCGGCGCATTGCGCGACGAAGCGGGGTTTCGGGCGCGTCCTTTGCCGGGATCAATCTGGTATTGACTGTGATGTCGGCCATGTCAGGTGCGCAATCGCGGATTGACGAGAACGTAAGCAATATCGGCGAGCAGATTGAGCGCGATGTAGATCGTTGCCGTGACCAGCACGACGCCTTGCACCACCGCATAGTCCCGATTGAAGACAGCGTCGATGATCAGCTTGCCGAAACCGGGAATCGTGAAAATCTGCTCGGTCAGGACTGCGCCCGACAGAAGGGTCCCAAATTCAAGCGCGCCCAGCGTGATGACCGGGGTCAATGCGTTACGCATAGCGTGCTTGAGGATGACCGTACGCTCATAAAGACCTTTTGCGCGCGCCGTGCGTACGTAATCGCTTTCCAACACCTGCAGCATGGCGCTGCGGGTATGGCGCATCAGGATCGCCGCGATGGCGTTGCCGAGGACGAAAGCCGGCATGATCGTTGAGGCGAGACTGGCCCGCCAATCCTCAGTGAGAGGTACGTAGCCGGAAGCCGGCAGCCAGCCCAATTTTACGGAGAACAGAAAGATCAGCATGATCCCAAGCCAAAAGTTCGGCGTGGAGATCCCCCAAAGTGCAAACGCGTTGGCCGCATAATCCCAGACGGTATTTTTCTTGATGGCCGAGATGATGCCCGCGGAAATGCCGATCACGAGCGCAATCACGATGGCCATCGAGCCGAGCTGGATCGTCACCGGCAGCTTTTGCAGAATGAGGTCGAGAACCGGCACGTGAATGCGCATCGACTCTCCGAGATTGCCGGAGAGCACGCCCTGCACCCAGTACAGATATTGGACCGCAATCGGCCGATCGAGGTGATATTGCTGCCGAATCTGCTCGATCACGGCCGGATCGCGCTCTTCGCCGGCCATGATCAGAGCGGGGTCGCCCGGCAGCAGCTGCTGCAGCGAGAAGATAAGCACCGACACAAAGAACAAGGTCGGGATCAGTTGCAGCAGCCGTTTGCCAAGAAGATTCAACATGGCAGGCGCGGGTTCATCGATCGCATCAAGAGGGCGGCCTTGCTCACTTGAGCGAAAGCCCGACAACGCGCACGAGGCACTCCGGCATCTGTTTGTAGCCGTCGATTTTTGTCGTGTGCGCGATGAGAATGCGACGGTGATAGAGGTAGATCTTCGGGACGTCCTCCAGGATCGTCTTGGTCAGTTTCTCGTAGATCGCCTTGCGGGCGGCGAGCTCGGACGGCACGCGCGCTTCATCAAGCAGCTTGTCGACGTCCGCATTGCAGTAACCCATCGAGTCCTGCGGTGCGTTGCATTTGAAGAAGATGTAGGTATTGCCGTCGGGATCGGTACGTCCGCTCCACGCCAGCAGATAGGCCTGGTAGTTGCCTAGCTCGGCCTGCTTGAGCGAGGTGGCAAATTCGGTGACGCGGATCTTCATGTTGATCCCGATCTCGCCCGCCATCGCCTGGATGACCTCCGCGACGGCTTGGGTTTCGGCGCCCTTCGGCACCATGAAATCGACATCGAATGGGGCGGAGACGCCGGCCTCTTTCATCAGCGCCTTGGCCTTGGCGACATCGCGTTTCGCCACCGGAAAGGCCTGCTGGTAGTAGGGATTTTCCGGGCTGACCCACTGGTTGCCGGGCTTGAATTCGCCGTTGAATACCACCTGGTTCAGGGCATCGCGGTCGATCGCGAGGTCCAGCGCCTGGCGGACTTTGGCCGATTGCCCGAGAGGATTTTTCGATTGCGCACCGTTACCGACATTGATGTCGAGTCCCTGGTAGCCGAGCTCGAGCGCGGTCGCGAGCTTGAGCGATTTGTCCTCGCGCACGTTCTTGATGTCGGTCGCCAGCACGCGCTCAATCAGGTCGAGCGCGCCGGATTTGAGATTGGCGAGACGGACCGTGGAATCGACGATCGGCAGGAAGACGACGCGATCGATGTGGATGTTGTCCTTGTTCCAGTAGTCCGGGAACTTTTCGAACACGATCCGATCCTGCTGTATGCGCTCGACGAATTTGTACGGGCCGGCGCAGACCGGATGCAGGCCGAATTTGTCGCCGGCTTCTTTCGCGGCCTTCGGCGACACCATCATGCCGGCGCGGTCGGTGAACTGCGCGATCAGCGGTGAATAGGGGGCCTTGAGCACGACGTTGATCGTCAGCGGATCGACGATGTCGACGTGATCGACGGCGGCGAGCTCCGGCTTCCTGAACGAGCCGGTCATCGACGCGTGACGATCGATCGAAAATTTGGCGGCCTCGGCATTGAACGGCTCGCCATCATGAAACTTGACGCCCGGCCGGAGTTTGATGGTGACGGTCTTGCCGTCGGCAGAGGTGGAGTGCGACAGCGCGAGTTGCGGCACGACATTCAGATTCTGGTCAGTGTCGAACAGCTTGTCGCAAAAGGAAGCAAAGACGATGCGCCCGACATAGGTGCGGGCGAGGGTGGGATCGAGCACATCCGGATCCTCGGCCAGCCCGATGCGCAGCGTCGTCTGGCCCGTCGCCAGTCCGGCCAATATAAAGTAGGTGGCCGCTATTGCGGCCCAACGAAACCCTCTCATGGTCCCCTCGCGTAGTTGTTGCCGGCATCAGTTGGGCCGGCCACTTTCCACCTTTAGTGTATCAAGACCGCCTGCCTCCCGCATACCGGACGGGCGGGTAAATTTCGCCATCAGCGCCTCAAGCTGTGGGGCGGTCGCCTCTTGCCCGGACACGCTGTCCATGGCGGGCAGCTCGCGCCAGCGATGGCAGGCGGTCGCATGCCCGCTGTGATCGTCGACGAGCGCAGGCCGCTCGCTTCGGCAACGATCGATGGCGTAAGCACAGCGCGGATGAAGATGACAGCCGGCGGGAGGCAAAAGCGGACTTGGAACATCGCCTTCCAAAAGCTGACGCTGCCGCTGGGCATGCGGTTGCGGAACCGGGATCGCGGAAAACAGCGCGCGCGTGTAAGGATGACGCGGGTTCGCGAACAACTCGTCCGCCGGAGCGGTTTCCACGATGCGGCCGAGATACATGACGGCAACCCGATCGGCGATGTGCTTGACCACCGAAAGATCGTGCGAAATGAAGATATACGTAAGAGACAACCGCTTGCGCAGATCACTCAGCAAGTTCAACACCTGCGAGCGGATCGAAACATCGAGGGCCGAGACTGGTTCATCGCAAACGATCAGCTTCGGCTCAACCGCCAGCGCGCGCGCGATGGCGATCCGCTGCCGCTGCCCTCCGGAGAATTCATGCGGATAGCGCCGCCCGTGTCTCCCATCGAGGCCGACAAGACCCAGCAGCTCGGCGACCCGGTCGCGGCGGCGAGGCGCAGGAACGATGTCATGCAGTGCCAGCGGTTCGCAGATCAGTGCTTGAACCGTCATTCTGGGATTGAGCGATGAATACGGATCCTGAAAAACGATCTGCGCCTCCCGCCGGAAGGAGCGCAATTCCTTTTCACCGAATGCGAGAATGTCGCGTCCTGCGAATTTGATGCTGCCAGCCATCGGTTCGATCAACCGCAGGATCAGTCGTCCGACCGTCGATTTGCCACAACCTGTTTCGCCAACGAGCGCAAGCGTGCTGCCCGCGGGCGCGGTCAGGTCTATCCCGTCCACGGCCTTGACCGTCGCGGTCGGTCGCCCGAATGCCGAGCGACGGGCGACGAAATGCCGTGTCAGTCCTTCGACCTCGAGCAAGGGAGCGCTCACGCGCGAACCTCTTCCAATGGCGCCTTCACGCACCGCGACCAATGTCTTGCGCCCACGTCCACAACCGGTGGCGCGCTGCCAACGCAAATCTCGCTCGCGAAGGGGCAGCGCGGCGCAAAACGGCAGCCCTGTGGAATCTCGCTCATGTCGGGAAGCGAGCCCTCGATCGTCGCAAGGATCTCAACCCGGCGGTCGAGCCGCGGGATCGAGGCAAGCAGCCCGATCGTATAGGGGTGCTGTGGAGCGCGGAACAACGCATCGACAGGGGCGTGCTCGACGATTTCGCCGGCATACATGACTGCGACTTCGTCGCATATTTCCGCAATCACCCCGAGGTCGTGCGAGATCATGACGATTGCCGCGTTTGTCTTCTTCTTGAGGCTTCGGATCAGATCGAGAACCTGCGCCTGAATTGTCACGTCGAGCGCAGTGGTCGGCTCGTCGGCGATCAGCAGTTGCGGATCGCAGGCAAGCGCAATGGCTACCATCGCGCGCTGACGCATGCCGCCGGAAAGCTTGTGCGGGTATTCGTCCACTCGCTGCTCGGGCGAGGGGATTCGCACGTCTCGCAAAAGCTCGATCGCGCGGGCGCGAGCCTGCGCTCGATTCATTCCGCGATGGCGAACCAGCGTTTCAATGATCTGCTCGCCAATCGTGTATGCGGGATTGAGTGACGTCATCGGTTCCTGAAAAATCATAGCGAGGCGGTCGCCGCGCAGATCGCGCATTGCGGTATCGGGCAAATCCAGAAGGTTTGTGCCCTCAAAACCCACGTGGCCTG
>Ga0307282_10000765_pt1 | contig 10776 bp, 10 predicted proteins | sample ER_DNA_121_FD_194475 | JGI IMG/M metagenome (GOLD analysis project Ga0307282, IMG submission 194475) | Bulk soil microbial communities from the East River watershed near Crested Butte, Colorado, United States - ER_DNA_121 | ecosystem: Environmental > Terrestrial > Soil > Floodplain | place...
TCGGCGAGCAGCAAGTCGACCACCCCACCCACGCGCCTGACCTCGGTCAACTCCCGCATCCGCTGCAAGTGCGCGGCCCGCTGCGTGTCGAGGTACTTCTCGGCATCCCGGCCGAGCATCAACGCCAGCACCACCTTGACAAACAGCAGCGTCTGCAGGTGCGGCTCGGGCTCGACCGGTTCGGCCAGCCACGTCTCGACCTCCGTGGCGCCCTGCTCGGTGATCACGTACCGCTTGCGATCGGGACCGGCTCCAGGCTCCGCGTCACCGGCAATCACCTTGCCGTCCCGCGCCAACCGGGCAAGCGTCGCGTACACCTGGCCGAACGGGAGCGGCTTACCGCGACCGAAGTAGGTGTCGTAATCCCGTTTGAGGTCGTAGCCATGGCTTGGCTCGCGCTCCAACAGGCCCAGCAACGCGTACGGAACCGTCATGCGCCGGACAATACACTGAGTGTATACGTTGCGCTAGTAGTGGTCGATGGGCCCTGCCAACATCCCCGAGCGGTAGCCGTCGCCGATTCGAATGACACCGTAGGCGCGCATATCGCGCTACTGCCCGACCCAAGCTCGCCGCCGAGCTCGCCGCGTAATCGGCGATCGGTCGCCCGCCGCCCGGCGATGAGTCGGGTGCAGGCGTTAACCTGCTTTGGCGATGGTCGGCACGGTGTCGCGGGGGGTGAACCGGAGTTGGCTGAGCGGCTGGCCGGTGGCCCAGGCGTTGAACGCGGTCACGTACAGCCCGACGTGTTCGCGAGTGTCTCGGCGGTGCAGCGGCTGCCCGGCGTGTTTGCGGCTCATGTTGAACATCACCCGGCGAAACAGTAGCCGTGGGTCGTGTCGGGTCAGCCCGGCGCCGTCGATGATGCCGTCATACCACGAGGTGAGGTCGGCGCGTCGGTTCGCCTGGGCGACCAAGTAGGACGACGCGCCGGCCGCGCTTTTGATCATCCCGGTGGCCCCGGCAACCTGCTCCCCCACCCCGACATACTCACGCAGCTTCGGATGCCGGTCGAGGGTTTGCACGATCTGGTGGTTGGACACCCCGGCCGCCCCACCGGACCAGTTCAACTCCGGCCGGTTCTCATACAGCCACACGGCGCGCACCATCGCCGCCAGCATGGTTGAGGACTTCTCTCCCTCGATGGCCAGCACATCCGCCGCGGAGCGCCGTTTCCCGATGTCCAATACGTCAAAGGTGCCCTCACCGACCTCGGTGAACACCGTCAGCTCCACCGGCCGATCGGCTTCGATGATCGCCGCTAACCGGTGCTGCCCATCCACCAACACCCCTCGCGTATCGAAGGCGATGCCCTGATGGGTGACCATCCACTCCCCCCGGCGCATCGCCTCGGCGAACCCGCGCACCACCGCCTTGGACACCGGCCGATTCGTGCTGTTGGCCGCCAACAGCTCCGCCGCCCGCGCCGGGGTGATCGTCACCACCCTGCTCCGCACCCACACCACCCCGCTGTCTCATCTTCGGATCGGCCACCTGCCGCCGACCCGCCATGATCGCACCCAACACCCGGTCACTGGCAACCCGACAAAGCCACGCCCGACCCGGGTCGCACCGCCGACGGCGGAACTCCGGTGGCGTGCACACCACGAGATGCCGGGCCGGTTCGACCACACCCGGCCACCGCGACGTCATCAGGTTCCACGCCCAGTCCGCCCGTACGATCTCCGCTCGATCGTCCGGGTACCGGTCCAGCTCCTCGAGCAGTGCCGGGACCCGCTGATCTACCCTTGCGGTCATCCCCGCATGCTTGCAGGCGCCGGCCGAAGCACGGCACATTCCCCCGGGGCCGCACCGGGCACCTGGCTTGTCGCGGCGACGACCACGCCCGAGGGAGCGCGGGACTCAGAGGTGCGAGGGGCTGGGCTCGCGAACCGTCTGCCGGCCCGGTTGGCTTGGCTTGCTAACGAGGTGCCAGCTCGTCGTGTCTCGCCCGTGGCGTAGCTCCAAAGAGGCAAGCCCTGTCGACCTGAATCAGACATGCCCACCACGGGTTTCCTATCGGTGCCGTCTATTGGGAGGTCGGCGTGACTGGTGTGATCATCGGAATCGATCCGCACAAGGGCTCGCACACCGATCGACGTGGCTGAATCGACGAGCTGCCATCGCAAACGGTGGCGGACCGTCGCAGACCCCTCACCGAATGCGCTTGCCGGCGTACCCTGAGAAGCGTCCGCTGCAAGGGTGGTGGTTCATCATGAGCACGGGACATAAGCCCAAGCACCCGCTCGAAGAGGGCCTCGAGCACATAAATCCCATCAAGGGCCAGCTGTTGAAGATCTTTGGCCCAGCCGACGGGCGGGGCAACCCCCTTGTCGGCACACAATACGACCCGGTTGTCCGGCAGAAGATCGAGACTGAGCGCCGGCACGAGCGTTGGGCACACCAGGATGCACGGCGTCACGGCAACCCGGAACTCCGACACCCGCACCTCGAAGGCGAGGGCGCGCAGCCGGAGCCTCACGAGCACACCACACCGGATGGTGAATAGCCATTCGATGCGAACGGTCTGCCTGTCCCACGCCGCCGCACCACGTCGGCGCTGTCGGTAGGACGCAGCTTCGCCTGATGTCGGGGGACGAGCACATGACCGCTCCGGCTCATTTCGCGATACAGCGTGCGACTACGTGCGAGAAGCGTTCGCAAGGCCTAGTCAATATCGGCATGCGATAGTCAATGCCTGCAAGGCAGTTTCTACTGTCATAGCAAGGGAAAGTGCCTCTCGCCCAGCAAACGTCGACTGTCCTGATTGCCGGTCGAACCAGCTTCCCAAGCTGACAGTGCGGGGTTCGACTCCCGCCCATCGATCCAGTGATGTCTCGGAGAGGGTATGTGGTGACTGCGTGCTTGAGGAGGACTAATGGCACGGTGAAGCTGATCGTTACCTCGCTGCGGCCTGATGACTTTCCTGCACATCGACGGGCCTTTTTCCGATGCCGTTGGTTGGCAGGGTGGCAGGTCGCCGGTTGACGGTTGACCAGACTGCCCCGCGCGCTGGAGCCGGATCAGCTGCAGCGGCTGAAGTACTTCTCGTTCACAGGTTATCGGCGACCACGCGCATATCGCCCTTAACGCGCCCCACGATTCCGGCAACGAGTGCCGCTGAGGGTCATCAGCAGCTGGAATGTTGACCTCACCACCTACGGGCCCGTGAGTCCCACCAGCGACCTGTTCGCGACGCTGGCGCGGAAGTCCGTCTACCGGGCGCGGATCCAGCGGTACAAGCCGCAGACCGACGCGGACCGAGAGTATTGGCCGCAGCGGAGCGTGGAACCCCTGACGCTGGCCCAGATGAACGACATCTTGGGCATGATCGGCCAGGACGGGGTGCGGTGATGACGAGGGCGCTCTTTAATCGTCGCAGGAGTGGTGCTGTGGGCTGTGGCTAGGCGACTTCGAGACGTCGTGGCTTGCCTTGATCGCGCTGTATCGGTTGCGCACAACCATCTCCGCGATCTTGCACTGACCCGACCACCAGAACTCGTTCAGCCGGTCGCGCGACCAGCCGACGGGATCAGCCAGGTACGGGTTCGGCGTTGGAAAGAGCAGATCGGCCGCGATGGCGAACCGACTCGGGGCGAGACTCACCCCAGAAACTGCTCACATCGGTTGCAGATGACCCGTGGGTCGGGCAGCGGCTGGCGAGTCGCGGGATGGACGTGGCCCCATAGCTCCCATCGATGGCCGCGTACCCGACACCAGATCCGATGTGCCACGACTTTGCTGCGCAGCCGTCGCGTCGCTTTGCCGCTCATGCCGCTTCCAACGGCCCGAGCTCACTCGCAACTATCTGCAGCATCTCGTCGTTGGCGCCTGCCTTCCTGAGGATCGCGGGCAGAGCGGCGAGCGCCTTCGCGAGCAACTGGCCTTGTAGCTCCGCTATCTCGACCTGACGCTTCATCAGGCCCGCAGCGACGGCCTTGGCGGCGAAGTTTGCGCACCGATCGCGCTCCTTCGCCTCGAGGTCGGCAAGTCCCCGCATTGCTTCGCCGGTCACGTACACGCCCACGTCCTTCGCTGCGCCGTAGGTGTTGCCGACGAGTGCGGCCACGCCACCGGTGCTGAAGAGGCGGTCGAGATCTCCTCGTGCCGTCTCGGCGGTATCGGCGTACGCATCGCCTTCGGCCTCGATGTTCATGCCGGCGGCATGTGCTTGCTTCAGTCGCTCCGCTGCCTCGAAAGCCTCCTGTAGGAGATGGGCGTAGAGATCAGCCCGTTTGCGGGATTGCGTCACGAGACGGAGCAGAACCTCGCCGGGGTCGTCAAGTGCGTCGGCCACGCCCCAGGTGATCAACTCTGCTCGTACCGCTGCTTTCGCCTTGACCTGCTTTGCTGCACCACCATGGAAGCGACACACCGTTCCACCTGGGATTGCCTTGAGTTTGCAGGGCTTGCCGGTTTGCTTCGAAAGAGCCGTGCACATCACCGATATGGCCTTGGTCATGCGGTCCGCCTTGGCTCAATCGGTGCTCCGAAATCCACCGGGCCAATCCGAACCCTTGCCACGTCTACGTTCGCCTGATCAGCGAGCGCCGCGGCCATGTCGCCGAGCTGGTGCGTAACCGCGTCCCGTGCTTGTGGCTCAACGTCCGCCCTACGCGCATCGGACAAGCGGCATCGGTCTGAGGTCATGATCAACAACGCTAGTGACCACTGGCCCTGCGCGCTGAATGGGGCCTTCTGTCCACTCAGCGTGGCCGAACCTGAGACACTGCTCGTCGACCGAGCCTAGGCGGGGGTGGCAGTGACTACCACGGGCCTTAAGCGCAGGAGGGACGTGTCCAGTCCGGCCTCCGCGCTCACCATGTACGCGACACTCTCGGCCTCAACCTCGGCGACGCCCCGGCAGCCGCTCGAGCTCGGCAGCCCGGTGACATGGCCGAGCCGGATGTGGGCGAGCTCGTGCGCCAGCGTCTTGCAGGCCTGCGCCGGCGGCAGGTCGGCGCGCACCGTGACGGTCTTGGTCATCGGGTCGGTCTCACCGTTGGCGGTTGGCCGCGCGCACTCGCCGCGGCGCAGCCGGTAGCCCTCGCCGTCGACCTGGAACGCGAGCCCGTCCCACAGATCGGCGGAGCGTCGCCCTCGAGCGAGCACGGGGGTCACGTCGGGCAGCGGCTCGCCGTGGGTCTGCTCGATGTCTTCTCTCGAGATTTCGTGATCTTGGTTCGTGGTCCTCGATGATGCGGGTGTGTTGGCAGCGTCTGGCATCACGAGGAGCGCGGTATGGGCGTCGTGTTCGGTATCTCAGCGGTTGTGCTGAACGGGTTTCTGGAGGATCTGGTTGGGCGAGGCCGCGGGTCATACACGATCCGCTCTTATCGGTTGGGGCTGATCGATTTCGATCGTTGGTTGGTCGAGCGAGAGTTGACGCTGGCCTCGGTGATGCGCCGGGACATCGAGGACTACATCGATGGGTTCGCCCACGGGTATTGCAGCAGCGGTCGCCCGCCGCATGCGCAGCGCGACGAATTGATCGAGTTGCGGTCCGGGCGGCGACGCCGGCCGCCGGGTCGTGCCGCGCGCACGGTGAACCACCGGTTGAGCGTGCTGGGCTCGTTCTTCGACTTTCTGTCCGACCACGACGTCAACGGCCGCCCGTGGCATGGAGGTGTCAGCCCGGTGCCGCGGGCGTCAGAGGCTGGGCCGCGACATGGCCGTCCGGGTGGTGGTGATGCTCCGGTGCGGCGACGCGCGGAACTGCGCCGGCGTGAACCGCGGAAGCTGCCGCGTGATGTTGATCCGGCTGTCGTGGGGCGGTTGATCGACGCGGCCGGGTCGTGGCGGGATCGGTCGTTGTTGCTGTTGTTGTCCCGAACCGGGGCGCGGATTGGGGACTGGAGCGCCGAGCATGGCCGGCATGGTGTGCTGGGGATGACGCTGGCTGACTTCGACCGGCGCACCTCGACGATCATGGTCCGGCTCAAGGGCGCTCGGGATGAGCATCGGGTGCCGGTGACCGAGCAGTTCTGGGTGGCGTTCGACCGCTACCTGGCCGAGGAGCGTGGCGACCCGGCCACCGAGGCGGCCTGGGTGGGCAGCCGGCGGGGGCGCGGCCGCCCGCTGTCGTATGCCGCGTTCGAGGCCGGGCTGCGGCACTTGGCCGGCAAGGTCGGGGTGAAGGTGTCCGCGCACATGTTCCGGCACACAGTGGCGACCGGACTGGTCGAGCACGCCGGTGTCGCCCTCGCGCAGGAAGTGTTGGGGCACCGCCATGTGGCCACCACGATCGACTCCTACGCGCATGTGGATCGTGCCGCGCTGGTGGATGCGATCGCCGGGTTCGAACAACGCACCGAGGCCAACCGCACGACCGGCGCGGCGCCCCAGGGACGGTACGTGTTCGCCTACGACGCTGGCACGCTCGCCGAGCTCGACGCGATCGCGCACCCCCACCCGGTCGAGGAGCATCGATGACCGAGCGTGCCCGGCAATTGGCCGCGGCTCGAGCGTTGGCGATCGCCGGCTACGACCGCGACGCGGTCCTGACCCACCTGAACCGCGAGCTGCCCAGCTACCGGTTCAGCGACCGTTCCGATTGGCGGCGGATGCTGCACGCCGCCGCGGTCACCCTCGACACGCTCGACCGGCTGCCGGGGCAGCGGCTGGCCGACCGGTGGCAGGTCTTCCAGACGCAGGTATGGCCACAATGGCTGGCCGGACAGGAACGCCCGCCGTTGTCTGACTGGTGGATGTGGGGTGCGCGGGCGCTGGTCTGCTCGCGGCTGGTCCGCCCGGCTTGGTCATTCATCGACGGGATCCACACCGTGCGCTGGGTGGCGCGGCTACCGGTCGACGACCCGCTGAGCACCGCGCTCGAGCAGCTGCGGTCCGCCTCTGCGCAGGTGCGGTTCGGCACGGCGGACTATCACGCGATGGCGATCAATCGCGGGTTACGGCTGCTGCTGCACGTCGGCGTCGGTGAGCTGTCCGCGTTGACCGAGCAGGACCTGCTCACCCAGGGACGCCGCAGCAAGGGCGCGGACATTCTCGACGCGATGCTGTGCCAGCTCAAGGTGTTCGACCGCACCCCGCGGCGGGGCAGCATGCGATGGTTGACCACCGACCGGCACACCCCGACCCAGTTAGCCATCGTGCACGGAGTACCCGAACCGTTCCGGGAGGTCGTCGGCCTCTACCTGGAGCACTACGCGCGGCGACACTCGGACTGCTACCCGACACTGCGCGCCAAAGCCCGCGCGCTCGCGCACTTCTTTACCTGGCTACGCGAGACCCATACCGACGTCGTCTCCTGCGCACAGATCACACCGGCACAGGCGCGCGGGTTCGTCGGGCACGCACTCGAACACGCCCGCGCGGTGCAACGCGGCCGCGTCAAAGGTGAGGACACCACGACCGCGCACGCCTGGCTGGTCGACGTGCGCGGGTTCTTCGCCGACATCTGCACCTGGGCCAGCGACGAGGACTCACCCTTCGCCGAACACGCACCGGCGATGGTGCCCTTGACCCGCCACGACCTACTCGACCGCGGGTTCAAACAAGCACGCCGGCGCAGCCAGGCCCGCATGACGGGCATCGTGCTCGACCTGGAACGGGAGATCCCCAACATCCGCGCGTTCGCGCTGCGCCGCTGGCACGAGACCCAACAAACACTCGCGACGAACACCACGGATCCGACGCTGCAGCACGCGGAACGGATCGCCTTCTGGGACTGGGCATTCCTCGAACTACTGCTCACCAGCGGGCTGCGGATCGAGGAAGCCTGCGAGCTGACCACCTTCGACGTGCTCAAACGACACCTGCCCGACGGGCGGGTCTACTACCTGCTGCACATCAAACCATCCAAGTTCGACCGGGCCCGGGTCATACCGATCGGGGACCAACTCGGCCGGGTCATCGCCGAGATCATCCGCCACGTCCGCGCCTTCCACGGCACCGACCACGTCCCCGCCTGCGACCGCCGCGACGAACACGAAAAACGTTCGCTGCCCCGCGCGCCCTACCTGCTGCAGTCCCGCACCCATCCCTGCGCGCTGAACACCAACACCATCCGAGGCAGGCTGCGCGCGTTGTCCCTCGCCGCCGGCGCCCGGCACGCCGACGGCACCCCACTCGAACTCACCCCACACGACTGCCGGCGCGTGTTCGCCTCCGAACACCTCAACGCGCACACCCCGGTGCATGTCATCCAAGCCCTGCTCGGGCGCCACCGTGAATACGGTGATGATCTACGCCAAGCTCTACCCCACCCAGCTGGTCGAGGAATACCGCAAAGCGATGCGCGGCCTCTACGGCGACGTCTACGGCCCCGACGCCACCCGCATCCCCACTAAACAAGAGTGGGCCGCGTTCACCACCAGCTGCTCGCTGCGCGACATGGGAACACACCTCTGCGCGTTACCCACCGGCGAGCACTGCCCACGCGGACTCGTCTGCCTCGGCTGCCAGCACGCCCAACCCAAAAAGAGCGCCGCACCGACCTTCCACCGCATGCTCACCAGCCACACCCGCGCCCTCGAACGCGCCCGCACCGCCGGCGAACCCGCTGGGCAACTCGCCGCCCGCGAACTCGAAGTCGAACGCATCCGCAACGCACTGCACCGCGCCGAAGAACTCTCCACCGACGCCGCCGCCGCGCTGGAAGCCGCCGCCGTCTGACGATCAGCCCATGAGCAGCAGCCAACTGCCCATCCCGCGACGAGAACTAATCGGCCCAGCCCGAGTCCCCGTGACCGGAGCCATGCACATATCAAACAGAAGAGTGCGCTTGCGGGTCGCTCGTGATGACATTGGTATGTGGAGAACAACCCTGTCTTGATGGCGTTCAACACCTGGCGCGCGGTGCAGCCCGAGGCGGCGCGATCCGGCCTGGTGTTGACGGCGAACGATCATGCGACAAGGTCCTGCTCGGTGTGGTGGGCTGCACCCGAGACGGATTTCCTTGACCGGATACGTGCAGAAGCTCGGTCTCGCGGCATCAGACTGCTCGTGAACCGCGCACCGTACTCTATGCCGGAGCTCCGACGGACGGTCGACCTCATCTTCGGTGGCAGAGAACGATTCGGGCAGTTGGGATTTGATCTCCAGGGGATTACGGGGCCCACGCCGGAGTTCCTCGGACTCACGGTCGAGGGCGGGGTCGTCGGTGATGAGAAAGCTGAACAGCTGCCACCGGACCTGGTCGCGTCAGTACGGCGCGAACTCGCCGGCCTGTTGCAGGACTCTCAAGTACGTCCCGATGACGTGAAGATTGAGTATGGGAGGACGGTCCTCCTTTGACCGTCATCGCGGCACCCTGCAGCTGAATCGACAGCCTCGGCTAGCTTCCGCACATCGGCTACTTGTTCACTTGCCTAGGACCGGTGCCTGGCGAGGCTCGGTCCAGGCGTCCGGTTCGTCGCTCTCACATCGGCTGCCCACGCTGGTCGTGTGGCTCTCATTTGGCCTGCGCGGGCCGGGCGTCGCCTGACGAGCGGGAGAGGCTCAAAAGGCCCTCCAAATAGCCGGAAGCGCACCAGCCCCCGCGCCCTGAGATACTCGATCAGCACTCGCCGACCGGCGACAACGAGTCGGCTCATCGAATCTCGGGATAACGGGTCGAAGACGTACTCGACCTTGAACCCGTGCAGACGCCGTGCACCGGTCGCGTCCGGCTTCTCGTCGTGCGGCTCGTCCGGGCCGTGGTGCGGTTCCGCGGTCGGCTTGGTCTTGTAGGTGACGGGCGCCAGAATCGCGATGCCCTTCTCACCCTTGGTGACGCTTTCACCCGAGTCCCACGAGGAGGCGATCGGGGCAGCAGAACGGAGTATTGCGCGCGCGATCTGGCCTAGCCGAACAGTTGCGCCACTCGGACAGGATTGTGCCGACGTCGGGTACGAATCTCCTGCTGCGCAGCGGATACCGCAAACAAGGTCAGCAGAACCCCCACGTCGGCACAATCCCAGGGTCGGCACCATCGGCGTTGCGGCGGCGGCGGCACAAGTTGCCGAATCTGGTCGAGGTCTGCGAGGACCGGTGTCCGAGCGTCGCGCGATTATGCTGGGCCCGGACGTCATCTGGGGTCCGGGCCGGACCATGGCAGCGGAATATGGCCGGGCTGCGCGGTCGCGGTGCGGGCCCCGTCGATGTCTTTTGCGCGATCGGGCACCATCGCTGTTGTGACGGAGTATCGAGCGAGCTTTGACGCAACCGTGACATTCCTCAACGGTGGTGGCCTAACGGCTTCCGGCTTCCGGCTGGACGTTCCCGGTCCGGACGTCGCCGCCAGCGATGTCCGCGCGCTGTTCGTCCAGCATCTGGGCCTGCTCATGGTCGACCGCACCGAGATCACGAACCTGCAGGTGTTCGAGGAGCAACACAAGGGCTCACGCGGCCTGCCGCTAGCCACCGGTCCGCGGCGTGTCGTCGAGCTAAATCACGTGATCCGGGCTGGCATGACGACCTATCCCGGGCTGCCCGTCCCGGAGATCCGCCCGCATCTGACCCGCGAGGCATCCCAGGCGCAGTACGCGCCGGGCACCGAGTTCCAGATCGACTACATCAGCATGGTCGGAAACACCGGCACCTACCTCGACAGCCCGTTCCACCGCTACGCCTCCGGGGTCGACCTGGCCGGGCTGCCGCTCACGTCGCTGGCCGACCTGCCGATCGTCGTGGCTCGGCTAACCGGCAGCAGCCAGCGGGGCATCGAGATCGCTGCCCTGGCTGCGCTGCCCGTGGCCGGATGTGCAGTACTGCTGCATACCGGCTGGGACGCCCACTGGGGCACGCCCGCATACGGTGAGGGGGCGCCGTTCCTGA
>Ga0307282_10000767_pt1 | contig 10767 bp, 7 predicted proteins | sample ER_DNA_121_FD_194475 | JGI IMG/M metagenome (GOLD analysis project Ga0307282, IMG submission 194475) | Bulk soil microbial communities from the East River watershed near Crested Butte, Colorado, United States - ER_DNA_121 | ecosystem: Environmental > Terrestrial > Soil > Floodplain | place: USA...
CCGGATCGATCCACCAGCTCGCCTTGCCGACGCCTTCGGGGAGTGCGGGGCTCATCGAGCAGGCGCCACTCAGGTCCAGGAACCAGCCGGTGGCGGTGGCGGTCAGTTGAACCATCGACCAGTCAGCCCCGTTGGGTGCCACGAATACGACGCTGTTCGGGGTGCTGATCACCCGATGCCAGCCAGAAGAAGGCAATCCCGCGCCGTCTGGCCCATTGAGGATCTCGCCGAGCGCGGCACTCGCCGAATCGGTGGCAATCTCGGCCTGCCCGGCATCGAGAAGCAGTTCGGCGGGAAAGTCCAGGCCGCCGCCGCAGGTCACGGTGACGCCCTGGGCGATCGCCGGGTCGATCGATGGCACGGCGTCGGGCGGGATCGAGGCGATCGATTGAGAAGAGTCGGGCTGGCTGGGCCGCGGCTGGCCGGACTCAACCGCCGTCGAGCTGGGCGACGGAACCGGCGTCTGGCTACAACCCGCGACCACCATCGCGACGACAAATGCGGCGGCTCGTCCCCAGCGCCTCGTCACCGCTCCTCCAGGGCGTCCTTCAGCCACGTCGCGACGTAGATCGCGAACGACGGGCGGACGAAGATCCTGTACATCGGTTCATCGGTCAGCTGCTGGATGATGACCCCGGCCCGTGCGAGGAGCGTCTGGGCGCAGTGGCCGGGCCCGAAGGCGCGCGGATGGAGGTCGATCGAACAGCCGCTCTCGAGGGCCGCGCGGGCATTCGGACCGCGGAGCTCGAGCGTCGTTCGATTCGCCGACACGTCGACGATGGCGACTCCCGTCACAGCCTCGCCCAGCGCGAGGCGGAGATGCGACTCCAACGCCGCCGCCCCGTCCGGTGGACCGACGAGAAGCCACTCATCGGGGCCGAGCCACAGGACAGATCCGTCCGGCCCGCCGGTGAACGTGTTCGGGTCCGTTGGCAGCGGGCCGACGACCGACGCGACGGCGTTGAGGGCCGCTCGATCGTCGGGCGCGATGCGCAGGTCGATCTGGGCAAGGTATGGCACCTCTCGAAGGCGGCCCGGCAGCCCGAACCCATCGAGCGGACTGCTGCGCCGCGTTGCATCGAACGATTCAGCCATCGCGACGAAGGTTCTCCGGGTCGAACACAACCGAATCCGCGATCGTCGCGGCAATCACCCGGCCGTCGGCGAGCGGCGCGAGAACCGTTTCTCCGAGCCGCTCGCGGCCACGCCTGACGAGAGCCAACGCGAATGTCCGGCCGAGCGCGACGCTCCGATAGGACGAGGTGACATGACCGACCATCGGGACGGGTGGCTGGCTGAGGTCGGTCCCCTCGTCGACGAGCTGCGAGCCCTCCGGTAGCAGGGCGGCCGGATCGATGGGGAGCAGCGCGACGAGTTGCTTCCGATCCGGTCGCAGGTTCTCCGCCCGGCGATGCGATCGCGAGCCGATGAACGGCTTCGTCTTCGACACGATCCAGTCCATGCCCAGGTCCTGCGGCGTGACCGTCCCGTCGGTCTCCTGGCCGACGATCGGATAGCCCTTCTCGGCCCGGAGGACGTGCATCGTCTCGGTGCCGTACGGCGTGATGCCGAACGGGGCGCCCGCGGCCATGACCGCTTCCCACATGGCGAGGCCGTGCCAGGTCGGGACGTTGATCTCGTAGGCCAGCTCCCCGGAGAACGAGATGCGGAACACGCGAGCTGGTGTCCCCGCGACGTCGGCCTCGCGCCAGGTCATGAACGGGAAGTCCGCGGCGTCGAGGGCGAGATCCGGGGCGAGCGCCTGGACGACGTCGCGCGATCGCGGCCCGATGACGGCGACCGTCGACCACTGCTCCGTGACGGAGGTCGCGCGGACGCGAAGCTCCGGCCATTCGGTCTGGAGCCACTCCTCGAGGTGGTCGAGGACCGGCGCCGCATTGCCCGTCGTCGTCGTCATGAGGAAGCGATCGTCGGCGAGCCGGCTCGTGACCCCGTCGTCGAAGACCATTCCGTCGGCCCGGCACATGAGCCCGTATCGACACGACCCCACCGGCAGCTTGGCGAAGGCGTTCGTGTAGACGCGATTGAGGAATTCGCCCGCGTCCGGACCCTGGATATCGATCTTGCCGAGGGTCGACGCATCCATGACCGCGACGCTCGACCGGGCCGCCGCGCATTCGCGCAGCACGGCATCGTCCATCGACTCGCCGTCGCGCGGGAAATAGCGCGGCCGCTTCCACTGGCCGACGTCCTCATAGACTGCGCGGTTCGCGACATGCAACGGCTGGATCGAGGTCGTCCGTACGGGGTCATGAAGGTCGCCGCGATCGCGGCCGGCAAGGAGCGCGAAGCTGACCGGCGTATACGGCGGGCGGAAGGTCGGCATTCCCGTGGCCCCGTCGGGGACGCCGAGAAGGCTTGCAGCGATCGCGGACGCGCTGACCCACGAGGTCTTGCCCTGGTCGCTCGCCGTGCCAACGGTGGTGTAGCGCTTGATGTGCTCGATCGAGGTGAGCCCGGCGCCGGTCGCCCGGCGGAGGTCGGCGACGGTGGCGTCGCGCTCGAGATCGACGAACATACGGCTCTCGGCGGCCTCGCCCTCCGGAGACGGGACCATCCACAGCGTCGCCGACGGACCGGTCCCGCCGTCGTTGGTGGCCTCGGGCATCGGCGGCCCGACACCGCCGCCAAAGCCGGCCTCGGCGGCCGCTCGCGCTCCGGCGGCAGCCCCTTCCTTGAGACAGCCGCCGAGGGCGAAGGTTCCGTTCGCGGCGCCGGCGACCAGGGTCGCCTGGACGGCCTGATCCGGGACGTGCGCCGCAAGCTCCTCGTCGTAGCGAAGAGTCCCCCGCGACTGGCTGAACAGATGGACCGCCGGGTTCCAGCCGCCCGACACGAGGAGGAGATCGCAATCGATCGGCGAGCCATCGACGAAGACCGTCTCCAATCGATCCCCGCCATCAGTGCCTGTGACCGCTCGACCTTCGCGGGCGTCGACGACGTCGAGCACGTCGAGCCCGGCGGCCGCCAGCTCGGTCACGGCGGGCACGGCGGATTCGTTGGTCGTGAAGACGACCGCCCGGTTGCCGGGCAGTACGCCATACCGATTGAGGTACGTTCGGGCCGCCGACGCGAGCATGATCCCTGGCCGGTCGTTGTCGGCGAAGACGATCGGTCGCTCGTGGGCGCCGGTCGCAAGGACCACCTGGCTTGCCCGGAGATGCCAGAGGGTTCCGCCCGGCTCGCCATCGGGGCGGCGCTCGGCGACGAGGACGTACTGGTGGTCGTGGTAGGCGATGGCGGTCGCCCGGAGGAGGACCGTCGTCTCCGGGATCGCATTGAGCTCCACGGCGGTGGCGCCAACCCATGCCGCCGCCGGTTGTCCGTCGAGGTGGTCCCGGGTCCCGAGGAGGCTCCCGCCGAGCTCCGGGTTCTCGTCGACGAGGATGACCCTCGCCCCGGATCGGCCGGCGGCGAGCGCCGCCGCCAGACCCGCCGGCCCGCCACCGACGATCAGGACGTCACGGTGCCCGTGCCGCTTCGCGAACCGACCCGTCCGAGCCGACGCCGGCGCCGGCTCGAGCCGACCCTGGCCGGCGAGGCTGGTGGCGGCCAGACCGGCCACGAGCTCGACCTGGGTCGCGCGCAGCATCGGCTCGCTCGTGCCGTCCGGCCAGCGAACCTGGACGGTGGCATTCGGGTCCTCGATGCCCGCCGCCATGATGCCCCGCGGCCGACCGCTGTAGATCCCGTGGGCGATGACGCCGACGTCGTTGGCAAGGAGCGCCGAGGCGAGGGTGTCGCCCTCGAACCCCTCGTACTCCTCGCCGTCGAACGTGAACCTGAGGGGGCGCTGGCGATCGATCCGCCCGAGGTCCGGGACGCGTCGGCTGCTCATCGCAGATGCGCGCCCTTCTGTCGTGGCGTTGGGCCCTCGCCGCCGACCGGCGAGGCGTCTGCTGGGGCCGCGGCGGTGCCCAGGAACTGGTGGGTGACCGTGTCGCGGACTACGTCGAACCAGCGTCGGCAGCCTGCCGTGTGGACCCATCGCTCGGCAAACGGCCCCTTCGGGTTGTCGCGGAAGAAGAGGTAGTCGGCCCAGGCCGCGTCGTCGAGCGCGTCGGGATCGGCCGGGTAACCCACGCCGGCCTGCCCGCCGTAGTGGAACTCGACCTCGTCGCGGGGCCCGCACCAGGGGCAGGTGATCAGCAGCATCAGTGGGCCACCCCGGCCGCGCCGTGCTCGTCGATCAGCGCTCCCGCCGTGAATCGGGACAGCGCATATGGCCGGGCTAGCGGATCCTGCGCCCCAGCGGCGATCGTCGAGGCGAGCACCCAGCCGGCGGCAGGCGTCGCCTTGAAGCCGCCGGTCCCCCAGCCGCAGTTGACGAACAGCCCGTAGACCGGTGTGAGCCCGATGATCGGCGACGCGTCCGGGGCGATGTCGACGATGCCGCCCCACGTCCGCACCACGTGGGCGCCGGCAAAGATCGGGAACAGCTCGAGCGCCGCCGCCATCTGCCGCTCGATGATGTGGAAGGAGCCGCGCTGGGCATACGAGTTGTAGGCATCGACGCCGGCACCCATCACCAGCTCGCCCTTGTGCGCCTGCGAGACGTACACGTGGACCGTGTTGGACATCACTACCGTCGGGTGGATCGGCTCGAGCAGGTCGGACACGAGCGCCTGGAGCGGATGCGACTGGAGCGGCAGCCGAACGCCGGCCATCCCGGCAACGATCGACGCGTGGCCGGCCGCCACGATGGCGACAGCCCCCGCGGCGATCGGTCCACGCGACGTCTGGACGCCGCGAACGCGACCGTCGACGACGTCGATCCCCCGGACCTCGCAGCCCTGGATCAGGTCGACCCCGAGGGTGTCGGCGCCTCGGGCGAACGCCCATGCCACGTGATCGTGCTTGGCGATGCCGGCCCGCGGCTGGTACGCCGCCCCGAGGACCGGGTAGCGAGGCGACGAGGAGACGTCGATGATCGGGCAGAGCCGCTTGACGTCATCGGGGTCGAGCCATTCGGCATCGATCCCGTTCAGGCGGTTGGCGCTGACCCGCCGCTTGGCCTCACGGACATCGGACAGGTTGTGGGTCAGGTTCATGACCCCGCGCTGGCTGAAGAGGATGTCGTAGTCGAGCTCTTCGGCCAGGCCCTCCCAGAGCTTCAGGGAGTGTTCGTAGATCGCGGTGCTCTCGTCCCACAGGTAGTTCGAGCGGATGATCGTCGTGTTGCGGGCCATGTTCCCGCCGGCCAGCCAGCCGCGCTCGAGGATCGCCACGTTCGTGATCCCGTGGTTCTTCGCGAGGTAGTACGCCGTCGCGAGACCGTGGCCGCCGCCGCCGATGATGACGACGTCGTACGCGCGTTTCGGGTCCGGGTTACGCCAGAGGTGGTCGGGATGCTGGGCAGGCTGCGGCACGGGGCTGAAAGTAGCAGGTCGGACATCGCAGCTCGTTGTTGACGCGGCCGGCGCGACCGCGCCTTGACGGGGCGTCCGGCGGGGGCAATCCTCTGGCAACGAGGGGACCGTGGAGGGACCGTGCCCAACCTGTACATCGACGGCGCCTGGGCTTCGAGCGCGTCCGGAGCGACCAGCGACGTCGTCAACCCGTCCGACGGCACCGTCGTCGCGACCGTCGACATCGCCGACGACGACGACGTCCAGCGGGCGATCGCGGCCGCCCGGCGGGCCTTCGACGCGACCGATTGGCCGAGGACGCCCGCCGCCGACCGAGCCGACCTCCTGAATCGCACCGCGGACCTGATCGAGCGCGACCGCGATCGGATCGCCCGGGCCGAGACCCTCAATACGGGCAAGGCCCTTCGCGAGAGTGGGTACGACGTCGACGACGTCATCAAGGTGTTCCGCTACTACAGCCGCCTGGCCTGCGCCGACCCGGCGCGCGTCGTCGATGTCGACAACCCCGACGTCATCTCACGGATCGTCCACGAGCCGCTGGGTGTGTGCGGGCTCATCGGGCCGTGGAATTACCCGCTGCTGCAGATCAGCTGGAAGGTCGCGCCGGCCATCGCCGCCGGCGACACGATGATCCTCAAGCCCGCCTCGCTGACCCCGCTGACGACGATCATCCTCGTGGAGCTGCTGGCGGAGACCGGCCTTCCGGCGGGCGTCGTCAACCTCGTGCTGGGGCCCGGCGGGCGCGTCGGGGAGTCGCTGGCCGCCAGCCCGGATGTCGACATGGTCTCCCTCACCGGCGGGCTCGAAGCGGGACGTCGGATCCTCGCGGCATCTGCCGTCAACGTGAAGCGTGTCGCGCTCGAGCTCGGTGGCAAGAGCCCGAACATCGTCTTTGCCGACGCCGACTTCGAGACCGCGGTCGACAATGCCCTGACGGCGGCCTTCGTCCACAGCGGCCAGGTCTGCTCGGCCGGTTGCCGGCTCATCGTCGAGGACTCGATCCACGATCGATTCGTCGAGGAGCTGGGGCGGCGGGCGGACAGGATCCGCGTCGGCGCCGGGCTGGACGAGCGAACCGAGACGGGCGCCCTGATCTCTGCCGAGCACCGGGCCAAGGTCGAGCGCTACATCCGGACCGGGATCGACGAGGGCGCTCGATTGGTTGCCGGCGGCGGCCGGCCTTCGGAGCCGGACCTCCAGGCGGGCTTCTACGTTCGGCCAACCGTCTTCGCCGATTGCACCGCCGACATGACGATCATCCGCGAGGAGATCTTCGGGCCGGTCGTCACCGTCGAACGCTTCACGACCGAGGATGAGGCGATCCGCCTCGGCAACGACACAACGTACGGGCTTTCCGGTGCGGTCTGGACGGCCGATCCGGCCCGCGCGCAGCGCGTGGCGGCGAGGCTCCGCCACGGGACGGTCTGGATCAACGACTACAACACCTACATCCCGCAGGCGGAGTGGGGCGGTTTCAAGCAGTCCGGGATCGGCCGCGAGCTGGGTCCGACCGGTCTGGATGAGTACCGCGAGATCAAGCACGTCTACGAGAACACGAAACCGGGGCCGACCGGCTGGTTCGGCGGCTGAGCGTCAAGCTGGGACGCCGGCTCATTCAAGGGTCTGTCGGAGGACCCGCAGGTGGTGTACCGTCGCCGGCACGGGTTGCCGTCACCGAGCAGGGAGCCGTGCCGTGACCGTCACCGTCGAACCGCCCGCCACCGCCGGGACCGAGGCCGCCGCTGCCGGTCGGCCGACGATCGCCGTCCGCCATCTCTGGAAGGCGTTCGGGCCCGCCGAGAACAGGATCGTCGGCACCCCGAACGCCGATCTCCCGAACGCGGAACTGCGGGCAAAGCTGGGGACGATGGTCGCGGTTCGAGACGTCACGTTCGACGTGCGACCGGGCGAGATCTTCGTGGTCATGGGCCTGTCGGGGAGCGGCAAGTCGACGCTGATCCGGTGCCTGACTCGACTCATCGAGCCAACCTCAGGCGAGATCCTGCTCGACGGCGAGGACATCCGGAAGGCGGACCAGGCCCGGCTGCGCGAGCTGCGCCGGCACCGGTTCTCGATGGTCTTCCAGCACTTCGGGCTGCTACCGCATCGACGGGTCATCGACAACGTGGCGTTCGGGCTCGAGATCCGCGGCGACGCGAAGGCGGCCCGCCTCGAGCGCGCCCGCGAGATGTGCGAGCTGGTCGGTCTCGGGGCGCTCGGCGAGAGCTACCCGGACCAGCTGTCCGGCGGCCAGCAGCAGCGCGTCGGGCTTGCCAGGGCGCTGGCCGTCGACCCAGAGGTGATGTTCTTCGACGAGCCGTTCAGCGCTCTCGACCCGCTCATCCGGCGGGACATGCAGGACGAGGTCATCCGGCTCCACGAGGAAGTCGGCAAGACGATGATCTTCATCACCCACGACCTCGCCGAGGCACTCAAGCTCGGCGACCACATCGTGATCATGCGCGACGGGGTGATCGTCCAGGCCGGTCGCCCGGAAGAGGTCGTCGGCGCCCCCGCCGACGACTACGTGGCGGACTTCGTCCACGACGTCCCGAAGGCCAACATCCTGACCCTTCGCTGGGTCATGCGACCCGTTGAGCCCGGCGATCCGCTCGATGGACCGGAGTTCCCGGCGGCAACGGTGATCCGCGATGCCCTCCACGTTGCGGCCGCCACAGACAAGCCGATCCGGGTGGTCGACGCCGGGAAGCTCCTCGGTGTCGTCGATCGCGCCGCGATCCTCGAGTCCATCGCAGGAGCCGACGCCGCGAGAGCCGACGCAGGATGACCGCCATCGGCTATCGGACCGGCGCATTGGCCGATCCGGTGGCGGCCCGCCGAGCGCTCGTAGCTGCGCTGGGCATCGCGGCCGCGATCGCCTACGTCGTGTTCCGGAACCAGTGGACGCTGCCCCATAACGACGATGCGCCGCTGTTCCGGAGCCTGAACCAGGTCCACGACGCGGTTGCGAGCAATCGGACGGCCCTCGAGCCGATCCGGGCCAGTGTTGCGGCCCTGATCGACTTCTTTAACAACGTGATCGCATCGCTTGGCTGGCCGGGAATCATCGGGCTCGCAGGCGCGATCGGGTTTGCGTTCGGTGGCGTGCGCCTCGCGCTCCTCGCGATCCTCGGCTTCGCGTCGCTTGGGTCCCTCGGCCTGTGGGACGAGAGCATGGCGACGCTCGGGATGATGCTCGCGGCGGTGGTGATCGCACTCGCTCTGGGCCTGCCGCTCGGGATCCTCGCCGGGCGGAACAACCGCGTGTCGGCGATCCTCTCTCCCATCCTCGACGTGATGCAGATCATGCCGACCCTGGCCTACCTGACGCCGATCACCCTGCTGTTCCTCATCGGGGCGACGCCGTCGACGATCGCGACACTGATCTTCGCGATGCCGGCGGCCATCAGGATCACGTCGCTGGGCATCCGCAGCGTGTCCCCGACGACCGTCGAGGCGGCCCGCTCGCTCGGTTCGACGAATGCCCAGATCCTGCGCAAGGTCCAGGTCCCGCTGGCACGCAAGGCGATCGGCCTGGCGATCAACCAGACGATCATGCTCGGGCTCTCGATGATCGTGATCACCGGACTGATCGGCGCCCCCGGCCTCGGCCTCACCCTCGTCCAGAGCCTCAGCAAGCACAACGTCGGCTCGGCGTTCGACTCGGGGATCGCCATCGTCATCCTCGCGATCATTCTCGACCGGTTGACGTTCGCCGCCGGCGAGTGGATGGACCCGCGAAACCGAACCCGAAGCCGGCGTGGCGGGCGCTGGCTGACGATCGGGGTCCCTGTTGCGATCCTCGCCATCGGCCTGGGCGCGCCGTTCATCGTCGATGCGACGGCCTTTCCGGATGTGTTCGCGTTCTCGTTCCAGGGGGCCGTCAACGAATTCTCGAACTGGCTCACCGATACGTTCCAGGGGATCACGCTGGCCACGAAGAACGGCGTGACGTATGCCGTGATCAATCCGCTCGAGGGCTTCCTGAAGTCCACGCCGTGGTGGCTGCTGATCGCGATCGTCGCCCTGATCGCGTGGACGGTCTCGGGGCGGCGGCCCGCGATAATTGCCACGATCTGCCTGGGCCTGATCGCGCTGCTGGGCCTGTGGGAGCATTCGATGGAGACGCTGACGACGGTCCTCGTGGGCACGCTCCTGACCCTGATCGTCGGCGTAGCGATCGGCGTCCAGACGGCTCGCCATGATCGGCTCCGGGCAGTCCTCCGGCCGATCCTCGACGCCGCCCAGACGCTGCCGGCGTTCGTCTATCTCATCCCGGCCCTCGCCCTGTTCGATCCGACCCGCTTCACGGCCATCGTCGCCGCGATCATCTACGCCGCGCCGCCCGTGATCCGGCTCGTCGAGGTCGGCATCCGCACCGTCCCCTCCACGGTCATCGAAGCCGCCACCGCATCCGGCGCAACCAAGCGACAGCTCCTCTGGAAGGTCCAGCTGCCCATGTCGCGGGAGGCGCTGCTGCTCGCAGCGAACCAGGGTGTCGTGATGGTCCTGTCGATGGTCGTGATCGGCGGACTCGTGGGCGCGGGCGCGTTAGGCTTCGACGTCATCACTGGGTTCGCTCGGGGAGAGCAATTCGGCAAGGGCCTTGCGGCCGGGGTCGCGATCGTCCTGCTCGGGATCATGCTGGATCGGATCACCCAGGGCGCGGGTAGCCGTCGCCGGACAACAATGGCACGGGCAAGAGCCGGCTGAGCCGGTCAGAGGAGGAGACCAGAGATGCAACGCAATCGATGGAGTCGCTGGTTCGCCGGCGTCCTGATGGTCAGCCTGATCGTGATGGGCTGTGCAAAGTCTTCGGGTAATTCGCCCGCCGCGGCGACGGCCGCCCCAAGCAGCGGACCGGTCGCCTCCGGCAGCAGCGCGCCTGCGGGGAGCGCGCCGGCGGCCGCAGCGACCTGCACGGGCGACGGCTCCAAGGGCGAAGTCAAGATGATGATCAACCAGTGGGTAGGCGCCGCGGCCAACGTCGCCGTCGCGCAGTGCCTGCTCCAGCAGATGGGCTACAAGGTCACGACGAGCACCCTGGCCGAAGAGGTGGCATGGCAGGGCTTCGACACGGGTGAGGTCGATGTCATCCTCGAGAACTGGGGCCACCCGGACCTCGAGAAGAAGTACATCCAGGAAACCAAGCTCGCGACGGACGCCGGTCCGAACGGCGTCACCGGCATCATCGGCTGGTACGTCCCGGGTTGGATGATCGACAAGTACCCGGATCTCGCCGACTGGAACAACCTCAACAAGTACGCCGACCTGTTCAAGACCTCGGAGTCCGGTGACAAGGGCCAGTTCCTCGGCAGCGACCCGACGTTCGTCCAGTACGACGAGGCCCTGATCGCCAACCTGCATCTGAACTTCA
>Ga0307282_10000768_pt1 | contig 10764 bp, 14 predicted proteins | sample ER_DNA_121_FD_194475 | JGI IMG/M metagenome (GOLD analysis project Ga0307282, IMG submission 194475) | Bulk soil microbial communities from the East River watershed near Crested Butte, Colorado, United States - ER_DNA_121 | ecosystem: Environmental > Terrestrial > Soil > Floodplain | place...
CAAAGCGGTTCGGGGTCGAAGCCGCGCAGCAGATCGCACCGAACCATCCGACGCTCGGCGACGTCGACTCACCCGAGGCCCTAGAGGAGTATCAGGCGAAGAAGCGCGCCCACCGCCAGACGCGTCGAGCGTAGTCCCGCTCCATTCCTTCATCGAGCGTCGCCGCCGGAACGCGTGCCTCTTATGACGCTCGGCACCTCCTCGCGCGGGACCGGCGGTAACCCGGCGAGGAGCCTGTTCTGGTCCTCGAGCAAGCGGTTCTGCTCGCGGAGCAGCTCGTACTGCGTCAGCGCCCACGTCGCCGAGCGCGTGTCGCCCGTCAGAGAGTCCCTGCCCCGCCGGCGCCACTCGTTTCGGCGCGGCTCGTACTCCCAGTAGTGCCCGCGCCCGCGCGTTCGCCAGGCGCCGCGGCCCCACCAGACCTTCTCGTTGGGCCAGACTCGCGCGGGCCGCGCCGGCCGCGCGTCGCGGGCGATCGCGAGCGGGACCGCCCACGACAGCACTGCGACTCCGAAGAAGGAAATCAATGCGCCCCAAGCTCCTCCTCCGAGGTGCTGGACGATGTATCCGGCCAGCACGTTGACGAGCGCGACGCTCACGCCGATCGCCCACAGGCCCCGCGTGCGGTGGTACCAGAACGCGCGCTCCGTCGTCATCCGGCTCCTGCGGAGTCGCCGGGGTTGCTGACGCACCAGCCGTCCGCGCGCAGCAGCGAGTGGGGGCGGTGCAGGCAGTCGCGAAGGCGCTGCACCGCGACGCAGGGCGGCGCCCAAGTCCGACCGGCGACGGGCACCTCGAACGCGGTTCTCCCGATCTTCGAGTAGAACGCGCCCGCGTTCCCGCAGGCGACGCAAAGGGTGCAGATCGCGAACACGCCGGCGCGCGGGCACGCCTGAAAGCCGAAACCCGCGGAGGCGCCGCAGGCCCGGCACGCCTCGTGGCAGAAGCGCCACCGGACCGGGTTCGGACCCTCCACGCTCGCCAGGAAGACGCGCACCCACGGCGGGCTCGCGGGGAAGATCGGCCGTCCCGGGCCTAGCAGGAAGGCGCGGAGTGGATCCTCCGGGTCCACCCCCGGCTGGTCGGGCAAGTAGGCCTGCATCCGGCCGCACCGGCAGACCGCAAGCCAGCGCTCCTCCTCCTCCGTCTCGACCAGCGACTCCCATGTCGGCTGACCGCCGCAGCTCGGGCAGGTGCCCGGCTCGGACCCGCGCTGCGGAGCCGGCTCTATCATCCCCGGCGTCTGGCCGATTCGGCCGACGACATCGCAAGTGCGCGCCCGGTCACGGGTCCCTGTCCTTCCAGGGGTCGTCCCGCAGCTTCTGCGCGAGTCCGCGCGGCAGCCGCCAACGCCCGGCGAGGTTGCGGACGCGCGGCAGCATCTCTAGCCACCCCTCCGGGAAGCCCGCGGCCTCCGCCGCCTCCTGCGCCGCCTGGTTCGCGTTCCACTCGGCGCCGAGCACGACCGCCGCGACGCCGTCGCGCAGATCTTGCGCTAGGTCGGGCCAGAACGCCTGCGTCGACGCCCACTCGGCCGCCGCCTCGGGCGACCCGAAGCCGTCGTTGTCGCCCGCGGGGTCGAAGAAGAAGCTCCCGGCGTCGCTGAGCAGGTGGTAGCGGTCCTGCTCAAGCTCCGCGGCCCTCTCCGTCTCCCCGTCGGCTCCCACCCACTCATATTGCCTGTTCTGGCAACATCGCGCGCTCCCCTTTCGGGAGAACCAGCCGCGACTTTCGAGGGCGACGCAGACTGACGTCCACCAACATCCCGCGTTGTGTCGGCCGCGTCCCACCTAATCAGCGATCTCGGGCGACAGGACGCTCGGACATCCGAGGGTGCGTATATATCCCCTCGAGTGGTGCGAGCAGGGATCTATGCCAGGATTTAGTCCGACCGCTAGGGAGACGGCCTCGGCGTCGCTCGTCAGATTGAGGACTGCGAAGCGCTCAGCGCAGTCGCGCTTACAGAATCGTGAGGTGCGGTCACTAGGTTCGTGAGGTGAAAGTTCGCGTTCGGCTGGGCTGGTGTTTGGCCGTCCTCGCGATGGCGGGATGTTCCGGGGCCGACAAGGGCGCTTTCACCGGAACGCAGCGCACAGTCCCCGCGCTGGTGCCGGCTTCTCCCGTTGCGCCTTCTGAATGGAAGGCGGTAATGGCAGATTGGCACGACGACAGGGTCTTCGACAGGCCGCACCTAGGAGGGTTGGACGAAACGACGCCGTGTGAAGTTGGCGACGGCGTAACCAGCACTTGCGATCCCGGCCATGGCGACGGCGAGGATGTTCGTGGTGACGCATGTGCGGCAGGCGTTGCAGCAGACGGTCGCCATTGGCGCGTTCTCGCCGTACTTCGCAGTGGCCTGCGCCATGCGACCTGTCCAAATCTGCTTCATAGACTGATTCTAGGACGGACGGGGAGGGGCGGGGACCGTTGTTTCGCCAAACCTCCTAGTTCGGTCACATCGTGCGTTCGTCCAGTTCGATCGGCTCGACGTAAAGAAGCCACGCCCAGTCCCGGCTCGTCTCGGAGGCAATCTCGAAGCGCGGCGAACGCATCCTCGCGACGGATGAACACGTCAATCGCCTCCTGATCCCCAAGCTCCACCAGCGCGTACACCTACCTGCACGACCGAAGGCTAATCCTATGGAACACCGTTTCGACTGGCCGAAAGGGACGACTACGGCCGCGTGCGCGGTTCGTGAAACGGCAAGAAAGACAAAGGCCGAGGCTGCTACACCCCGACCTTAGCTTGACGTGGTTCGCCTCCGCGCTCGATCAGGTGCAGACCATTCTGAACTTGTCGAAAGCCACGGACACCGCGCCGTTGGCGTTCACGGTGAAGTGCGCATGGAAGTTGGAGAGCACCTTGGACCCATCCGATCCACGTGCGACGAGGTGATCGAAATCGGTGTCCTGCTCCACCAGTACGTCGCCGCTCTTGACGGCCCTGATGCTCTCTGTATCGCTAAACCAAAAGTTCCCCGTGTAGGTCGGACCGGTCCCGTCGAGAGGAACCGCCACGACCTGGCCGTGACCGTCCTCGTGGAGATGAATCGCCCCGGTGTCCGGGAAGTAGGTTCTATGCAGCACCACCTGGCCGCTGACGGTCTGCGCGTACAGCTCGTCTTGGCACACAAACGGGTCGTCGGAGAAGCTCTCCGAGAACTTCGATACGTCTGTGAAGGTAATCGGTGGCTGTGCCGAAGCGGTCCCGGCAGGAACCAGCATCAAGCCAGCAGCCGACACCAGTAGCCAGACGACCACCCTCGTCTTACCCGCCGCAGTTTTCATGTCTTGCTCCCCTCTGGGTTAGGCCGACGCCCTGCGCTGTCTAACGAAGTAGGCGATGACGCACGCGATCAGAATGAGAATGAACAGCGTGAGAAGCCAAGGCCACCAGCCGTGAGTTGCGAGCAACACAGCAACCTCCGTTGTTGGGCAGGCCCATCACGGAGCGGCCAGTGCTCCAGTATCTACCTAGAAGCGGAGAAACGGAAGCTTTCGGATCGACGGCTAGGCCCGGCGTGACCACCGCTTGAACCAGCCAAGCAAGAACTGCCTAGAGTCGCTCAGGGGAGACAGGCAATGGATAAAGGGGGTCTGGAGGGCGCCGAAGGCGTCTCGGTAGACGCCTCACACGGTGATGACGACTTTTCCTCGGGCGTGTCCCTCTTCCAGATGGCGGACGGCCTCGGGAACCTCGCTGAGCGGGTACGTCGTGTCGATGACCGGCGTGACTTTGCCGGCCTCGATGAGCTCTTTGAGCACGACCATGTCGTCGCCCTTCTGCTTGGCGATGAATGTCCCGAGCTTCTGTCTCACGAACGGTGACAGCATCTGGGCGCGGAGCTGGCGATCGATGCCTCCGAACCACCGACCGCCCCCCTCGCCTCCGACGATGACGAGGGTTCCCCGGGGGGCGAGTCCTCGTCGGAGGTGTGACAACGAACGGTTCCCCGCGATGTCGAGGATCAGGTCGTAGCGTTGCCCCGTCTCCGCGAAGTCGTCGCGCGTGTAGTCGATGACGTGGTCCGCGCCGATCGATCGGACCAGGTCCACCTTCGTCGTGCTGCACACGCCGGTGACGTGGGCTCCGAACGCCTTGGCGATCTGCACGGCGAACGACCCAACGCCTCCCGCCGCGCCGATGATCAGCACTTTCTGCCCCGGCTGAACCTTTCCCGCGTCGCGGAGAGCCTGGAGCGCGGTGGAGCCGGAGGTGGGAGCGGTCGCCGCCTGCTCGAAGGTGAGGTTCGCCGGCTTGGGCGCGATCTTGTCCTGTCGAGCGGTCGCGTACTCGGCGAATGCGCCGTTGCAGATGCCGAACACCTCATCGCCCGGCTGGAACAGCGTGACATCCTTGCCGATCGCCTCGACGCGACCTGCTAAATCGGTGCCCCGGACGCGGGTCTTGGGCGCACGGAGCCCGGAGCCCGCGATGCGGAACAGATACGGCAGGCCCGTCATGAAGTGCCAGTCCCCGATGTGCGCGCTCGCCGCGTGAACGCGGAGTAGTACGTCCCCGCTCGCGGCCTTCGGCTTGTCGATGTCCTCGAGTTTCAGGACATCTGCTGTGCCATATCTGTCTTGGACGATCGCTTTCATCGCATTCTCCCGCGCCAGGTTGGTGGTTTTGTGGAAGGCAACCGCCTGCAAGCAGCATGACACAGCAACCGAGCGCGCCTGGTTGGCAGATCTCCCACGGAACCTCCGCGACGCCGCGGCTCAACCGCGACATTAACGTTCCGTTGCGGTGACGAGAAAGTTCTTGACCCTCAGTAACGCGAGGTAAAGACTCATGTCACGATCGGAGAGGAGGGAGCAAGGTCATGCGAAGGAAGCTTCTGCCGCTAGCCATCGCGACGGTGCTGGCGTGCGTCACCGCGGCGACGTGCCTCGCGGCGGGATCGACGCAGGTCACGCACTTCTCGTTCACGAAGCCTTCCAACGTCTGCGGCTTCTCGGGAACGACCGCCGCTCACGGCACATTGGTCTTCCGCGACACGGGCAACGGCACGTACTTCATGAGCAAGACCTTCTTCGGCGTCTTCACGGCCGACAATGGAAAGTCAACCACGCTCTCCTTCGCCGGACCGATCAAGCAAACGTCGCCGCTCGTGATCGACGAGCAGGCGGGGACGGTCACGATCATGACTACTACCGCGGGCCTGTATGAGAGGTTGTCGATCACCCATGGTCCGACGTTGAGTCGTGATGCTGGGATTTTCACCGCGGTCGATGTCTTCAAGTACACCGGGGATCCAAACAATCCGGTAGGTGACTTCATCTCCGAAACGTTGTCTGACCTACATGGGCCACATCCCGATCTCCTGAGCGACTTCAGCGTCTTCTGCGACGTCGTCGGGCCGTACCTGCAAGACCCGTAGAGCAGCGATAGCCGGGGGGCGGACCTGCAGCTGGCGGCAGGTTTTTTCGCTACTCCGTGCGTTCAGCGAGTGGCGCGTGTGCGTGCTACTCGCCGTTTCCGTGGCGCTCGTCTACCCGGCTTGCCGATCGGCTTAGGGGTGCGGTCCTCCATCATCATTTCCGCGAACTTCTCCCACCGAACGCTATACCGACCGTGCTTCGTGGCCCGTCCGGTCACCCAATCGACCGATCCTTTGCTGATCTCAAGGCTGCCGAGGTACCTGCCGTTTGATCGCACCGGGATCGTGATGTCGATTTTGCCGATCGATGTTAGATGGTTGATTTGCAGGCTTACTTCATGCTTTGCCATGGAGGTTGATTCCGACTAGGGCTTACGACTCCTCCTTAAGGCTCGGGCACGGTTGATGCGTTGCGTTGCATGGTTCTCGGAGGCGTGGTGGGCGCGAGCTTCACTGGGGCAAAGCAGCCGACGCGCAGACACGTTTGCACAAAGAGTCTCGGTTTTCGCCGGAACCGCGACTCAATCGCTGACCGGTCGATCAGCCCCGAAACGGCGCTGTCTAGTCCGTGACGGGCCATCCGATGCCAGCGGTCGAGACCATGACCTCGGCCGGCGGTTCGTCGAGCGACAGAAGGCTCGTGACGACGCTGCGGCCGTTCGTCTCCTTTCGCCGAGACTACGTCGCTCGGCAGTGTGTCGTTGGCCGACACCAACGCCGTTCGGCTGAGCAAGAGAACTCGCGGGGTACCGGCTCCATAAGGCTCGTCGACGCTGGACGTTCGGCCGGTGGTTCCTGTGGGCGTCGTGGAGATGCTCTGATTGCCGTCGGTGGTGTTACGGCGCTACCGGCGGCACCAAACGAAAAGGTCGTAGGAGTGTGCGGCTTGTGGTCGAACGGTGCGCTGGGCCCAGGGGACTTTCGGTCGTGCCCAGCGTCTCCCCGGTGGGTGCGTCCTATCGCGGCGCAAGCCGTAAGTGCCGCGCCCTGGGCCTCTGTCCTTACGGTTGAAGACAAGGTCTACGTAGGCGGATAAGCGTGCTCTTCCTAGCTCCGGCCGATGCTCAAGGTGAGGCTGGCGATCTTGACGCAACCGGCCCTTGTCTAGTTGTCTGGCGGCGCTTTGCTGCGTAAATTTCAAGGAACGTTCGTCGGAGGGGGCGGGTCGTGGCTGGAGAGGGTGTGCGGAGATCGCGGAGGGCTTTCGGGCAGCGCCCGGGTGGTGTGGCGCGGGCCGCTTTGCTGTGGCCGTTGTTGCTCGTTCTCCCGCTTCTGTTCGGAGCTGCTGGTGCGCTCTCCGCTGTCCAGCTCGAAAAGCCCGCCGCCCAGCGTGCCACAGCGCAAGTAAGAAACGTGCTTCTGTCGCCGCCGTTTGTTGGTGGCGGGCATCAGAGCCGGTTCTGGGGTATAGACCCGTTAGCGCGAGAGAAGAACCTTGTGGAGAGGGTGCTGCGGGCCGCCAACGTGTCTGGTCTGACGGAAGCAGAGTTCCTCGACCACTCTCGCGTCGCGGCTCGAAGCTATTCGGATCTCGACTTCTCCGTGACGAGTACCAGCTCGGCGACCGCGATCCGCCTGGCAAACATCTACGCGAGCGAGTACGCCAACTCTCACACTCAGCAGGTTCGCGAGAGCATCGGCAAGGCTATACGGAGAGAGCGAGCAAACATCGCATTGCTTCCACACACACCCCTCCGCACAACGCTGGAACAGGAGGCAAAGCAGGTGTTGCAAACACGGAGGCTCGAGTTCTCTTCAGTCCTGCAAAAAGCCTCAGCCACCACCCCCGTCCGCAAGCACGCACTGCGAAACGGCATCATCGGCGGCCCGCTCGGACTCCTATTTGCTATTGCGCTCCTGCTCGGACTCCTCCGCAGATTTCCCGCCCTGCGGCCACCCCGCAGTCCGTCCATCCGCACGTTGCTCGCCGACGCCGACAGGAAGGTTCTGGATACGGGCGGCATACGTGCGGCCTGCATAGCGTCGCCTGAACCCAGCTACACACGTTCGCCGAACTCCAGCTCCGCGCACTCCGCGCAGTAGAAGCGGACGACGGCGATCTTCAATTGGCGGACTGCAACATGCCGGCGAACTCGACCTCGGTCACCTCGAGGCGGCCGCTCCACTGGGGCTCGTCCCGCAGACAGTCCTCGAGTGCGCGGCGTGCGTCCTCCTCGGTGATGAAGAGCTCTATCGCTTCCCGGGTCCTGAAGCTCGGTGAGCGCATGCAGGCGCATCGCGTACCTGGGCGTTCAAGGCACGCGCGCCAACTCGACGCGGCGATTAGAGGGCGGTTACCGCTCGGTTACCGCTCCTCTTCATGCTCACGGAGATGCCGGAGGTCTAGGAGAAAGGAGGAGGTGGTGTTAGTGCAGGCATGAGGAACGAAAGGAGCTTCCGATGAAACGTGCCATTGTGTTCCGCTTCAAGGTTGCGTTCGCACGTGCTTCAGTGATCGGGGCGTTGGTCGGTGTCTGTGCGCTGGCGCTTGCGGCGGTCGCCGCTGGCCAGCCGACGAAAACACCGGTCAACGACAGCGTCTCAGCCGATTTTCCAGCCGGGACCGTCTGCGACTTCCATTACTCGCTGTCAGGGACCACGACAGGAACCCAGACCGTCTTCAGCGACCGGATCGAGTTTCACTTGGTTCAGTTCGTCACACACGTGAACGTGGACACGGGGTACACACTGACCGAGAGGGATCAGTTCAACTTCACGGTGTATCCAGACGGGACGTCTAAACAAGTTGGGCTGGTCTTTCATCTCCGGGATGCCAGTGGCAAGCTCGTTCTCGTACAAGCGGGGCCAGGCCATCTTCGACCCATCGGGCAACATCGTGAAAATCACATCGCACCTGACCCCGGACTTTGCCGCCACGATCTGCCCCGCACTCGGCGGTAGCCTCGCCTGAACCACGACCTCGTGTTCGAGCCCTCGGGCAACCACTAACCCGAGCCGAGCACCCTCACGAAGCAAGGGAGGCCCGCCCAGCGGGCCTTCCTGTTCGATTCCCCGTTCAAGACCGGCAGCGAGCCCGTATTGACGTTCAGACGGAGCAACGTCCCTGTACCGGACTGCGCTGAGGCACAGTCGCGGGCTGGATCGCGACAAGGACGGCATCGCCTGCGAGAAGCCCTGAAGGCGGCGATACAGCTGTTGTGTCTGTGCCGCCTCTGGGTAAAAATCGAGCGGGGCGGGCCTGCGGCCTCTGTAACGTGAGCGACTTGTTCTCTCCCCGTCGCCGCAGTTGCGACTGTGGCAAAGGCTCTGAGGGAGAGTCCTCGGGAAACTCTCCACGCCCGCCCCATCTGTGCGGCAGAGCACAGTGTTACCGGAGTTCTTGACACGTCCTTGGTCGGGCGCCACACCGACCGAGCTCGCTATCCGCGTCGAGGTAGCTAGTTGAGCGAGGTGTGTTCGTGGTCGAGCTCGACCTCGGTCACCTCGAGGAGGCCGCGCCACTTGGGCTCATCCCGCAAACAATCCTCAAGCGCGCGGCGCGCGTCCTCCTCAGTGATGAAGGCGGTCGCGCCGCCAGGCTCGCCTACTACGAGGCACGCAAGCTCAACAACCCGCCGAACTCGCTCTACGACTACCACGACGCCAAGGGCGGTCTCGAGCCGCCAGCCGAGCGCAACGCCCGCGAACGACGCAACAACCGCCCTCCCCGATAGACCCACAGCCACCAAGCGTGTCGCGCTCCCGCCAGACGGTGACACCCTCCGCGGCGAGTCGTCTAGATCGACCATTGTTGCTGCCGAGTCCCGGGCGGGAACTGCAGCGGCAGCTCGAGCTCGGGCAGCTCGGCCGTAACGAGCACGCGCGTCTCCTCGACGAGCCGTCCGAGTTCGACCGCCGCGATTTCGGGCTCGAGTCGAAAGAGGGACTCGAGCCGATCGGCGAGCTGGGGCGGCGCGAGTTCCATCTTCGCTATGAGGGCCCGCATCCGCTTCAGCTCGAAGCGGGCGAAGTAGAGACGGTTCAGGCCCGCGAGGACGGCGAGCAGGTTGAACGCGGCGTCGAGCAGCATGTCGACGCGCCAGAGCTCGGTGTCCCGCGTCGCCATCGCGTCGCCGTAGTACCAGAGCGGGAAGAAGCTCCAGTACCGTTTGACCATCGCCCGGCGCAGCGGCTCCGGGTAGTTGCGCACGCGTGCCCGCCAGCGCTCGACGAGCTCATCGCCGTAGAGCGGCAGGCCCTCGAGCACGCCTGAGAGAACCTTCTGAAGCGGCAAGTCGAACTCCTCACGCCGGTCGAGCAGCTGGTCGAGACGCGACTCAAGCTGCGCCACCGTGACGAACGAAACCTCCGTCCTTACGCCGTCGAGCTCGAACTCCGCGGAGCAAAAGTGTTCGGTCGGCTCTGCTCTCTTGATCGGGTTCTTTCCGCCGACGGTGGTGCGGATCTGCTCCACGATCTCCTGCGGCGGCAACTCGTCGACGTAGAGGAGCAGGTCGAGATCCGAGTAGAAATCGGCGTCGCCGCGGCCCGCCGAGCCGACCAACATTGCGGCCTTAAGCGGCACGCGCTCGAGTGCGGCCTCGACGATCCGCCTTGCCTGTCGGCGCAGGTGCTCCGTCGCGCCTTGCATCTGGGTGGGATCGTAGATCGCGTTCCGTTGCGCCGCTGCCGTCAGTCGCTGCGCGGCTCCGACCTTGCTCGTCAGCGACACCTCCGTACCGCAACACGGCGCTCACGTCATCAATCTTGTTCTCGCGCGCGCGCAACTGGTGTCGCTCTTTGGCGGAACTGCGACACGCTCCCCAAACAGGGAGCTGTCATATCACGGCTTCGCGTCATTCTGTTCGGCGTAGGCGGAAGGTCGCCACGATCGCTCTCGTCCTCGCCCTCGCGGGCGGCGCGGCGTTCGCCGCGAGCTGGCTCGTCGGTCGGGTAACGGGCGGCGCGGGCGGGAACGTCGCTGCGGCAGTGGTCCTTGAGCGGCGTGCTGTCCGCGTAGCCCGCCTTGATACGCGCTGCGGCGCCGCGGGAAGCAAGGTCGCCGCTCGCCGCGAGCTCCTTCAACGTTGTGCGCATGTGCCGATTCTCCGCCGCCGCCCAATGGCAAGCCTAGTTCCCGGCGCTCGGATCGGGTGGTAGGCGCTTAAGCTCGTTCTCCACGTCTTCCTGTTGTTGCTCGGCGAACGCCCGCCCGTGGTCAAGCGTGCTGCCCGCGCGCAACCTGCTGCCCGGGGGAGGAGGCGAGCAGCTCCTCGTACAGCGAAGCGAAGCGAGGGGCGATCTTCGCCCAATCGTATCGGCGGCTGGCTGTGTGAGCGTGGCGGCCGCGCGCCCGGCGTTCCTGCTGGCCGATAGCGGCGGTGACGAGCGAGTCGACGAGGGCGTCCTCGTCGTCGGGTGGAATCAGCCAGCCCGTCTT
>Ga0307282_10000770_pt1 | contig 10740 bp, 7 predicted proteins | sample ER_DNA_121_FD_194475 | JGI IMG/M metagenome (GOLD analysis project Ga0307282, IMG submission 194475) | Bulk soil microbial communities from the East River watershed near Crested Butte, Colorado, United States - ER_DNA_121 | ecosystem: Environmental > Terrestrial > Soil > Floodplain | place: USA...
GACCGGGAAGTTCTCCGCCTTGCCGGTCTGGATCAGCGTCAATGCCTCGAACAGCTCATCGAGCGTGCCGAAGCCGCCGGGGAAGATGACGAACCCCTCCGCCGGCTTCACGAAGCAGACCTTGCGCGCGTAGAAGTGCTTGAACGTGTACGAGATGTCGAGGTACGGGTTCGAGCCCTGCTCGTGCGGGAGCGCGATGTTGAAGCCGACGGAGAGCCCGCCGCCCTCCTTCGCCCCGCGGTTCGCGCCCTCCATCACCCCCGGGCCGCCGCCCGTGATCACGGCCCAGCCGTGCTCCGCGAAGCTTCGACCGACTTTGCGGGCCGCCGCGTACTCGGGGGAGTCCCGATGAATGCGGGCGGAGCCGAAGATCGAGACTGCGGGCCGGTCGATCTTGTCGACGGCGGCGAATCCGGCCCAGAACTCGCGCGCGATCGAGAGCACGTTCTCGGGCAGCGCGCCCTGGTGGCTCGTGAGCAGCTGCTCGTCGTCCATCAGCGAAGGACGTCGCGCGGGAGGTGCGTGGCCTCCATCCCGAGGACGAGCAGCGCTGCAAGCCCGAAGTAGAGCGACGCGATGATCAGGCGCCGCGGGGTCGTCACCCGGTAGTAGGCCTGCATCTCGGGGTGGTTGCGCATGCGCCACCGATTCCAGAGCTCCAGGCCTGCGATGACGAGGATGATGATCAGGATCGGGTTCGGTGAGAACGCGACCAGCACGAGTAGTCCGAGGAAGCCGAGCACCCAGAGCACGGGATGGAGCGCCGCCACGATCCGACCTCCGTCGAGCGGCACGACCGGCAGCAGGTTGAACAGGTTGAGGAAGAAGCCGAGGAAGGCGAGCGCCTTCAGGTGGTTCGAGTCGGTCGCAGCGCCCACGGCCCAGATCGCCGCCGCGCCGAGCGACCCGAGCAGCGGTCCCGCGATCGCAACCTTCGCCTCGTTCCAGGCGTCCTGCGGCATCTCGCGCATCGTGATCATCGCGCCGAGGAATGGAATGAACATTGGTGCGCTCACCGGCAGGCCCTGTCGCTTCGCCTCGATCACGTGTCCCATCTCGTGCACGAACAGCAGGACGATCAGGCCGATGCCGAACCACCAGCCGCCGAACCAGACGTAGAACGCGGCCGAGATGAAGATCGAGAACAGGAACTTGAACTTGAGGAGCGGCGCGCCGAACTTGAGCAGGAACACACCGACCGCGGCGAACGGCGCCAGCAACTTGCGCAGGAACGGGAAACGGCCTTCGTGGCGCACCGGCTCCGGCGGCTCGTAGTACGAGAGCTCGGCGAGCCTCTGGCGCTCCTCTGGTGTCAACTCGGTCATGCGACCCATGGTACCCGGGTGGGTTATCGGCAACTCCGCGCCGAAACCGTGCCGAGATCGCCCGTTTGTGCACCTCAGCGTGTGTGGGCCGGTAGTTGAGGAGACCACTCGTTTCCGACCGAGGAGGTCACTCGTGCGAACTGCTCGCATCATCGTCTCCGGCGCGGCGCTCCTGCTCGTCCTGCTCGCTGCATCGCCCGCAGGGGGCGCTGCCAGGCGCTCGATCGCAGCATTCGCCCACAACGCCGGGGCCGTGAACGGGATCAAGGCGTCGCGGACGCCGAAGCCCGGCCGGCTCGTCCCGCTCGGGAAGAACGCCAAGCTCCCGAGCTCCGTCGTCCCGACGGTCCGCGGCGCTCGCGGGCTCCCCGGGCCCCAGGGGCAGGTCGGCCCGGCTGGGCCTCACGGGCCGCAGGGAGCGACCGGTCCCGCGGGCCCGGGCGCGTCCAAGATCGCCTTCGATTCCCCGGCGAACACGCCCACGGCCACGATCCTCACCTTCGGGGGGCTGATCCTCCGGGCCGCATGCTCCTCGGCCGGAGACATGTCCGTCGACGCGCGGTCGACGCTCGACAACGCCCGCCTGCACGTGGCCGGAGTCGACGACACCGGCGCGTTCTACCGGGAGGACGACGATCTCGACGCAGGCTCCGACTCTGACGTCCTCGGCTCCGACGACGACGACGTCGCAGGGACGATCGTCTATCGCACGCCGACCGGCAGCGGGACGGTCAGCGTCTCGTTCCTGGGCGAGGAGTTCTCGATCGCGGGAGTCGCCCGCTGCCAGTTCGCGGGGACCGCAGTCTCGGCGCAGTAGGTTCGCGCCGTTTCCCGGCCCACGTTTCGGCGCGCGCTTCGACGCGCGCCGAAAACCTTGTACGAAACGCACAAAAGCCCTAATCTCCCGGGCACCAAATACCCAGGGAGGGGACGCTGTGCCAGGCAGATTGAAGCTTGCGATCACGCTCGCGCTCGCAGGGCTGATCGTTGGGGCTACACCAGTTTTGGCGAGCAACGGCAGTCATGGGCAGACGCCCATGGCGGGGTACACCGGCAAGGTTCAGAACCGCGTTCTGAGCGACACCTCGGCCGGGAGCCAGTCGTCCTTCATCGTCGAGCTCACGCAGCAGGCCGATCTGAGCAAGGCGTATTCGATGAAGGACCAGAACGCGCGCGGCTGGTACGTCTACCGCACGCTCAAGCAGACCGCCGAGAAGACGCAGAGCTCGCTCAAGGCCATGCTCGACCGGCAGGGCGTTTCGTACCGCTCGTTCTGGGTGGCGAATGAGCTCGTCGTCCACTCGGGCGGCCGTGCGCTCGTCGACAGCCTCGCCGCGAGGTCCGACGTCAAGGTGATCGAGGCCAACGACTCGTCGAACTGGCTCAGCTCCACCGACGCGTCCACGACGGACTTCGACTCGGTGACCACCTTGCAGGCGAACGCTTCGAATAGGCCGGACACCATCGAGCCGAATGTGACCTTGGTGAAGGCTCCCGACCTCTGGAACCTCGGCTTTACCGGCACGGGGATCGTCGTCGGCAACCAGGACACGGGCATGCGCTGGACGCACAACGCGCTCAAGCCCCACTACCGCGGCTGGAACGGGTCGAGCGCCGACCACAACTACAACTGGCACGACTCGATCCACGCCAACATTCCACCCTCGCCGCCCACGAACCCGTGCGGATACACCTCGATGGTTCCGTGCGACGACCACGGGCACGGGACGCACACGACCGGTACTGCGGTCGGTGACGACGACGCCGGGCACCAGATCGGCGTCGCTCCAGGGGCAAAGTGGATGGGCTGCCGCAACATGGACCAGGGCAACGGAAGGCCGGAGACATACACGGAGTGCTTCCAGTTCTTCATCGCTCCGACCGACCTGAACAACGCGAACCCCGATCCGACGAAACGGCCTCACGTGATGAACAACAGCTGGGGCTGCCCGACGAGCGAGCTCTGCGCGCCGGACAGTCTTCAGACGATTGTCGAGAGCACCCGGGCCGCAGGCATCTTCGTCGAGGTCTCCGCCGGTAACGGCGGCTCCGGTTGCAGCACGGTCAACGATCCGCCGGCGATCTACGACGCGTCCTACTCCACCGGCGCGACCACGTACACCGGAAACCCGGTCTCGCTCGCGGGCTTCAGCAGCCGCGGCCCGGTCACGGTCGACGGGTCCAACCGCATCAAGCCGGACATCTCGGCGCCTGGAGTCAACGTCAACTCCTCCCTGAACGGGAGCGACACGCAGTACTCGGGCCCGACCTGGAGTGGAACTTCGATGGCAGGCCCGCACGTCGTCGGCGTCGTGGCGCTGCTCTGGCAGGCACATCCCGCGCTGTCCCGAGACATCGCCGCGACCGAAGCCCTGCTGAACGGCACGGCCAATCCGAACATCACGGTCAGCAACGGGACGCAGTGCGGCGGAATCGGCAGCGTTCCGAACAACCACTTTGGATACGGCCTGGTCGATGCGCTCGCCGCGTACAACGGCGGTGGGCCGCCGCCTCCGCCACCGCCGCCTCCGCCACCGCCGCCTCCGCCGGGGCAGTGGCAGACGGTCGCGCCCTACCCGACCGACGTGTTCGGCGGCTCGTCGACCTCGGACGGCACCTACAGCTACGTGTTCGGCGGCCACTCCTTCAGCCTCGGCCCGGGTCCCGAGGGGGATCTCAACCTCGCCACTCGCTACGACCCGGTGAGCGACACGTGGACGCCGCTCACACCGATGCCCGATAACCAGGCGCTGATGTCATCGGCCGTCTACTACCCGCCGACGAACTCGATCTACGTCTTCGGCGGCAGCCACCGCGACCCGGTCAACCTGCCGCCGCCGACCGCCAACGTCTGGGTCTACAACATCGCCACGAACGCCTGGAGCGCAGGGCCGCAGCTGCCCGACGTGCGCGCCTTCATGTCCTCCGGCTACGACTCGGCCAACGGCAAGATCTACCTCGCCGGCGGTTACAACCTCGCCACGGTCGACGGCACCCAGACGACCACCTGGGAGTTCGATCCGGTTGCGGGGACCTACACGGATAAAGCCCCGATGCTGCTCGGCCTCGGCGGTGCGGGCTCGGGGATCGTCGACGGCAAGCTCTACGTCGCCGGCGGCCGTGACATCAACAACGCCAACTACGACACGCTCTACATCTACGACATCGCGACCAACACGTGGACGCAGGGGACGAGCCTGCCCCAGGGCGAGAACGTGCCCGGTAGCGCTGTGGCGGACGGGAAGTTCTGGCTGTTCGGCTACGGAACGCCGTTCAACCCCAACTCGCCACTCGGACAATCGAGGGACGTCTTCGACGTTGCGCCGACGGCCAGCGCAACGACCCTCAGCTACGACCCTGCCACACAGTCGTGGACGCCCGGGCCGGACCTGAACGTCCCCAAGTCGTTCCCGTCCGGGAGTGCGATTGGGAACACGCTCGTCGCGGCCGGCGGCCGCATTAGCGAGACCCCTGCTCCGACCTCGACGAACGACGTCGAGACGCTCGCGGTGGGCCCGCCACCTCCGCCTCCACCGCCTCCACCGCCTCCACCGCCCCCACCTCCGCCACCCCCGCCGCCTCCACCGCCGCCTCCGCCTCCGCCGCCACCACCTCCGCCACCACCGCCACCTCCACCACCTCCGCCACCTCCGCCACCTCCGCCTCCGGCCCGCTGCCGCGTCCCGAGAGTCCTCGGGCTGCGCCTCGGCGCCGCGAAGCGCAGGATCCGGGCGGCCCGCTGCTCGGTCGGACGCGTTCGCCGCGTTCGCTCGAGGCGCTCGCTGCGCGGGCGTGTGGTCAGCCAGTCACCGCGGCCCGGCACGATCAAGCGCCGGAACTTCCCGGTGAGGCTGGCGGTCGGTCGGGGCTAGACAAACCGACACCGAACACCAAGAGGGCCGTCCCCAAGGGCGGCCCTCTTCTTTTTTTCGGTGACGCCGACCGAGAGCGAATCTCAGCTCGACGAGCGGCGACCTCAGGGATTGAAAAAACGCGCTCGAAGTTGTAGAACCGGCCCCAGGCTCGGAAGTGCGGGCTCAAACGGGAGGGAGGAATTTCTGTGCAGAAGCGACAGAAAGCGCGCTGGCCCTGGCTGGCCACGTTCGCTTCGCTGGCGATCGTGCTCACGGGCGCGATAGCAGCGGGTGCGAGCGCGAGCAAATCGTCTCAGGGGGTCTGTGCACCGAGCGCCAAGTACCTGCTCCAGAAGCAGACGAATGTGCACGCGACGGGCGTTCGCGCCCCATGCGGTTCGCAGTGGGAGGACGTCGCCCCGCTGCCGCAGACCCTGTTCGGGCCTGCAACGACGACCGACGGCACCTACGTCTATGCCTTCGGCGGCTACCACTTCCCGGAGGCCATTGGCTCGACGCTGAACACCGTGTACCGCTACGACCCGGTCGCGAACACGTGGACGACGCTGGCTCCGATGCCTCATGTGGCCCTTATCGCCTCCGCGGTCTACTACCCGCCGACGAACAAGATCTATGTCTTTGGTGGAGCTAACCGGACTCCGGATCCGATCGTCGACTACGACACGACTTTGATCTACGACGTCGCGACGAACACCTGGCTACCGAACGGTGCGACCATGCCAGGCCCCCGTTCCCAGATGGCCGCGGCCTACAACTCGGCGGACGGGAAGATCTACCTGAACGGCGGATATTCGGATTCGACGATGGGGATCAACTCGGTTCAGGCGACGACCTGGAGCTACGACCCGGTCGCGAACTCGTTCACCGTGCTCGCCGATAGCCCCCAAGCGCACGGAGGACCAGCCTCAGGGGTCATCAACGGCCATTTCCTGGTCGCAGGAGGCCGAACGGCGATCCCTGCCGACGAGACGCTGGTCGCGACCTGGGACTACGACATCGCGTCCAATACGTGGACGCAGAAGCAGGACCTGCCGCAGCCGACGAACGTGCCGGGCTTCGCGGTTGCGCTCAGCAAGCTCTGGGTGTACGGAGGGTGTACTACGACTCCGTGCAATCCGTTCGACGGGATCACCAACGCCGAGAGCTTCGATCCCGTGGCGAACACGTGGTCGACGGCCCCGAGTCTCAATCACGCGCGGTCGTTCCCGGGGGGTGCAGCGGTCGGCAACGCGCTGTTCGCCGTGGGCGGCCGTGATGGCGTGGACGTGTCGCTCGATACGGTCGAGAAGCTGGACGTCGGGCCTCCACCTCCGCCACCTCCGCCGCCGCCACCACCACCGCCGCCGCCTCCGCCGCCTCCGCCGCCTCCGCCGCCTCCGCCTCCGCCTCCGCCGCCTCCACCTCCGCCACCGCCTCCTCCGCCTCCGGCTCGCTGCCGTGTCCCGAGGGTGCTTGGGCTGCGGCTGAACGCTGCGAAGCGCAGGATCCGGGCGGCGCATTGCTCGGTCGGGCGCGTGCGCCGCGTTCGCTCGAGGCGCTCGCTGCGCGGTCGCGTGGTGAAGCAGTCACCGCGGCCCGGCACGATCAAGCGCCGGAACTTCCCGGTGAAGCTGGCGGTCGGTCGGAGCTAAGACAGACCGACACCGAACACCAAAGAGGGCCGTCCTTCGGGGCGGCCCTCTCTCTTTAGGTGGGCCTCTTCGCGTTTACGAGCCGCGGCCGATCCACTCCTCGCCGCCGACGTAGAGCTCCTTCTTCCAGAGCGGCACCTGCGACTTGAGCGCTTCGATCGCGTCCGCACAGGCCGCGAGCGCGTCCTGCCGATGAGGCGCCGAGACCGCGATCGCGACGCTCGTCTCGCCGACCTCGACGCGACCGAGGCGGTGTGACATAGCGACCTTGCAGAGGTCGTACCGGGCCAGCAGTTCGTCCGCGATCCCGGCCAAGACGTCCTCGGCCATCTCCTCGTACGCCTCGTACTCGAGGGCGATCACGTCTCGCCCCCGTGAGTGCGTGCGAACGGTGCCGAGAAAGGTGGCGATTGCTCCGGCCTGCTCGTCGACGACCTCGACGACGACGGACGTCAGGTTCACCGGACCGTGGGTCAACCGAAAGGCGCCGCCGGACACGGGTGGGATCAACGCCACCTCGTCTCCCTCGGCGAGCGCGTCTCCACGGTCCGCGTAGGTGCGATTGACGGCGTAGAGCAGCCCCGCCGGCTCGTCGCCGAGGTCGAGCGCAGGCCACACGTCCTCGACCGACGCACCGTCGTCGAGGTCGAGCTCCCGCCGGTCCGTGCCCGCCCGCTCGCGAAGCCCGGCGAACAGCCTGACGACCACCCTCACGGGCGTAGCGTAGATTGAGAGACATGGCGACCACGGAGGATGGCCGGGAGACCGACTCCGGAATCGAGATCAAGCCGGTCTACACGGACGAGGACGTCGCGGACCTCGAGCTCGAGCTGCCCGGCGAGTTCCCGTTCACCCGCGGCCCGTACGCGGACATGTACCGCGGGCGCCCCTGGACGATCCGCCAGTACGCGGGCTTCGCGTCCGCGGAGGAGACGAACGTGCGCTTCCGCTATCTCCTCGAGCGCGGGCAGACGGGCCTCTCTGTGGCATTCGACCTCCCGACGCAGCTCGGGTACGACTCCGACGACCCGCGTGCTGTGGGCGAGGTGGGGCGGACCGGCGTCGCGATCGACTCGATCGCCGACATGGAGCTCCTCTTCGACAAGATCCCGCTCGGCGAGGTCTCCACGTCGATGACGATCAACGCGCCGGCGTCGCTGCTCCTGCTGCTGTACGAGCTCGTCGCCGAGGGGCAAGGCGTCAAGAGCGAGCAGCTCCGCGGCACCGTCCAGAACGACATTCTCAAGGAGTACTGCGCGCGCGGAAACTACATCTTCCCGCCGAAGCCGTCGATGCGGCTGACGACGGATCTCTTCGCGTATGCGCACGAGCGGCTGCCGAAATGGAACACGATCTCGATCTCCGGGTACCACATCCGCGAGGCGGGCTCGACGGCCGTCCAGGAGCTCGCGTTCACGCTCGCGAACGGGATCGCCTACGCGCAGGCGGCCGTCGACGCGGGTCTCTCGCCGGACGAGTTCGGCGAGCGGCTCTCGTTCTTCTTCAACGCGCACAACCACTTCTTCCAGGAGGTCGCGAAGTTCCGGGCTGCGCGGCGGCTCTGGGCAGAGATCATGCGGGAGCGTTTTGGGGCGACGAACCCGAAGGCGCTGGCGCTTCGCTTCCACGCGCAGACCGGCGGCTCGACGCTCACGGCGCAGCAGCCGGAGAACAACATCGTGCGCGTGGCTATTCAGGCACTGTCCGCAGTGGCCGGCGGCGCGCAGTCGATCCACACGAACGCGTTCGACGAGGCGCTCGCGCTGCCGACGGAGCGCTCGGCGAAGATCGCGCTCCGCACTCAGCAGCTGCTGGCACACGAGGCAGGCGGAACGGACACAGCCGATCCGCTCGGCGGCGCCTACTTCATCGAGGCCCTGACGGACGAGCTCGAAGCTGCGGCGCGCGAGCTGATCGAGCGCGTGGACGAGGTCGGCGGCGCGGTCGAGGCGATCGAGCAGGGCTTCGTCCAGCGCGAGATCGAGGACGCGGCGTACAAGCACACGGCCGCGGTCGAGTCGGGCGAAAAGGTGATCGTCGGCGTCAACCGCTACCAGGAGGCCGAAGCGGAGCCGATCGAGCTGCATCGGCTCGACCCGGAGGCGGAGCGACGCCAGATCGAACGCACGGCCAAGGTCCGCGCCGAGCGCAACGCGGACGAGGCGGGACAGGCGCTGGCCGAGGTGCGGCGGGTCGCGGAGAGCGACGGCAACCTGCTGCCGCCGATGCGAGACGCGCTGCGAGCCCGCGTCACGGTCGGAGAGATCTGCAACGAGCTGCGCGAGGTGTTCGGCACGTACGACGCCCAGCTGAGCCCGAGATAGAGCATGCATCAGCTGGGTAACTCCCGCGAATTCTCGGGTAAGAGAAATCCGGAACAATATGACTTGCGAGATGCCACGAGTTCGTGTATTTTCAACGACTCAATTCCGAGTCGAGGAAAGGAGGCTGGATGATGATGAATGACGTTTCGCTCACGTTCGGCCTCTTGGGCTGCCTCGCTCGGAAGCGCTCCAGGTAATAACGGCGCGCGATAGCACGATCGGGCGAGGCGACCGGAAGGTCGTCTTTCGTGTTCTCAGGGAGAAATCCCGCAAGCACTGCGAACGAAAGGAGGCACTTCGTAGTGGAAGCGCCACTCAACCGTAGGGCCGCATCGAGCCAAGATGGAGCAAGATCGTAGCCGCGTCCCCCGAAAAAAATCGACTGCTAAAGACAAGTCTTGTTTTAGTGATCCCTTTTTTCGGTAGACGCATGTAATTCCGTCCTCTCCGTCGATCTCGGTGCGGCGACGAGACCGAGAAGGAGAGGAGGAAACATGGAGTACTACCACCCTGAATATCGTCGCCAGTACTGCCGGGAACGGATCGCCCGAGCACGGGAGGAGTACCGTCGCGCTCAGGCGCCGCCGAAGAAGGCCGAGCAGCGCAGGCGCGTACCCGTGATCTGGGCGATCTGGGAGCGCGTTCGACGTCAAGCGGCTCAGCGCGCACCCGCGTACCGGGCGTAACCCGAGCGAGCGGCCGTGCGCACGTGAGGCCTGAAGAACCTCGCGTGCGCGCGGCCGACGCGGCAAGCTTCGTTCAGCGTGAGGATCCTGCTCGTCTCGCAGATGTACCCCGGGCCCGACGATCCCGACCTCGGCGCATTCGTCCAGGGGATCGAGCGGGCTCTTGCCGCACGGGGGCACGAGATCGAACGTGTCGTCACGGCGGGGCGGGGCGGAGGCAAGCGCCGGCATCTGCGGCTCGCGCGGGAGGTGCGCCGCGCGGCCCAGCGGTTCGAGCCTGACGTGGTCTATTCGCACTTCCTCGTTCCAACCGGCCTGTCCGCGGCGCTCTTCGGCGGCGCGCCGCTCGTCGCCACGGCCCATGGGCGGGACGTCCGCAACATCGGCGCGTACCCCGGAATCGCCTCCGCGACTCGCTTCGTCGCTCGCCGTGCCGCCTCGCTGATAGCCGTCTCCAACTACCTCCGCCGCGAGCTCGAGGCGAAGATCCCGGAGGCCCGTGGCAAAACGGAAGTCGTCGACTGCGGCGTTGACCTCTCGCTCTTCGAGACACGTCCGGCGTCTGACACCGGACAGGGCCGTAACGGGCCCGTCTTCGTTTGCGTGGGCAGTCTGATCGAGCGCAAGAACGTCGTCCGGCTCGCAGATGCGTTTGCGCAGCTCGGGACCGGGCGCCTCGTCTTCGTCGGCGACGGCCCGCTGCGCGGCAAGCTCGAAGGCCGCGCCAACGTCGAGATCACCGGCCGCGTCCCGCACGAGGACGTGTCGCGCTACATCGCCGAGTCGACGGTGCTCTGCCAGCCGTCGCTGATCGAGCCCTTCGGCCAGGCGTTGCTCGAAGGGATGGCGTCAGGCCGTTCGGTCGTCGCGACGCGAGTCGGGGGGCCGCCGGAGTTCGT
>Ga0307282_10000773_pt1 | contig 10717 bp, 9 predicted proteins | sample ER_DNA_121_FD_194475 | JGI IMG/M metagenome (GOLD analysis project Ga0307282, IMG submission 194475) | Bulk soil microbial communities from the East River watershed near Crested Butte, Colorado, United States - ER_DNA_121 | ecosystem: Environmental > Terrestrial > Soil > Floodplain | place: USA...
CTGCATTAGCTCGTCGGAGTACTCCTGTGTTCCCCATCTCTCGCGGAGTTCCGCGAGCTCGGTCCGCGCGGCATCGGTTTGCCACTGGGGATCGTGCGCCACCGGGTGAAAAAGCACGAGGGCACGTGTCCGCTCCGGGTACGTGGCGGCGTAGAGCGCCGCCATGGAGCAGCCGTCGTGTGAGCCGAACAGCACGGCACTCGACGACCCGGCCGCGTCCAGAACCGCGCGGACGTCATCCATCCGCGTCTCGAGCGCCGGGAACTGCCCGCCGAGATCGGAGAGGCCCGTGCCGCGCTTGTCGAACAGGATCAGGCGGAACCGCTGGGCCAGAGCCTCGTAGAACCCGCGCCAGTGCGACTCCCAGCCGTAGACGAGGTTCGACACGTAGTCAGGGACGTAGACGAGATCCACGTCCGCGTCCCCGACCACCTGGTAGGCGATCGAGACGCTGCCGCTGCGCGCGTAGCGGATGTCGAGGCCCATCGGCGCGAGTCTCCTAGACTTGCGGCGTGGCCACAACTGCCCTGGAACGGAAGCTCTTCGTCGCCGGCGAGTGGGTCGAGACCGGCGCATGGCTCGAAGTTCGTTCGCCCTACTCCGGCGAGGTCGTCGGCCGGGTCGCGAAGGCAGGCGCCGCGGAGACGAAGCGCGCCATCGACGCTGCCGAGGCGGCCATGCGCGAACCGCTGCCGGCGCACAAGCGGGCCGAGATCCTCGTCCGGGTAGCGGGCGCGCTCGGCCGCCGCCACGACGAGGTCGCGCGGCTGATCTCCGACGAGGCCGGCAAACCGATGAAGGCGGCCCGCGTCGAGGCGAGGCGCGCGATGTCGACCTACACCTTCGCGGCCGTCGAGGCGCGCAAGCTCGCCGGTGAGATGGTGCCGATGGACGCGGCCCAGGCCGGTGAGGGCAAGCTCGCCTTCACGCTGCGGCAGCCGATCGGAGTCGTCGGCGCGATCTCACCCTTCAACTTCCCGCTCAACCTCGTCGCCCACAAGCTGGCCCCAGCCCTCGCCGCCGGCTGCGCGGTCGTGCTCAAGCCCGCGAGCCAGACGCCGCTCTCGGCGCTCCTGCTCGCCGAGCTCGAAGAGGAGGCCGGGTTGCCCCCGGGTTGGCTGAGCGTCGTCGCCGGCCCGTCCGCGGAGATCGGCGACGTGCTGATCGAGGACGAGCGCGTCAAGGCGATCACGTTCACCGGCTCCGGCGGAGTCGGCTGGAAGCTGAAGGAACGCGCGCCGAAGAAGAAGGTGAACCTCGAGCTCGGGAACGCCACCCCGGTGATCGTCGCAGCCGACGCCGACGTCGATGCAGCGGCGAAGGCACTGGCCGCGAACAGCTTCTCCTTCGCGGGCCAGAGCTGCATCTCCGTGCAGCGAATCTACGTCGAGCGCCCCGCCTATGACGATTTCCTCGGGCGGTTCCTCCCGGCCGTGGGGGCGCTGACGGTCGGCGACCCGGCCGACGAAGAGACCGATGTCGGGCCGGTGATCGACGAGGACGCGAAGGAGCGCATTCTCGAGTGGATCGGGGAGGCGCGGGCCGGCGGCGCCGAGATCCTCGCCGGCGGCGAGGAGCAGGACGGCCTGATCCGGCCAACCGTGATCGGACAACCGGGGCCCGACCTCAAGGTGAGCTGCGAGGAGGTCTTCGGGCCGGTCGTCACGGTGAACGCGGTCGACTCGCTGGACGAGGCAATCGAGCTCGCGAACTCGACGCGCTACGGGCTTCAGGCGGGGATCTTCACGGCCTCGCTCGAAGCGGCGTTGCGAGCCGCGCGCCAGCTCGAGTTCGGCGGCGTCACAATCAACGAGGCGCCGACGTTCCGCTCCGACCAGATGCCGTACGGCGGGGTCAAGGACTCGGGCAACACGCGCGAGGGGCCGCACTACGCGGTGCGCGAGCTCACCGAAGACCACCTCGTGGTGATCGCGCTCTAGTTTGGCGTCGACTGCGCCGGGAACGGACGGCCCATGATCGGGCTCGCACTGGCCATCATCATCGTCGGCATCGTCTTCGGCTTGGTGATCCCGTGGGTCGGGATCGTGGTCGGCCTCGTCGGCCTCGCGCTCTTCATCGCCTTCCTGGTGGGATTCGGGCGCCGGGCCGCGCGAGAGCCGGGACCGTAGGACTAGCCCATGCCGCTGGTATTTTGCGGCTTGCGTCGTGCGTTTTCCCCTGCTTGACCGCATCCGTCGCCGGTCCGAACGTGCCTCCGCGGAGGCCCCGGCGCCGCTCGTCCGGCGAGCGCCCTCGCCCGGGGCTCTTAGGCGTGAGCGCAGGGCGATTCTGAAGGCGCGCGAGCAGCGGATCCGCGACCTCGGTGGGCTGACGCTTGAGATGTACCGTCGCTCCGACTTCCGCGACGAGCTCCTGATCGATGGCTGCCGCGAGATCGTCGCCCTCGAGGAGCGGATCAACGACCTCGACGCGATGCTGGCCTCTGCGGCGAGCGCCCGCCGGGTTACCACCTGCGAGTGCGGCGGCCCCGTGCCGTGGGGCTCGCACTTCTGCGCGAACTGCGGGCGGCCCGTCGGCTCCCAGCCGGTGATCGCGTGCGAGAACTGCGGCCGCCCGCTCCCGGCTGACGCGAAGTTCTGCGCCGGCTGCGGCCGCGAGGCAGGCACGGCCGACGAAACCCCCAAGCTGCCCGCCGAGGCTCGCGCGGAAGCCTGGGAGCGGTAGGGCATGGCCGCCCCGGAGCCCGAAGAGCGCTGCCCGCGTTGCGGGACTCCCTACAACCCGGGTCAGGAGTACTGCCTCGAGTGCGGCTCGCGGCTTCCCGCGCGCAGCGGGCTCGTTGCCCGGCTCGGCTCGGGCTGGCGCAGGCGCCTCGGCTGGTATCCGGGCGACTGGATCTGGCCCGCGCTCCTCGCGCTGTTCGTCGCGGCCGGAGCGGGCGCCGCGTCCGCGATCTGGCTCGCCGACGGCTCGAGCGCGAACGATCAGACCGTGGTCGCGACCTCACCGCCCGCCTCGAGCGTGCAGCAGACCACGCAGACGGCGCCCGAGCCGACGACGGCCACGCAGACGACGGCGACCGCCCCCGCCCCGCCTCCGCCGCCGCCCCCCGCGAACACGCTCACACTCTGGCCGCCCGCACGCAGCGGCTGGACGGTCGTCCTCGACTCGCTCCCGACCGTGAACGGGCGAGCCCCGGCTACCGCGGAGGCCCGCCAGGCGCTGCACCTGGGCCTGAAGAAGGTCGGCGTCCTGGACTCCGCGCAGTTCTCGAGCCTTCACCCCGGCTACTACGTCGTGTTCTTCGGGATCTATGCCAGCCAGGCCGCAGCTCAGAGCGCGATCATCGACGCGCATCAAAAAGGCTACGGGGGCGCCTACCCGCGGCGGATTACTCCTTAGTCGTGTCGACCGGTCATTTCAGACGGACGCACGGGCAGAGCCCGCGCGTCCTGAGGTCGGCATCGCAAGCGACGCCTAACCGCCGAATCACGCCGCAAGACTTCGTTAGCAAAATTGCAAACTCAGGCGGGGACTTTGTAACACGGCCCGAGTTCGTTATATTCGACCTCGCACGGCCAGGCGCAGGCACCGGATTAACCGCTAGTTAACAAAGCTTTGCGGGAGATTAATAGGGAGCGGAGATACTGACGGTGGACGAGCGAACCCTTCAGATTCAGGCCTGCATGTATCAGTACTCACGCGCGATCTACAGGTCGATCAAGGACCTGATCGACCCGTACGTCGATGACGCGACGCGAATTCAGTCCCGGCGCGAGGTGCTCGAGGCCTGCGAATTGACGATGGAGCGGCTCGCCAAGGACCCGCTCTACTTCGCCAAGCCGGACCGCGCGCTGTTCCAGGACATCCGCCGCTATTTCCCGATCACGTGCCAGGCGCAAGTCGCCTGGGCGGTGCGTGAAGGCGTTGCGGCGGCGGTCGCGTTCATCGAGAGCCAGATCGAGGCCGGCGCCTTCGACGGGGGCGTCGCGCGATGCCGTGCGACGACGCGCAAGGGCAAGCCGTGCCAGCGCACGCCCCTCCCGGACCGCGACTACTGCCCGTCGCACCAGCACCTCGAGCGCTCACAAGTCGCGGCATAATCCTGGGTCGGCGTCAGCCGACCGGTTTGGCGCGCGCCGGCTTTCGGCGCTCGCCGTCTTTTAAGACCGGCGAAGCCGGTGCGGATCTAGGGCAAACGGACCGGTTCCTGCCGCACTTTGCGGCTGTTTCGGTGACCCTGTTCGTCGCGGGCAGAAGATCTCGTTACTGTCGCCGACACTAACGACGCTCTCCCGACCCTTGTCCTCCTGGACGACCGCCGTCTGAGCAGAGACGGAAAGCTCATGGAATGTGTCGCCCGGGAGGTCAGCGGGCCTTGCCGAGCAACGAGTTGACAAGGAACGGGGCGTGACAGCTCTCCCTTGCCACGCCCCGCTGCGGCGCTCTCCCTCTCCCCAGCGCCGCTTGCGCCGCGAAGCCCCGCCGGGGCAAGCCGCAGCCCGGACGGGGCTTCGCGCTATGAGTGGGGCGGTGCCGCCGGCCCCGCTCGGGTGGAAACGAAGGGCTCCATTCCAGCCCCGTGACCGGGAGCCCTCCGTGGTGGGGTGTCCAAACACCCCTGCTCGATCCACTGCCTGCTCTCCCTAGGGCAGGTAGCCGATCAAGGTTGGCTGATGAAGATGAGATCCGACCCGCGTGAGAGTGCACAGGCCGAAACTGCAAGCCAAGCGCGCCTGCCTGTGACGATGAGACTCGGAGTTCCAGCCTTCAGCCTCCAGCAAAACGTCGAGGTTCGTCGCCGACCAAGGTCTCGAAGTCGGCTCTCGTGCTCCAACCCGCTTTGCTGAGGGCGGACAGTTCGCGGTGCCGGTTGCTGTGGCCTCGCGGAATCGTTCGCCGCGCCGGTGGATGAGGCGCGGCGAGCGGGACTCTAGCATTCGGACCCTTCGATGACCGACTTGCCGCAGGCTCGACACCCCACGGTTCCCCGCAAATAGCGTTTCCTTCGTGGGGGCCAGGCGCCTAGTGTCCGGGCTCGGCAGGCGCCAGCTCGGATGCCGGCGGCGGCAGCAACAGATGGCTGTCGACGATCGCCTGCGCGACGTCGACCACCTTCCGGCCGTTGTGTTGCGAATGGTCTCGGAGCATGTCGAAGGCGTGGTCGGCGTCGATCGAAAGCCGCGCCATCAGGATGCCCTTCGCCTGCTCGATCAGCGCGCGCCGGCCGAAGGCTCCCTGGAGGCTTTGGTACTCCGCGAACCGTTGCAGGGTGATGTCGATCGCGCTCTGAAGCTCCTCGGCTTCCGCGTCCACGATGTATGCGAAGACGCCGCGCTTGGCGGCTTCGTGTACGTAGCCCGGATCCTTCGCGGACAGCAACGCGATTACCGGGCAGGAGGCCTCACGGACGATCTCCGTGATCAGCTCGAGGGCATGCTCGGAACTCAGCCCGAGGCCGACGAGCGCGACGTCCGGACGTTCGCGCTCGGTCACGGCACCCACTTCCCTGACGTAGATCTCGCGGGCAATCACCTCATGGCCGAGCCCCGAGACGACCTGGGCGAGCAACTCGAGCCGGTCCCGCCTCTCGTTTGCGATCAGCACGCGCAGGTGGTGCCGGTCGTGCCCGTCCGTCGTCACGGCGCGATGCGAAAGATCGTCGATGGTCGACCCCGTGCGATTGTCGAAAACAGCAACAGCCTCATCCGACCCAGGGAGCGAGAAGGAACCGAAGAAGTGTAACGACCCGGGACGGATTTCGGCGCCTCCCGGAGGACGCTGGTAGCCTGGCCCCCCTGCAGCGCCATAGCCTTTGGTGTTGCGACGTACAGGCGGGGTCAGAGCAATCGATCCCGCCAAAGGTCCACCCCCAGCAATCCAGGCTGGAGTAGTGCTCGCCGACCTCAACACCGGGTGGGCGATGAAGCTCCGAGCCGGGAGGACCTGATGGTCGAGATACGCGTCACAGTCGATGACGACATGGGCGTGCACGGGCTCATGCGGAGGCTCGCGGCGCTCTTCGGCCGGTCCGCGATCTCTTTCGACCACTCGTGCAATGAGGTCCGGGTCGAGTCGGAGTGGGAGTCCCGCGGCGTCGTGGAGGTCATCGAAGCCGTCGAGGCCTGGATCGACGAGGTGGGTGGCAAAGGGGCAAGGTTGTCGATCGGAGAGCACTCCTACTTCTTGGAGGCGGGCCCGCGTCCGCTTCCGGCCGGACGATGATCGCGGAGAGGGCCGACGGTCCCAGGACGCTTGAAATACCGTCATCCTCGTAGTCAAGCCACGGCACAGTCGATAGGCTCGCGGCAGGTTTGAGCCACGACACCGACAAGCTGATCCGCCAGCTCTCGCTGGTCGCGTTCCTGATGGCGGAGCGGCGGCCGGTGACCGCGCGCGAGATCAAGTCGAGCGTCGAGGGCTACCAGGAGATGTCAGACGAGGCGTTCGCGCGGCGCTTCTACTCCGACCGCGCGGAGCTGCAGGGACTCGGCGTGCCCCTCACCTCCCAGCGCGACGAGTACACCGGCGAGGAGCTCTACAACATGCGCTCGGAGCGGTACTTCCTCCCCGCGCTCGAGCTCACCGACGACGAACTGGCCGCCCTACAGACCTCGCTGTACCTCTTGGAGGGCAAGTTCGCGTACGCGGAGCCGCTACGGCTCGCGCTCCAGAACCTCGCGCTCGGCCGGCCAGGCTTCTCGGAGGCGGCAACGCAGACGGCGATGCGGGTCGAGGTGCTCGATCCCGAGTACTCGTCCGAGATGCAGGGGCGCCTGAGCAAGCTCGAGGCCGCGATCTCGAAGCAGCGCACGGTCAAGTTCCCGTACTGGTCGATCTCGCGCGACGAGGAGCGCGAGCGGACAGTCAACCCGTTCGCGCTCTTCCAGGACGCAGGCGCCTGGTACGTCGTCGGTCAGGACCTCGACGCCGAGGACGAGCGAACGTTCAGGGTCTCGCGGATCCGCGGCGAGATCCGCTTCGCCACGCGGCGCGAGCGGGACTTCCGGCTCCCGGCCGAGCTCGACGTCGACAAGTACCGCGGCAGGCCGCCCTGGCAGATCGGCGATTCCGTCGGCGAAGCGCGGATCGAGGTCGGCGGCGACACCGCCTGGTGGGTGCAGCGCACCTACGGGAGCAGCGGCCGCGTCGAAGACGGCGTCTTCGTCACCGAGTACTCGAGCCTGCCGCTTCTCGCGTCATGGGTGCTACGGCAGGACGGGCGCGCGGTCCCGAAGGAGCCCGAGGAGCTGCGCCGCGAGCTCGCCCGCGCACTGCGCCTCGTTCGCGAGCGGCACGAAAAGCAGCCGCGCAAGCTCGCCGCCGAGTCCGACGGTCACGAAGAGGAGCCCCAGGAGCGCCCTGCAGCCCCGGTCCATCCCGAGCGTTTCGCCGTCCTCCAGGCACTGTTGGCCTACCTGCTCGACAAGTGCGGCGAAGGCTCCGAGGCCGAGATTCCGGCAGCGGACCTCATCGACCGCTTCAACATTCCGGACGAGGAGCTGGAGGAGCACCTCTCCCTGCTCAACCTGGTCAACTTCGGGGGCGGCTGCTACGCGGTCTACGCCGAGCTGCGCGGCGACACCGTGCGCGTTGACAAGGAGCTCTTCGGCGACACGTTCCGCGCACCGCCGCGCCTGACGCCGCTCGAGGCCCGCGCGATTCGGCTCGCCTTGGAGTTCGTCGGCCCGATGATCGCGGCCGACGCGCGCTCCCCGCTCGAGCGCGTGCGGGCGAAGCTCGAGGAGACCTTCGGCGAGTTCGAGCTCGTCCAGACCCCGGAGCCGCACGTGCAGCGGGCCGAGGAGGATCTCGTCACGACTCTGAGCCGCGGCAGCCGCGAGCGCCGCCTCGTCGAGATCGATTACCTCAAGGAGGGCGAGGACGAGACCTCGACCCACCTCGTCGAGCCGTACTCGCTGGAGCGCAAGCTGCCGTTCTGGTACGTCCACACGTGGGACCGCACGCGCGACGGCGAGCGTTCCTTCCGGCTCGACCGCATGCGCTCGGCGCGCCTCCAGCGCGGGCACTTCGAGCCGCGGGAGGGCTTCGATCCCCACGAGTTCCGCGACGCCCGGCCGGCGCGCATCTGGTACTCGAAGGAGATCGCGCGATGGGAGGTCGAGAAGGGCGCGAGCCCCCTGGACGACGGCTCCGCGGTCGCCGAGAAGCCGGTCGGCAGCCCCGAGTGGCTGGTCGGCGAGATCCTCAGCTACCGAGGCGAGGCGGTCGTGCTCGATCCGCCCGAGCTGCGCAAGGCGGTCGCGGAGCGGGCGAAGGACCTCCAGCGAGAGCTTGGCCTCTCCCGCGTGCGCGTGCCCGCGAAGTCCTAGTCGCGCGGCTTGCGCGCGTCGAGCTCGGCTGGGCCTTCTCGGCGAACTGCCGCGTCCGCTCGGCGTTCGCGCGCATCCGGCGGCGGGCTTCCCGCGGCGATAGTCGCTCCATGGCCGCGCGATTGATCACGTCCTCGTCGATCTCGTAACTCTCTCCTCGTGAACGCCCATGCGCAAGATGACCTGACTAGGCCTGGCTCCCTGGGAGGTCGAGCGTGAACACAGCTCCGCGCTCCAGGGCCGACGCGACCTCCAGCGTGCCGCCGTGGGCTTCCGCGATCGAGCGGGCGATGAACAGGCCGAGCCCGGTGCCGGGGCGCGTGTTGCCGGCCGTGACCCGGCCGAACTTCTCGAAGATCAGGCGCTGGTCCTCGCGCGCGATGCCGGGCCCTCGGTCGCGGACGTCGATTCGCACCCGCCCGTCCTCCGCGTATGCGCGCACCTGCACCTCATCGCCCGCCGGCGAGTACTTGATCGCGTTGTCGAGCAGGTTCATCAGCACCTGACGCAGCCGCTCAGGGTCGCCGCGCACCACGGGGAGCGGCTCCCGTACGTCGGCGCGGACCGCAACCTCGTCGGAGCTCACCTCGGCCGTCGCGACCGAGTCGCGTATGAGCTGGCCGAGGTCGACGTCGCTGAAGCGGAATGTGAACGTCCCCGCGTCGATCCTCGATGTGTCGAGCACGTCGCTGATCAGCGTCGCCAGCCGGCTCGTCTCGCCGGCGATCAGCTCGAGGAACGACTCTCGCTGGTCGGCCGTCAGCTCGCGCCACCGCAGCTGGAGCGTCTGAGCGGAGCCGATCACCGCGGCCATCGGCGTGCGCAGCTCGTGCGAGACGAGCGAGACGAAGTCGGCCCGCAGGGCGGAGAGCCGCCGCAGCTCCTCGACGGTCTTCCGCTCGGCCTCGTAGGCGCGGATGTTCTGCACGGCGCTCGCGACCAGCCGCCCGAGCAGGCCGACGAGCTCCATCTCCTCTTCGGTGAAGGCGTTCGGCTCGCGCCTGACCAGCGAGAGCATCCCGATGGTGCGCGCGCCGATGAAGAGCGGGGTGACGAACCGAGAACGGAGGCCGAGCTCGCCGAAGCGCTCCTCCTCGGGATACTCCGCCTGCTGCATGTCCCTGCGGTAGGCGGGCCGGCCCGTGCGCAGGATCTCCTGGAGCAGCGTCCCGGTGATCGGCCTCGCCGACCCGGGAGGCAGGACCTGTTCGGCGCCGACGCCCGCCACCGCCATTACCTGGGCGCTTCCCTCCTCACTGAGGACGATCGCCATGCGGTCGAAGGGGACGAGCCCGCGCACCTCCCGGATGAAGGCCTTGAACGCCTGGTCGAGCTCGAGCGACGAGCTGAGCGCTCGGGCGCAGCGGTTCGCCGCCTCAAGGACGTCGGCGCGGCGGCCGAGCTCGTCGCGGAGGCGCTCCGCCTCGCCGGCTCTCGCCTCGGTCGCCGAGCTCTGGCGCCGGAGGCGGACGACCAGCCACACGGCGACGGCCGCTGTCAGAAGCACGAGCACGACGAGGACCGCCACTGCGGTCACGGCGCCGCCATTCGCGCCAGCGCCCACTCTCCGTGCTCGCGGAGGAGCGGGTCGTCACCCTCCGCGTAGCGGCGCGCAAGGCTCGGATCGCCGCCCGTGTTTCCGAGCGCCACGAGCGCGTTGCGGCGCAGGTAGCGCGGGTCGTTGCGCGGCACGAACAACCGGTCGTAGCGCTCGGCCAGCTCCTCGTCGGAAGCCTCGAGCCAGTCGACCAGCGAGACATGCGGCTCGGCTCCGGCGGGCGGCGCGAGCCCTGCACGGCGCTTCTCGACGCCGCGGTTCCACGGACAGACGTCCTGGCAGATGTCGCAGCCGTACACCTGGTCGTGTAACTCAAAGCGATAGCTGTCCGGGATCGCGTCGCCGCTCTGCGTCCAGTAGGACAGGCAGCGGTTCGCGTCCAGGACTCCCGGCTCGTCGAGCGCGCCGGTCGGACACGCCTCGATGCAGAGCGTGCAGGAGCCGCAGTCCAGGTCGAGCGGCGGCGTGGCCTCGAGCTCGGCCTCGGTCACCAGCGTCCCGAGCACGACCCACGACCCAAAGCGCCGCGTGATCAGCATCGTGTTCTTGCCGTAGAAGCCGACTCCCGAGCGCGCGGCCGCCTCGCGGTCGACGTGCTGGTTCGCGTCGACGAGGACGCGGAAGGAACCGCCCAGCCTCCGGCCGAGCTCCTCGAGCTTTCCGCGCAGCTCCGAGTACGCGTCGTACCACGTGTAGCGCGGGAGGCGCCCATGTCCCGCCGGGACCTCGCCCCCGTCGTTCCAGTAGCAGAGCGCCGCCGAGACGACGGTGCGCGCGCCCTCGAGCAGCGTCTCCGGATGGCACGAGACCTCCGGCTGCGCCATCGTGAAACGCATGTCCGCGAAGAGCCCCTGCGCGCGCCGGT
>Ga0307282_10000775_pt1 | contig 10700 bp, 13 predicted proteins | sample ER_DNA_121_FD_194475 | JGI IMG/M metagenome (GOLD analysis project Ga0307282, IMG submission 194475) | Bulk soil microbial communities from the East River watershed near Crested Butte, Colorado, United States - ER_DNA_121 | ecosystem: Environmental > Terrestrial > Soil > Floodplain | place...
AAGCCTGGTCACCGGGGAGAGCGCGAAGTAAGCCGTAAAACCATTGCGTGCGGGAATGCCGCGTGTTCCGGTGTACCTGTGGTGACTAACTCGTGTGTTTTTTATTACACACGAGGCTGCGGGTGCATCGACACCCGGCATTCCCCACGCCCTCTATTGTTAAGAGCGGCGAAACGGTTTTTGCAAAACTCGGGCACATCGCGCCGCGAGATCGCGGAGTCGTATTTGGACTCGACGTCATTGCGAGGAGCGCAGCGACGAAGCAATCCATTCTTTCTTTGAGCGGCGCGATGGATTGCTTCGCGGAGCCTGTCATCGGGCGCGCATTCGCGCGACCCGTTGGCTCGCAATGACGGTCTTGCAACTGTTGGCTTTTTGAAAATTGAATCGGAAATTTGCGCTACGGTGCGCCCAGATTCTGGTGTGTTGATCTGCCCGGCTCCGCTAAGGCTACGCCGGACATCCGCTACGCGGAGGTCTTGTCCGCCAAAGCTTTGAAATGGTGCTGATCTCGCCCGCCTTCGCCAAGGCTACGGCGGGCAACCTACGCTGCTTCGCACGATGGGACGGTAATGGCCCGCCAACCGAAGCTGCGAAGCAGCGTAGGTTGGTGCCCCTGGCCGGAATCGAACCAGCACTCCTTGCGGAACTCGATTTTGAGTCGAGCGCGTCTACCAGTTCCGCCACAGGGGCCTTCGCAGGCTTGCCTGAGAGGCCGGCATCGCGAAGCCGGCGGAATATAGCGGGCCGCTTGCCCGGGTCAACCCGCGCGTATGTGATAGCCTCTCAACTCGACAGCGCTCCGCGCACGGGATAGGACGCTGTTACTTGATTGCTGAGCATGACCCTTCGGAAAACCGGTCCCAACCCGCATCCAGCGCGGGGCAGGCTTTTCCGGGTTATGCTCCAGGAGATCAGTGTGACGTCTGACTCAGTCGCAAATCCCTCGCATGCGCGCGGCGACGCCAATCCCGCGCTGGTGGCGGCGCTTGCCGTCACCATCATCGCGGCGGCGACGCTGGCGGGGGCGTGGTTCTTTCAGCTGGTGCTGGATATCCGCCCCTGTCCGCTCTGCCTCGAGCAGCGCTACGCTTATTATCTGGCGGTGCCGCTCGGCGCCTTGATGGCGGTTGCCGCGGCCAAGGACGCGCCTCGCGCGGTGCTTTATGCGGGGCTTGCCATTCTCGCGGCTGCCGCGCTCGGCAATGCCTGGTTGGGGGCCTATCACGCCGGCGTCGAATGGGGTTTTTGGCAGGGGCCGACCGACTGCAGCGGCCCGGTCGGAAATCTCGGCAGCGCCGGCAATTTGCTGGAGCGTCTCGATACCGTGAAGGTGGTCCGCTGCGACGAAGTGCAGTGGCGCTTTCTCGGCCTGTCGCTCGCCGGTTACAATGTCCTGATCTCGCTCTTGATGGCCGCGATCGCGGCATGGGGCATCGCGCGCACCGCGCGGAACTGACATGGCTCTCACGAGAGCCATGTCGAGAGCATCAAACCTCAATCGTTGTATTTCGGTCCGCCATGATAAGCGTAGGCCTCGGGCTCGGCCGTCCGCGCCATCATCGCCGGATTGTCGAAAGCGTCGGACACCACCTGCTGGTCCGAGGAGGCGGCCACTTCCGGCAAATACCGGGTATTCGAGCCGGTCGCACGCGCAAATGCCTGTCCCGAGATCGCAACCATCGTGATGATCGATGCGGTTAAAGCAAGTTTCTTCATCATCGTTCAGTTTCCTTACTGTAGCAAAAAATCCCCGATGGCTAGAGAGATGCGCCTCGCGGCACAGGAATGCGAGCCTGGCTCACGCACCCGTTGACCAACGTGACATAAAGAAAAATTTAGCCCGTCGCGTCGGTGGCGAGACTCAATCGTCGACATCTTCCTGCGGCCGTCCGAACAGATGGACGATGCCGGGGGTCGCGATGGTGACGAACACGAAGCGCGACAGATGATGCGCGCCGACGAAGATCGGGTCGATGTGCAGCGTCAGCGCCAGCGCCAGCATGGCGTCCATCGCGCCCGGCGCGAAGGCGACGACTATGTCAGCGAACCGCACATGGGTGGTCAGCAGGATCACCGCGACAAAGATCGCGGAAATGATGATGGCAATGGCAAACGATCCCAGCGCCGCATTGACGTGGCTGAGCAGCGTCTTGACCGTCATGCGCGCGAACCGCGCGCCGATCAGCGCGCCGATCCCGACCAGCGCCACCCCCCGCACCCAGGGCGGCAGGCCGCCCTCGATCAATCCGGTGCCGTGCAGCAGGCTTGAACCGATCATCGCGCCGAACATCCAGCTCGCCGGAAATTTTATCAGCCGCAGCAGCAATGCCGCCGCCACCGATGCCGCGATCAGCTCCGTCAGCTCGAGCGGAGAGGCGATGGCTCCCGCGGCGGCCGGCGGCGACGAAGGGGCTATCCCGGTCAGTGCCAGCAGCAGCGGCAGTGCTGCGGTGAGAATGATCACGCGCATGGTCTGCACCACCGCAATGGCCGAGACATCGGCGCCCTTCTCCATCGCCAGCATGGTGATCTGCGACAGGGCGCCGGGGCTTCCCGCCAGAAATGCCGAGGTCTGGTCCCAGCCGTGGATGCGCTGCAGGTAGATGCTGCTGGCGAATGTCGAGCAGAAGGTGGCCAGTGCCAATAGCCCAATGGTCAGCGGATAGGCACCCATGTGCTGCAGCAGTTGCCACGACACCAGCGAGCCCAGCGAGATCCCGAGCAGCACCAACACGGTCTGGGTCAGGATCGGCGGCACCGCGAGCGGCCGGCCTGCGATCGCGGCGATGCCGACCGCGATCATGGCGCCGGAAATCAATCCGCCCGGAAGATTTGCCCACAGAAACAGCACACCGCCGGCGGTGCCGATGACAAGCGTTTCGAGCGCGTTGAGGATTTTGGCGCGGCTGGGAATGGCAAATGCCATCGATGCAGGGATCAGGCTCACGCCGCCTTATGGCAAATCCCCGCACCGGGGACAAATGCGCCAGCGCACCGCAGCAATGCGTATCGTTTCTTTTCTTTCCTCTCCCACAAGGGGACAAGGGAGACGATCACTTCGCCTTTTCAGCCGAGGCCTTCTTGCATTCGGAACGGAATTTCTTGCGCTCCTTGCCGTGCAGCCCCTTGGCGTCGGCTTGCTTCGAGCATTCGAGCGAGGCCGCGGTGCGCGGTTTCTCGGCTTTCTTTTCCGCAGGTGCCATTTTCGGTGCCGGCGTCGCCGCAGGCGCGGCGGGAGTGGCCGGTGCGGTGGTTTGCGCGAACGCCGAACTCACCAGCAGCATGGATGCGAAGGCGGTCGCCGCCAGACGGGAAGAAATTGTCATCATCGAGAGCACCTCAGGTTGAAGGTCGGGCAAGGTCGCGCTGCGATGCTGAACCGCGGATGAATAAAGCGAGCTGCGCCGCAGATTCGCGAAACGATATTTTAGCGCAGAGGTTGATCGTTCGTTGTCACCCGCCGTCGCTGCGCTAGGATGGGGAACTTGAGATTGCCATGCCCCGAAGGAGACCAGGATGACCATTCATGCAAAATTATTGTGCGCCGTTGCGGTGTCGGGTTTTGCGGCGCTCGCCGTAACTTCCCCAGCGCAAGCCCTGACCACGCAGGAATGCAGTGCGAAATATCAGGCCGCCAAGGCCGCCGGCACGCTCGGCGGCCAGAAGTGGAACGATTTCCGCAAAGCCCAGTGCGGAGCGGACGCCACCCCCGCCGCCGCGCCGGCTGCCGCACCTGGCGCCACTGCCGCGCCGGCAGCGCCGAAAGCCGCGGAAGCCAAGGCGAAGAAGGAAGCCGTTCCTGCTGCGGCGCCCGCCGCGCCAGCCGGCCCTGCGGTGTTTCCCTCCGCCGTCGATCCGAAATATTCAAAGGAAAGCGCCGGCAAGGCGCGGATGCACACCTGCGTCGATCAGTACAACGCCAACAAGACCACCAACGCCAATGGCGGCCTGAAGTGGATCCAGAAGGGCGGCGGCTATTACAGTGAATGCACCAAGAAACTGAAGGGCTAAAGCCCTTCGCGACGGCGCGGCCGGAGGAAATCGCCACCGGCCGCGCTGGACTTGCTATGTTGAACGTTGACGCGGTTACTTCGACGACAGCTTGATCCAGTCGTCATGGGCGCGCCGCTTCAGCGCATTCCAGTCGGTTGCCGCAACGTCCCAGTTCACGATGGTGCGGTTGGCCTGCGCCACCTGGCCGTTGGCGACCGTCGAGGTCTGCATCGAGTCGTAGATGTAGACGCCCGCGACCAGCAGCAGCGCCCCCAGAATCATTCCCAGAAAAACGCGCATGATAAACCTCCGATGGGCGCGAACAACGCGGCTGGAAGACGATGGTTCCATAACGTTGTCCGGCGCTCGCGGGGACGACTCGGGGATAGCTTACGCGATACTACGAACGTGTCTTTGTCGTCGCAGGTCCGGCAACCGGCGCCGATGCGGGTGCCGCGGTCACCATGTTGAGCGACTTCAGCTCATCCGGCTTGAAGACGAAGAGTCTATCGTGTGGGGTTTCCATGGCATGCACCCAGACCTGCAGGCTGACGCCCATATCGGCGAGATAGCGCTGGCAGAGCGCCGAGATGTTTTGTGCAACGCTCATCTCATCGCGTGGCGGGCCGTTGGCCGCAGAACGGAGCGCCGCCACCTGATGCACGCCGATGGTAGCCCTGTCGCCGGCGCGTCGCTCGACCCCGCCGGCGAACACCAGCGGACACGACGACGCGCAATATTTCCCCGCCTCGACCTCGGTTGCGAATTTCCTTTCGCGGATCAGCCGTCCCATCGCCAGCGCATCGGTCACCGAACCGCCCGGCGAATTCAGCACCACGGTCTTGACGTAATCGCCGCGTTTGCCGACTTCCGCGGCGAAGCCCTGCGAACTTCCCGGCGTGATGGTCCCGGTCGCCATCAACTTGCCACCACTCACCAGCTCGAACGTCATCGGCTGGGCCATCGCGCCGTCCGGTTGCGGCAGCGGCACCAGGCGCTTGTCGCCGCCGGGCAACCATGGTGCCAGGACCGACGGCAGGCTCGGGAAATTCAGCGCTGGTGAACCCAGCTCGATCTCGGCTGGAGTTGATGCCGGGCCGGGATTGGCGATCCACCCCCGCGTGGTCGCGAGATCGAGCGCGAGGGCGGCGATCGTGACCATGACGACGCTGCGGAAAATCCAGCGCAAAATGGCTTCGTCCGCCCGGTCCGACAGCCAGGCATGAAAGCGTTGCTGCATGGTGGAAGATTGCGGCACGGCGATGCGCTATTTGCTGTGCCGCGCCGGCGCCAGCGAGGTGATGTTTTCATCGGCCGTCGCTGCCGGTTTGGCAACGGGTTTTCCGTCAGCCTTCGCGTCACTTGGCGTTTCACCCGGCGCCGCCTTCCGCGCGTCGCCGACCTCGCGCGCCATCTGCAAGGCCGCGATCAGTTCACCCGCGGTCATGTTCGACGCGCTGACGGCCGGAATCCCTTCGCGCCGGATCGCGGCGTGCACCACGCAGAGAATCAGCACCAGCACCGCCGGCATCAGATTGATCGAGATCGCACCGGCCCAGCTCGGGATGAAATCGCCGGCATAGCGCAGCACCGCCTCGGCGGGCGACAGCGTCTGGAACCTGATCGGCTCGACCGCGGCATCGCCAGAATTTTGTCCGCGGCGTCCGAGAGCGACGCCGCCTGTGCTCCGATCGAACTTTCCACCTTGCCGACCACCGCTGTCTGGCGATCCGCGAGATCTGAGGTGCGGCCGCCTGCGGCCGGCGCAATGAAGGTCGAGGATAGCGAGGCCGCGGCACGCTTGACCGCCGGGGCCACGGAAGTCTGCTGCAGATTGGCGATCACGCCCATCAGCGCCAGCGACTCGCTTGCGAATGCATCGCTGCGCGCCGCAATCGGTCCCCGATCGGAAATCAATTCGCGCATTTTCGCGAGATTCTTGCTGCCCTGCTCATACAATGCCGAGACGCGCTTGCTCGAAGCCTGGACCTCCTGGCCGAGACTGTCGAGCTGCCCGGACATCTGCGTCAGCAGCTGAACCACGGTGCCGGATCCGGCGGTGCCCGTGAGCGAGCCCGCGCGCTCGGCGTCGGCAAGCTTTGCGAACCGCGATGACGCCAGCTGGATATCCGGCAACAGTCCCTGGGCTGCGATGGCGTTGGTGTTGGCGGTGTCGAGATCATGGGTGTAGTTCTGCACGGTGATGGCGAGATGCTGCTGGATCGCGGCGGCGCCGGCCAGCGCCGAGGCGTTCAGCCATGACGACATCGCCACGATCATCAACGAGCCGAGCAGCAGGCAACCGAACATCAGGCCACGGCCGCTGCGATAAGTCACATGCGGCATGAAATGCATCAGGAACACCCAGAACGCATAGATGCCGACCGACACCGCGACGGAATAGATCACCGCGGCAAACAACACCATGCCCGGGCTGCCATTCAGCAATTCGCGGACCCCGAGATAGGTATAGACGCCGGCCGCCAGCGCGAGGATCGCGGTCGTGAGTTTCAGCGTGACTTCAAGGCGGCTGACGCCTTTCGACAGTTGCAGGGAAGCAGACGAGCGGGAAGGCAGGGCCTGTGAGGCGAAGGCAGTGTCCGGGGGCATGATAAGCGTTCCGTAAGGTTCAAGACCAACTGAACAGCGCCCCCGCTGCTCGCGAAATGTTTCGTTTCTGCAGGTAAATTCGGACGAGATTGTGTCGGCAATTATGTACAATCATTTATGCAAGCATGAGGCGCTGGTCATCACGACGCTTTCAAGGAACCGTTAGCAGCGCATCAATTTGTGTGAGTAAGACCGCTAAGGTCACGACCATGACCAGTGCCTCGTGGGGCATCGAACGCCCGCAGGGAAGCCGACCATCATGTGACCGTCGAGGGCATCAAGGCTTGCGGGTAGGCCGAAGCGATCGAGCCGAAGGCCAACGGCTGAAGCCTCTAAGTCGGCGGCGCCACGCGCGCCGTTGTCCATCACTCGCCACGCAGCCAGTCCAGCATCGCCGCGTTCATCTCGCGGGGATAGCAATGGCTGAGATCGTCGAGCTCGCGGTAGGTCACATCGGCGCCCGCTGCCGACAACACCTGATGCGTCTGCCGCGCCACTTGCACCGGGAACATCCAGTCGAGCCGGCCGTGCACGAGATAGATCGGCAAGCCCCGTAACCTCTCCGCATCGGCCAATTCTGCCATCAGCGGATGGAAGGTGGCGGCAACAGGTGCGAGATGGGTGAAGGGGGATGCGCTCTCAAGCCCGGTGACGTAGCAGAACGTGCCGCCGTCGCTCATCCCGGTCAGCAGCAGTTTTGCGGGATCGACGTTCCAGCGGCTTCGCACCAAATCGAGAATGCGGGCGAGGTTTGGGGTGTCGGTGTCCTCGCCCATCAAGGCCCAGGTACTGCCGGTCGCGGTCGGTGCTACCAGGATGGCGCCGTAACTGCGCGCGTCGCGCAGCCAGCTCCACAGGAAGCCGCGGCCATTGCCGCTGCCGCCATGCAGCGCCATCACCAGCGGCCAGGCGCGGTCGGGCGCATAATATTCCGGCACGTAGAGCGAGAAACCGCCGCGGCTGCCGGGCTCGTTGCGGTCGTGGATGATCCCGGTGTTTTCTTTGGCAGGTGCCGCGAGCCGCGCCTTTAGGTCGGCATCTTCGCGCAAGCGAGGATCGACGAAGAAATCGCTGACCGGCGGCAGTTTTGCGGCAAGCGGATAGAGCGCCTCCTGCGCGCGCGGGGCGTAGCGCAGCGCGCGAAACACGGCAATCATGTCGCCGTTGCCATGCTGTACCTCGCGCAATCCAGCAAATGCCGCAAGCGCGGCGCCGCTGGCAGCTTCGAGCGAGCTCCGTACGCTTGCGAATTCAACCGGCCAATCGGCCAGCCGCGGACGCACCGCCTGCAACGCCTGATCCGGCGTGCCGGCGGCTTCCATGACGGAATCAAAATCCGGCGGATTGAGATGGCGCGCGACGAAGCCGAGCGCTTCCAGCAATTGCAGCAGGGGCGGCAGCACGGCCACGATGTCGTCCACCACGGCCTCGCTCATCGCGCACTCCTTCCGACGTCTAATGCAGCCGCGGCCCCTTGAGCAGCTTGGCGCGATCGGTCGAGGTCAACACCACGTCGAAGGTGACGCCCTCGTGGAAGACGGTGAGCGGCACGTCGACGCCCGCAGATCCGAGCGCCCAGAGTTTCCGGTAGAAGGCGGTCTGACTTGAGATCTTTTCGCCCTTCACGGCCAGAATGACGTCGCCGGCCTTGAGTTCGGCGCGCGCGGCCGGCCCCTTGGCGGAAATCCCGATCACCACGACCCTGTTGTCGATCTCGGTCGTGAACATCCCGAGCCAGGGCCGCGCCGGCTTGTTGACGCGGCCGAACTTGCGCAAATCGTCGAGCACCGGCTTGAGCAGATCGATCGGCACGATCATGTTGACATGCTCGGCCTTGCCTTCGCGCTCGCGCTCGAGCTGCAGCGAGCCGATGCCGATCAACTCGCCGCGGTTCGAGATCAATCCGGTGCCGCCCCAATTGGGATGCGCGGGATGGGTGAAGATCGCCTCGTCCAGCAGATATTCCCAGTAGCCGGCGAATTCCTGCTTCGCTGCGATATGGCTGGCAACCGACCGCGTGCGCCCGCCGGCGCCGCCCACCACCACGCGGTCGCCGACTTCGGCGGCGCCAGAGGACCCAAGCGGCAGCGGATCGAGATCGATACGGCCTAGCGCCTGCACCAGGCCGAAGCCGCTCACGGAATCGAAGCCGAGTGCGTGGCCTTCCACCACGCGGCCGTCGCCAAGATGCAGCCAGACGGCTTCGGCCTCGGTAATCAGATAGCCGATGGTCAGCACTAGCCCGTCGTCGATCACCACGCCATTGCCGGCGCGCTCGGTGCCAAGCGTATCGGCGCTGAAGGCGTCGGCGGGGATGATCGAGTGCAGGCCGACCACCGAGGAAAGCACGCGATCGAGATCGAAGTTGTAGTCGCCGGCGCGGGGCTGATACGCCGGCGGCACTTTCCATTCAGTCAAAGAGGGCATGGAGAATCTCCTGGCCAATCGGCGCGCCGGCGCTGCGCAGATCTCGGCGGATAGGGGCGCACGAAACCCATAACGATATTATGTCGCAAACGAGGGTCTTGAAAGTCTCTCGTCATGTGATTTGTCTGGCGAACCGCAGGGGGTGTCGTCTGAACGAAAAATAAGCCGGCTTTGCTGGCGACGGGAAAGAAGGAACAATCGTCGCGCGATTCCGTTCCTTCGCGGATTGTAGGGCGATAAATGGAAAGCCCGTTGAAATCAACTCGCCGCTCGGCCTCAAGCGCGGGGATCCTGATGTATCGGGGCGTCGGATCGAAACTGGAAGTCCTTCTGGTGCATCCGGGCGGACCCTACTGGCGCCGCAAGGACGAGGGCTCGTGGTCGATCCCGAAAGGCGAAATGAATCCAGGCGAGGAAGCCGGTGTCGCCGCCATCAGGGAGTTCACGGAGGAGACGGGTATTGCTCTCACGGCCCCGCTTCAGCCACTCGGCGAGATCCGTCAGCGTGCCGGCAAACGCGTCCTTGGCTTCGCGGTCGAAGGCGACCTCGACGTTCACTCCATCAAAAGCAACACCTTCGAAATCGAATGGCCGCCGGGAAGCGGAAAGATGCAGGCCTTTCCGGAAATCGACCGCGCCGAATGGTTCGACCTGCCTGTCGCTCATGCCAAGATTCTGGAAGGTCAGCGGCCCTTTCTCGACCGGCTCGCCGAACGTTTGGGCCAACCCGGGATAGGCCGCGCATGACCGTCCCCATCGATCTGCAGCGCTTTGTCGATGCGCAAGCCCCGGTCTACCAACGCGTGCTCGCGGAATTGCGTCAGGGCCAAAAGCAAAGTCACTGGATCTGGTTCATTTTTCCGCAGCTCGCAGGCCTCGGCCACAGCCCGATGGCGCGGCGATTCGCCATCGCCTCTCGCGAGGAAGCCGTGATCTATCTCGGCCACGGCGTCCTGGGACCCCGGCTTCGCGAGTGCACGGCGCTTGTCAATGCGGTCGAGGGCCGAACCATTCGGGAAATCCTCGGAACCCCCGACGACCTGAAATTCTGCTCGTCGATGACCTTGTTCGGCGTGGTGTCTTCCGATCCGGAATTCGCCGAGGCTATCCAGAAATTTTATGGCGGTACGCCGGACCGAAGGACGCTGGACCTGCTCGCCCGCTAGGATGTGGTCCCTCGAAACCTCGCTGGGACCCTGACTCGGCTGCTTTGAGACGGCATGATCCGGAATGCACGGTTTTCCTTCAGCCACGTTGCGCGCTCGTCGCGCACTAACGTACGGCGAACCTTGCCGGCGTCGTCGCGCAAGCCGACGCGGACGACTTCGAAACTTTCCGGGTGCTTGTACCGGCTGAGCTGGTCAGCCAGGAACTCGCCCATGCCGTCGATCACCGATGGTACCTCGGCATCCCCTGTGAGTTCGAGGATGGCGTGGACGCGTTGTCCAAATTCGGGATCGGGCAGGCCGACGACGACGCAGGAGCGCACATTTGGATGCGCGCTCACGGCGGCCTCGACTTCGGCCGGATAGATGTTGGCGCCGCCGCGCAAAATCATGTCGGCAAGGCGGTCGCCGAGATAGAGATAGCCGTCCGCATCGAGCCGGCCGATATCGCCGAGCGATTCCCAGCCGTCGGAACGGCGTTTCGGTCCGGCGCCGAGATAA
>Ga0307282_10000785_pt1 | contig 10567 bp, 10 predicted proteins | sample ER_DNA_121_FD_194475 | JGI IMG/M metagenome (GOLD analysis project Ga0307282, IMG submission 194475) | Bulk soil microbial communities from the East River watershed near Crested Butte, Colorado, United States - ER_DNA_121 | ecosystem: Environmental > Terrestrial > Soil > Floodplain | place...
GCACTTCGATCTGGTGTTTCAGCCCTGCGTCCTGCGGCGCCTCGACGACGTCCACCTCGAGCCGCGGACGTCCTTGCGCGTCGCGCTCCGCGGAGACGACCAGAATCAACCCGCTCTCGAACTCCACCTTCACGTGCCGAATGTCGGACCGAACGGTCACGTCCCGCACGGTTTCCCCGCGCAGGCGCGACACGGCCACGACGATGCGCCGCAGGTCCTGCAGGTCGACGGTGCTCATGACAGACGCTCGGCCAGCACCTGCGACAGCGCGGCGTCCGGAATGCGCTCCGCCTGGATGAACAGCGACGATTTCGACGTGGCCTCCAGTGGATACGGCGTCCAGAATGACTGCCGCCGGCTCGGCTCGGACGCGGCCCGGAACGCCAACACCAGCTGCCACGCGGCGGTATTTGCCCGCCGCTCGGCTACCGCATCGACATGCCAAACCTGGTCACCGTGGGCGATTACTCGCCATGGCATAGGTCACCTCGACGGGGGCCGCCCAAAAGGGCTCCCAATATGTGGCTAAGTTCAAGTCTGGTCAATATTTGAGCCCCCGCCCGGGGGCCCGGCACTCATGCATCCTGCAACGATGGGGGGAGTTAGTCGCCTCTCGTGACGTAGGCTCTGAAGCGCGCCGCCAGGTCCTTCGTGACGGGCCCGGCGACGCCGGCGCCGATCGCGCGACCATCGAGCTTGGAGATGCCCACCACTTCGGCGGCGGTACCGGTGAGGAAGACTTCGTCGGCCGTGTAGAGATCGTAGCGGTTGAGGGGCAGTTCTTCGGTGGCGTACCCCGCTTCCCGCGCCAGCTCCAGCACAGTGTCGCGGGTGACCCCGCGCAGGATCCCGGAGTAGGGCGGTGGCGTGCGCACGACACCGTGGGTAACGACGAACAGATTCATGCCGCTCGCCTCCGCCACGTGCCCCGTCGCGTCCAACATGATCACCTCATCCACCGACGCCGCGATGCCTTCGAGCTTCGCGAGGATGTGGGTGAGGTAGTTCAGCGACTTAACGCGGGGAGAGAGGCTTTCGCGGTGATTGATCGGCGTGGCAGCGGTGATGGCGATCAAGCCCTTCTCGTAACTCTCGGCGCCCCACAGGCGGATGGTGTCGGTAATGCAAAAAACGGATGCCTTCGGGCACTTGCGTGGATCGAGCCCCAGATCGCCCACGCCGCGCGTGACCACCAGCCGGATGTACGCTTCCTTGATGCCGCTCTTCGTCACGCCGTCCTCGACGATACGCCCCATCTCGGCCTTGGTCATCGGGACGTCGAGCCAGATCGCTTTGGCGGAGGCGTACAGCCGTTCGAGGTGCTCGGCGAGCCGGAAGACCCGGCCGCCGTAGGCCCGGATCCCCTCGAAGACGCCGTCACCATATAGCAGACCGTGGTCGAATACGGAAACGACCGCGGTCCCGCGGTCGTGCCATGTGCCGTCGATCCATACAATGGAGGGCATTGGAGCAAATCTGCCTCCAATGCCCTCCCCTGACAACCACCCTTCCATGAGGCGGCTGGGGATCGAACCCAGGACCTACGGATTAAAAGTCCGTTGCTCTACCAACTGAGCTACCGCCTCGGTGGCCGAAAGATAGTCGGCGACGTTAAGTTTTGCCCCGCACATGCCGACGTCCTCCCCCATCACTCACGTTTCCGACACCGCCCGCTGGGTCGCCATCTACCGAGCGATGGAGAGCGAGCGGCCTGACGCCTTGTTCCGGGATCCCTTCGCGCGCCGCTTGGCGGGCCCCCGCGGCGAAGAAATCGTGCGCGCCATGCCCCGCGGCCGCTCCATGGCCTGGCCGATGATCGTGCGCACGGCGGTCATGGACGAGCTGATCGTGCGCGCGGTGGAGCGGGATGGCGTGCACACGGTGGTCAACCTCGCCGCCGGGCTCGACACGCGGCCCTACCGACTGCCGATCCCCGGGGCGCTGCGCTGGATCGAGGCCGACTTTCCCGACCTCCTCGCTTACAAAGAACAGCAGCTCGCCGGCGAGAAACCGCGCTGCCAGCTGGAGCGCGTGGCGATCGACCTCACGGATGGCGCGCGGCGGCGCGCGTTCTTCCAGGACGCCGTGAGCAGCGGCGGTGGCGGGACGATGGTGGTCGCCGAAGGCCTGCTCGTCTATCTCACTCCCGAGGAAGTCGGCACGCTCGCAGACGACTTGCACGCTGCCGGGTTCGCGTGGTGGCTGATCGACCTCGGCTCACCGCAGCTGCTCAAGATGCTGTCCAGAAGCTGGGGCAAGAAACTCGAAGAAGGGAACGCGCCGTTTCGGTTCGCGCCGGCCGAGGGCACGCAGTTCTTCGCGCCGCATGGATGGGCCGAGGCGGAGTACCGCTCGATGTGGACGGAGTCGCTGCGCTTGAAGCGCACCATGCCGCTGGCGTGGTTGTGGAACCTGGTGGCGAAGTTGTTCTCGCAGAAGCGAAAGAAAGAGTTCAGCCGTTTCTCCGGTATTGTGCTCCTGCAACGCACATGAAACCTCGAGGAGACTCATTCGTGAAAACGCTGTACATCAGCGGTATCCTGGCTGTCGCGCTCACCGCCTGCGCGCGCCCCGCTGCGACGCCCGCCGGGCCGCACGTGGTCACCATCATCGCGACCGACTTTGCCTTCTCCGCCCCGGACACGATTCCCGCGGGGCTGACGACGTTCAAGATGGCAAACCAGGGCCAGGAGCCGCACCAAGCCGTCGTGGTGGGCGGCGTCGGGAAAGGGTGGGACGAGATCCGGGCCGCCGTTGTCGCTGCGGGCCCGATAGCTCCGTGGCTGATCTTCCCTGCCGGCCCCGGCGTCGTCGCGACGGGCGACAGTTCCAACGCTACCGCTCGGCTTGAGCCCGGCAACTATTTCATCGTGTGTTTCCTGCCCAGTCCCGACGGCACGCCGCACGTGATGAAGGGGATGGTCCGACGCCTGGTCGTGGCGCCAGCGCCCCTGAGCACGTCGGCTCCTGCCGCGGAGCCGCAGGCGGACGTCACGGTGACGCTCGCAGACTATGGCTTCGGGCTGTCGGCGCCTCTCACCGCCGGGACACACACGATCCAGGTCAAGAACGCCGGGCCGCAGGTGCACGAGCTGAACATCGAGCAGCTCGCCCCGGGCAAGTCGCTCGCGGACGTGCAGCGGTGGATGGCGGGCGGCATGAAGGGTGAGCCGCCGACGCGTCCGGTCGGCGGCTTCGAGGGGCCCAGTGTGGGAATGGTGGGGTGGTTCACGGTCACACTCGCGCCCGGCAAGTACCTGTTGATCTGTTACGTCCCGGACGCGAAGGACGGGAAGCCGCATGTGGCGCATGGGATGGTGCAGGAAATAACTGTGAATTAGTCGGTTAGCCGGTTAGAAAAACGAAGGGCGGGAGCCGACTCGGCATCCCGCCCTTCGCTTGTTCCAACTGACTAACCGCCGAACCCGCTAACCGCCTAGAAGAGCCACCTCAGACCCGCCTGCAGCTGCCGCGGATCGCCGAGGCCGCTGCGAATCGTGCCGTCGAAGTTGAAGAGCAGACTTCCGTAGGCCGGATCGCGGAAGTTGTCGTTGCCCGTCAGGTTGAACACCTCGATGTTCGCCTCGACTTGCCCCTGGCGTCCCAGATTGAACGGCCTGGACAACCGCAGGTCCCACGAGAAGTAGGCGTTGTCCTTGCGCAGCGTGTTGCGCTTCCAGATGCTGCCGTTGGGACAGATGCGCTCGGCGCCACTCGCCGCCCGAACGCCGTTGCCGACGTTGCCGACGCCGCACTGCTCGGACACGGGCTGTGCCGAGTAGTAGCTCACGCGGTTGTTCATGTAGATGCCTGCCGGCAGCTTCAGCAGGGCCCAAGCGTTGACGCGATGACGTTGGTCGCGGTCGCTCCAGTTGTACTCGGCCTGGAGCGAATCGGCGCGCGCGTACCGGAACGTGAACGGATCACGCTCGTTGTCGTCGTCCGACTTGTCGAACGACAGCGTGTAGTTGACCTGGAACTGGAACGTCGGATCGAGCACGCGCCGCAGCCCGATCGTAAACCCGTTGTAGCGTGACTTGGCGCTCGATTCCACGACCGTGAGGGTATTGAGTGCCCTGGGCCCCGACCCCCACGGATTGCCGAACGCCGCGGCGTTTCGGTCGATGAACCGCGTCAGGAAGTCGGTGCTGGCGTGGGTGTAGCTCAGCGACAGACCCAGGTCGGCGCCGATCTGGCGCTCGTAGGCGAGCGTCGCGTTCAGCGTCCGTGGGTTGCGGAAGTTCTTGTCGAACACGAATACCGAGGGGAACCCCACCGATGTCACCGTGGAAGGGAACAGATTGGGGAACGACGGCGGCGGCAGGAAGGCGACGGTGCCGCTGGAGCCGAACTGTGTCACGCCCTGATATCCATCGGTGCTGCGCGTCGACGCCAGGTTCAACCCGGGAATCCGCGCGTAGTAGAGGCCCGCGTTGAGGCGGAACACCTGACGTCCGTCCCCCTGCGGATCGTACGCGATGCCGAGCCGCGGCTGGATCATCTTCTTATCCGACGGGATCGTGCCGTCGGAGGGGAACGCGTAGGTCCCCGTGCCGTTGGTGACCGTCGAGTCGTAGTACACGGCGTAGAACGTGGAATCCCGGGGCGACAGGATCGACGGCTGGATTTGTGCCTCCCACCGCAACCCGTAGTTGATCGTCCAGCGCGAGTCCGGCTTCCAGCTGTCCTGGACGTAGAACGCCAGCTCCGTTTGCGGAATCTCCTGGGTGCCTGCTTCCCGCACCGTCCGGTTGACCCCCGCCTGCTGAAGGTACAGGAGCACCGGCCCAACGATCGTGTCGTTGACGGCGTTGCAGGTTCCATCCGTGTCGGTGTAGAAGGTCGCGCCGTTGCGACACTCGACGTACAGCGAGTCGTTCGCCACGTAGCCGAGGAACCCTGCAACCGAGCTGAAGATGAACCGGCTGTTCGCAAACCCGATGAACGTCTGCACCGAGTTCACCCGGTTGAATTCGCCGCCGACCTTGAAGAGGTGGTTCCCCTTGGCCATCGAGAGGTTGTCGAGCACCTGAATCCGCGTGTCGTAATACTCGACCGGGATGAAGAACGGCATCCCAAAGCGGAAGTCCCCGCCGATCGCGACGTCGGGGAAGGGACGGGTCGCCGGCGGGTCCGAGGGGTTCGGGCCGAGGAGCGAGCTGCGGGCACCGCTGTAGGGGCGCGGACGATCCTCCCGCGAGTACTGGAAGCGGAATTCGTTCGACGTGTTGGACGAAAGGTACGACACCAGGCTGCCATTGATCGCGTTCGAGTGATCCTGTTCCACGGCGTTTGCGCTGCGGCCCCAGGTGTCCACGTCGAACGTGCCGTTCTGCTGCTCCGACCACGTATAGTTGTATTTCAGTGACAGGTTGTGCCGGTCGGACAAACGGAAGTCGACCTTCGCGAGCAGGGCGCGCGCGTCGTTGGTGCGCGCAATGGGGCCGTAGTCGTCGGCCAGGGGACCCGGGGCGCCGCCCCCAGGGCTGTACGCCGAGTCCATCCACGCGCGCAGCGGCGCCGCGATGCGATTCGCGTCCTTCTGCTTGATCTCGTCGTACAACTGCTGGTCGTACGCGATGAAGAAAAACGCCCGGTCTCGCTTCAGCGGACCGCCCAGCGTGAAGCCGAATTGGTCCTGGCGGAAGTCGGGCTGGAAAGAGTTCCCCCCGTGCGACGGCGTCCCCGAGAGCGCGTCGGACTTGCCGTAGAAGTGGGCCGTGCCACGCAGCTCGTTCGTGCCGGACTTGGTGATGACGTTGACGAACCCGCCCGACGACCGGCCGAACTCGGCGGTCCCGCCGCCCGATGTCACCACCACTTCCTGCACCGCGTCGAGATTGAATGTGAAGGGGGGCCGCTGCCCGCCGCGTTGCTCGCCGAAAAACGGATTGTTGAAGTCCGCCCCGTCGACCGAGACGTTGTTGTGAATGCCCTTCTGCCCGGCAATCGTCAACTCATCGCCGTCGGGGCCTTGGACCAGCGCCACGTTGGGCGTGAGCAGCGTGAGGTTCAGGTAGTTGCGGCCGTTGTTCGGCAGCCCGGCGACCGCCTGGTTGGGCAGGCGGGTGGAGGTCTCGACCTTGGTCGCGTCGACGACCGGCGCGATCGCCTCGATGGTCACGGCCTGCAGCTCGACCGCCCCCAGCTGGAACCTGAGGTCCACCGTCTCGCCGACCCGCAGCGGGACGCCAGTGCGCTTCGCCTCGCTCCGCCCCACCGCTCGGGCCGTCACGTCGTACGTGCCGAGCGGTAACAGCGACGCCACGAAGACGCCGCGTTCGTTGGTGCTCAGTTGGCGTTGGAAACCGGTCTGTGCCTGGCGCAACACTACCGTCGCCCCCGCGACGGGGCCGCCCGATGGATCGGATACGACGCCTCGGATGATGCCCGTGGTCGCCTGCGACTGGGCGGCCACGGTGAGCGGAAATGCGACGGCCAGGAATACAAATCCGAGAAGCTTGCGCAGCATGACAGGAGCCTCCGGCTGGGAATGAAAGACCACGAGATGGGCTAGCGTATCACCCGTCCGCGCCCTCCGCAAGGATGGCGTGGCGGGTGCTACTTTTGGGGCGATGCAAAACATCGACATCGCCCGGCAACTCGAAGAGGTCGCGAACCTCCTCGAGATCTCCGACGGAAACCCGTTCAAGGTGCGCGCGTACCGCAATGCGGCGCGCACGGTGCGCGACCATCCGGAGCCCCTCGCCGAGCTCGTGCGCGCGGGCGGCTACGACCTCACGGAGCTCCCCAGCATCGGCGAAGGGATCGCCAGCGAGATCGAAGCCCTGATCGCGACCGGCGACATGCCGCAGCGCCAAGCGCTCGTCAAGAAACTCCCACCCGGCCTCCTCGACCTGCTGCGCATTTCCGGCCTCGGGCCCAAGCGCGTCAAGTTGCTGCACGAAAAACTCAAGGTAAAAACCGTCGCCGACTTGGGAAAAGCGATCGAGGCGGGGAAGGTCGCCAAGCTGGCCGGCTTCGGCCCCAAGATGGTCGAGAAGATCCGCTCTGGGCTGGGCCAGGCCGAGCGCGTCGAGCGACGCATGATCCTGCACGAGGCCGAGCATCATGCGCGGGCGCTCGTCGAATACCTGAAGGGCGGCGGCGCGATCCAGGAGATCGAAGTCGCTGGCAGTTTCCGCCGCCGCCGCGAAACGATCGGCGACCTGGACATCCTCGTCACGAGCAGGAACCCCGACCAGGTGATGGCGCGCTTCGCCGAGTATCCCGACGTCAAGCGCATCGTGTCCCAGGGTCCGACCCGGGCCAGCGTGCGCCTTTCCAATGGCCTGCAGGTGGACTTGCGGGCCGTGGAGCCCGACGCCTATGGCTCGGCGCTGCAGTACTTCACCGGCTCGCAGGCCCACAGCATCGAGCTGCGTAAGATCGCGCAGGCGAAGAAGCTCAAGCTCAACGAGTACGGCGTGTACGAAGGCACACGCCGCGTGGCGGGGCGCACGGAGCAGGACGTCTATGCCGCCCTGGGCGTCGACTGGATCCCGCCGGAGCTGCGCGAGGCGCGCGGCGAGATCGAGCTGGCCCGCACACACCGCCTGCCGAAGTTGGTCACCCTCGAGGACATCCGCGGCGACCTCCAGATGCACACCGAGGCGAGCGACGGGCAGACGCCGATCGAGCCGATGGCCGATGCGGCGCGGGCCCTGGGGTACGCGTACGTCGCCATCACCGACCACTCGAAGCGGGTCTCGATGTCTGGGCTCGACGCCGCGGCGTTGCGCGCGCAGTGGAAAGCGATCGACAAGCTGAACGCGGGCGCGAAGGGACTCCGCATTTTGAAGAGCGTCGAGATGGACATCCTCGAGAACGGAGACCTCGACTTCGAGGATGACGTGTTGGCCGAGGCGGACTACGTGGTCGCGACGATCCACTACGGGCTGAAGCAGAGTGAGCGACAGATCACCGACCGCCTGCTGGGCGCGATCGCCAATCGCTACGTCGACGCGATCGGCCATCCCACGGGCCGCGTCGTGAACGGACGAGAGCCTTACGCGCTCGATTTCGACGTCGTGGCCAAAGCCGCCGCGGCCGCCGGATGCCTCCTCGAGATCAACGGCAGCGAGCGCATGGATCTTCCCGACACGCTGGCGGCGGCCGCGAAGGGCTACGGCGTGAGGTTCGTGCTGTCGACCGACGCGCACGATCCGCGGCACCTGGGGAACATGCGGTTCGCGGTGGCGGTGGCGCGGCGGGCGGGACTGGAAGCAGCCGACGTGTTGAACACGCGGCCGCTGGGGGGATTCCTGAAGGGGTTGCGGCGCGCGCGCTAAGTGCGCGCCATGCGCTCGTCGATCAGTCGTTCGATCTCGTCGAACCCGCCGTCCAGCGCTTCGAACAGCGGCGCATCGCCGCGACGCGTGCTGAGCAGTCGCACCAGGGAACCGGCGACATCGCCCAGGGCGGGCCAGTCCTCCCGGTCGGCGTGGCCCACGATGGCGCCCGTCAGCCGCACGACCTCGACCCGCGCGTCACGGTCTCCAGACTCTTGCCGTAAGCACGCGACCATAACACGTGCCCGCGCCACTACCGAGCAGAGCCCCTGGAGTTGGGGAGGCTCCGAGGACCAACCGCCGAAATCGGGCATCATGTGGTCACCTGGTGAAGAGCGATGATGGTGTTCATGTAGGTGCCTCCGCATGCGCTCCTCAACGCACGAGCCGTGCCTCAGGTAAGTCGTTGTGGCGTATCGCGGAGCTTCTGTCGACGATGTACGAGAACCCGACACCCGTCAAAGAATCAGACGAGCAGCTCCAGCTGTGAAACCGGGGCGAAGCTCCAGCGGTGGTGTCGCGTCGGTCCGTGCAGGTTGAGCGCCTCCAGATGCTCGGCGGTGGCGTATCCCTTGTTGGTCTCCCAGGCATACAGCGGGTAGCGCGCCGCCAGGCGGTCCATCAGCCGGTCGCGGATCGTCTTGGCGATGATCGACGCGGCGGCGATCGAGTGGCACTTGGCGTCGCCGTCGATGATCGCCTCGTGCGGGCACTCGAGCTCGGGACAGGGCAGTCCGTCGACCAGCACAGCCGTCGGCACGACGCCCAGCCGGCGCAGCGCGCGGCGCATCGCGAGAATCGAGGCGCGGCGGATATTGAGGCGATCGATCTCGTGCACGCTCGCGGCACCGACGGCCACGGCGAGGGCGCGCTGCCGGATGCGGACGTCGAGCTTGGCGCGCTGGCGGGCCGTGAGGACCTTGGAGTCGTCGAGGCCGCGGATCGGCTTGGCCCCAACCGGAAAGACGACGGCCGCGGCCACCACTGGTCCAGCCAGGGGGCCGCGGCCGACTTCATCGAGACCGGCGACGACGCTCCGCCCTTCGCCCCAGAGCGCGACTTCGCGCTCGAGCGAGGGGCGGCGATGCTTCACTCTTTCGGCTGCTCCTGCTCGGCCGCCGTCGCGGTCTGGGTGGCGCCCTTCTTCTCACGAATGCGCGCCGCCTTGCCGGCGAGACGCCGCAGGAAGTACAGCTTGGCGCGCCGCACGCGGCCCTTCCTGACCAGCTCGATGGCGCCGATCAACGGCGCATGCAGCGGGAAGATCCGCTCCACGCCCACGCCCGCCGAAATCTTCCGGACGGTGAACGTCTCGTTCATGCCGCCCCCGCGCCGGGCGATGCACACGCCCTCGAACGCCTGAAGGCGCTCTTTCTCGCCTTCGCGCACCCGCACCATCACCCGCAGGGTGTCGCCGGGCGTGAAGGCCGGAATGTTGGTCTTCATGCCTTCGCGCTCGATCGCTCTTAGCCTCTGCATACGCGAACTCCTAGACGTCTAGTTTGTCCCACAAGTCGGGCCGCCGTTCACGCGTCAGGCGCTCGGCTTGCGCCGCCCGCCATGCCGCAATCTTGTCGTGATCGCCGCTCAACAATACGTCCGGTACGTCCAGGCCGCGATAGCTGGGCGGCCGCGTGTAGCTGGGCGGCGCCAGCAGGCCGTCATAATGCGAATCGCTCGACGCCGATTCGTGATCCCCGAGCGCGCCCGGGAGTAGTCGCACGACCGCGTCCACCACACACAACGCCGCCGGTTCGCCACCCGACAGCACGAAATCGCCGATCGAAATCTCTTCCGCGCCCAGTACTTCCACGACGCGCTGATCGACGTCCTTGTAATGCCCGCACAGGAGCGTCACCTCCGTGCCCACCGCAAGCCGTACCGCGGTGTCGTGCGTGAAGAGCTTCCCGCGAGCCGACAGGAGCACGATGGGACCCGCAACCTTCAGATCCTCCACCGCCTCCACAAACGGCTCCGCCTTCAGCACCATCCCTGCCCCGCCGCCATACGGCGCATCGTCCACCGTCTGGTGCTTGTCGTGCGTGTAGTCGCGCAGCTGCACGACGCGGTACTGCACCAGCCCCCCCTTGGCGGCCCGTCCCAGAATGCTCGTCGCGAACGGCGCCGCGAACCATTCCGGAAACAGCGTAACGACGTTAACCGTCAGCATCGTCCGCAACCGCCACGAGCTGGTCGCGCCAGCCCTCCACGGCCGCCCGCGAGGTGATCCCCTCGAAGCCGAGCAGCCATTCCCGGTGATAGGCCCGGCGCCGGGC
>Ga0307282_10000786_pt1 | contig 10561 bp, 9 predicted proteins | sample ER_DNA_121_FD_194475 | JGI IMG/M metagenome (GOLD analysis project Ga0307282, IMG submission 194475) | Bulk soil microbial communities from the East River watershed near Crested Butte, Colorado, United States - ER_DNA_121 | ecosystem: Environmental > Terrestrial > Soil > Floodplain | place: USA...
GACACTAGAGCTACTGCCGGGCGAACACGTCGCTTTGGTGGGTGCGACGGGGGCGGGGAAGTCCACGGTGGCGAAGCTGCTGACGCGCCAGTACGACCCGCAGGAGGGACGGATCGAGCTCGGCGGCGTCGACCTGCGCGATGCGAGGTTGGAGTCGCTCCACCGGCGGATCGTCCTCCTGCCACAGGAGGGGCATCTGTTCAGCGGGACGATCGCGGACAACGTGCGGCTGGCGCATCCGGATGCGACCGACGAGGACGTGCGGCGGGCGCTCCGGCGGATCGGTGCGCTCGACCGGTTCGAGTCGTTGCCGGACGGTCTCGAGACGGACGTGCAGACGCGAGGCGTGCGGCTATCCGCGGGCGAGCGTCAGCTCGTGGGCATAGCGCGGGTCGCTTTGGGGGATCCTGCGGTCATCGTTCTGGACGAAGCAACGTCGAGCCTGGACCCCGCAACGGAGGCAGCGGTGGAGCGAGCGCTGGCCGCGGTAGCGGAAGGCCGGACGGTGGTAACGATCGCGCATCGCCTGTCGACAGCGGAGCGAGCCGACCGGGTAGCGGTAATGGAACGCGGCCGGTTGGTGGAAGTCGCGAGCCATGACGAGCTAGTGGAGCAAGGCGACCGCTATGCGAGCCTGTGGGCGTCGTGGCAAGCAGGCCTGGCCACGCCGGCGTAATCTCTTAGAGCTGGGTCAGACCCTTGCCGTTCGAGTCGTGACTACAAGGGCTGGGGTCAGACCCTTGCCGTTCAAAGCGTGACTACAAAGGCCGGGGTCAGACCCTTGCCGTTCGAGTCGTGACTACAAGGGCTGGGGTCAGACCGTTGCCGTTCGAGGCGTGACTACAAGGGCTGGGGTCAGACCCTCGCCTTTTGGGTCATCGGTGGCCTCGCCCGAACCGGCCACGTCCGGGGTCAGACTCCAAGACGTGTCGCCCCGAGCCAGGTCACGTGCCTGGCACCGGACACGGTGGTGGGGGCCGCGTCCAGCCGCTGGACCAACGAAGCGAAGCGAGTTCTAGACTCCGGCCGTGAGCTGTTGCAGACCCTCCGGGTACGACAAGGTCTTCGGCGAGAAGCTCGCCCGGCATGACGCGAAGAAGTACCGACGCGCGGGTCTACCCGCGTCCGCGCGCTGGATCGTGGATAGCGTGGTCGGGCGGGGTGTCTCGGGTGCGGACGTACTCGAGGTCGGAGGTGGTGTCGGTGCGATTCAGCTCGAGCTGCTCAAGGCCGGCGCAACCCACACGGTCAATGTCGAGTTCTCGCCCGGATACGAGGCCGCTGCGGCCGAGCTCGCCGGCGAGGCAGGGTTCACAGGGCGGATCGACCGGAAGATCGGCGACTTCGCTCAAGACGGACCGTTCGACGATGCCGATGTCGTCGTCATGCACCGTGTTGTCTGCTGCTACCCGGACTACGAGCGCCTGATCGGCGAGGCCGCGAAGCGCGCACAACGTGTGCTCGTCTTCAGTTTCCCGCCTCGCAACCTGGTTTCGAGGACCATCAACGCGAGCGCGAACCTCTGGATGCGGATTACGAGAAGAGACTTCCGCAGTTACGTGCACGCACCTGAGACGATGATCGAGGTAGCTCGGCGCCAGGGCCTCGAGCCGGTGGCACGCCGGAAACGGAGGATCTGGCTTGCTGTCGCCCTTGTCCGAACCTGATCGGCAGGCTCCTCGGGGACTCGACAAGGACGTAGCGATCCGGCCACGCCCCGGGTCAGACCCCGCACCGGCATGTCGCAAACGGCTGGGGTCAGACCCTGGCCGTTTGCGACAGCCGTGGCCGTGACGCAAAGCCGGCGTAGTCCTGACACGAAGCTGACACGTTTTCGGGTCTGACCCCAAAAACGTCGCTACCACGTCCTGAACCGACGGTGAATCGCTGTTTCGACTCAGGTCCGGAACAGTTGCGGCACGCTTGTCTGTCTCGAACCGGCACGTCTCATGCCCGGTTCGGGCAGGTCAGTGGTGACCGTGTCCGGCGTGGGCCCCGTGATACTCGTGCGCGACCGCGTGGCCCTTGCCGCGGGCGATCAGCCAGCGGTTCGCGGCCCATGCCGGGCCGAAGGCGATTGCAAGCCCGACGGCGATGCTCCACCAGAACTTTGCATCGCTGAGACCTGCGTTCAACGCGCCCGGCACGACGATGACGAAGGCGTTGTCGACCGCTTCCATGATTGCGATCGACACCGTGTCCGCTGCGAGCGCTACACCCGTTGCCTGCCGCAGCGAGAGCCCCGCACGCAGCACCGGCCACAGGGTCAGCAGATAGCCGAAGAGGAACGCCAGCACGATCGCAAGCACGATCGAGGCGAGATTTCCCCAACCGGCGGCGGTCGCGATCGCCATTCCCAGCACTTCGCCGATCGCGCAGCCAGTCAGGCAGTGCACCGTCGCCGAGAAAGCGGCGCGGTTCAGATCCTGCTCAGCGAGTGCGTGCAAAGCGCTGGACGGCCTCCATCAGCTCCTTGCTCTTCGCGGCCGCTTCCTTCGGATTCCCCGAGGCGAGTGCGTCGCTCACGCAGTGGTTCACGTGGTCGTCGAGGACTTTGAAGGCCAGGCTCTCGAGCGCGGTATTCACAGCGGCGACCTGCGTGAGGATGTCGATGCAGTAGCGATCGTCCTCCACCATCCGCTCGATGCCGCGCACCTGACCTTCGATCCGATGCAGACGTTTGACCAGCGCCTCCTTGTCGTAGCCGTGTTTCATCGTGCCTCCCGAGTGCTATGGAATCGCCGCAGCCGGAGCGAGTTCGTGACGACGAAGACGCTCGAAAACGCCATCGACGCCGCGGCGACGATGGGATTGAGATAGCCCGCGACCGCAAGTGGGATCGCGACCACGTTGTAGGCGAAGGCCAGGAAGAGATTCCCCTTGATCGTCCGCAGCGTCCGGCGCGCAAGCCGGAGCGCGTCCGCCGCGCCGCGCAGGTCGCCTGAGACGAGCGTTAGGTCGGACGCCTCGATGGCGACGTCGGTACCGGTGCCGATCGCGATGCCGAGGTCGGCCTGCGCGAGCGCCGGCGCATCGTTGACGCCGTCACCCACCATCGCAACGACCTCGCCCGCGGCCTGCAGGAGGCGGACTTCCGCAGCTTTCTCCTGCGGCAGCACCTCGGCGATCACGCGCTCGATCCCGACCTCGCTCGCGATGCGGCGCGCCGTGCTCTCGTCGTCGCCGGTGAGGAGCACCGGCTTCAAGCCGAGCTCCTCCAGCTGGCGCACTGCCTCGCGGCTCGTCGGCTTCAGCGTGTCCTGCACGACCAGCCTCGCGCGCGGCTCACCGTGCCAGGACACGGTGATCGCTCCGCTCCGCCGGGCCACCTCGATGTCGCGTCCCTCGACGACGCCGTGTACACCGACGCCGGGGACGTTCCGGAAACCTGTCACAGGCGGCAAGCTCCCCACCTCACCGCGCGCCGCGTCAACGATCGCACGGGCAATCGGGTGTTCGCTGGCCGCCTCGACCGCACCGGCGAAACGAAGCACGTCCAACCGAGTCGCACCATTGAGGGGCGCGACTTCGACGAGCTCCATCTTTCCTGCTGTGACGGTGCCGGTCTTGTCGAGGATGACCGTGCCGACCCGGCGCGTCTGCTCCAGGACTTCGGGACCCTTGATCAGGATGCCGAGCTGCGCCCCACGCCCGGTCCCAACCAACAGTGCCGTCGGCGTCGCGAGCCCGAGCGCGCACGGGCAGGCGATGATCAGCACGGCGACTGCGGCGGTGAACGCGTCGCTGGCATTCCCCGCGATTGCCAGCCAGCCGGCGAGAGTACCTAGGGCAATGACCAGCACGACGGGGACGAACACGCCCGAGATCCGGTCGACCAGGCGCTGGATCGGCGCCTTGCCGGCCTGTGCCTCGGCGACCAGGCGCGCGATCTGCGCCAGGGCCGTCTCCGCACCGACCTTGGTCGCGCTCACGACGAGCCGGCCGTACGTGTTGATCGTCGCGCCGGCGAGCTCTGCGCCGGGCTCGACCTCGACCGGCATCGACTCGCCGGTGATCATCGACTGGTCGACCGCGGAATCCCCTTCGAGGACGACGCCGTCCGTCGCGATCTTCTCCCCGGGCCGGACGACGAAAGTGTCCCCCACCTTCAGGTGCTCAACCGGCACGAGCACCTCCGTGCCGTCTCGCAGGACCCTTGCCTCCTTGGCGCCGAGCTCCAGCAGCGCGCGGATGGCGGCGCCCGAGCTCCGTCGGGCCCGTGCCTCGAGAAAGCGGCCGAGCAGGATCAGCGTCGTGATCACGCCGGCGACCTCGAAGTAGACGTCGGCGTTCAGACCCGCGACGAGGACGACCACCGACCAGCTCCACGCCGACAGCGTCCCGAGCGAGACGAGCGTGTCCATCGTCGCGGTGAGATGCCGCGCGTTCAGCACGGCCGCGCGATGGAACGAAAGGCCCGCCCAGAGCACGATCGGCGTTGCGAGCGCGAAGGCGACCCACTCCCAGCCGCGGAACTGCAGCGGTGGCAGCATCGCCAGCAGAAGAAGCGGGACGGTCAGGGCGACCGACACGAGCAGGCGAGTCCGCAGCGCCCGGACGGGATCGGCTCTCACATCGGCGTCGGCTGGAGGCGCGGCGGTGTAACCGGCTGCCTCCACCGCACGCACGAGGTCGGGCACGCGAACGTGGTCTTGGTCGTACGTAACCGATGCCAGCTCCGTGGCGTAGTTGACGTTCGCAGAGACGCCGTCGAGCTCGTTGAGCTTCTTCTCCACCCGCGCCGCGCACGAAGCACAGCTCATGCCGCCGACTTCGAGGTCGATCCGGCTGGGAGTTTCGACCGAGGTCACCGAACCATGATACCCCGAGGGGGTACCAGGCTCGGGCTGCTCTTAGCCCTTGGCGCCTTCGGGCGGCGGAGGCTGCATGGTCGCCCCGGGGATCGGGAACGGCCGCGTCTTCGGCTCGGGCTTGCGCTTCTTCTCGCCCTCGGGCTCAGGCTCCGGCTTCGCCGCCGGGGCCTTTTCGGCGAAGACCGACTCCTCGCCCTCCCCGGTGAGCAGACGCTCGAACTGATCCTTGTCGATCGTCTCGCGTTCGATGAGGATCAGCGAGATCCGGTGCAGGTCGTCGCTGTGCTCCTTGAGGACTTCCGTCGCAGTCATGTGCGCTTCCTCGATCACGCGGCGGATCTCGTCGTCGATCTCGCGCGCGATCTCCTCCGAGTAGTCGGGCTCATTGCCCATCTCCCGGCCGAGGAAAGGCATGTCGTGGTTGCGGCCGAGCACGCGCGGGCCGAGCTTCTCGCTCATCCCGAAGCGCATGATCATCTGCTTCGCGGTGTGCGTGACCTTCTCGAGGTCGTTCGCGGCGCCCGTAGTCACCTCGTTGAAGACGATCTCCTCCGCGGCGCGGCCGCCCAGGGTCATCGCCAACTGGTTCATCAAAGTCTGCTTCGTCGTCAGGTACCGGTCCTCGCGCGGCAGCGAGATCGTGTAGCCGAGCGCCTGGCCGCGGCCGATGATCGAGATCTTGTGGACCTCGGACTCCTGGTCGAGGTAGTGCCCGACGATCGCGTGGCCGAGCTCGTGGTACGCGGTGATCTTCCGCTCTTCCTCCGAGAAGAGACGCGTTTTCTTCTCGGGGCCGGCGATCACGCGCATGATCCCTTCCTCGAGCTCTTCCTGCTCGATTACCTTCTTGCCGCGGCGCGCCGCGAGCAGCGCGGCCTCGTTGACGAGGTTCGCCAGGTCAGCGCCGGTGAACCCGGGCGTCCCGGCGGCCAGCGTGTCGAGCTCGATCTCGGATGCGAGCGGCTTGCCCTTCGAATGCACTTCCAGGATCTTCTTGCGACCGTTTCGGTCGGGCCGGTCGACGACGATCTGCCGGTCGAAGCGGCCGGGACGAAGCAGCGCCGGATCGAGGATGTCCGGCCGGTTCGTCGCAGCGATCAGGATGATGTTGTCCTTCAGCTCGAACCCGTCCATCTCGACGAGGAGCTGGTTCAGGGTCTGCTCGCGCTCGTCGTGACCGCCGCCGAGGCCGGCGCCGCGGTGACGGCCGACCGCGTCGATCTCGTCCATGAAGACGATGCACGGCGAGGCCTGCTTGGCCTGCTCGAAGAGGTCACGCACACGCGAGGCGCCGACGCCGACGAACATCTCGACGAAGTCGGAGCCCGAGATGGAGAAGAAGGGCACGCCTGCCTCGCCTGCCACCGCGCGCGCCAGCAGCGTCTTACCGGTGCCGGGAGGTCCGTAGAGCAGCACACCCTTGGGGATGCGCGCACCGAGCGCCTGGAACTTCTTCGGGTTCTCGAGGAACTCCTTGATCTCCTGCAGCTCCTCGACCGCCTCTTCCACGCCGGCGACGTCCTTGAAGCCGATCTTCGGCGAGTCGGGCGTCATCCGCTTCGCGCGCGACTTTCCGAACGACATCACCTTCGAGCCGCCACCCTGCACCTGGTTCATCAAGAAGATCCAGAAACCGAACAGCAGGACGAAGGGCAGCAGCGACGTGAGGATCGACCACCACGGCGAGCCGCCGGTCCCCTTGGAGTCGAACGAGACGCTGTGGTCCGCCATCAAAGTCTGGAGGTCGGCCGCCGACTGGTCGCTCGGATAGTGGACGGAGCCCTTCTTGCCGTTGGTGAGCGTGTAGTTCAGCGCCTGCTTGTTCGGGTTGAACACGATCTCCTGGAACACGCAGCTGCCCGCAGCCTTCGGGTCACACGCGACGATCCTCTGCTGGACCTGTGAGAGCGTCATCTTGGAGCTCGGCTGACTGTGACCGCCGAGCGTCTGAAGGGCCAGCCAGACGAGCGCCGCGATAATCACGAGCGGGAAGAGCGCGCTGCGGAAGAATCGATTCACTAGACCTCTTTCGGCAGGGTACCAGCCTCGGTTTGAGCTAGAACGTCCCCAAACGGGGGGGATCGCCCTATTTCAGTCAGGCGCCCTCGGGCACCAACTCCGAATCCAATACGCCCACGTAGGGCAGGTTCCTGTATCGCTCGGCGAAATCCAGCCCGTAACCGACCACGAACCGATTGGGGATCTCGAAGCCGATGTAGCGCACCGGCACGTCGATTTCGCGCCGATCCGGCTTGGTCAACAGGGCGCAGACCTCCAGGCTGGCGGGCTCACGGGCTTCGAGGTTCCGCATCAGGTACGAGAGGGTGAGGCCCGAATCGATGATGTCCTCGACGACCAGGACGTTGCGGCCCTCGATGTTGATGTCCAGGTCCTTGAGGATCCGCACGACGCCCGACGAGTCGGTCTGGGCCCCGTAGCTCGAGATCGCCATGAAGTCGATCTCGCAGGGAATCGCGAGCGTGCGCATGAGGTCGGCCATGAAGAAGACGGCGCCCTTGAGGACGCCGATCAGCAGCAGGTCGCGGCCCGCGTAGTCGGCCGAGATCTCCTCCCCCAGCTCGACGACACGCGAACGCAGCCGGTCCTCCTCGATAAGGACCTCCGAGACTCCGCGCTCTAGCTCAGTCTGCGACACGTTCGACGCGCACTCCTTCCGCGTCGACGATGCCCGGAACTGCGACCACGTCGTCTCCGCGCACGACGAGAGGCCACGACTCGCGTGCGGAACGGGGGATCTTCGCGTCGACGAACACGTCCTGGATCTTCTTCGATCTCCCAGCGAGCCGATCGCCGGCGCGCCAGGCCCGTACCTTAAGGCCTGGGAGCTCCGACGCGATCCGCCATTCGCCCCAGCGCACCTCGCCGTCGAGCGCGACGGGCGTGCGCTCGAGCCAGACCCGGTCGTACTCGCGCACGGCCGTCAGGCCGGCGCCGAGATCGAGCCGCCTCGAGCCGGCGGTCGAGGCGAGCAGCTCGTCGAGCGCCGTGGGCTCCCCGTCGGCGAGGCGAAGGAGGTTGCGCTCGGCTGCGGGATGGAGCTGGCGCAGACGCGGGAGGATCTCGTCACGGATCAGGCCGCGCTTCGTGTCGCTGTTGGTCTCGTCGATCCGGAACTCGAGCCCTTCTGCACGGCAGTACTCCTCCGTCTCCTCGCGCCAGACCGAGAGCAGCGGACGCACGACGCCGTCCTCGCGGCGCACCTTGATCCCCTTCGCCACCCCGCTCGAGGCAAGCCGATACAGGATCGTCTCGACCTGGTCCGACGCGGTGTGGCCGGTGGCGCGCAGGCGGTCGGTCGCGAACGAGTACCGGGCCCTGCGCCAGTCGTCCTCGGTCACACCCCCGCTGCCGTCGACCACCTCGGCGCCGAAACGCTCCGCACAGAAGTCCGCATCCTCGTCGGAGGCGACGCCGCGGAGCCCGTGGTTCACGTGCAGCGCCGAGGCGCCGTAGCCGAGCTCCGTGAGGGCATGCCACAGGCAGGTCGAGTCGGCGCCGCCGGAGACGAGGCAGGTCACGTTCCCGCCCGGCGGGATCAGGTCGTGCCTGCGGATCAGCTCCTCGACTCGTCCACGCAGCCCGTCCGTATCCACGAAAGACAGGGTAGACCGGCGAGGGATTGCAGGCCTCGGCTCGATGGCCGATGCTGCGGTAATGGCGACGTTTTTTCATGCCTGGCGAAAGCGGCAAGCGGAAAAGCAAGCCGCAGAGTGGACCGACGAGCAGGAGGAAGCCCGAGTTGCTGTGGAAGAGCTTCCCGACGTCTTGCGCGACCAGGTTCGCCGAACCGTCGAGAAGCTGATCGAGGGTCCGGATACCGAGGTCGAAGGAGCGCTAGAGGAGCTCGACCAGCTGCTCGAGCCGCACCCCGATCTCAAGGAACGCTTTTTCCGGCTCCGCGTCGTGGACGACGCCGTGAAGTTCCTGAAGTAGCCGGAGCTAAAGGAGGGGCGAGACGTCGCAGCCGCGCTTGGCCAGCGCCGGCTCGGCCTGCGCCAGGACGTCGTGCGCAAAGTTCGCGAGCCCGTAAGCCCGGTAGATGTACTTGCCAGGATCATGGTGGTGCTTGTCGGCGCGGATGGCGCGACCGTACTCCAGGAACATCGCGCGCAGGATCGTCCGCGTCTTGGAGAGCGACGGATCGCTCGGATCCGTGTTGAGCAGGCTGGTGACTGCGGAGTCCGTCTGCAGGATCACGTCGTCGGCTTTGGCGTCGCCCTGCAGGTAGTCCTGCGAGAGCGTGCCGAGCGCGGCCATGTTCAGCTGCGCAGCACCGAGGAACTGCCGGTCGGTCGCCGAGCAGGTGTGGCTGATGGCAGCAGCCTTGCCGGTTCCGCTATTGAGGACGACCAGAGAGGCCACGGCGAAGATCGCCACAGCAAGTCCCGCGGCCGCAGTGATGCGGGGCTTCACGATCCCTACTTCGGCGCCGACTCAGGCGAGGCTTCATCACCCGTTCGGGGGCCGCGGCCGTGCCTTGTGACATACGACGCGAACTGCTGCATTGCCCAGCGGAGGATCCATGCGACGAGGGCGAGCCGCAGCAGACGGATCAAAAGATCAGCGACCTGTAGGAGCCGTGCCGCTGCATCCCGATCGCCTCGTAGACGCGGATCGCAGGTAGGTTCTCCGGCCGCACGAAGAGGCAGACCGTCGGCACGCGCTCGAGCAGCAGCCGACAGAGATCCCGCATCCCGCGCTGGGCGTAACCCTTCCGCCGTGCCGGCGGATCTACCCACACCTGCTGCACCTGCACCGCCTCCGGCGTCCACGCCGAAGCCTCCGCTTTGAAGAGGATGGTGTCGCGCTCGACCCAGATCCACGAGCGTCCCTCCTCGATCTGAGAGCGCGTGCGCCAGCGGAAGCCTTCCGGGTCGCGCGCCATCGGATCGATTCCGATCTCCTCCTTGTGCGCGGCCGCGCACGCAGGGAGCAGCAATGGGAAGTCCTTGTCGGTCGCCGGGCGGAGCGCGGTGTCCCCGGCAGGCGGCGGCTCGCTGAGCGCGTACACCGGCTGCCCGGGCCGGTCGTTTCGCGGCGTGGGCATCAGCCCGGCAAGATCGTCCCAGAGCTCGTCGACCGCGCGCTCGTCGCCGATGATCATCCGCGCCCGGCCCCGGGAGGCCGCCTGGGCGAAACGGCCGCAGCCCGAGCCCGAAGGGACGACGTTCGCGCCGACATGGCAGAGGGCGGTCAAGCGGCCGTTGTCGGCGAAGGCGCTGAACCGGCCCAGCCGCCGCCTGGCCACATCCTCGAGGAAGACGCGCTCCACGGGATCCTCGGCGCAGAACTCGAGGATTTGAACGAGCCGGGGCTCGATCGCACCTTTCACTGCCCCAATAGTCGCACGGGTTAGGGTTGCGCCCTCATGCCGATCCACATTCGAGCCGAGCCGGGAGAGTACGCCGAAGCCTGCCTCCTTCCCGGCGATCCGCTGCGGGCGAAGTACATCGCGGAGACCTACTTCGACGACCCCGTCGAGAAGAACTCCGAGCGCGGCCTGCTCGGCTACACCGGCACCTACGAGGGCAAGCCGGTCTCGGTCCAGGGCACCGGCATGGGCTGCCCGGGCGCGACGATCGTCTTCGAGGAGCTGATCCAGCTCGGCGTGAAGAAGCTCCTGCGCGTAGGCACGTGCGGGGGGCTTCAGGCCCAGCACTCGCTCGGAGACCTTATCGTCGCGCTGTCCGCCGTCGCCGACGACCGCACCGCCGATCACCTCGTCG
>Ga0307282_10000787_pt1 | contig 10561 bp, 10 predicted proteins | sample ER_DNA_121_FD_194475 | JGI IMG/M metagenome (GOLD analysis project Ga0307282, IMG submission 194475) | Bulk soil microbial communities from the East River watershed near Crested Butte, Colorado, United States - ER_DNA_121 | ecosystem: Environmental > Terrestrial > Soil > Floodplain | place...
ATGCGCACGACGGGCGCCTCACGGCGCTTGCCAGGCCAGTCCATGTACACGCGCCGGCCGACCCTGAGCTTGAGGACGTACGTGCGCGGCTCGGTTCCCTCGGCCGGTCGCCAGACGACTTGCTGCGGGCCAGCCCGGAGCCGTTTCGTCGTGCTCCAGATCGTCTTCGTCGCTCGTCCCGGGTGCAGCGTGTCCGTCCGCAGGACGTCGAGCCGCACCTTCGCCGGGCGATCGAGCCGGAAGCTGACGATCGCCCGGTCGCGGAATCCGTCTCCGTTCGGCGAGACGGTCGTCAGGAGCCGGTTGTCGCCGGCGAACGGACCCGAGCCGTTCGTCACCTTCAGCGCGTGCATGTTCCCCCCGGAGAGGATCGCGGCCAAACCGAAGGCGAGGAAGCTCATCGGCTGACGGTGCGCATCGGGACACGGAGTCGCTTGGCCGCGAACGGCACGCTCGACCCCTGCACGACGACCGAGAAGAGCACGACGACGAAGACGATCTCGTACAGCCGCCGCGCGTCGTGCACGTCGGCCAGGATCACGAACGCGGCGAGCAGGATCGGGACCGCGCCCTTGAGCCCGCCCCAGGCCAGGAAGAGCTTCTCGCCGACCCGCAGCCGCATCGGCGCGAGCAGCGGGGCGAGGCCGACCGGACGCGCGACGAAGGCCAGCGCGATCGCGAGCAGCAGCCCGTCGGTCCAGATTCCCTCGTCGAAGAGCTGCCCGACGTTCACCGTCAGGCCGAGCGCGACGAAGACGACGATCTCAGCCAGGCTGGCTAGGGTCGTGTGGAAGCGCTGGATCTGCCGTTTGTACGGCACGTCGAGATCGCTGAGGGCCAGGCCGGCAATGAAGACCGCGAGGAAGCCCGACCCGTGCGCGACCGCGGCCAGGCCGTAGATCACGCCTGCAGCTGCGAGCGTGCGCAGCGGGTACAGGCTCTCGCCCGGCAGGCGCACGCGCCGCATGAAGACCACGAGCAGAGCCGCTCCAGCGACGCCGACGGCGAGCCCGATCGTCATCTCGAGGAAGAACTCCCGCACGACTGACCACCCTGAGGCGCCGTCGGTAGTGGCGAACTCGACCATCCCGATCACGAGCGCGATCCCGACCGGATCGTTCACACCCGCCTCGCCCTCGAGGATCGTCCCCGTGTTGCCGTGGATCTCCTTGTTACCGAGGATCGAGAACATGACGGCCGGGTCGGTCGGGGCGAGCGCCGCGCCGAGCACTCCGGACAGTGTCCAGCTGAGGTCGAGCAGGAAATGGGCGCAGATGGCCGTCAGGACCGCGGTCGTGAGCGTGCCGAGGATGCCGAGCGTCGCAATCGGGACGATCGCGCGGCGGAACCGGCGCCAACCGATGTTCATGCCGCCGTCGAAGAGGATCAGGACGACCGCGACGACGCCGATTCGCTCCACCGTTCTGATGTGCGGCAGGGCAATCGGCAGCGCGAGCGCGGCCAGGAGGAAGAGCGCGGGGGCGGGCACGGGATAGCGCTCGCTCAGCTTGGCCGCGAGGAGCGCGAGCATCACGCCGCTTGCGACCACGAGCACGACGAGCCCGAAATCGCTCAGCTCGGACACGCTGTGACGCTAACGGATTCCTTACAACTCCCACATTGCAGGCATATGGACGCGAGCGATACTTGACGTACCGATGCGGAAAACGGTGCTTCTACTCCTGCTCGCGCTTCTCATTCCGGCTGCGGCTCAGTCGCAGTCGAGCGCTCCTCCGAATGGGACGCTCTCGATTCGCGAGGGCCGGGGCATCGTCCAGGTGGATGCGCGCGGGAGCATGACCGGCCGTGTGAACGGCAAGATCACGATCACCGACACGAAGCCGTACGACAGCAAGCGACCGGTCGTGTACGGCGCGGCGAAGACGACGTATCGCAACGTCAAGACGACCGTCTACCAGGGCAAGAACCTCCGCTTCCGCCTGATCGGTGCGCGCTTCCAGTTCCGCATCCAGGGTCGGGCGATCTTCCTGAGCGCGATCGCGCGAGGCGACGGCGTCATCGACGGCACCGGCGATCCGACCGCAAACGTGTTCTACGACGGCGTCTGGTCGCTGAACGACTCTCCGTATCAGTCTCTGCCCGATACAGCAACCAGTTTCGACCTGGCCCCAACAGCCCCGCAATAGCAGCCCGCTCTGGCATCCTGAAAGGGCATGCCCTTGAACGCACCGCAAACGGTCCTTGTGGTCGAAGACGAGGCGTCGATCGCCTCCTTCGTTTCCCTCTACCTGAAGAACGCGGGCTACGACGTGCACGTCGCGGAAACGGGCGAGGACGCGTTGACCAAAGCCGAGAGCCAACAGCCGTCGCTGATCGTGCTCGACCTCATGCTCCCGGACATGGACGGGATCGAGGTCTGCCGCCGGATCCGGCGCCGCTCGGACGTGCCGATCCTGATGCTGACGGCGCGCGACGAGGACGTGGACAAGATCATCGGGCTCGAGGTCGGCGCCGACGACTACCTGACGAAGCCGTTCAACCCGCGCGAGCTCGTGGCGCGGGTGAAGTCGATCCTCCGCCGCTCGACGCCTGATCGCAGGGAGGTCGCGAGCGCGACGATCACGCACGGCGACCTGAACATCGACGCCGGCCGCCGCGAGGTCAAGGTCGGCGACGAGGAGATCAAGCTCGCGCCGAAGGAGTTCGATCTCCTCTGGGAGCTGCTCGACCACCGCGGGCTCGTGCTCACGCGTGACCAGCTGCTCGAGCGGGTCTGGGGGTACACCTTCGCGGGCGACACGCGGACCGTGGACGTCCACGTCCGCCAGCTGCGCCGCAAGCTCGGCGAGGCGTCGCCGATCGTGACGGTCTGGGGCGTCGGCTACAAGGTCTCGCCCGCCAAGGACGCCGTCGTTACGGCGTAGCGCATGTTTCGGTCACTCCGTTTTCGCCTCCCGGCGCTCTTCCTCGCCGGGATCGCGCTGACGGGTCTCGTTTCTACGCTGATCGCCTTCGGGCTCTTCAGGAACTACACGCAGAGCCAGGCGCGCAAGGAGCTACGCCGCGAGGCCGCGGGCCTGACCGACCTCTACGCGGAGCAGGCGCGGAGGACGCAGGAGCGAGGGACCGCGCCGCCGTTCTTCGCCGCGAGCAGACTGGAGAAGGCCAGCGGCAACCGCCTGTACTACGTTGGCGCACCGTTCTTCTCCGGCCAGAACTCCGGGTTGCGGACCCTGCCGCAGTCGGCCGTCAATTTCCCGGCGATCCTTCGCGGCGAGACGCTCGAATTCGAGTTCACCCCTCCTCGCGAGCACCGCACCTTCCTGGCCGTGGCTCATCCGCTTTTTCTCGAAAAGAACGGTCCCCCGTTCGGCGGGCTCGTCGTCGCCACGCCCCAGGCTCAGCTGAGCAGTCAGGTGACCCGACTGATCTTGCGGCTCGGGCTCGCCCTGCTCGTGGGGGTCTTGGTGACCGCGGTCCTCGCCTGGTACCTCTCCGGGCGGATCACACGGCCTCTGCGACGCCTTGCCGGGGCAGCCGACGAGGTGTCCGAAGGGCACTACGACACCGAGGTCCCCGTGCTGACGAGCGGGGACGAGATCGCCGATCTCGCCGACTCGTTCCGCCAGATGACGTCACGCTTGTCCGAGGCCGAGGAGCTCGAGCGCAACTTCCTGATGACCGTCTCGCACGAGCTGCGCACGCCGCTGACCGCGATCCGCGGGCACGTCGAGGCGCTTCGCGAGGGAGTCGTGGACGACCCGGCGCTCCGCACGGCCTCGCTCGACGTGATCTCCGCTGAGGCGATGCGGCTCGAGCGGCTCGTCGGAGACGTGCTCGACCTCGCGAAGCTGGACACTCGGCGCTTTACGGTCCGCCACGAGGAGGTCGACATGGCCAGGCTCCTCGAGCAGGCGTACCTCGCGTTCGGCGAGGAGGCGAAGCAGCGGAAGATCGAGTACTCCCAGGAGGTGTCCGCCGAGCCGGTGATCGTGACCGACGGCGATCGCGTCCTGCAGATCATCACGAACCTGCTCGCGAACGCGTTCCGCTGGACGCCGAATGGCGGGAGCGTGGGCCTGCACCTGAGCTCCGAGAACGGGAACATCCACGTCGCGGTCGAGGACACAGGGCCGGGAATCGGTCCCGAGGAGCAGGGCCGGATCTTCCGTCCGTTCTGGACGCATGACGGCAAAGGCACGGGCCTGGGGCTCGCGATCGCCCGTGAGCTGGCGATGGCGCTCGGCGGCCGGATCGACCTCGACAGCGAGGTCGGGCGCGGCAGCAAGTTCGAGCTCGTCCTGCCGACGCTGCCGGTCTAGGAGGCTTCGCGGTCTTCGAAGCGGTAGATCTGGGCGCTACCGCCGGTGTCGAGCTTGCGCTCCATCCGCGCGAGGCGGACATCGATGCCGCTCCAGCCCGACGAGATCAGGTCGACGAGCAGCGCGAGGTCGTCGATGCGCGCATGCCGCTCCGCCAGGAGGTCGGCCTCGAGCCCCTCGAGCCGGCGAATCGTCTGTCCGGCGAGCCCGCGTACCTCGGCCAGCTGCTGCGCAACCGGAGCCGCCTCCGTTCGCACGCCGTCGCGAATCGCTTCCCGGATCTGTCCCGGAAGCGTCGTCTCGAGCGCAGCGGCGCGTTCGGCGAGCTCCTCGACCTGCGCCCGCGCGCGCTCGAGGGCCGCTTCGACGTCACCCTGCGAGGCGCGGCCTCTGGCTGCGTTCTCCAGCCTCTCCCGCGCGCGTGCGATGGCCGCTTCGTCCATGGATCGGGACGCTAGCGTTCGCATCGGATGAAGCGAACCGAGCTCGAGTACTCGCTTCCGGCTGAGCTGATCGCACAGCACCCGGCGCAGCGCCGAGACGGGTCGCGCCTCCTCGTCTACGAGCGGTCGACCGGGGACGTGCGCCACCGGTTCTTCTGGGAGCTTCCGGACGAGCTGCGCGGCGAGCTCGTCGTCGTCAACGACACACGCGTGGTACCTGCGCGGCTGCGGTTCAAGCGGCCGACTGGGGGCGACGCCGAGGTGCTGTTGCTGGAGCCCCTGGACGCGGCCGGAGAGTGGGAGGGGCTCGCGCGACCGACGAGGAAGCTGAGACCGGGTCAGCGCCTAGGCCCGGTCGAGCTGATCGAGCACCTGGGCGAGGGCCGCTGGCGCCTGCGGTTGACGGGCGATCCGGCCGGCGAGGCGCCGCTTCCGCCCTACATCACCGAGCCGCTCGAGGATCCTGAGCGCTACCAGACGGTCTACGCGGACCGCGAAGGCTCGGCCGCGGCGCCCACGGCCGGCCTCCACTTCACGCCGGAGCTCCTGGTGAAGCTGGATGTGGAGCGCGTCACGCTCCACGTCGGTCTCGACACCTTCCGGCCCGTGACGGTCGACGACCTCGACGAGCACGAGATTCACACCGAGCGCTACGCGGTCAAACCGGACGTGTGGGAGCGCGTCCGGACCGCCGACCGCATTCTGGCCGTCGGCACGACGACGGTTCGGGTGCTCGAGTCGCTGGCGTCCGGCGCGCCACTCGAGGGCCGCACCGACCTCTTCATCACGCCGCCCTTCGAGTTCCGCCGAACGGACGCGCTGCTGACGAACTTCCATCTACCGGGCTCGACGCTCCTCGCGCTCGTGATGGCCTTCGCCGGAGTCGACGAGATCCTCCATCTCTACGAGCTCGCGATCGAGGAGCGCTACCGCTTCTACTCCTTCGGCGATGCGATGCTGATCCTGTGAGCTTCAGAGTCGAGGCGACGAGTGACGAAGCGCGGGCCGGTGTTCTGCGCACGGCCCATGGCGAGGTACGGACGCCCGCGTTCATGCCCGTCGGGACGAAGGCGACAGTCAAGATGCTCGACCCCGACGAGGTGCGCGCGCTCGGCGCGGAGATCATCCTCGGCAACACGTACCACCTGCACTTCCGGCCCGGTGAGGACGTGATCGACGACCTCGGCGGGCTCCACGAGTTCATGCAGTGGGATGGGCCGATCCTCACCGACTCCGGCGGCTACCAGGTCTTCTCGCTGCGCGACACGATCACGCGGGTCGACGACGACGGCGTCACGTTTCGCTCGGTTTACGACGGCGCCTCGGAGCGGTTCACGCCCGAGTCCGTGGCCGCGATCCAGGCGAAGCTGGGCTCCGACATCGCCATGTGCCTCGACGTCTGCGCGCCGGCCGGGAGCGACGACCTCGCGGAGGCGGTCCGGCTGACGACGCTCTGGGCGAAACGCCAGCGTTCCGCGCCGCGGGCCGAGGGCCAGCTCCTCTTCGGGATCGCCCAGGGCGCGACCGACGCCGAGCTCCGGCGCCGCTCGATCGAGGAGATCGTCGAGCTCGACTTCGACGGCCACGCGCTCGGCGGGCTCAGCGTGGGGGAGGCCCGCGACCCGATGTTCGAGACCGTTGCCGACGCCGCGCCGCTTCTCCCCACGGAGAAACCGCGCTACTTCATGGGCATCGGCGATCCGGAGGGCATCCTCGAGGTGATCGAGCGCGGCGTGGACATGTTCGACTGCGTCCTGCCCACTCGCATGGGCCGGACGGGGACGGCGCTCACGTCGGCGGGACGCCTGAACCTGAAGAACGCCCGCTTCGCCCGTGACCAGGAACCGCTCGACGCGCGCTGCGACTGCCCGGCCTGCTCGAGGTTCAGTCGCGCGTACATCCGACACCTCGTCAACCAGCAGGAGCTCTTCGGGCTGCGGCTGCTGACCGTCCACAACCTCCGCTTCCTGCTCCGGCTCACAGCGGAGGCCCGCGCTGCGATAGAGGACGGCAAGCTGGCAACATTCAAGGCGGAAACGCTCGATCGACTTACCCTGGAGGCCGCTTGACCGCTCTCATCTTTCTCGGCGGAATGCTCGTTCTCTTCTACGTGCTGATCGTCATGCCCCAGCGCCGGCGGCGCCAGGTTCAGGCGCAACTCCTGTCCGACGTCGAGGTGGGTGACGAAGTGATGACGCTCGGCGGCATCTTCGGCTTCGTGCGCGAGGTCGAGGATCACCACATCGTGCTCGAGATCGCGCCCGACACACGCGTCCGGCTCGCGAAGAGCGCGATCACCGCGCGCACGCAACCGGAAGCCGAAGAAGAGCCGCTGGATAGCCCAGACGGGTCAACAGACTCGCCTGAAACACCGCTACCCTAAGGCAGCACCGTGGCCGAGCGCCGCTCCCATCTCATCCTGCTGGGCCTGATCATCGTGGCCCTGATCGGGGCTGCACTGCTCGCGGTCCCGGGCTCGCCGATTCACAAGAAGCCGGTCCTTGGGCTCGACCTTCAGGGAGGCACCGAGGTCGTCCTCAAAGCGGTCCCGCCGCGAGGCGAGCAGGTCACCGCTGAGGGCATGGACACGGCCCAGTCGGTCATGCGCAGGCGCGTCGACAAGCTCGGCGTGACCGAGCCGGAGATCCGCAAGCAGGGCAACGACCAGATGGTGATCGAGCTCGCCGGCGTCAATCCGGATCGCGCCCAGGAAGTGATCGGGAAGACCGCGCGACTCGAGCTCTTCGACCTCCAGGGCGACCTGGTCCCGCCGACGGCCGATCTCCAGGGGAACCCGACCCCGCTGACCTCGCTCTACAACACGCTGTTGCCGGTGCAGTCGCAGGGGAAGGCGAAGGACTCCCAGGAGTTCTACCTCTTCGCCCCGGAGAAGAAGCCGGCCTCGAAGAAGCCGGGCTCGAAGAAGGCGGGCTCGAAGACGACGAACTACAAGCTCGTCGCGGGGCCGCTCCCGACCGAGAGGGAGCTTCTGGACTCGAAGTACGTGCGCGACAACGGCAAGCGGGGCGAGGTGCCGAAGGGCGCCAAGGTGATGTTCGTGCCGGGGAAACTCGCGCTCGTCAAGTGCACCCCGGACGCGACGTTCTGCCCGAACGTCGGCCCGCCGACGAAGACCTATTACTACCTCTTCAAGTACCACCCGCACGCGACTGCGGAAAGCCCCGCGATCCCGGAAATGACCGGGTCCGACCTCAACCTCAAGGGCACCCGTCAGGACATCGGGACGCAGGGCTCCGAGAACGGCCAGCCGATCGTGCTCATGGATTTCACGAACGGGGGCGCGAAGAAGTTCCAGTCGGTGACGCGAACGCTCGCCGAGCGCGGCCGGACGAAGTGGCAAACGGCCGGTAGCCCGAGCGGCCAGGAGGACAACTACGCTCAGCAGTTCGCGATCGTGCTCGACCGCGAGATCAAGTCCGCTCCGACGGTCAGCTTCCGCGACAACCCGAACGGCATCCCGGGCACGAACGGCGCCGAGATCACCGGCATCGGGTCGATCGGGGAGGCGAAGGACCTCGCGCTCGTGCTCCAGACGGGCGCCCTCCCGTACAACTTCCGTCAGCTCGAGAAGACAGAGATCTCGGCGACGCTCGGCAGGGACTCATTGCGCGAGGCGAAGCTGGCCGCGATCGGCGGCCTCATCGCCGTCGCGCTCTTCCTGCTGATCTTCTATCGCTTCCTCGGTCTCGTCGCGGTGATCGGGCTCGGCATCTATGCCGTGCTCCTGTACGCGGCGCTCCTGATCTTCAACGTGACGTTGACCCTGCCCGGCTTCGCCGGCCTCATCCTCACGATCGGAGTCGCAGCAGACGCGAACGTGGTCGTCTTCGAACGCATCAAAGAGGAGGTCCGTGCGGGCAAATCCGTACGGGCCGCGATCTCCACGGGCTATTCGAAGGGGTTCCATACGATCATCGACGCGAACGTCGTGACGGCGATCACGGCGCTCGTCCTGTTCCTCGTCGCTACGGCCGGGGTCAAGGGCTTCGCGCTCATGCTCCTGATCGGTACGGCGATCTCGCTCGTCACGGCCGTGTTCGCGACCCGGGCGATGCTGGGGCTGCTCGCCGGCTTCCGCTGGTTCGAGAACCCGGCGTTCATGGGCGCGAAGGGCCAGCAGCACGGACGCTGGCTCCAGATCGACTTCATGGGCAAGCGCCGGCTGTGGTTCGCGATCTCCGGGGTTGTTGTTGCGATCGCGATCGTCTCGATCGGTGTGCGTGGCCTGAACCTGGGGATCGACTTCAAGGGCGGGTCGCAGGTCACGTTCCAGACGCCGCAGCCGCAGCTCGTCGACGATGTGCGCAGCGACGCACAGAGCATCGACTCGAGCCTCTCGAAGGCGGTCATCCAGGGTCGCGGCGCCTCGACCGACGGCAAGTACAAGAGCTTCCAGCTGCGGACGAAGGCGCTCAGCCCGGCGATCGGGGAGAAGCTACGCACCGAGCTGGAGACGAAGCTCAGTGCGACGCACTACGGGTCGACGACAGTCTCCGAGAGCTTCGGGCGGCAGATCGCGAAGTCCGCGCTGTGGGCGATCTTCGGATCGCTGCTCCTGATCGTCCTCTACCTGGCGATCCGGTTCGACTACAAGTACGCGATCCCGGTGCTCGCGGCGCTGATTCACGACATCGTGATCACGGTCGGCGTGTACTCGCTCACGGGCCGGGAGGTGACGACCGCGACTGTGGCGGCTGTGTTAACCGTGCTCGGGTACTCGATCTACGACACGATCATCATCTTCGACCGTATCCGCGAGAACGTCCCGCTGATGCGGCGTGCGTCGTTTGCGACGATCGCGAACATTTCGCTCTGGGAGACGATCAGGCGCTCCCTGGCCACGACTTTCATCACGCTGCTGCCGGTGGCGTCGCTGTTCATCTTCGGCGGCGCGACCCTGAAGGACTTCGCGTTTGCGCTGCTCATCGGGATCGGGTCCGGTGCGTACTCGTCGATCTTCATCGCCGCTCCGCTGCTCACGATTCTCAAGGAGCGCGAGCCGGAGTGGGACGCGAAGAAGGGATTGGCCCCGGAGGCCGGCGACACCGCTGCGATCGGGGCGGTACTCGCTCAGGCCGAAGCCGCGGCGGCCGAGGAGCCTGCGCCCGTGACCGTCCCGGAGATCGCGCCTGCGATCGACGGTGGCGATGGGAATGGCGAGCTCTCGTCGGCACAGTCGAAGCGAGAGCGGCGGCGGCAGCGTCGTCGTGCGAGGCCGCATGGCCGCCGATAACGGCAGCTTCGTCATGGAGGCGCTCGAGCGGGTCGGGCTGGCCGCGATCGGAGCGGTCGCGCTGACTGCGGAACGCGCCGACGCGCTTGCGGACGAGCTCTCGCAGACAGGCGGAATCCGCCGCGACGAGGCCCGCGAGGTGATCGAGCAGACGATCCACCGTTGGCGCGGCGAGGCGGTTCGCTTCACGGAACGAGCGGGCGCCGGGCTCGACGGTTTCTTCCAGCAACTCGGCCTCGTCCCGCGGTCGGACTTCGAAGAGCTCGAGCTCCGGGTCGCGCAGCTCGAGCACCGGCTCCGCCTCGTCGAAGGCGAGCCGCGAACCTCGACTCCGCCTGCATCTCACTAAGGGCCTGTCCCTCGTAAGGGCCAGTCCCTAACAAGGGACAGGCCCTGGCAACAGAGTTGTTGCGAGTTTGCGCCGATTTCGCCACCGGCGTGCGCGGAACGACTCCCGTGTTCTATTCAGGCCGTGTGCCTCGCGCGCCAAGGAACCTTCTCGATGACGGTGTGTTTCACGTGACGGCCCGCGGAGTCGCTGGAGGTGAGCTCTTCTGCGACGAGACTGACCCGTCGTCTTC
>Ga0307282_10000791_pt1 | contig 10550 bp, 9 predicted proteins | sample ER_DNA_121_FD_194475 | JGI IMG/M metagenome (GOLD analysis project Ga0307282, IMG submission 194475) | Bulk soil microbial communities from the East River watershed near Crested Butte, Colorado, United States - ER_DNA_121 | ecosystem: Environmental > Terrestrial > Soil > Floodplain | place: USA...
GATCCTGACCAAGAAGGCGACGACGAACGCAGTGGAGCTCGATGCCCTTCGTTCGTGGGACGCCCCGGACGACGCGCGGCCGGTGATCGCGATCGATTTCGAGGTCGACGACGAAGACAAGGGAAGCACCCGCAAGGGCTCGATCGAGAAAGCCTTCCGCGGATCGAAGGGGACCGTACGGCTGGAGTTCGACGGCGAGGTCATCACGGACCCGACCCTCGCAGACCAGGCGCTGGCAGAGCTGACCGGCATCCCAACCGAGGCGTTCTTCCGATCGACCGCCTCCATCCGCCACCACGAACTGGCCGATCTCGATCGCGACGAGGCGACCCTGCGCGACCGGCTCCAGGCCTCGATCAGCGGCGCGGATCGCGGCACCTCGCGGGCGAAGCGAACCCTCGAGCGGGCGCTGTTCGAGCTCAACACGAAGGGTGCCAAGAATCCCGGCCGCCTGAAGGTCGCCGAGGAGGCGCTCCTCCAGAGCGAGGCAGCCGTCGAACAGGGGGAGCTCGCCCTCGCCCAACTGGAGCGCGACCGGGACACGCTGTCGGGGGCACGCGATCGTCGGACCGAAACGGACGCCGACCTCGCCGAACGGCGATCCGTCCTCGAGAAGGCCCGCCAGGCCGAGCGCCTCCTGGGCGAGCGTGTCACCGCCCAGGAGCGATTCGAGCGCTTCCGCCACGCGGTCCAGGTGGCCGAGGAGCTGACCACGCTGCACGCGAGCCATCCATCGCCGAACCCGGTCCAGGTCCTCGAGCAGCTCGTCGGGCGCCTCCGCATCCTCGACGGACGGATCCGCGAGCTGAAGGCCGCCCTGTCCGGCGAGATCGCCGTCCAGTTCGAGGTGCCACCGGAGCCGACGTGGCGACCGTTGTTGCGGATCGGGATAGCGGTCGCGGTCGTCGGCATCCTCGTCGCGGCCGGCGCGTCTGCCGGCATCCTGACAAAGGCCTTCGATCTGGGGATCGCCGCGATCCTGCTGGGTGCGTCGATCGCCGGGCTCGGCGTCATCCTCGCCTTCGTCGCGCTCTGGCTGAAACGCAGCGACACCATGCAGACGCAGCTCCGCGACGTGGAGATCGATCGGCGGCTGCGCGGTCGCTCGGACATGGAAGAGGAGCTCCGCCGAGCCGAGGCCGACACGGCGAGCCAGCTCGAGTCGATCAGCCTGGCGGACCTCCCTGCCGCCGAGGCAATGCTGGCGGCCGAGCAGGAGCACGTCGGCAGGATCGAGCGGTTGACCGCCCAGCTCCAGGGCCTCGTCGGCAAGGAGCCGATCGAGGGGTTGCCCGGCCTGCGCGACGCGGCGGCGCTCGAGATCGAGCAGAAGACCCACGCGCTCGAGGCGCTCGGTCCGATCGCCCGCGAGCCACGCGCCCGCGAGCGACTCGAAGTCGAGGTCCGCGATCTCGAGGCAGCGCTGGAGCGTGCCCGCGACGACGAGGCGAACGCACGGGCCAGGGTCGAAGCCAACGGCGTCGATGCCGAGCAGGTCGCCGGCCACGCGGAGCGGTTGGCAACGTGGCGCGAGCAGCTGGAACGCCTCCAGCGCCGGGCCAGGATCTACGAGCGGACGCTGCGCGAGATCGAGCAGGCCGAGCAGGCGACGATGAAGTCGGCCACCCGCTATCTCGAGCGCAAGATGGTCGCCGACATCGATCGGGTGACCGGCGGCCGATACCGGAGGGTCGCGGTCGACGACAAGACGCTCGACATCCGCGTCCATGCCCCGGAGCGCGGCGACTGGGTGGACGTCACGTCGCTCAGCCAGGGCACGCTCGACCTCGTGTATCTCGTCGCGCGGATCGGGCTCGTCCGCCTCGTCACCGGCGATCGGCGGCCGCCGCTCATCCTCGACGACCCGTTCGTGACGTTCGACGACGGCCGGGCGACCCGCGCGCTCGATCTCCTCCGCGACATCGCCCGCGACTTCCAGGTGATCTACCTCACGACGTCGGATCGGTACGACGCGGCCGCCGACGCGGTGGTCCCGCTCAGCGGACCAACGGAGCTCGACGACCTGGCGGGGGTCGTTGCCGCCGTCGACGGTGGTGCCCACGGCTGAGCCGTTCGGGCCCGGCTCCGCGGTCGTCGTCTTCGGCCTCGCGTCTGCCGTGGCCTGGGGAGCCGGTGACTTCGGGGGCGGATGGGCGAGCCGGCGGGCCCCCGTGCTCGGTGTCTCGCTCCTGGTCCAGCTGCTCGGCGTCGGTCTTGCCGCGATCCTCGCGCTCCTCAGCGGGGAGCCGCCACCCGAGCCCGGTTCGATTGCGATCTCTGTCGCTGCCGGCGTCGTTGTCGTCGTCGGGATCCTCGGCCTCTACCAGGGGCTCGCGGTCGGGCGGATGGGTGTCGTCGCGCCGGTCACGGGCGTCATCGCGGCGACGCTGCCCGTCGTCGCCGGGATGGCGATGGCCGGGCCGCCGGCCGCGTCGGTCGTCGTGGGCATCCTCCTCGCCCTCGTCGCCGTTGTGCTCGTCTCGAGGGTCCAGGGAGAGGACGGCCGGCGGTCGGGGATCGAGTTCGCGATCGTCGCCGGCGTCGGGATCGGGATCTTCAACATCCTCGCCGGGCTCCTGCCAGATGGCGAGGTGTTCGGCCCGCTCTTCTTCATCAAGATCGCCGCGACGATCGTCATCGTCGCGATCGTGGTGGTGAGCCGGAGCGCCTGGCGGGTGCCGCGGGCCACGGTGCTGGTCGCCCTCGCGGTCGGCGTCTTCGACATGTGCGGCAACGCCCTGTACCTGCTGGCCACCCAGGCCGGACGCCTCGACGTCGCGGCCACGCTCTCGTCGCTCTACCCGGTGACGACGATCCTCCTCGCGGTCGCCCTGCTCGGCGAGCGCGTGACGCGGTTCCACGCGGTGGGGATCGCTGCGGCGGTTGCGGCCGTCATCCTCATCGGCGCCGGCTCGAGCGGCGTCTGACGACGATCACGCGCCGGCCTGGCCGGAGCTCCCGACGGCCTGGCCATGCAACTGGCCAAATCCTCGGTCAGGACGGCCTTAGCGGAGGTCCGGCAGCGGTCAAGCCGCCAGCGCGAACATGTGCGCCGCCCGCTGAGCGTGGATCGACGCAGCGCAGCGAAAGGGTGGGCCTCCGAAGGCATAACGGATGCGGTGCGGCTGCGCCAAGAGCTCCCTGAGCACGGATCTGGCCAGATAGCGGGGCCCGCGGCGCAGCTCGCGAGTCTTTGGGCCGCTCACGTATCCTCACGCCGAACCCAGAGCAGGAGTCCCGATGTCGCAATTGCCCTCTTCCCTCGAGCTCGTCTGGTTCGTCGAGGCCACCTATGCGCCCGATGCCGCCGAGACCCGCGTCCCGTTCCGTCCCCAGCATCTCGCCCGGCTCCTCGAGCTCAAGGACGCCGGCGTCGTCATCGAGGCCGGCGCGTTCCCCGATGTATCGGCGTCGATCCTGATCCTGCGGGCAGCCGACGAGGCGGCTGCGCTCGAGCTCTGTCGCGACGATGTCTACATGCGGAACGGCGTCTGGGTCGAGCTCCGGGCGCGCCCGTTCGGGCGGGTCGTCGCCGGCTGAGCCACCTCAGCGGACGGGGAGTCGCTCGATGCGGAGAGCGTCGACAGCGGCCGCAGTTTCGAGGACGTGCACGGCGGCGAAGCCCTCACCGTTGAGGCGATCCGCGGCGAGGGCCGTGGCGAGGCGATCGAGGTGGCGGTCGACGACGGCCTGGTCGACCTGCCGGCCGATGCGTGCGGCGTTCCGGGCCGACACGACCGCCGCCGGCAGGGCGAGAACGATGGCCACGGCCGGGATGCCGGCTGCGGCAGCCCGCGCAACGAGCTCGCGCCGGGCGGCGGTCTCGACGTTGGTCGCGTCGACGACGACGAGGCGGCCGGCGGCGAGCCGCCGACCCATCTCGCGATGGAGGATCCTGAAGGCGAGCCGCGTCGCACCCTGGTCCGCCGCGTCCCCCGAGACCGCCTCCCGGTAGGCGTCGGACGAGAGGATCTCGGACGGTGCGAAGAGGCGGGCGGCGAGCGTCGACTTGCCCGCGCCGGCCGCCCCGACGAGAACGACCAGCGACGGCTCCGGGAGGCGGAGGGAACGGGACGGGTCGATGCTAGCCGGTCCCGGCGGGAACCGGCTCGGCGACGATCGGGGCGGCCGTTCCTTCGTCATCGGGCGCGTCCGGCGCATCCGGCGTCTCCCGGGTTCGGACATCGGCTGCGTCGCGAATCGCGCCGGTTGGCGGTGGTGGTCGCCTGCGCCTCCGGGGCTCGGCTTCAGCCTCGGCGAGCTCTCGGAGGTTGTCGTACGTGCGGCGGAACTCCTGCTCGAGTCGATTGCCCGTGAGGATCCCGAACAGGCTCCCGATGAGCTCGCCCGGCAGCTCGTACTCCAGGTCGACCCGGACCTCCGAGCCGCCCTCGACCGCCTCGATCACCGTCGTCCAGCGGGCCCATCCGCCGCGTGTCGTCCCGGCCGCCTGGTGGAGCGTCGGACGCTCAGCGGCCGTGACGATGAAGTGCCCTTCGATGCGGCGCCCCGCCACCCGGTAGAAGCCGATGTAGCTGGACCCGACCCCGCCCGGTCGGCCGGAGATGTCGCCCATCTCGGTGATCATCGTCTGCCATTCCGGCGCCCGCGCCGGGTCCGCGATCAGGCCGAAGACGGTATCCGGCGGCGCGTCCACCCGGAAGGTGGTCGACAGGTGGCTCATCGGTTCCCCCAAACAGGCGCGCGCCCGGTTGCATAGCCGTCCCGCCGGAATGCTACGTCACCGGCTGGCCCGCCGTACCTCCCAGCCCGTATCAGTTTTTCGGACTTCGTACGCCGGCTGGTCGTACATCGCGGGGCCGCGGGCAACGTGGCCGTCGGCTAGCCGGAAGCGCGACCCGTGCCACGGGCACTGGATGCAGCCGTCGACGAGCGTCCCCTGGGACAGCGGCCCGCCGGCGTGGGCGCATTGCTCGTGGAGGGCGAGGATGGTCGCCCCCGTTCGGACGAGGATCAGCGTGTTGATGCCGGCCTTGGCCTTCGTCGGCCCGCCCTCGGGGATGTCGGTCAGGTCGCCGAGGTCGAGGCTGATCCACTTCGCGCCGGCCCCGCGCCAGGCGTGCCGGTTGACGTTCGTGCCGATGAGGTAGACCAGGTCTCCGCCGATCTCGGCGCCGAGCGTCAGCACGAGATAACCGACGACGAGGAGGGCGATCGGGACCGCCCGATCGGCCGGGTTGCCGGCCCTGATGACGAGCGAGATCAGGAACACGACCAGGGCGGTCGTCATGACCGTCGCGTGGACGGTCGCCCGGCTGCGCGCCGTTCCGTCGACGTCCGTGTAGTCGGCCAGGCCGCTGATGGCGGTAGCGACGATCGACAGGACACCGACAAGGACGGCGACGTCGGCTGCGACCGGCTGGCCAATGACGTCGAGGACGATCGCGACGGTCATCACTCCAATCGGCAGGTCGGTCAGCGCCGCGTGGACCGGGTGACCCAGCCACGTCCCGTTTAGGAAGTCCTTGATCGGCCGGATCGGCCCGAACAGGGCGGTCAGCCAACGGTGGTTGAAATCGCCGAACGGCGTCGACCAGCGAGCCTGCGCGTCGACGATGCGGGTGAGCCAGCGACCGAGCATTTTGTGCACACCTCCCTTGACCGAGTCTACGCGCCGGCGATGCCTCGCGGTTCTCCGCAAAGCCCTAGGCTTCGCCCTCATGTCGACGCCAGCCCAACCGACGACGGCCACGGATCCGACCGCCGTCGCGGCGGTCCCGTCGCAGGCCACCGACCGCGCCGCGTCATCCGACGACGACCCGACCCGCGGCCGCGACGATTGGCGCCGGATCGTCGCGGTCTTCTGGGTCACCTCGATGGTCGAGGGCCTCGGGGTCTCCCAGGTGTTCTCGTTCCTCGCTCCTTACCTGCATGAAATGGGCGTCCCGGATTCGGAGCGAGTCCCGTTCGTCGGGCTGTTCTCCGCGCTCGTCTTCGTCGTCGGGATGCCGCTCGTCCCGTTGTGGGGCGTCTGGGCCGACAAGTACAGCCGCAAGGTGGTCATCGTCCGGAGCTGCCTCGTCGAGGCACTCGTCTTCGGCTGCGTCGCCCTGTCGCGGGAGCCTTGGCAGCTCGCCCTGAGCCTGCTCCTCATCGGTTTCCAGCTGGGCAACACCGGGGTGATGCTCGCCGGCATCCGCGACGTCGTCCCGCGGGCCCGGATCGGGACTGTGATCGCGCTCTTCGGCGTGTCGGGGCCGATCGGCTTCGCCGTCGGGCCGGTCCTCGGCGGCTATCTCACCGACGGCCTCGGCTGGAGCCTGCCTGCCATGTTCTGGGCGTCGGCCGGGCTGTCCGTGGCGACGGGTGCCCTCGTCTGGTTCGGATCGCGCGAAGTCCGACCGGAGGTCATCCCCGAGGGACGGCTCCTGCCGCTTGCGTTCGGCGCCTTACGGAGCGTCCTGGCCGATCCGGCCGTGCGACGGATCTTCGCGATCTACGGCGTCGCGTTCGTGGCCAACCAGATGAGCCGGCCGTACCAGGCGCTCATCGTCGAGCACATCGTCGGTGCCGGTCCCGGCCTCCTGTCCTCGATCGGCTTCGTCGCGGGGACGGCGGCGCTCGTTGGGGCGGTGACGGCGCCGCTCGGCGGGGTGATCGGGGACCGGATCGGTTTCCGGCCCGTCCTGATTGGCGCCTTGTTCGTCGGGGGCCTCTCGTTGGCGGCCGTTCCCCTTGCTGCGGCGATCCCCGTCCTGGCCCTTGCCGTTCTCGTCTTCACGGCGTGCAACGGCATCGTCGGGGCGATGGTCTTCAGCCTGCTTGCGACCGAGGTGCCGCCAGAGCGCCGGTCGCAGACGCTCAACCTCGTGTACCTGCCGCTTTACGCGGCGGGGATCATCGGGCCGACCGTCGGCGGCACGATCGCCGGGCTCACCGGCCCGAGCGGTCCGTTCTGGGCCGCCGCCGCGGTCTTCCTCGCCGGCGCCGTCGTCGTGGCGCTCCGGGTTCGGGCGAACAGGGCCGAGGGAGTTAACGTCCGCCTGACTTGATCCGCCGGACGTGAAACGACCCGACAGGAAATCCCTGTCGGGTCGATCGTTCCGCGGGGGGTGGGCGAGCCGATGGCTGACGATTGCGTTGCCCTTGGGCACCGAGGCGCGGCGCGGCGGGAGCCGAGCCTCTGACCGCACGTGCTGGTCCCACCGGCATATTCCGGGATAGGGCAGACACAGGCACTAGACGACATGCCTCGAACCGCCGCCCGCACGGCCATCTGAGCGTGGCCGAGTCCGCCGACGGCACCGACCTGGCCGCGATCCTGGCCCAACGCCATCGCTAACCGGCGTTTTGCCGGTGGGAGCAGCATCGACCAGATCAGGCGGGCGAAGGGCGAACCCCGTGGGAGCAGCATCGACCAAGTCAGGCAGCGGCGGCGACCGCTGGGCCACGCTGCGCTCGGCCGTCTCGCGGCAGGAGCGGGATCACCGCCAGCAGCATCGACAGGCCGCCGTACCAGAGCGCGGGCAGGGCGAGCATCGATGCGACCGGGACCGTCCAGCGCCGGTCGGTCCGGGCTCCCCAGACCACGACCGCGACCGCGATCGGCAGGCGGATCAGCAACGGCACCGGCACCGACGCCCACGTGCCTCCCTTGCCGGCGTTGGCCACGATGACGTCGAGCCATTGCCGCCAGGCGACCGGCATGACGAGCGCGGAGACCGCCACCACAATGGCGGTTACACCAAACGCGATGACCAGCGACCGCCACTCGCCGCGGACCGCGAACCACAGCAACCCGATCCCGGGCGTGATCTTCGTCAGCAGGACCAGGGCCCACGCCGCCGGCCAGCGGAACCCGATGACGATCGCGACCGCAAGCAGGAGCGAGACGTTCCCACCGGCGACCTCCATCGCGGTGAACGGGAAGAGCAACCCGACGGCGAGCAACCGCGGTCCTGTGAGGAACCGGACGGCACCAATGAGGAGCGTCGTCCAGACCGCCATGAACGCCTGCCACGGGAGGGCGGTCAGCGGCGAGACGAGCTGCAGGAACGCAGGTGAGTAGACGTAGGCGATCGGGTCGTTCCACGACGAGTGGAGGTACGGGTCGGCGAGGGTCGCCTGGTAGTAGCAGCGCGCGTCCTGCCCGGTTCCCCACAACCTGCCCCACGGCTCGGCGAACACGACGACCAGCCCCCAAATCGCCAGAGCGACGACGAGCCCGACCCACGGCGGCGTCTCGAGTCGCTCCAATGACAGTCGAGCCCTGAACGGGCGACCGGCGAGATCGACCGCGGAGGACGGCGCGGCATCGGACATGCGCCCGATTATCGCCCCTGTCAGCCCGGTCGCCGCCTCAGGACGACCAGCGCGCCCGCCACGAGCATGAGTGCCGCGATCCCGAGCTCCGCAACGGCCTGGCGCGTCTCGACTGCCCGGTATCGCTCGCCGGGGATGATCAGCGAGACGTTCGGGTAGTTCGTGCCGTTCTCCATCGCGCCCGGATCGAGGGCGACGAGCTCCTCCCACGTCGCCAGACTCCCGTCAGGTAGCTGGAACCGGGAGTCGATGTACAGGTTGCGATCGCTGTAATTGTTGCTGGCGTCCACGACCGTCTCGCTGGGCATCAGCAGCTTCTGGTCGACCTCGGCCACGGCCGTCACGAGCAGCCCGCCGACGACCAGCGAGATCAGTAGCGTCTGCATCGGCCGTCCGATCACCGTCCCGAGGGCGACCGCCGTCGACCCGATCATGAGTGCACTCGTTGCGAGCAGCACGCCCCGGCCGTGAAAGCCGACGAACGAGTTCGCGAGATCCTCGGTCGGCAGCATGGCCCCGACGAGCCGGTCGGCGACGATCCCGATCGCCATCGCAGCGATACCCAGGACGACCATCATCGGGGCGATCCGCTGGACATACCAGCGCAGCCGCGATGGCGAAAGCGACCAGGCCAGGCGGGCAGTTCCTCGATCGAGCTCGCGGGCCACGAGCGGTGCGCCAAGGAGCAAACCCGCGACGAACGGAAAGATGGCAGCCAGGCTGACTGAGGTCCGATCGATCCGCATGACCCAGTCCCCGATTGCCGCGAGGCTGTGGCACCGGGCACTGACATTGCCGAACTCGTCACCCGTGCAACTGGCGTATCCACTCTGCGCCAGCCAACCGATGACGGCCGCCGAAACGACGACCGACAGAACCGTCGCGATGCCGATCGCCCGGATCTCGAACAGATTGATCCGATACGTGAGGCGTGTCGCGGTCAGCATCACGCCGCTTCCTCGGCTCGGCGTGCTGCACGGCGGACACGGCCGGCTGCCATGTGGCCGATCACGACCTCCTCGAGCGTCGCCGGCCGTTCGTCGGCCAGGCCATCCGCCGGGACCGCTTCCGCTGGACGGACCCTGACCAGCGTCAGCGGATCCCCGCCGGGCGATGGGAATGACCCGACGACGCGCTCGGCGGCGATCGCCGGAGCGCCTGAGCCATCGACCACGCGGTGGTGGGCGAGCGCCTCGGCGATCGACAGGTCGAGGAGGGTGTGGCCCTTGCCGAGGACGATCAGCCGGTCGCAGGCCTGCTCGATGTCGGTGATGACGTGTGACGAGAGGAGCGCCGTGTGGCCTTCGGCACGGACCGCCTCGACGAGCACGTGGAGGAACTCCCTGCGGGCGAGCGGGTCGAGGCTGGCGAGCGGCTCGTCGAGGAGCAGGATCCGGGCACGCGTCCCGAGCGCGAGCGCCAGGCCGACCTGGGCCTGCTCGCCACCGGACAGCTCGCCGGCGGTTGCGGTCAGCGGGATCGACAGGCGCTCGACGTAGCCCGCGGCGAGAGTCGGGTCGAAGCCGTCTCTCAGAGTCACCGCGAGTGCGATGTGATCGGCAATCGTCAGCCCGCCGTACAGCGACGGCGACTGCGGCACGTAGCCAACTCGTGCGACGGCCCCCTTGCGGTCCCGTCGCGGGTTGACGCCGCCGGTCAACAGGCTGCCCTCCGTCGGCCGCTCGAACCCGATCCAGGATCGGATGAGGGTCGACTTGCCGGAGCCGTTCGGACCGACGAGGGCGGTGATGCTGCCATCGGGGACGGCGAGGTCAACGCCGCGCAGTGCCCACGTCCGACGCGGGTATCTCTTGCCGAACCCGTGCGCCTCGAGCGCTGCGACCATCGCATCCCTCCATGTGAACCGTGGCGGCCGGCACCGCGCCCCCAGGCGAGTGCCGGCCGCGGGATCTGCTCGTGCCAGGCGGATGGGCCCACCCGGTTCGGGGTCCATTGTCGAGCGCGCCAGGACCCATAGACGAGTCGTCATCTCCCGTTGCGCCGTACCGGGATTTCCCGGGTCGGCCGGGCCATCGTCGTCTGCTACCGTCCCGGCCATGACCGAACGAACGAGGGCGTGGATCGCCGGCGGCATCGCCGTGACGGCGCTGGGGCTCAGCCTCCTGTTGCTGACCCTCGGTTCGTACGACTCGGGCATCCGGCTCGGCGTCCTGAATGGCGGCCTCATCGTCACCGACGTCGAGCGCTACAGCCAGGCGGATCGGGATGGCGTTCGGGCGGGCATGCGCGTCGTCCAGATCAACGGC
>Ga0307282_10000792_pt1 | contig 10547 bp, 12 predicted proteins | sample ER_DNA_121_FD_194475 | JGI IMG/M metagenome (GOLD analysis project Ga0307282, IMG submission 194475) | Bulk soil microbial communities from the East River watershed near Crested Butte, Colorado, United States - ER_DNA_121 | ecosystem: Environmental > Terrestrial > Soil > Floodplain | place...
GCTCTCGGGCCAGTTGCACCTTGCGCTCGGAGCGATCCCGTTCTTCGCCGCGTATGCGCTCGTCCGATTGCCCTGGGCTGCACTCCTGGTCGTGCCCGCTCTCGGCGTAGGACTGCTCGCGGATGCGCTCGCCGTGAGCGGCACGACCGGCGCGAGCGGCCGCCAGTTCCGTCAGGTCGAGCACTACTCCGCGAGCGTGCCGGACTTCCTCTCGCGGGACACGCACGCGCTCGAAGGGATCGTCTACGTCGGCTGGACGGTCGCGGTGCTCGCCGTCGCGGGGCTCGTCGCGCTCATCCTTCGGCGCCGCTGGGGGATCGCGCTCGTGCTCGGCCTGGGAGCGCTGATCCCGATCCTGTTCTCGCTCGGCGGGAACCTGCCCGGGTACCACTTCATCTGGGAGCACGTGCCCGGCCTACGAAACACTCGGGTGCCGGAGCGAATGATGCCGATCGCCTGTCTCGCGCTCGCGGGGCTCGTGGCCGTCGCCGTCTCGAGGCTGCGCTGGCCGGGAGTCGCCGTCATCGTGGCCCTGCTCCTGCTCGTCGACCTGCGGCTCGGGATGGTCCACCCGACCGCCGCCGACCCGCACAACTCCGTCTACGCAGCGCTCCAGCAACACTCGCCGGGACGCCTGCTCGAATTCCCCGTGTTCGAGGCGGGCAGCCAGAGCGCGAGCGTCTACCTCTACTACCTGATGCAGGCGCCGCACCAGCATCCGTCCGGCTACTCGACGACCGCTCCGCTCGCGGCCGACCGCCGGCTCCGCGAGCTCCAGAAGACGCCGTGCCGCTATCTCCGTCCACTCGGTGTGCGGGAGCTCGTCACCCACTACGGCGCGAAGAACCCGTGCGGTGGACAACTCATCGCCCGCGCCGGCCGGATCGCCGCCTTTCGGGTGCGCTAGAGCCCGGCCGGAAACGGCGGATAGCTCGACGGGATCGGCTTCGGGAGCTCCGCCTTCGTCCCGTACGTGACGACGATCTCCCTCATGCTCCTCGAGCGGCAGCGCGCGCGGGTCGCCGTGGTCAGCTCGGCATGAAGGGTGTCTCCAGGTGAGGTGACGGACTGAGCAGCGGTCAAGAGCCGGGCTGCCAGGGCAGACGCACCGGCTGAAACTCGCCCGGCCAGTCAGCGTACGCCTCATCGGGTTTCACTGTCTCCTTCGCAACAGAGGCGCCGTACTTGGCTGCGATTTCGCTGACCGGATAGAGCAGCGTCTCGACCTCGGGCCGCGCACCGAGCATGAGAATCGCGCAGGGCCCCTCTGCGGCGCCGACGATCACGTGGCGCGTCTCGGCCGGGCAGTGGAAGTAGTCCCATTGCCGAAGCGGGCACTCCTCCTCCTCGACGAGCAGCGTGCACTCGCCCGAGAGCACGAGGAACCCTTCCTGCACTCCCTCCGCGTGTAGAGCGCATTCGGATCGCCCGGCGGGAGGACGCAGACTCGTACGCCGACGTCGCGGAACGGGTGCTCCCGCGCCTCGAGTGGATACGTCGCGCCGCCCTTCTCCTCGTTGCGCACCGCGAGCGCATCGGCAAGGTTGACGACGAACCAGCCGTCCGACGTGACGTAGCGGCCGTAGGGTCTCTTCCAGGCTTGCTTCGTCGACGGGCATTCGTCCTCCTCGCTGCCGGGGGGTTGTGCGCTTAGCTAATCAGCGTGGACGAGAGCGTGGAGCTCAGTTAGCGGATCGCCATCGAGCTCGTAGCGCTCCCAGCTCTCACCGCGGTCCTCACTGCCCCAGAGCTGCCCGTCGGCCAGGCCCGCGACGAGACCGCCCTCGAATGCAACCAGCGCATACGGCATCGCAGGGAGCGGCTCGGGCAGGCCGCCACCGAGCGCGCGCCATTCGCCGTTGCGGCGCCCGTAGATCAGCGCCTGCGGATCGCGGCTGCCGTGCGCCGCGTGCGGGCCGGTGCTCGCCGAGACGTACCAGAGCTCCGGATCGTCCGGATCGACCGCGACCGACCAGGTGTAGTTCCTGTCCCTTCCTTCGTCTGCCGCGTGCCAGGAGTCGCCGGCGTCCTCGCTCCAAGCCGCACCGCCGCCGCCTGCCTCGTACGCACGTCCGGTGACGTGCGGATGCCAGGCCAGCGAGTGGACGTCCCGCTGCGCTCTGGGACGGTGGTCGTGCCAGGTCTCGCCGCGGTCGGTCGAGCGCATGAGCCCGCCGAGCTCGATCCCGACGAGCAGAAGCTCCGCGTCGTGCGGGCTCGGCGCGATCCAACGCACATGCGATGTCCAGGGTCGCGGAGGAAAGCTCCACGTCGGGCGGGACGGAAGCTCGAGCAGGCCGGCGAGCTCCACCCAGGTCTCGCCGCGATCGTCGCTCCCGTAGAGCGCACTCGGCTCGGTGCCTGCGTAGACAGCCCCATCCGCCGCGCTGACCGCGAGCGAGAAGACGCCCGGCGCCGGAAGCTCGCAGTCGATCCACGACTCGCCGCCGTCGATCGTTCGCCGAACGCCGTCCTCGCGCAGGCCGGCGTAGAGGACATCCGGGTCGGAGGGATCGAGAGCGAGGCACTGGGCGCCGCTCCCGGTCAGCGAAATCGTTGTCCGCCAGACGCCGTCGTCTTCGTCGAGGCGCGCGATCGCATCACCGGTTGCGGCGTACAGGCGTGCCATCTCTGCAAGCTACCGGTCGCCTACATGCCCATCGCGTGGTACCCGGAGTCGACGTAAAGCGTCGTCCCGGTCACGTTTCGCGCATCGTCCGAGAGCAGGTACGCGGCTGCTCCACCAACGTCGTCTGCATCCACGTGCCGGCGCAGCGGGGCGCGCTCTTCGACAATCGCCTCCATCGTCGGGAAGCCGTGGATCGAGCGCGCGGCGAGAGTGCGCACGGGTCCCGCCGAGACTGCGTTGACGCGGATGTTCTTCTGGCCGAGGTCCCACGCCAGGTACTGGACGGACGAGTCGAGCGCGGACTTCGCGACGCCCATCACGTTGTAGTGCGGGACGGCCCGCACACCGCCGAGGTACGTCATCGTCAGGATCGACCCGCCGCCCGCGGCCTCCATCAACGGCTCCGCGGCGCGCGCAGTCGCCACGAGCGAGTACGCACTCACGTCGAGGGCCATCAAGAAACGGTCGCGGGGCGTGTCCGTGAAGCGCCCCTCGAGATCCTCCGCGGCCGCGAACGCGACCGAGTGCACAAGCAGGTCGAGGCCGCCGAGCGCCTCCCCCGCCTCGCGCACGACCCGCTCCACATCATCGTCCGAACGCACGTCGCACTCGGTGACGAGCGGGCTCGAGAGGCTCTCCGCGAGCTCACGCACGCCCTTCTCGATCCGCTCGCCCTGATACGTAAACGCGAGCTGCGCGCCCTCCTCTGACAGGCGCTTCGCGATCGCCCACGCGATCGACCGCTTGTTGGCGACGCCGAGGACGAGGCCGCGCTTGCCTTCGAAGCGATTCACGGTTCGCGATCCTAGTCGGTTATCTTGGGCCACCTTGCGCGTCGCGGTCGTCACCGGCGGCGGGTCCGGCATCGGCGCGGCTGTCGCGAGCAAGCTGGCCGGGCGCGGGTGGCTCTGCGTGCTCGTCGGCCGCCGCGAGGACCGACTCCAGGCGACGGCGGCGGAAGTCGGGGGCGAATACGAGGTCTGCGACGTTGCCGACCGCGATGCCGTCGAGCGGATGGCGGCCTCCGTCCGCGAGCGCCATCCCCAGATCGGACTGCTCGTGAACAACGCGGGCGTGGCCGGGCGCGGCAACTACCTCGACCTGCCCCCGGAGCGAATCGAGGAGCTGATCCGGATCAACTACCTCGGCTCGGTCTGGTGCCTCCAGGCGTTCCTGCCCGCGCTCGAAGCTGCGGCTCCGTCACACCTGGTCAACGTCGTCTCCGTCGCGGGGACGGTCGCGGTCGGGCCGTACTCGGCGTCGAAGCATGCGCAGCTGGCCTTCTCCCGATCGGTCGCGCGCGAGCTCAAGCCACTTGGGATCCATGTACACACGGTGAACCCCGGGTTCGTGCACACCGAAGGCTTCCCGCAGGACTGGCTGCTGCGGGGCCGGTTCAAGCGAGTCGTGGTCGGCCCCGAGCGCGTGGCGGACAGCGTCGTCCGCGCGATCGAGCGCGACCGGGCCGAGATCTTCGTCCCGCGCTGGTACCGGGCGGCCGCGATCGCGCAGGCGCTCGTCCCCGGGACGTTTCGACGCGTGTCCACGCGACGCAGGACTCCCTAGCTACGGTGCAGGAATGGAGATCGAGTTCCTGTTCTGGGACGGCTGCCCGTCGCACCCGGAGGCCAGGCAGCTCCTCGACGACGTCCTCGCCGAGCGGGGCCTCGACGCCGCGGTGAAGGTGCGCGAGGTCTACACACAGGCCGAGGCTGAGGAGCTGCGCTTCCCCGGCTCGCCGACGATCCGTGTCGACGGGAAGGACGTCGACCCGGACAGCGCGTCCGCGCGACCCGCGCTCAACTGCCGCATCTACCGCAAGCAGGACGGACGTCCGTCCCCCGTGCCCACCCGCGAACAACTGGAGGCCGCACTGTCATGACGATTGCTCTCGCCACCGAGGCTCCCACCTTCGACCTGCCGGGCGTCGACGGCCGGCAGCACTCGCTCGGCGACTTCGCGGACACACCCGCGCTCGCCGTCGTCTGGTCGTGCAACCACTGCCCGTACGTGCAGGCGTGGGAAGGGCGGATGATCGAGCTGCAGCGCGAGTTCGGCGACCGGGGCTTCGGGCTGGTCGCGATCAACTCGAACGACGCCGACGCGTACCCGGAAGACTCGTTCGAGGCGATGCAGGCGCGCGCCGAGGAGCAGGGTTTCAACTTCGACTACTTGTACGACGAGGACCAGTCGGTGCTGAACGCGTACGGCGCGGAGCGAACGCCCGAGGTCTTCCTGTTCGACGGCGACCGCAGGCTCGTCTACCACGGCGCTATTGACGACTCGCGCGAGGAGGCCGAGGTTTCGGAGCGCTACTTGCGGGACGCGATCGAGGCCGTGCTCGCCGGCGAATCGCCCGCCGTGGACGAGACACCGGCCGTCGGCTGCAGCGTCAAGCGGAAGCCGTAGCGCCGAGCGCGGTCACCGGCCTGGCTCAGGTTTCGAGCGGAACGGACGGCGCCTCCTTCTTAGGCACAGTCCACCTCCTCCCCGCTGCGATCCTATTCGGATCGGTTGCACGCGTCTGTCACGGAATCGCGCCGAAACCGCTACTTCGACAGCGCTTGTTCGCGCCTGACGAGCTCGAGCGCATCCTCGCGCGACGAGATCGCTCCGGCCGCGCGCTCCTCGGCGATCAGCTCGAGCAGGCGGCCGATCTCGGGGCCCGGCGGGATGCCGAGCTCGTCTCCACGTAGCAGCGGCTCCGCCGGTTCGCGCTCCCGCGCGGCGAGAACGTCGTCCTCGAGTTCCGGTGCACCGACGAAGACGAGGGCATCGAGGGCCCACGGCTCGGTTGCCCGGCGAAAGCGATGGATCGACCGGGGCGAGCTGTCCTCGGGCGTCTGCGCGTTGAAAAGCTTCTGCGCATAGCGCTTCGTCTCGTTCGAGACCGGAAAGCGGCGGAGCGCATCGCCGAAGACCGCGACGAGACGGAACGCGGGCCGGTCGACGAGCGCGGTCCGGTCGAGGCCGGCGCTCGAACCCTCGAGCGGGGCCAGCAGCCCGTGTTCGTCGGCACGCCGGTAGCCGTCGACCGAGAGCCGCACGAGCTCGGCGAGTGTTCGCTCACGCGCGGGTTCCGTGACAAGCGCCGCATGCTCGCGGACGAGCCGCTCCGTCTCCGGCTCGAGCCCGAACCCGAGCTCGTCCTCGAGGCGCACCGCGCGCATCAACCGCAGCGGGTCATCCGTGAACACGGCCGGCGAGACGACTCGGATCAGCTGCGCGTCCAGATCGGCGCGTCCCGCAAACGGATCGACCGCCTCACCGCCGGCCAGGGGGACCGCGATCGCGTTGATCGTGAAGTCCCGCGTCGCCAGGTCCTCCTCGATCGTCCCGGTGAACGGCGTGAAGTCGACGGTCCGCCCGCCGTCGAGCGCGACCCGCCAGGCTCCGTGGCGCTCCGAGAGCGGGAACGGCGCCCCGCCGGAACGCTTCGCATACGACCGAGCCGCAGACTCCGGCTCGCGGACGGCGATGTCGAGGTCGACGAGCTGGCGTCCGAGGAGCTCGTCCCGCACCGCGCCGCCGACGACCCAGGCCTCCTGGCCGGCGAGCAGCTCTGTCGCGAGCTCACGCATCGATCACCACTCGACGCGCACGCGTCGGGCTCGAGTTGATGCGCGTCGAGAGCTCGTAGTTCAACGTGTCCGCCACCCGCGCGTGATCCTCGATCAGGACGCCGGGGCCGATAAGCGTGACGGGCGTCCCCACCGGTAGCTCGCGGTCGAGCTCGATCGCGATCGCGTCCATCGAGACGGCGCCGACGACACGACAGGGCCGGCCTTCGACGTGCACGCGCGTCCCGGTCAGGTCCCGGCGGAAACCGTCCGCGTACCCCACGGGCACGAGGCCGATCCAGGTCGGTTCCCGCGCGACGAAGACCCTTCCGTACCCCGTGCTCTGACCGGGCGCCAGCTGCCGAACCTGGGCGACGTAGCTCCCCCAGCGCAGCACGGGCTCGAGCCCGTCCACGGCCGGCGGCTCCCCGAATGGCGACATCCCGTAGAGGGCGACTCCACAGCGGGCCGCGTCCAGATGCGACTTGGGGATCCGCAGGGCCGCCGCGGAGTTCGCAATGTGCCGGATCACGTTCGCGTAACCCGCCGTCCCCGCCTCGAACCGTTCGATCTGGGTGCGCGCGAAGTCCGGATCGGAATCCGCCGTCGCGAGATGGCTCATCAACCCGACGACGTTGACCGGCGGCGCCGGCAGCTCGGACAGGCCCCAGCGGCCCATCCCCGTGTCGAGCTTGAGGTGGACGCGGACGCCCTCCGGGATCGGCTCGTCGAACACCGCGAGGTCGAGGTCTGCCTCGCGCGCCTGGGCGACGTCCCGGTCGGTGCTCGGCCCGAGGACGAGGATGCGCACGCCCGGGAACTCGCGCCTGAGCGGCAGCGCCTCGGCCACGGTCGCGACGCAGAGCGCGAGCGCGCCTTCACCGAGCGTCGCGCCTGCGACGTCGACCGCGCCGTGCCCGTAGCCGTCGGCCTTGACCACGGCCCACAGCTGCGAGCGCCCGAGGACGCTCCGCAGCCGACGCACGTTGCGCCGCACCGCGCCGAGGTCGATCGTGATCTCGGACCGGTGCATCAGTGGCCGGAGAGCACCCTCGGCAACGCGTCGAGCAGGTCGCTCGCGATCATCCCGGCGCCCAACGAGGCCTCGATCGCGGCCCAGTGGTGCGCCGTCGCCCCTGCGGCCGCTGCCAGCCGCGCGTCCATGCCCTTGGCGAGGAACGCGGCGATCACTCCCGTCAGGACGTCGCCCGTCCCGGCCGTCGCGAGGCTCGGATCACCGCCGTCGACGAGGACGCCCCCTTCGGGCGCGGCGATCAGCGTCCCGGCGCCCTTGAGCAGGACGACGCAGCCGAACTCGTCGACAACCCGGCGCACGGCCGCGATCCGGTGCGCGTCCACCCAGGAGGCCTCCTCGCCGATCAGCCGCCCCAGCTCGCCGGAATGCGGTGTCAGCACGCGCGGCGCGGGCCATTCGGCGGCCTCGAGCGCCCAGAGCGCGTCGCCGTCGACAACAGCCGGCAGCTTCGCCTCCGCGAGCACACGACGAACGAACGCCTTCGTGCCATGGCTTCGCCCGAGCCCAGGGCCGATCGCAAGGGCGCCTGCTTTCTCGACCAGCTCGAGAACCGTGCCTGCAGCCTCTTCGGTCACGAACCCGTCGCCGTCCGCAGACAGCGGTCGCTTGACCGCCTCCAGCACCCACTGCTCGAAGACGCGCACCGCAGGCTCCGGGCCCGCAAGCGTCACGTAGCCCGCGTCGGAGCGAAATGCGGCGAGCGCCGACAGGCAGGGCGCGCCGGTCATCCCGCGCGATCCGCCGACGACGACGACGTGGCCGGACGTGTACTTGTTGCCCTCGGGGCTGCGCCGCGGAACCAGGTCGAGGATCGATCGCGAGACGCGCGCGTTCGCGGTCTCGATCGGCTCGAGGCCGATGTCCGCGACCTCGACGTAGCCGGCGAGAAACGCACCGGGCGTCACGTAATGCCCGACCTTCTCCCCGTGGAACGTGATGGTCAGGTCAGCGTCGACGGCCACGCCCGCAACTTCGCCCGTCGAGGCATCCACGCCCGACGGAAGGTCGACGCTGAGCACGGGCGGGCCGAGGTCGTTGATCTGCTCGATCAGCCGGGCCGCACCCGGGCGCGGCTCGCCCTCGAAGCCGGTGCCGAACAGCGCGTCGATGAGCACATCCGGGTCGCCGAGCTCCTTGTCCTCGTCCTCCGGCTTCGCGTCGACGACGAGTACCTCGCGGCCCGCCTCCTCGAGCACCCGGGCGGCTACCAGGCCGTCGCCGCCGTTCGAACCGCCTCCGCAGACGACCGTGAACTCGCGCGCGTCGCCGAAGTCCTCGAGCGCGTGCTGGGCGACCGCCCGCCCTGCGCGCTCCATCAGCTCGTCGACTGTTCCGGGGTACGCCTCCTCCGCCGCCCGCATCTCGGCCGCGGTGTAGAGCGGCTCACGCATCCTGGTCGGCAACGAGGCAGACCGCCGTCGCGAGGCCCTTCGAGTGCGACATCGAGAGGTCGATCGCCCCCGCGCGCACCTTCTCGGCCCAGGCCTTCGTCCGCCCGGAGAGCTTCACCCCCGGCTTCGGCCGACCGACGATCTCGATCTCGCGCCAGGTGAAGCGAACGCCGCAGCCGAGCGCCTTGCCGACGGCCTCCTTGCCCGCGAACCGCGCGGCGTAGTGCTGGGCCGGCCGCCCACGGCTGTCGCAGTACTCGCGCTCGGCGTCCGTGAAGCAGCGCGCCCGGAACCCCGCGTAGCGCTCGAGAGCGCGCTCGATGCGCTCGATCTCGATCAGGTCGACGCCGACCTTCATCTAGAGCTCAGCGAGATAGTCGGGAACGTCGCCGATCGAGTCGACCACCGCGTCCGGCTTCACGAGCGCCTCGACGAGGGTCTCCTCGCGAAACTTGCCCGTGCGGACGAGGATCGTGCTCAGGCCGCAGCTCTTCGCGCCCGCGATGTCCGCGTCGAGGTCGTCGCCGACCATCCAGGTGAGCTCGGGATCCGCGTCGAGCGCATCGAGCGCCGCGCCGAAGAAGGCCGGGCTTGGCTTTCCGAGCACCGTTGCCTCGATCCCGGCCGCGTACTCGAGGCCCGCGACGAAGGCGCCCGAGTCGAGCAGCGGGCCGCGCGACGTCTGCCACCACGGGTTCTTGTGCAGGCAGAAGAGCTCAGCGCCGGCCTCGAGCTCGGCGAACGCGCGGGCGAGGTTCATGTAGCTGAAGACGCGGTTCGTCTCCTCGGTCTCGTCTGCGCCTCCGAGGAGGACGGCGTCCGCTTCTTCGCCGACGAGCTCGACGCCTTCGAGCTCCGTGCGGATCGCGGCCATGGTCAACGCCAGCACACGCCTCCCGGCCAGCGTGCGCGCCGCCGCGCGAGGCGTCGTCTCGAGCTCCTCGTCCTCGAGCTCGACACCGAAAGCCCGCAGATCGTCGGCCAGGTCGGCACGCGAGCGCGTGGTGCTGTTGGTGATGAAACGCAGCCGGTGGCCGTCGTCGCGCAACCGCCGGATCGCCTGCCCCGCGCCGTCGATCGGCCGGCCCGAGATGTGGAAGACGCCGTCGATGTCCAGGAGAATGGCTGCCATGGAGCGCGAGTCTATTCGCGTCACGCGGTCTGTCTCCATCCCGATCTCGGAGATCGCCTTCCGCTACTCGCGTTCGAGCGGCCCAGGCGGCCAGCACGCGCAGAAAACGGAGACGCGGGTCGAGGCGCTCTTCGACGTCGAAGCGTCGTCGTCACTCACCGACCGTCAGAAGAACAGGGTCGTGCGCAAGGCCGGCCCGATCCTGCGGGCAGTCGCCCAGGACGAGCGCAGCCAAGCGCGAAACCGCGAGCTCGCAACCGAGCGAGTCGCCGACGCGCTCCGCGAGGCGCTCCACGTCGAGCGCCGACGGGTCGCGACGAAGCCGAGCAAGGCCGCGGTCCAGCGCCGCCTCGAGCAGAAGCGCCGCCGGGCGCAGACGAAGAAGCTACGTCAGCCGCCGCGCGACTGAATGCGGTAGATCACGCCGCGACCCCAATCGGCAACGAGCAGCCCGCCGTTCGGGTCGACGACGAGCGCGAGCGGATGGTCGAAGCCGCGCGCAAAGGTCGTCACGGCCTTCGCGCGCCCGCCGGGCCGAGGTCGATCCGCACGAGCCGCCGCCCGTGCCGGTTGCTCAGGTACTGGCCCCAGAGCGCGACGAAGAGGTCGCCGCGCCAGAACGCGAGCCCGTCCGCGGACGAGTGCGGCTCGAGGTGCGCGATCGGCGGTGTCACGCCGCGGCAGCGGCCCGCGAGCACGCGCTTCTGGTAGCTCGGCCAGCAGCGCGGCCAGCCGTAGAAGGCGCCCGGCCGGATGAGCACGACCGAATCCGCCGGCTCGGGATGTGCGGCGGTGCCGA
>Ga0307282_10000794_pt1 | contig 10537 bp, 6 predicted proteins | sample ER_DNA_121_FD_194475 | JGI IMG/M metagenome (GOLD analysis project Ga0307282, IMG submission 194475) | Bulk soil microbial communities from the East River watershed near Crested Butte, Colorado, United States - ER_DNA_121 | ecosystem: Environmental > Terrestrial > Soil > Floodplain | place: USA...
GTCCCGTGTCCGCTCAGCGCACCGACCGGAACGACTTGCGCAACTCCTCGGAAAAGACCTGCGGCTCCTCCCACGCGGCGAAGTGGCCGCCCTTCGGTGCGTCGTTGAAATACGTGAGGTTCGGGTAGACCTTCTCGGCCCAGCCGCGCGGGGCCTGGAAGAGCTCCTGCGGGAAGACCGTGAACCCGGTCGGCACCTTGAGATCCGGCGGCTTCTGCCCCGAGGCGAGGGCCGCAACGATGGTCTGGAAGTTCTCCCAGTAAAGCCGCGACGCTGACGTCGACGTGTTGGTCAGCCAGTACAGCGTGATGTTGTCGAGGACGTGGTCTCGGCTGAGGCCACCGGTCGGCTGGCCATCGAGGAACGCCTTCGAGATCTTGGCGTAGCTGTCGGCGTCGTGGTCGAGCATCCAGGCAGCCATCGCGAGTGGATCCATCGAGCCGTAGCCGATCGTCTGCGGCTTGGTGTTCATCTCGGCGATGTACCCCGCCCGGAACGTTCGCTCGATCCCGGCGAGCGCCTCTGGCTCCTTCTCGGCTCGCGAGGCGATGACGCCGACGATCGCGCGCTTGACGAGCCCCATCGCGAACGTGTCACCGAAGAGCGCTGCGCCGACCGAGGTCGGGAACGCGCTGAGGAAGTTGAGGTGGATCCCGATCAGCCCGGCGGGCGCCTGGCGAGCCATTGCGTCGGTCACGGTCGCACCCTGGTCGCCGCCCTGTGCCACGTACCGCGAGTAGCCGAGGCGTGTCATCAGCTCGGCCCAGGCCTGCGCGATCTTGTTGCCGGTCCAGCCGAGCTCGGTCGGCTGGTCCGAGAACCCAAAGCCAGGCAGGGACGGGATTACGACGTCGAACGCATCGGCCTCGGTCCCGCCGTACGCGGTCGGGTCGGTTAGGGGGCCGATCACGTCAAGCATCTCGATCACCGAGCCCGGCCAGCCGTGGGTGATGATCAGCGGCAGCGCATTCTCGTGGCGGGACCTGACGTGGATGAAGTGGATGTCGATGCCGTCGATCTTGGTCTTGAACTGTGGCAGCGCGTTGAGCTTCGCCTCGACCTGGCGCCAGTCGTATTCGGTGGCCCAGTAGCGGGCGACCGACTGGAGCGTCGCCAGCTGCACGCCCTGCGACGCGTCAGCCACGAGCTCCTTCGTCGGCAATCGGGCCGCGTTCAGCCTCGCGCGTAGATCGTCAAGTTCCCCTTGTGGGATGTCGATGTGGAACGGGCGGATGTCGACACCCGCCTCGATGGTCATGGTCATGATGTCCTCCTCAGGCGTGACCGGATGGATTTGTCGATGCCGTCGCTCAGCGCAGGGATCGGAATGCAGCGCGCACCTCCTTTGAGAGCAGCTCCGGCTGCTCCCAGGCGGCGAAATGGCCGCCTCGGTCGACGACGTTGAAGTGGATGAGCTTCGGATACGCCTTCTCTGCCCAGCTCCGCGGAGCCGGATACAGCTCGTCCGGGAAGACGGTCACCCCTACGGGGATCTCAACGCCCTTGGCGTCGAAGAACGCGAGATGGCTCTCCCAGTAGAGGCGTGCCGACGAGATCCCGCTCTTGGTCAGCCAGTAGTGGGTGACGTTGTCGAGGACGTCGTCCCGCGAGAGGCCACCGGGGTTCCCGGCGAATGCTCGCGCGATTAGGTCGTAGCTGGCGACGTCGTGATCGAGCATCCAGGCAGCGAGCCCCACCGGCGAGTCCTCGATCGCATAGAGCGTCTGCGGGCGGTTTGCCATCTCGCCGGCGTAGCCGACGCCGGTCTTGAAAAAATGGACGAGGATCTCGTATGCCTTCTTCTCGTCGGCCGAAAGGCCTTCGGGCACCGGTGCGCCGGACTGGACTCCTTTCGAGGTCTCGGGCGAAAGCGTCGCTGGCATGTTGGTGTGGATGCCCAGCAACCCAATGGGCTTCAACAAGGCCATCTGCTCGGTGACGGCATTGCCCCAGTCGCCGCCTTGCGCCGCGAACCGCTCATATCCGAGGCGCTTCATCAGAACGACCCACGCGCGCGCGATCCGGATCGGATCCCAGCCGGTCTCGGCAGGCTTGCCGGAGAAGCCATGGCCCGGCAACGACGGGATGACGAGATGGAAGGCGTCCGCCGCACTCGCGCCGTGGGCGGTCGGATCCGTCAGCGGCTCGATGATCTTCAGCTGCTCGACCGTCGATCCAGGCCAGCCGTGCGTGACAATCAGTGGGAGCGCGCCCTCGTGCTTCGACCGCACGTGGATGAAGTGGATGTCGACGCCATAGATCTGAGTGACGAAGTGTGGCAAGGCCGCGAAGTGCTTCTCGAACGTGCGCCAGTCGTACTCGGTCGCCCAGTAGCGCGCCAGGGCCTGGATCGTCTCGAGCCGTACGCCTTGACTGGGATCGATCTCACGGTCGGGCCAGCGCGTGTCCGCGATCCGCCGACGCAAGTCGTCGAGCGCCGCCTGCGGCACGTCGATCTGGAATGGTCGGATTGTCTCGGGGCCGGCTAGCTCAGCGGACTCCCTATTTGGCAGCGCTAGCGACATCGTCAGCTCCTTTTGCCGGGATGCACCTCGGCCTTGCGACGCGGTGCGTTCATCAGGCACGAGGGTGGCGCGGCGTCGCTCCGATCGCGCCCGGGAACTCACTGGTTGCCTCGCGGGACAAGCCGTCACGTCCACGGGCCAGTGGGCGCCACGCAGACTCGGCGTCAGTCGCGGCAGGCTGGACACGCCCGCGTACTCTTCAAGCTTCGGGCGCGAGCAGGTAGGAAGGCGGTTGGCATGGTGACGTCCACCATCCGATCCGAACATCGCCTCCAGGATCGACGCCAGGAACGCGCCGCGCTGGACGCACTGCTGTCGCGCGCCCGCGACGGGACAAGCGGCGCGATCGTCCTGCGGGGTCAGCCCGGCGTCGGCAAGACCGCACTCCTCGACGACCTGCTGGCGCGCACGGCGGGCTGTCGAGTAACCCACGCGTCGGGCGTCGAGTCGGAAATGGAGCTCGCGTTCGCCGGGCTTCACCAGCTGTGCGCGCCATTGCTGAGTCGGCTCGACCACTTGCCGGCTCCCCAACGCGACGCTCTCGGAACGGCCTTCGGCCTCGTTTCTGGCGAACCGCCGGATCGGTTCCTTGTGGGGCTTGCGGTCCTGACACTGCTCGCGGATGCCGCGGAGCATCAGCCGCTCGTCTGCCTGCTGGACGATGCGCAGTGGTTGGATCGGGCGTCCGCCCAGGTCCTCGGCTTCGTGGCGCGCCGTCTCGCCGCGGAGTCCGTCGTGATCATCTTCGCGCGACGCGAGGCCGTCGAGCTCCCGGAGCTGGCCGGTGTGACCGAGCTGGCGGTCGGGCCACTTCGCGATGCGGACGCTCGCGCGCTGCTCGCTTCCGCGATGCCGGACAGGCTCGACGACTCGGTTCGCGATCGGATCGTGGCGGAGGCGCACGGCAACCCACTCGCCATCCTCGAGCTGCCTCGAGCGTGGACGCCGGCAGCTCTCGCCGGCGGGTTCGGGTTTCCTCACGATGTCTCCGTGTCAGGCCGCATCGAGGAGAGCTTCCGGAGGCGGTTGATCCCGCTCTCGGATCAGAGCAAGCGCCTCCTGCTCCTCGCAGCAGCGGAACCCGCCGGGAATTCGGTCCTCATCTGGGCCGCGGCGGAGCGTCTCGGGATCTCCCCTGACGCAGCCGACGCCGCGACGACCGCCGGCCTGCTCGAGATCGGCACGCAGCTTCGTTTCCGCCATCCGCTCGTGCGGTCGGTGGTCTACGTCGACGCGCCGGACGAGGAACGACGCCTCGTTCATTCGGCCCTCGCGGAGGTCACGGACCCAGTGCTGGATCCCGATCGCCGAGCCTGGCACCGGGCCCAGGCAACGCTGGGCGCTGATGATGCCGTTGCCCTGGAGTTGGAGGAGTCGGCCGGTCGGGCGCAGGCTCGAGGAGGGATCGCAGCCGCGGCCGCGTTTCTTCAGCTCGCTGTCTCGCTCACCGAGGATCCGGACCATCGCGCCGAGCGAGCCTTGGGGGCGGCGCAGGCGAGCATCCAGGCCGGCTCGTTCGACGCGGCTCGCGGGCTGCTCGCGATCGCCGAGGCCGGATCACTCGGCGACTTCCAGCGCGCCCTGATCGACCTCATGCGCGCGCAACTGGCGTTCGCATCGAGCCGAGGCAACGAGGCGACGCCGCTCCTGCTCGCGGCCGCTCGGCGGCTCGAACCGCTAAACCTCAAGCTCGCGCGCGAGACCTACCTGGACGCGTTCTCGGCAGCGCTATTCGGGGCACGTCTGAACGAGGGCATCGGCGTGCCTGAAGTGGCCGCGGCGGCCCGCAGGGCGCCCCGGCCACCCGATGAACAGGTCGCGTCGGCCGACCTGCTGCTCGACGCCCTCGTCGCCCTCAGTGACGGCTACGAGACGGCGGCCCCGCCGGCGCGCGCTGCGTTGCGCAAGCTCTCCAGCGACGGGATCTCGCCAGCGGAACGATTGCGCTGGTTGTGGCAAGGCTGCGTTGTCGCCTTGGAGATGTGGGACGACGAGAGCGCGTCGTTGCTCTCACACGACAGCGTCCGGATCGCTCGGCAGACCGGCACGCTGAGCGAGCTCGCGCTCGCGCTCAGCGCGTTCAGCCCGGTGCTCGTGTTCTGCGGAGAGCTCACCGCCGCGGGATTGGCCGTGGCCGAGACGCAGTCTGTGGAGGCGGCGACGGGAATTCGGTCAGCGCCGTATGGCGCAATGATCCTGGCGGCGTGGCGAGGGCAGACGCGCGAGACTCGGGAGCTCGTCGAGCTGACGATGCACGACGCCCGCGCACGCGGAGAAGGAGTGGCCCTCGCGATCTGCGACTATGCCCGCGCCGTCCTGTGCAACAGCCTCGGCCAATACGACGAGGCGCTGGTGGCGGCCCGATCCGCCAGCGCCTTCGAGGAGGTCGTCGTCGAGAACTGGGGTTTGAGCGAGCTGGTCGAGCCGGCCGTTCGAACGGGACGAATCGATCTGGCAACCGAGGCGTTGAGCCGGCTGGCCATGAAAGCGAGGGCCACGGGCACGGGCTGGGCGCTTGGGATCGAGGCCCGATCACGAGCCCTACTGACCGACGGCGACGCGGCCGACGAACTATTCCGAGCGGCGATCGAGCATCTGCGCGGCACGCGGGTGCGCGCCGAGTTGGGTCGCGCTCACTTGCTGTACGGCGAATGGCTCCGCCAAGAGGGACGACGGGTCGAGGCCCGCGATCAGCTCCGGACGGCACACGATCTGTTCACCACCGCCGGGATGGACGCCTTCGCCGAGCGAGCACGCGTCGAGCTGCTCGCGACAGGCGAACGGGTCCATGCACGGACCGCGCAGGTACGCGACAAACTCACACCGCAGGAGGAGCAGATCGCCCGCCTCGCCCGTAACGGTCTCTCGAACCCTGAGATCAGCGCCCAACTCTTCCTGAGTCCACGAACGGTCGAATGGCATCTCCGAAAGGTCTTCGCGAAACTCGGGATCGCTTCACGGCGCGAACTCCGCAAGACGCTGGCCGGGCCGACGGAGGAGGTCGTCGGTTAGACGCGCCGTCTTCCTTCCACGCGGACACGTCAGAGACCCCGCCGGCAGCGGGGTCTCTGATAGTGATGGTGGTCGTCGGCAAGAGGCGGCTCAGCTGTGCTGCGCGGACGGCGGGAAGACGCGACGGGTTCCTCGATCAGTATCCGAAAGCTATTCGCCGACCACGTCAACTCCTTGCTCGACGGCGGCCAGCATGAGGTAACCCGCGACCACGACCGTATCCATCGGCTCCTGGGGTACGCTTCGATCGCCGTGACCGGCCCCAGGGAGGGCGACCGTGCGATCGACCACAGACGGTGGGAATTTGCTCGTTGGGCGGCGTGCGGAGACCGGCCGGCTAGATCGCCTGCTGGCAGACGCGCGCAGCGGCACCAGCACGGCCGTGGTGGTGCGAGGCGATGCCGGTGTTGGCAAGACAGCCCTGCTCGACTACGTCCTCGGGCACGCGGCCGGATGTCGTGTCGTGCGCTCGTCCGGCGTCGAGTCCGAGATGGAACTGCCGTTCGCCGGGCTCCACCAGCTCTGCGCGCCGTTCCTCGATCACCTCGAACATCTGCCAGGTCCACAGCGCGAGGCGCTCGCCACGGCCTTCGGACTGCGGCCAGGGGCCCCGCCTGATCGTTTCCTCGTCGGGCTGGCTGTGCTCAATCTCCTCGCAGAGGTTGCCGAAGCCCAGCCACTGATCTGCCTTGTCGATGATGGACAGTGGCTCGACCGGGCGTCGGCGCAGGTCCTCGGCTTCGTCGCTCGCCGGCTCGCCGCGGAGTCCGTCGTGATTGTCTTCGCGCTGCGCGAACCCGCTGGCCTACCGGACTTCTCGGGTCTCCCGGAACTCAGCGTCACGCCCCTCGACGAGCCCGACGCTCGGACGGTCCTTGTCTCTGCGATCACGGGCCGCATGGACGAGTCCGTTCGGGAGCGGATCCTCGCGGAGGCTGACGGCAATCCGCTCGCATTGCTCGAGCTGCCGCGAGGCTGGACACCGGCCGCATTCGCCGGCGGTTTCGGCCTGCCGGATGGCGTATCCCTGTCGGCCAGGATCGAAGAGAGCTTCCGGCGGCGCCTGGGTCCGCTTCCTGACGACAGTCGGCGCTTGCTGCTGGTGGCAGCGGCCGAGCCGACAGGTGACCCAGCCCTGGTCTTCGCGGCCGCCGCGCGCTTCGGTATCTCGGCCGAGGCAGCCAAGCCAGCGACGACTTCGGGTCTGCTCGAGGTCGGGGCGCAGGTGCGCTTCCGTCATCCCCTCGTCCGTTCGGTGGTTTACAAGGACGCGCCCATCGGCGACCGACGTCTCGTCCACCGAGCCCTTGCCGAGGTGACGGATCCAGCTACCGATCCCGACCGCCGGGCCTGGCACCTCGCCGCCGCGGCCGTTGGACCGGACGAAGAGGTCGCGCTTGAGCTCGAGCGATCGGCCGGCCGCGCGCAGGCTCGCGGCGGCATCGCGGCCGCGGCCGCCTTCCTGCAGCGAGCCGTCGAGCTGACACCCGACTCGGCGACCCGTGCGGAACGCGCGCTGGCCGCTGCGCAGGCTACGTTCCTCGCCGGAGCATTCGATATGGTGCAACGCCTCCTGGCGACGGCGGAGGCTCACCCGCTCGACGGATTCCAGAGAGCACGAGCCGCACTCCTCCGCGGGCAGGTCGCCGTCGTTCTGGGGTATGGCAACGATGCTCCTCCGCTGCTCCTCGAAGCGGCGCGGCAGCTCGAGTCGTTCGACCTCGAACTCGCTCGGGGTGCCTACCTAACGGCCTACGGTGCGGGGATATCTGCCGCGCATCTCGGCGACGCGGGCGTCTTCCTGGAGATCTGCCGATCCGCCGAGAACCTCCACGCGGCGCACGGCACGCAGGCTCCCCTCGACCTCCTGCTCGAAGGCCTCGCCAGGATGCATACCGACGGTCGCGCTGTCGCGATTCCCATCTTCCAACGCGCGGTGAGCGCGCTCGCGCAGCTCCCCGCGGGGGACGTCGTGCGCTGGGGCTGGACCACCCCGATGGCCAGCAATGTGATGTGGGACTCCGACGCCTCCACCGCGATCTTCGAGCGGCAGGCACGGATCGTCCGCGAGGCGGGTGCGCTCGCCGAGCTACCGCTGTTCCTGTCCGCGGTGGCGATCGACAAGGTGTGGATCGGCGACGTCGCTGGCGCTGAAGTGCTCATTGCGGAGAGTGACAGCGTGGCGGCGGTGACCGGGAGCCAGCTCCCGCCCTTCGCGGCGCTCCGGCTCCGGTGTTTGCAAGGCCGCGAGGCGGAGGCGTCGGCCTTGATCGAGGCCACGGTCACGATGGCTGAGGGTGTCGGCGCGGGCCTGGCGGTGAGAGTCGCCCAGTGGGCCGCTGCTGTCCTCTACAACGGCCTCGCTCGCTACGAGGAGGCGGCGTCTGCGGCTCGCCAGGTGACGGCGACCGACATCGATCCATATCAGTCAATGTGGTGCCTGCCCGAGCTCGTCGAGTCGGCCGCACGCATAGGTGAAACTGACCTTGCGCGCACGGCGCTCGAGCGGTTGGCCGAGATGACGCTGCCTGCGGGCACCGATTTCGCACTCGGAATCCTTGCACGCTCGCGCGCGCTGTTGAGCGATGGCGCAACCGCGGAGGGGCTCTACCGTGAGGCCATCGAGCGGCTGAGCCGCGCGCAGCTACGTCCGGAGCTCGCCCGCGCTCATCTGCTCTACGGGGAGTTGCTGCGCCGCGAGGGCCGGCGCGTCGACGCGCGCGAGCAGCTTCGGACCGCCAATGACCTGTTCGTCGCGATCGGCATGGAGGCGTTTGCGGAGCGCGCCCGCCGCGAACTCCTGGCCACCGGCGAGACGGTCCGCAAGCGTAGCGTCGAGACTCAGGATCAACTCACGCCGCAGGAGCTGCAGATCGCCCGGCTCGCGGCCGACGGGCATACGAACCCGGAGATCGGTGCCCAGCTGTTCCTGAGCCGGCGGACAGTCGAGTGGCACCTCCGCAAGGTGTTCGACAAACTCGAGATCGCTTCCCGCCGGGAGCTCCCGGCGGCACTCGGGCGAGCGGCAAGGGACCAAACTCAGGTCTAGCTCGCCCGGACCCTCGTGTGGTCGACACTCGAGCTCGGATTGCTCGAGCCGGCTGGTCAACGGCGCCCGAACCAGTGACTCTCACGGGCGCGAGCCGGCGCCCGTCGGGCGACATTGGCCCGAGCGCGCCGCGGTGACGCGTGTTTGGCGCCGGAGTTGACGCTGTGGACATGAAGCTCGAGCTCGTCGTCCTGCCGGTCTCGGATGTCGATGGCGCGAAGACTTTCTATCGATCCGCCGGGTTCCGGGAGGACTTCGACTATGCCTCGGGCGAAGACTTCCGCGTAGTGCAGTTCACCCCGCCGGGTTCGGGTGCCTCGATCGTCTTCGGGACAGGCATCACGGACGCACCACCGGGATCGGTCGAGGGGCTCCAGCTCGTCGTGCCCGACATCGAGGCTGCCAGGGTGGCGCTGATCAGTCGTGGCGTCGACGTCACCGACGTTTTCCACGACATCGGGGGGGTGTTCTACCACCGCTCGCCGGCGTACGAGATTCCCGGCGTGCATCCAGACCGAAGGTCTTACGGCTCATTCGCCCGGTTCTCCGATCCGGACGGCAACGAATGGGTCCTTCAGGAGGTCAGCCAGCGCGCACCTGGCAGGTGACGATCTCCAGCCTCTTTCTCGGTTCCCGGGACCCTCCGAGAGCTTGCGGAGGCAGTCTCGCCTTCCAAGCGTGTCCCACGTTCGCCCGTGGGCACGACGTTTGGGATCGGTCCCTCGCACCCTTCGATGACGCGTGGTCGCGTCCTGCGCCTGAAGGAGCTCCATCTGGTGCAGGCGGTTCAGTCCTTTACCGGAGAGGCTCAGGTTCCGGCGGTGAGGATACGCGGCACCAGCGGGTCTCGTCGGCCGCTGGTGTGCGACCGACAGAGCCGCGCCGATGGCCGACGGACATCGCCCGGGCGGCGTCGGAGGCCGGCGTGTTTCGGTGCGGGCGGACCATGGGACCACAACCCGGGGTCGGCGCCCGTGTCCCGTGCACGAACCAGTGACCTGACGGGCGCGACCCACCGGAGGCTCGATCACCGTGAGGATCGGTGATCCCCAGGGACCGCGACGCCTAGTCCGGCATGGCGGGGCATCGGCACGGAAGGAGAACCACCGTGAACTTCGACAAGGAACTCGACAACCTTGGCGTGAAGGTGGCCGGCATGTTCCGGTTCGGCGCGCTCATCGCGGCCGCCTTGATGCTCTCACTCTCAGTCTTCTCCACCAACGCCCGAGCAGCCGAGTTGCGTCCGACGATCGTGCTCGTCCACGGCGCCTTCGCTGCGCCCGCCGGATGGGGAGAGGTGGTCGACGCGTTGCACAAGGACGGCTACCGCACCGCGACCCCCGCTCTCGGGTTAAGCTCTGTGGCCCAGGACGTGGCGATCGTGCGGTCGACGCTGGATTCGATCCCGGGAGACAAAATCCTGGTCGGACACTCGTACGGTGGGTTCGTGATTACCGACGCCGCGAGCGGCCGGACAGACGTCCGCGGGCTGGTCTATACGGCGGCGTTCGTTCCAGACAGCGATGAGACGATCACCAGCCTGGGCGTTGGCTATACCCCCGGGACTTTTCTCACACATCTGGTGATTGCCCCGATGGGGTACCCGTTCGTGATCGACGATCCGCAGTTCTACGCCGCGGACTTCGCCCAAGAATTGAATCCCAAGCTGGGGGCTGAGATCACAGCCGAGCAGGTTCCCACGAGCCTGGGTCTCTTCGTAACTCCATCAGGCCCTGCCGCCTGGCACGCGCTGCCGTCGTGGTACGCAGTGTCGGGCGACGACCGCGCCATTGACCCTGCCTTGGAGCGGTTCATGGCCCAGCGCGCTGGATCGACAACCGTCGAGTTCGACGACGCGAGCCACGTGGGGGGACTCACCCACTACAAGGCGCGCTTCGTGAAGTTGATCGAACAAGCGGTTGACGCGACCGCAACGTGATCTGATAACTCC
>Ga0307282_10000797_pt1 | contig 10520 bp, 13 predicted proteins | sample ER_DNA_121_FD_194475 | JGI IMG/M metagenome (GOLD analysis project Ga0307282, IMG submission 194475) | Bulk soil microbial communities from the East River watershed near Crested Butte, Colorado, United States - ER_DNA_121 | ecosystem: Environmental > Terrestrial > Soil > Floodplain | place...
CGAAGGCGTCGAACGACAGCGAGAGCGAGTAGAGATCGCCGTTCGGCGCGAACGAGACCCATGGGTCGGAAGCCCGGTCGTAGATTCCTCCCGAGCACTTCGAGATGCCGGGGATGACGACCGGGTGCCAGCTCGCGCCGCCGGTCTTCGACCAGCTTGCGACGAGGCCACGGGCGCCTCCGTTGTCCCAGCGATCCTGCTGGTAGGCACCGACGATGTTCAGTGGATTCGTCGGGTTGATGTCCGACCGCGGTTCGGGCTCCGCGTTCGGGTAGAGCGTGCTGAACTGCTGCTGGGCAGCCGGGTCGTCGGCGGTGCAGCCGGTGAATGGGCTCGGGCCGGACGCGACGACCGGCGGGGCAGCTGCCGCGGAGGCGGCGACCGCCAACGTTGCGATGCACGCAGCTCCCAGGGTGATAAAGCCGCGCATAGGTCCCCCCTTCCTTGTGATTGCCTCGACCTTACCGGGGGGCGGCCCAGATAGGCGCCGGTATGCCCATCAGCCTGTTCAGCGCCCAGCTTCCGGCCGTGATGATCACCACGCCCACGGCGATCGAGGCGATCTGGGACGGCTTGGCGAGGAGGCCGGAGCTGACGATGATCGTCGTCGCCCCCGCCGGCGGATGCGCCGCCCGCAGCAGGCGGAGCACTCCCCCGGTCAGGGCGACGGAGAGAGCGACCGCGCCGATCCTCGCCGGCGTGACGCCCTGCTGGTAGACGCTCGGCGCACCGAGCAGGCCGAACACGCCGAGCGACGCGAGCCCTGCGAGGATCGCGACCGAGTGCCCGATGATCGCGTTGCGCGGCGTGCCGACCTCGGCAAGCGGTGTCTCGAAGAAGAGAAACGCGGTCGCGCCGAGGCTCGGGAAGAGCAGCGGCTCCTGGAAGACCCAGGCGCAGAGGCCGCTGAGCCCGATCGCGAGCAGCGAGCCGACGAAGGTGTAGACGGCGTTCCCGCGGTTGCCGTAATGCGCGTACAGCCAGCGCTTCAGCCCGTACGCGCCGGGCACGCCGACGAGCGAGCCTCGGCTGCTGAGGATCCGCACCGACGAGTCCGCGTACTCGGCGATCCGGTCGAGCTGCTCCCGAGGGTCGAGTGCGGACACGGCGTGATTATGGTGATGAACGGGTCCGACATCGGACAACGATGAATCTGGAGCCCCGGCGAGGTCTCCATCTCATCCGCTCAGACAAGGAGGTCGAGCGGCCAAACGCGCGTATAGCGTCTGCGGCGTGACGCGCTTCGTCATCGACTGCGAGACGCTGCTCCGGATTGCCGCCGGCGAGATCGAGGTCGCCGCCGAGCACAAGCTCGTGGCGCCCACGCTCGTTCGTTCGCAGGCGCTGTCGGCGCTGTACGAGGCCGCCCGCCGGGGTGAGATCTCGGCCGCAGAGGGGCTCGAGCGGGTGACGCGGATCAACTCGCTGAAGGTTCGCTTCCTCGGCGACAAGGTGCTCCAGCGGACGGCGTGGAGGGTCGCAGATCAGCTGGGATGGGAAACCACGTTCGACGCCGAATTCGTCGCGCTGGCGCAGCTACAGGCGGACGCCTTCGTCACGTCCGACAGCGACTTGGCGCGAGCGGTCTCCGACCTCGTCGAGACTGCGACGATTGACGCCCTACGCACGGCGTGAACGGCGGACACTGTGGTTTCGCCGCCGCGACCGACATGCGCGGGCGCGGCTCTCGTCAGGAGATGACGTCGATCGAAGTCGTCATGCCTCCGCTCCAGCGGAGGCGGACGCATCGAAATCGGTGGTGATCCGTTGCTGAGTTAACGGCCGAGCGCCAGCGGGACCGCTTTCGGGCCGCGGAAAACGGCAATCTCATGCCAATCGACGGTGTCCCCGGCGAGCTCGATCCGGCGAAAGCGAGCGAGCAAGCCGGCTAGCGCGAGTTGGATCTCCGCGCGCGCGAGTGCAGCGCCGATGCAGAAATGCGGGCCCGCTCCGAACTGCAGGTGCCGGTTCGGAGAGCGGCCGATATCGAAGCGGTTCGGTTCTGGGAACTGTCGGGGATCCCGGCCTGTCGCCCCGATGGCGAGCCAGAGAGTCTCCCCCGCTCGGATCTTGGTCGCGTCGAACTCGAGGTCGTCGCCGGCGGAGACGCCACGCATCTGGACCGAGCCGTCGTAGCGAAGAATCTCCTCGACGGCAGAGGGTGATCTGGGCCATCTTCGTCGCAGAGATGGTGTTCATCCTCACGTTGGCGCCAAGGAAGGCTGCGGCGCTAAGGGCGCACTGGCTCGACGTGACGATCATCGTCGTGACGGCGCCGCCCTTCGGCCGCTTCCTGTCTTCGTTGCGGCTCGTGCGGCTCGTTCGTCTCATCCGGCTTGCGCGGCTGACAGCGATCCTCACACGTGTAGTGCAGCGGGAGAGGGTCGTCTCGAGCGGAGCCGCCTTTCGCTTCGTAGCCGTTCTGACGGTGGCAGCGGTCGTTGTGGGCGGCTCAGTCGAGGCGCTGGTCGATACGCACGACTTTCCTTCAACCTGGGACGGCATCTGGTGGGCCGTTGTGACCGTCACCACCGTCGGCTACGGCGATCTGTACCCGAAGTCGGTCGACGGACGGATCATCGGAATGGTGGTGATGCTCGCCGGGATCGGCTTTCTCGCGGTCTTGACTGCTTCGATCGCCTCCACGTTCGTCAAGACTGACAGGGGAGCGGAGTACGAAGAGCTCACGGAATCGCTCAGAAGGATCGAGCTAGAGCTCGCAGACCTCAAGCAGCAACTAGCGCACGACTGACACGCGGTTAGGAAGGCGCCTGGGCCGGGTGGCGAGCCGAACGGCAAATAGCGAGCCGGGGCAGGAGGCGACTAGGCGAAGCGACGCCAACCCCGGTATCCCCGGCTCGGCCCTCAGTTGTCGACCGGCGGGATTAGTTAGGGCTTGGGCGTTAGGCAGCGGCGGCGCAGCCTGTCCACTGCTACGGATGCCGCTACGCCCAGCAGAATGCCGAGTACGAACGTGGACACTCCCGCGATCGACTTGGCACGGAAGCCGACCTCCTCGACGTAGACGCCGGGGGCGAGGTATTCGGCCATCTGTTGACCATATAGCGGCGGAGCTGCACCACTGGGCGCCTGCCACTGAGGTTAGGGCCGCGCAAGCCGAACGCCCGGGCTAGTTCTCAGCGGTCTCGAACTCCAGCTCGACCACTCTCATCCGGCCGGCCCAGCCCCGCTCGTCCGCGAGCACGGCCTCGAGCGCAGCCTGTGCCTCCTCGCGTGTCAAGACGGTCTCGATCGTCTCGAGTCGTCGGCGAGGGCGTAGACGATGACGACCAGGGGCCTCGGCTCAGGCTACGCCTCGGGCCCGCCGTTTCCTAGTCGCCTCACTGCCATGGCTCGGAGCGCCGAGGTCGCCTCCTCGTGGCCCTCACCGCCGAGCGCCGCGAGACACGACGCGACCAGAGGAGCCTCCGCGATCGTCACATCGCGCTCCTCCAGAAAGCGCGCTCCTTCCTCGATCCACGCAGAGCGAGAGCGCCCTGCCGGGCGCTCTCGGGAGAGGGGGCGGCGTTCGACGGCTTACCAGGTGCGCCAGGCCTGGCGAGAGACGAACAGGCCGTGACCATGCCGGTTGCGACAGGTGACGCCGGTGACACGGGACAGGCAGGTGAACACCCCGTGCCGGAAGCTCTTCCCGTATGCGAGCTTCGCGTTGTTCGGGCGCTCGGTGCCCATGTTGTAGGCGGCGTTGCTGGTGCAGTAGGACCTCGCCCGACTCGCGGCGCTTAGCTGGAAACCGTGCCAGTCGAGGCCGCAGCTGGCTTGAAGTCTCTGCCTGTAGTTCGCCATGTCGATCTCGCAGTAGAGCGACCTGACGACGAAGCACTTGATGTTCCCCGACGGCGAGCGGAAGCCGGGCAGGATCCGGACGCCCGCCTGGCGAGCCGCGGACGACGACGTCGGTGCGGCCAGGAGGGGCGACGACGCGGCCGCGGCGGCTACGAGGATCGCGACTGCCGTTGAGATGAGGAGTGAGGGCTTCATGGATGTCTCCTTGGTTGATTGCACTCTCATCCTCCGACTGCCGAGCAACACCGCCGTCACAGGCAGGTAACCGTTCCGCAATGAAGACGACCGCGCCCGCGGCTCCGCACCAGACCTGATCACGACGAACGACAAGGAGAGCACCATCTCCGTCCTCCTCAACCGCGGCGACGGCACCTTCCTGCCCAGCTACAAGTACGTAACCGGGCCTCATCCGCGGTCGCTGGCAGTCGGCGATGTCAACGGTGACGGCAGACCAGACGTTGCGGCGACGTTCTGGTTGCGGGACGAGGTCGGCGGCGTGTCAGTCCTTCTCGACAAGGGAGACGGCACGTTCGGGGGCAGGCGCATCTATCGAGCCGGGTCGAACGAGTCTGTCGCGATCGGCGACCTGAACAGAGACGGCGCCGCCGATCTGGCAGTCGTCTCGGAGCTAGGCGTTTCGGTGCTTCCCAACCGAGGTGCGGGTACCTTCGGCGGAACGCTCGACTACGACGGCGGAGGAGGGCTAGGCGACGGTCCGGCCACGGCGGCAATCGCCGACTTCGACGGCGACGGGCACCTCGACCTCGCCGTCGCGAACGTCAAGTATCGGCGTAATGAAATCAACAGCGACCTTGCGGTTCTGCTCAACAGGCCGGGCCTCTGCAACGTCCAGTGGGTCAGGGGATTGAGCGTTTCGGCTGCGAAGCGGAAGCTCGCGCGCGTCAATTGCCGGGTTGGGAAGGTCAGCTCCACCTACTCCAAGGTCAAGGCGGGCCGTGTGATCTCAACGAAGCCGGGGTTCGGTGCCGTGCGGCCGGGCGGCGTTAAGGTCAGCCTCGTCGTCAGCCGCGGGCGCAAGGGCTAAGCGCCCCGCCGTGGGAAGCCGCTTGCGTTCCCTCCATCAGCGCAGAAAGCTGCCGTTTGCGATTACTGCCCTCCTCACCCTCGTCTTCGCTGCTTCGGGCTGCGGTCAAGAGGCCGGAAGTCCGGGCAGCTCCAAGATCCCGCAGCGGAACGGAGAGATCCTCTTCCAAAACGGCCGGGGCCGGCTCGACCTCATGCGCCCGGACGGGTCGCAGCAGCAGGTGGTCCCGCGCTCGCCGCGCGATGTCACCAGTGCGAGCTTCTCGCCCGACGGCAAGTGGATCGCCTTCGTACGGGAGCTCGGCGGGTCCTGCCCCGTGCGGCTCTACGTGATGCGGGCGGACGGCACTGATCGCCGGCCGCTCACGCCTATGGTCAACGACCGGGTTATGGAGGCTCCGTGCCTCGGAGGCCCTGCCTGGTCGCCCGACGGAAAACGCATCGCCTTCACCAAGGACGACGCGCTCGGCTCCGCGATCTGGGTGCGAAATGTCGACCGCGGACCCCCTCGCGAGCTTAGCGACGTGCCTTCACAGAGCAACGGGCGTGACGACCGCGACCCCGCCTGGTCGCCGGACGGAAAGACGATCGCCTTCGATCGCGGCTACCCGGCCACCCTCTGGCTAATGGACGCCGACGGCGGGAACCAGCACCAGCTGACGACGGCCCCGCCCCCTCTCTGCAAGGGCGCCCAACGGCCCGACTGGTCGCCCGACGGGCAATTGATCGCCTTCGGTCGAACTTGCTCGCTCTCGCTGGGCCGTAACAAAGCGAACACTTGGGGCGACATCTACACGATCCGCCCCGACGGCAGCGACCCACGACGGCTCACCGACGGCCGCCGTCAGAGCGCCTTCAACGACTCGCCGGCATGGTCACCGGACGGCAAGCGCATCGTCTTTGACAGCGTTGTCAGTCGCTCATCGGGCGAGAAGATCGATGTCGCCGGTGTCTCCCACGAGGAATTCGATGACATCTACGTGATAAGCGCCGGTGGGAGAGGCCAGAAGCGGCTCATCCGCCTTCTTACTTACACCCTCGTTCTGGATTGGGGTGCGCGGCGATAAACGCCGCTTCAGTCAACGGCCCCAACAGAAAAGGAGATGCACGGCAATTTGAGTCGTCCCGTCTTGCTGGTCGGACTCGGCGCTCCCACGGCGGTTGATTGCTGCAGCGCTCGCACTGGCGGCTCAAGCACGCTAATCGTGCCGACGCCTGGCACAAGAAGGTCCGCAACGGGACGTTGAGGCTCAAGCAGGCGAGGGCGCAGGAACTCGCCTACAAGCGCGCCCGCGGCTGACCTACATCTCACGTCCGCGCTCGACTGTCGCACGTTCCGTCACGGCCCGAAGCGGCAGCTCGGCATCCCGGTGGCGGTCGCCGGCGAGCGCGGCGAGGCAGGACGCGACCATCGCAGCCTCGTCAATCGTCGCGTCCTCGCTCTCCTCGAGGTAGCGCAGCAGCCAGCGCGCGGCGACGCCCGAATGCCGGCGCGGGTCCTTGCGCGCGATCAGCATGGTCAGCTCGAGCGCGTCTGTGAGGTTGAGCGGCGGGAGCTCCTTGGCCGTCGGTTCGGCGACGAGCAGGTTCCCGTGCTCGAGCGCTCGCCGGAAGACGGTGCGGGCGTGGCCCTGCGAGGTCGACGCTCCTCCTCCCTCGGGGCCCAGACGGCGTACCGAGTCTAGACGGCAGCTTCCACGCGGGCGCACGAAGAGCCCCCGCGCCTTTCGGCTACGGGGGCTCTCGCTTCAGCCTCGTCGTCTCAGATAGGTCGTTCTTGCTCTCAGCTTCCGGGGGTCACTACCCACGAGTAGCGACATCCCATGCCTACTCCCAACGAGGCGCCGTGCAAGGTGACCTGCGCGAAGTCGCTATGGCCGTGCAGGGCCGTGATGCCCGTGAAATCGACCGCGAGCACGTTGATGTCCCCTAGCTGCACGGAGGGCAGGTTGGTTGCGTTGACGCTCTGGACCGAGTTGTCCTGGTTCAGGAAGCCATACGCGTCCACGTTCGGTGTCCCCGGCGCACTCGACCTGGCGATAAAAGCGATCACCCCCTGGGGATTGGTCCCGGAACAGCCTCCTTCCAGCCAGATGCCATTGGACAAGGTCTCGAGGATGACCGTGTTTCCGGTTGGAGCAACCGCCGTGCCTGAGCTCGCTCCGGGCCCGTTCGGCCCGGTAGGACCACTTGGCCCACTCGGCCCGGGTGCTCCCGCCACGCCCTTCGTGCCGTTAGTGCCGTTGAGACCGGTCGCACCCTTTGCGCCCTTTGCGCCCGTTGGTCCTTTCTGATTCCAAGTCAGGGATGTTTCCTTGGAACTGCAGTGCTGACCGGAGCGTCGAATCAGCCTGAGCGCACCGCCCGATTTTTTCGAATAGCAGGCGTGGATCACGCCCTTCGAGTCTGGGATCGCCGCGTAGGCGATCCCCGCTGCAACCGCCAAGAGCACGGTCGTTGCCAGTAGCAGGCGGATGCCCCGCTGGCGCAGGTGTTTCTTCATCAGTTGTTCTCCTCTTCAGATCGACTATGGATCGGAAATCACGCGCGCCGAAAGCAAGGGAGTAAGACCCCAAAGTGACCCTCGACGAAGATGACGGCCGCTGGTGCCATGGTCGTTGATCGAAGGTTCCGCCACAAGGGCCCGTTTGGCCCAACTTTGCAAGTCGCCACAAGACGGCTCGCAAAGCGTCCGGCAACCAGCACGTTCACGACCTTCGGGGGACCGAACCGCTCGTCCGACCTATCGGACTCGATACTTGGAAACCGCGGTCACAAGTGGCAACATCTCCAGAGGATGCGCCGAACAGTCACTCTCGGGGTTCTGACACTCGCGATCGCCGCACCCGTGGCGTCCTCGCTGGCAGCGCCGAAGACGATCCCCTAGCACTTCCAGCACAACCCAGGAGGGCGCCATGACCGATGAGAAGGTCCGAGAGAACCGACTACGGCGGAAGGCCGAGCGGCAAGGGCTCAAGCTGGTTAAGTCGCGCCGGCGCGATCCGCTCGCGCTCGATTACCAGCCATACGCGCTCATTTCGGAGAAGGAGTACAAGATCGCGGGCGGCTGGCAAAGGGAGGCCGCTTCGGCTTCACAATCGACGAGGTCGAGGACTACCTCAACCGCGGGAGGCAGTCATGACCGCCCGCCGCACCCGTTCGCGTTACCCGAACAGCTTCAAGAGAAAACCCGCCTTTGCGGCGGGTTTTCTAGTGGGCGTGCCTGGGATTGAACCAGGGACCTCCCGCGTGTGAAGCAAGCGGAAGGCGTTTCGGCTAGCTTCGCCTAGTTGCGAACCGACGCAACCACGACGGTCTTGGAGGTCGGGTCTTGCTGCTGGTTTCGGGTAGCCGTTTCCAGCAGGTTTCCAAACTGCTCGCTGAGGACCGCCCGGACCGCGTCGGCGTGGCGGGTCTTGTCGAACTCGCTCGCATAGACGCGCAGGGTCGTCGCCGGGTTCGCGTGCCCGAGTTGGCGCGAGACGAAGACGACGTCGAGACCCTGCCCAATGAGCAAGCTGGCGAAGCAGTGGCGCAGGTCGTGCATGGTTGGATCGCGCTTTCCCGCCTCGAGCCTCGCCCTCGCGACCGCCTCGTCCATCCCACGTCGCTGCACGTTGCGGAAGTGGAGCGGGCGTCCGGCCGCGCCGCAGAAGACGAAGTCCTCCGGGCGGGAGTGCCGAGACGCGAGCCGGTGGCGTTTGAGCATCGCCGCGAGCTCCGGCATCAGGACAACGTCCCGCTTGCACGATCGCGTCTTGAGTGGGACGAGCGTCCCCTTGCGCGACAGCTGCGAGCGGACGTGCAGTTCACCGCGCTCGAATTCGACGTCCGCCCAGCGGAGGCCGAGCAACTCCATCAGGCGCAGCCCGGAGAAAACGGCCGTGGCGAGCACTGGCCGATAGGTCGGCGTTGCCGCAGCGACCAGCTTGCCGATCTCTTCGCGGGAGAGGACCCGCTTCTCGCGGCCCTCAGCCGCAGGCCGCTCGCCACGCTCGAGTCCTCGCACAGGGTTCGTCGCCACCTTGCCTCGGCGGACCGCCCAGGCGTACAGCGACGAGAGGCACGTCAGCACGCCGCGGATCGTCCAGCCGGCGAGCCCGGACTGCTCAAGCTCAGCGATCAGCCGGGCGACGTCGTCGACCGTCACGTCCTGCGCCCGTCGCCGTCCGAAACGTGGCAGGACGTGCAAGCGCAGATCGCGCTCGTAGTGCTCTCGCGTCCGCTCGGCGACGGAGAGTTGCGCCTTCCATTCCTCCGACAACTCGGCGAACGACTGCCGCGAAGGCGCAACCCGCTCGCCCTTGTTCAGCTTGCTCTTGATTTCGACGACGGCATGTTCGGCTTCGTCGAGGTTGTCGAGGCCGGGAACGGTCTGCCAGCGGCGTCGGCCGTCTGAGTCGAGGTAGGTGATCTCGTAACGACGGCACCCGCCGACCTCGCGGAAGTAGATGCCCTGCTTGCCCTTGACCTTGGTACGGCGTGCGTCAGGCATCGCGGGTCGCTTCCCGTGGGCGCTTCCCGCCGGGACCGTAGCCGTGGGCGGTGAGGAAGTCGGCGACGGAGCCGTACTCGGCGCGGATCACCGCGCTCTCGGCGATCCGATCGTGACCCGACAGGAACAGGGAGCGTGTCGGTGTCTCAGCACCGCAGCCGCACCAGCTCGCAGCCCGTCCTGCCGATCGCCGGGCTCAGCGCTTCCTTCCTCCCTGCCTTCATCGGCGCGGTCGTCTCCTGGTGGCTACTCCAGAACGCCGCAGGTTCGCGATCGTCTTCGCCGCTCGCCGAGCCACCGAGCCCGGCGGTGACGGAGCGTCCGGCTCCTCAGCAGACGCGGGTCTTCGACGACCCCCACGCCGGGGACCCGACGGCCATCGCCTACTCGGAGACCATCCTGGCGGTTCGCGAGTCGGCGCTGGGTCTCGTCGGGTCCGTCAACAGCGTCCCTCCGGACTCCGTGGCATCCGTCATCGCCGACGGCCTCATCCCCTACGAGGTCGCAACCAAGCGCCTCGAACAGGCGCAGCTTCCGAGCACCGTCTCAGCAGACCTGAACCAGCGACTAGTCGCCGGACTGAAGCAACTCGAAGAAGACCTGACGCTCACCGCGGAAGAGGCGGCCACGACCGCGGGCAACCGGCTGTACCAGCGGGGCCTCCTCACTGGAAGCATGGCCGACGTCTCTGACGGCGGTGGGCGCTACCGCTGGGAGCTGGAGCAGTCGGAGGGTCTCCGAACGGTCAAGCAGGCGCTTCGCGAGCTCCGAGAGCTCGGCTTCGGGAACCTGTAGCGGTTGAGCCGCGGCCGGGCCGTCGCGCGGGATACAAACCGCAAGTCGCCTCGGGTGACATTCGCACACACTGGCCCAGGCGACGCTCCCCACGCCGCTTTCAGCTCCTCACGAGTACGCCCGGCTGGGACGGGTTGTCGTTCTCGAGCACAACGTCGGCGACCTCGGCCGGTCGGGCTGTCCCGCGGTAGTGCTGCTGGGACGGCAGGTACCGGGCGCGGAACCGCCGCTCAGCATCATCAGGTGATCCGTACACCTCGGCGTCGCGGATGCGCGCGCGGCGGATGATCTCTTCGGAGGCGACGGTGATGAAGACGCGGAAATCCCAAGCGTCGACCAGCTCGGGCCGCAGCAGGAACACCCCGTCGAAGAGGAGGAT
>Ga0307282_10000801_pt1 | contig 10496 bp, 8 predicted proteins | sample ER_DNA_121_FD_194475 | JGI IMG/M metagenome (GOLD analysis project Ga0307282, IMG submission 194475) | Bulk soil microbial communities from the East River watershed near Crested Butte, Colorado, United States - ER_DNA_121 | ecosystem: Environmental > Terrestrial > Soil > Floodplain | place: USA...
GTCGCCGTCACAGCGCTTGCGCTGCTCGTACTGTCGGCCGACGGGGCGCGAGCCTCGCCGGCAGTGGCGCCGCACCTGACCTACTACTCACGGCCGGACCTGAAGCCGCCGACGGTCGAGATCTTGAAGCACACGCGGGGCACCGCCCCCGGCTACATCTTCATCGCCCCCAAGAAGAACGTCTTGCAGGCGGGACCACTCATCCTCGACGACCACGGTCACGTTGTCTGGTTCCTCCCTCTCGACACTCACGGCGTGACCGACTTCCGGATGCAGCGATACCAGGGGCGGCGTGTCCTGACCTGGTGGCACGGACGGCCGGATCACAACGACGGCGAGAGCGGCTATTCCATCTACGACGCCTCGTACCGGCTCGTGACGCATGTGCAACCGGGGAACGGAATGCTCGGTGACATCCACGAGTTCAAGATCACGCCACGCGACACGGCCCTGATGACCATCTCCCGTGAGGTTCGCGTGAAAGGGAGGAGAGTGCTCGAGGGCGGGATCCAGGAGCTGGACATCAAGACCGGGCGCGTGGTTTTCGAATGGCACAGCATCGATCACGTGCGACTCGTGGAGTCGTACTACCGGCTGCCGGCTGCTCCCGGTCGAATCTTCGACTACTTCCACATCAACTCGATCGAGATCGACCACGACGGCAACCTGCTCGTGTCCGCGCGTAACACGCACACGATCTACAAGATCAGCCGTCGAACCGGGCAGATCTTGTGGCGCCTAGGTGGCAAGCAAAGCGACTTCACGCTCGGACGGGGTGCGCGATTTGCCTGGCAACACGACGCACGCCGCCGCCCGGACGGCGCTCTGACGCTCTTCGACAACTCCGCCGGGCCGCAGGTCCGCAAGCAGTCGCGCGGGCTCGTGCTCCACCTGGACATGAAGCGTATGAACGCGACCGTCGTGCGGACCTTCGTCCACCGGCCGCCGTTCGTCGCCGTCGACCAGGGGAACATGCAACGGCTTCCTGGTGGCCACTATTTCGTCGGCTGGGGCCATCAACCGTTCTTCACCGAGTTCGGTGCCCGGGGAACGATGCTCTTCGACGGACGCTTCGGACGGGGACGAGTGGATTCGTACCGTGCCTATCGCCTGACCTGGCTCGGCCGGCCCGTGCGGCCGCCGGCAGTGGGAGTTCGCGGCCGAGACGCCTACGTCAGCTGGAACGGTGCGACCGAGGTGGTGGCCTGGCAGCTGCTCGAAGGCCCCCGCAAGGCCGATCTGCGCCCGGTACGCATCGTTGCGAAGTCAAGCTTCGAGACCCGAATCCCGCTCGGGATCGAAACCGGTTGGATCGCAGTCCGTGGGCTCGACCGGAAGCAGCTGTCGCTTGGACGTTCAGCTGCCGTGCGTCTCGACTGAGCGATCTATGCTCTTGCACGTGAAGCTGGCCGCTTTCGCATTCGTCCTCCTGGCGCTGCTCGTAGCAGGCTGCGATGACTCCAAGAAAGAGAGCGCCGTGCAGGAGGCCACGACGACACAGGCCGCGCCACTGCCGTCACGCACCTACCATTCCCGTCCGGACCTGAAGCCGCCGCTCGTACGGATCCGAACCGCGGCGCACGGGACGGCGCCGGGCTACCTCTTCATCGCCCCCAAGATGGTGGTGGCCCAGGCCGGCCCGATGATCATGGACAACCGTGGCGAGGTCGTCTGGTTCAAGCCGCTCAACACGCGGGGCGTCACGGACTTCCGCGTGCAGAAGTACCGCGGAAAGCCCGTGCTTACCTGGTGGCGCGGTCGTGTCTCGAACGTCGGCGTGGGCGACGGCTGGTACGTCATCTACGACACCTCGTACCGGCCGGTCGCGGAGGTACGCGCGGGGAACGGGCTCGTGGGCGATGTGCACGAGTTCCTGATCACCAAGAACGACACCGCCCTGTTCACGGTGTACCACCGGCTGCCGGTCGATCTCTCTTCGGTCGGCGGGCCGGCGGAGGGCAAGATCTGGGACGGGATCCTGCAGGAGGTCGACATCCAGACGGGGCGCGTCCTCTTCGAATGGCACAGCTATCCCCAGGTGGGAATCGCGGAGTCGTACGCGCCGCCCCCGAAGGCGAAGGCCGGCGCAAAGGCTCCGCCGTACGACTACTTCCACATGAACTCGATCGAGGTCGAGCCGAACGGAAATTTCCTCGTCTCCGCGCGCAACACGCACGCGCTCTACGAGATCGATCGGAAGACGAAGAAGGTGCTCTGGCGGCTCGGTGGCAAGAAGAGCGACTTCAAGATGGGCGCCGGGACGAATTTTGCGTGGCAGCACGATGCACGGCGCCACGCGGACGGAACGATCACGATCTTCGACAACGGGGCAGCTCCGCCGGTGGAGAAGTTCTCGCGTGTCCTCGTCTTGCGAACCAGTGCAAAGAAGGCGACGCTCGTCCGCAGCTACCACCATCCTCAGCGGCTTCTCGCGCCCTTCGAGGGGAACGCGCAGTTCCTGCCGAACGGCAACATCGTCGTCGGCTGGGGCGCACAGCCGTACGTGAGCGAGCTCTCACGAACCGGCGCTCTCCTCTTCGACGCGTACTTCGGCGACGGCAAGCCTCCTGGCGAGGACGCCGACTCCTACCGCGCGTACCGTTTCCCCTGGCACGGGCAGCCGAGAGACCGGCCTGTGGTCGTGGTCGCCGGCGACACCGCCTATTCGAGTTGGAACGGCGCGACGGACGTGGTGCGTTGGCAGGTGCTCGCCGGCCCGGCTGCCGGTCAGTTGAAGCCGGTGCAGACGGTCGCGAAGAACGGCTTCGAGACTCCCATCCGGCTCACGAAGTCGGCGGCCTTCTACGCGGTGAAGGCACTCGGACGCGACGGGAAGGTACTCGGGACGTCCGAGGCGGTTGCGCCCCAGCCTTAAGGGGTTCTAGCTGGCGCGGGAGACGCGCAACTTCGTCAGCTCGCGGTCGCGCTGCTCGATGATCTCTTCGAGGTGGGCGACCTTCATGCGAAGCGTCTCCGTGGTGGTGACGAGCTCGATGAATGCACGCTGGCGCTCCTTCAGAAGCGCCTCGACGCTCTGCAGCTTGATCTCCGGGTCCTGGATCAGCTGCGGCGCCACCGGCGCGGGCGCGGGCGCCGGCGGGACGGGGACGGCGACGGTCTGCGTAACCGGCACGACAGGGGTCGGCGCCACTGCAAATGCCGGACTGGGGACCGTCGGCGGCAGTGCGGCCGGCGGGACTGCGATCGGCGGGGCTGCGGCCGGCGGGGCTGCGGCCGGCGGGGCTGCGGCCGGCGGGGCTGCCGGCGCCGGGGCCGGCGGCGCAGGCTCGACGTCCTGGATGTCGAGCACCTGCTCGGCGATCGCACGAGCGAGCGCGAGCCAGGAGATCCGCCCGGTCTCGATCAGGATCTGGCCCAGGCGCAGCCCGGTCCGCTCCTGTTCGGCGAGCGCAGCCGCGAGCTCGGCTTCGGAGATCTCGTTCTTCTCGACCAGGATCTGGCCGATGGGACGCTTCCGCATTGGAGTCCTATCGGCAGGAACGCCGCGGGACGAAAGAGCCTTGTCTAGTGCCTAGCGACGCCTGAAGCGGCGCGGAGCGTCGTCCCGGACCAGCGCGGGCTCGTCGCTTTCGTCGACGGGCTCTGAAACGTCGAAGCCCTCCTCCCAGGGATCAGGGTGGACCGGCTCGTCGGCGGCAGGAAGCACGCGAACGTGGCGAGGCAACTCCTGCTCGGGCCCGGTGTCGTCGCTTTCCCGGCGCCGTCGCCACCAGCCACGCGATGTGGACGGACCGCTCTCTGCGTCCGCCTCCGCAGCGGGCGGCAACTCCGGCTCCTCCGGATCGGGCTCAGGATCCGGCTCGGGCTCGCTCTCGGCGACCGCGTCCTCTTTCAGAGGAGCCCCGATGATCGTCATGGCGTCCGAGGGCTCCTGCGCCTCCTCGAAGGCGGTCCAGCCGAGCGACTCGCGCTCGTCCGTGTCTTCCGCCAGCTGGGCCTCCACGACCGGGTGCCCGGCGGCCGGAGCCGCGGGACGCACGAACGACCGCTGCTCGCGCGCCGCGAGCCACTCGATCAGGCAGACGATCGCGAACGCACCGGCCATGGCGAGGAGGATCACCCACCACGAAAGCTTCGCCACGCCCAACGCCACGGCCACGGCCACGAGCAACGCAACCTCGCCGCCGATGCGCCACACCGCCGGCGGAACTCCCTCGCGCGGCGCGCGCATGCCGTAGCCGTAGGACGGAGGCTGCGCCCACGACTGCTGCGTCCACCCCGCCGCTCGCAAAGCACGCAGGTCCGCACGCAAAGACGTGGCCTGCCGGTGGAACGAGTCCACCGCCTCGAGTGTGCGTAGGGCTGCATCGACCTGAGCCGCATGGCGGTAGAACGAATCGAACGCGGCCTTGACGCTCTCCTGCTCGTAGCCCTGCTCGGCGACGGGCAGATCCTCGACGCGCGGCAACGGCTCGCGCGGAGGAGTCTGTGGGGTGGGCCAGGCTTCGGGCTCCATTAGCAGGGATTATGCGTTCAACCGGCCGCTTCCGCACGTCTGAGGCCGCGAAACGCCCAGGCGGCGAATCCGAGGATCAGCCCGGCCGCGATCGCAAACGCCGCCAGGGTCAGCTCCGGCCGGCCCGAGATGAAGCCACGACCGGCCTCGAGCAGGGCAGTGATCGGATTGACGGAGGCGACACCGTGGATCCAGCCTTGAAGCAGACTGAGCGGGACGTACACCGGAGCGAAGAAGAGAAGGAGAAAGACCGGCATCTGCATCACGGGTGCAGCTTGCTGTGAACGCAGGCGCATGGCGACACCGGCGGCCCAGAGCGCACCGGCGAGATTGAGGAGCAGCGCGAGCGTATAGAGGCCGAACAGATCGACGCCGCTGCCGCCGATCTTCATCTGCGCGAGCAGTGCCACGATCGTCACGACAGCGGCGACGGTGGCCCAGCGTACGATCGCCGAGAACACGTACCCGAGCAGGATGCCGCTCCGGTTCGGGGCGGCGAGCATCAGTCGTCGCATGAAGCCGGTCTCGAAGTCGCGTGCGATTCCGAACCCGGTGAAGACGCCGGCGAACGCCGCGGACTGCAGCAGCACGAACACGAACTGGAACGCGGTGTAGCCGGTCGGAAAGTCGAAGCCCGGCACCTGGGTGATGCGCGAGAGCCCGCCGACAAAGGCCGTGAAGAAGAAGAGCGGAAACGCGACCGAGGGCAGCAGGAACGCCTTGTTCGTGAAGAAGGTGTGCAGCACGCGCCACGACACGCCGCGCGCGACTGAGATCGCGTCTCTCATGTGCGCTCCAACCGGTTCCAGAGTGCGTGCGTCGCGAGCGCGAACCCGACGATGCTGAGCCCCGCTGCGACGGCGAAGCCGAGACCGATGGTCTCCCAGTCCCAGCCCGTGATCACGAGTGCGCGGACCGCTTCGATCAGGTACGAGACCGGGTTGATCGTCGCGACCCACCGAAACCAGTCCGCCTGGATCAGGTTGCGCGGGATGTTCATCGACGACAGGAAGAGAAAGACGAAGAAGACTGGAAACAGACCCTGCACGGCCTCCGTCGAGCCCGTCCGGAGCGCAGCCCAGCTGCCGAGCGAGGCGAAGGCGAGCGCAATACAGGTCTCCAGCAACAACAACATCAGTGCGCCCCCGACGCCGCTCTGCAGACGAACGCCGAACGCAAGGCCGACGGCGAGATAGAAGATCGCCTGGACGACGGCGATCGTCATCAACCCGCCGAGCTGTCCGAACAACAGGACGATCCCTCGCACCGGAGTCAGCGCAAGCCGGTTCAGGAAACCCGTCTGGATGTCCCGTGCGAACTCGACGTTGGCGTTGATCGTCGCGAGCAGCGCGCCCTGGACGAACGGCACGGCGAGCGCGAACGCGAGGAACGAGTCGGTCGGAAAGCCTGGGAGCTGCGTCTCGGCTTTCAGCCCGCCCGCGTTCACCGCGAGCAGGAGCATCGGGAAGATCAGCGGGAAGACGATATTCGCGGGCTGGCGTGCGGTCCGGACAACGGCGCGTTTGCCCAGTGCCGTCGTCTGGGCGAGAGCGGGAGCAAGCGGCGGGCGAGCGACGGTCACACGCGCGCGGGCTCGAGTTCCTGCTCGGTCTCCTCCTCCTCCTCTTCCTCGCCTCCGGCGCCCTCGAGGTGGCGTCCGGTCTTCGCGAGGAAGACGTCGTCCAGCGTCGGCTCGTGGATCTGCAACTGGGAGAGGACAACACCTTCGGCGTCGAGCGCGCGGACGATGTCGGCGAGATTGCCGTTCGACGAGGTCAACTGGACGGCGATGCTGCTCGGCCCGTAACCGGTCGTCTGCTCGCCGAAGCGCTCCAGCACCGATAGCACCGCGCCCCGCTGGTCGGGATTGGCCGGCACCGCCTCGACGGTGGAGCAGGCGATGTCAGCCTTCAGCTTCTCGGGAGTTCCCTCCGCGACGATCCGCCCGTGGTCGATGATTCCGACGCGGTCCGCGAGCACGTCCGCCTCTTCCAGGTACTGGGTCGTCAGGAACACGGTGACGCCCTCCTCCTTCGCGAGCCGGCCCACTTCCACCCAGAGCGCCGTGCGGCTCTGGACGTCGAGCCCAGTCGTCGGTTCGTCGAGGAAGAGGATGCGGGGCCGGTGCACGAGTGCCAGCGCAAGGTCGAGGCGGCGCTTCATGCCGCCGGAGTAGCCCTTCACCTTGCGGTCCGCTGCTTCGGTCAGCCCGACCCTGGTGAGCAGCTCGTCGCTTCGCTCGCGTCGCTCCTCGCCGGTGATCCCGTGCATCGTGGTCTGCAGCCTGAGATGCTCGCGTCCGGTCAGAAACGGATCGAGCGCGGCCTCCTGCAACGCCGCGCCGATCGCCTTTCTCACCTTCGCGCCCTCCTTGACGACGTCGTAGCCCGCGACCGTTGCGGTACCCGCCGTAGGCGGTAGCAAGGTCGTGAGCATGTGGACCGTCGTCGATTTCCCGGCGCCGTTCGGGCCAAGAAAGCCGTAGATCTCACCCGGGTCGACGCGCAGGTCGATGCCGTCGACGGCGCGCGGCCCCTTCTTGAACTCACGGACGAGCCCGTGGGCCTCGATGCTGTTCTCACGCGGGGGTTCCAAGCCCCGCAGGCTACCCGTGCGTGAGCTCCCTCCGGAGCACCGCGGCGAGCGCCGTCAGGGCGACACGCGTCTCGGCGAGCTTCGGTTCCCGGGTAGTCAGCCGTTGCAGCCCGAGACCCGGCAACAGCACGACGCGGGCCAGTCGAGGCAGTCGCTGGACGAGCAGCCACAGCTCCATCGTCAGTGCAAGCGCAAGCACCGAGACGACGAGCGGCGTGACCGCGGTCGCCGGCAGCGGCCAGAAGCGGCCGCCGAAGATCGCCACCGGCATCAAGAGCGCGGCGAAGTTCGTGCCGCAGCGCAGAGAAAAGCGTGTGGGCCGCGCCAGACCCGTCCACGTCTCCCGAAGACGCCGTTCCTCGAGGGCGGCGATCGCGCGATGCTCGGCGCCGTGCAGGTACAGCGTTCGGCCGCGCAGCAGCCAGCCGAGCAGCACGAACGTCGTCGCGAACCCTGCCGCGAGCCCGAGCCAGTTGGGTGCGAAAGCAAGCGCGAGCGGAGCGGCGACCGCCGCGATGAGAAAGACCCGCTCACGTCCGCGCGCGACGCCCTCACGCCTGAAAAGCGGCGACAGGGATCCGCTCAGGCGTACGAGGCCGCGCGCGAGCGGAATCGCTCGCAGCGAGCGGGGCGCGACGGGCATCCGCCCTTCGCGCAGGCTGCCGTCGATTCCTGCGAAGGCCCAGTAACGCTCGCTGACGATCACGACGCCGTTGGCACGCGCCATTCCCCCGAGGCGAGGCACGGCGGAGCTGTTTCGCTGCTCGAACTCGGTCAGAAAGGCGGCGGGATCCACCCAGCCATGATCGCCAGAACGAGGGCCGCCCGGCAAGTGCCGGGCGGCCCATTTCGAACTCTGGCCGGTCCTAGATGCTTACCAGCGCCCGCGCGAGAAGAAGCCGAGCAGCGCGAGCACGAGGATCACGATGAGGATGATCCAGAGGATGCTCATGCGATTTCGTGCCTCCCTTGTGTCTCGATTGTCGACCTGGACGGAGTGATTCCGCCTGGGATCAACGAAAAAACATCCAGCCCGGTTACGTGACCGGATGGGTCACCAGGGTGATCGCCCAGGGTCTTCTCGCTCGAGCGGCCGGCCGTGCCCCCGGGGCCGCCGATACAGGCCTCAGACGGGACCGGTCACAAGTCTGTAACCCATAGGCACCCCAGCTTGAGGCAAGATGACCCGTGGCTCGCACCGAAACGGTTCTCGAGACGGACGATCTGCGACTGCTCAACCGGGAGCTGTCCTGGCTCGACTACAACGCTCGAGTCCTCGCGCGTGCGGCGGACACAGCGCTCCCGCTGCTCGAGCGGTCGCGTAATTGCGCGTACTTCTCGTCGAATCTCGACGAGTTCTTCCAGGTGCGCGTCGCCGGCCTGAAGGGCCAGGAGGAAGCCGGCCTCCTCGTCCGCTCACCGGACGGGCGGACCGCGCAGCAAACGCTCGCGGAGATCCGAGAGCGCACGCTCGATCTGACTTCAACCCAGGCGAAGCTCTGGAAGAAGGACCTTCGGCCGGCGCTCGCGGAAGCAGGAGTCGTCGTCGGCGACGTCGAGGACTGCAACCGAAAGGAGCTCGACGAGCTCGACCAACGTTTCGACCGGGACATCTTCCCCATTCTGACCCCCCTCGCAGTCGGGCCGGGCCAGCCGTTCCCCTACATCTCGCCTCTCTCACTCAGCCTCGGAATCTTCGTCCGCAACGAGGAAACCGCCGAGGAGCGCTTCGCGCGCGTGAAAGTTCCCGAGCTGCTGCCGCGGTTTCTCGCGATCGGCGAGCGCGGGCTCTTTCTGCCGCTCGAGCGGGTGATCAGGCACTTCCTGCCACGCCTCTTCCCCGGCATGGAGATCGCCGAGTGCTGCACATTCCGGGTCACTCGCGATGCCGACTTCGAAGTCTCCGACGAGGCCGACGACCTCCTCGAGGCAGTGCAGGACGAACTGCGGCGCCGGCGCTTCGGCGACGTCGTTCGCGTCGAGGTCTCCGGCTCGGTTTCAAGCCGGATGCTCGAGCAACTCGAGCACGGACTGCACACGAACGGGGATCAGATCTATCTGATCCAGGGCCTGCTCGATCTTGCCGAGCTCCAAGAGCTCGTCCGCCTCGATCGGCCCGATCTCAAAGATGAGGCGTGGTTTCCGGTTGTGCATCCGCGCTTTGCCGCGCCGGCGAATGCCGACGAGCTGTTCGCGGAGATCAGACGGAACGACATCCTCGTTCACCATCCGTTCGACTCGTTCGCGTCGAGCTTCGAGGCTTTTCTGCTCGCCGCGTCGCGCGATCCCGCGGTCGTCGCGCTCAAGACCGCGCTGTACCGCACGAGCGAGGACTCCCCTGTCGTTCCCGCGCTGATCGAAGCGGCCGAGCGCGGGAAGCAGAGCGTGTCGCTCATCGAGTTGAAAGCGCGTTTCGACGAGTATCGAAACATCGGCTGGTCACGCTCCCTCGAGCAGGCCGGCGTCCATGTCGTCTACGGGTTCCCGAATCTCAAGATTCACGCCAAGGCCACGCTCGTCGTGCGCCGCGAGGGAGACGGGCTCCGCCGCTACGTGCATCTCGGAACCGGCAACTACAACATCCTTACGGCCCGCAGCTACGAGGACTACGGGCTCTTCACCGCCGACCCCGAGATCGCGGCTGACGTCGCCGATCTCTTCAATCAACTGACTGGATTCGGACGTCCGCAGTCGTACCGCAAGCTGCTCGTTGCGCCGTGGGGGTTGCGCCTGGGGTTGCTGGAGCGAATCCGCGAGGTCCGGCGCGCGGCTGCCGACGGCAAGGAGGCACGCATCCGGATCAAGGTCAACAACCTGACCGACGAGGAGATCATCGAGGAGCTGTATCGCGCTTCGCAAGAGGGCGCCAAGATCGACATCGTCGCGCGCAGCATCTGCACGCTTCGTCCGGGCGTGCCGGGCCTCAGCGAGACGATCCGAGTCCGCAGCATTCTCGGCCGATTCCTCGAGCACAGCCGCTTCTTCATCTTCGACGCGGGAGGCAAGCGCACGTTCCTGCTCGGCAGCGCGGACTTGATGCCACGGAACCTCGACCATCGCATCGAGCTGCTGGCGCCGATCGAAGACGGACGGGCACAGCAGGATCTCCTGAGGGCCTTCGACGTGCTCCTCGCGGACAACGCGTCGGCGTGGGAAATGAGCTCGGAGGGGCGCTGGATGAGACTTCGGCCGAAGAAGGGAGATCGCGGCCGTCAGGCCCAGCTGGTTTTCATGCGGAGCGCCAGGGCCCGCGCCCGCCGACGAGCCGCCTCCGGATCGCGCTGACCTTGCACCTCGACCGTTTATCGGACGCGCAAAGGGTGACGACCGGCCGGATGGTCAGAATCGGCGCCGTGCGGGTGGGAATCATCGACGTGGGAGCGAACACGCTCCGGCTGCTCGTGGCTGCTCGAGAAGACGGCCG
>Ga0307282_10000807_pt1 | contig 10474 bp, 11 predicted proteins | sample ER_DNA_121_FD_194475 | JGI IMG/M metagenome (GOLD analysis project Ga0307282, IMG submission 194475) | Bulk soil microbial communities from the East River watershed near Crested Butte, Colorado, United States - ER_DNA_121 | ecosystem: Environmental > Terrestrial > Soil > Floodplain | place...
CCGCGCGGGCGTAAGGTCACATTCGTCTCGGTGAGGGAGTCGGTGGCGAAGGAGGTTACGGATGAAGCTGAATGTTCTGCTTGTCATTGCGGCTGTCATCGCGGGCGTCTTTGGCGTGGGGTTCGTGGTCGCCAGCGGGCCCCTCTTGTCGGTCTATGGTGTGACCCTGGACAAGGCCGGTACCCTCGTCGCCCAGCTCTTTGGCGCGTCCTTGGTCGGCATCGCGGTCCTCAACTGGTTGGCGAGGAACGTCACCGATCCCGACGCACGGCGAGCCGTGATTTTCGCGAACCTGACCCAGGATGTTGTCGGCTTCGTCGTGATCCTCATCGGACAGCTGGCAGGCATCCCCAATGCCTTCGGTTGGTCGAATGTCGCGATCTACCTCCTGCTGGCCCTCGGATTCGGCTACGTCCAGTTCATGCGGCCGCGAGCTGGCTGAGGTTGGCTGTGGCTATGTCGTCCTGCCGACCGGGTCGGCCGGGCGGACCCGCAGCAGACGGCGGGCCCGCCCGATGGCTGCGGGGGCTGGCTACGAGGCGAACGGACCTCTCGCCTCGCAGGACCAGTCCGGGTGGTTCGCGTTGAAGAGATCGATGGCGTGCCGTTTGCCGCCCTGATCGATGGCGTGGGCGTCGACCGACTCGGCCTGGACCTCGTTGCCGTTCGGATCGATGCAGAAGACCGTGTAGTAGTACGAATCTGCGCGATTGGGTCCGGCCAGCGCCGAAGGGGCGGATGCCAGGACGAGCGTCCCGACAGCCGCCACGAGTGCGAGCTTCCTCATCTGGAGCCTCTCTTTCGTCTGCTAGTCGTCTGCTAGCTCCGAGCTCGACCCTAGCGACGACCTGCGCCAGATGAACCCCCCGGGCGGGTACGTTTGACACCGGGACGACGGGATCAGCCGTCCTCGACGTGGCCCATCCTGGCCGCCAGCTCCGTCCGCGATCGCACGCCTAGCTTCTGGTAGACGCGCTTCAAGTTCGCCTGGACGGTGCCGGCGCTGACGAAGAGCGCATCCGCAGTCTCCTGGTTGGTGTGCCCGCGGGCGACGAGCGTGGCGATGTTCCGCTCCGTCTCGGTGAGCTCGAATGGCGTCGGTGGTCGACCACCGATCCGCCGCAGGTCGGCTTGCGCGCGATCCGCCCACAGGCGCGCCCCAAGCGCATTGAATGCGTCCTGAGCCCGCTCGAGGTACTCGCGAGCGAAGCGCTTTCGCTTGCCACGGCGATGGATCTGACCCAGGACCAGCAAGGACCGCGCCGTCTCGAAGGGCTGATCAAAGCCCTCGAGCTGCTCGACGGAAGCCCTGGCGGCGCGCTCCGCAGTGGCCAGATCGCCGGCGGCCGCGGCGATGAGCGCTCTAGCTCGAAGGGCGACCGCGCGCGCCCATACGCGATCGAGAGCGTCGGCCTGCTCCTCCAGGCGGCGGACGAGCCGATCCGCCTCGTCGATCCGCCCAAGGCCAACGAGCGCCTCGACGAGATCCGGAACGCACGGGATGATCGCGGGCTCGGCCGAATGCAGCCGCTCAAGGAAGCCGACGGCAGGCTCCAGGTTCCGGCGAGCGCCATCGTGATCCGCCAACGAGATATCGATGAAGCCGAGGACGGCGCGATTCCAGGCCGCGTTGAACTCGTCGTCATTCGCCTCGGCGAGGCGCAGCCCGGTCGTGGCCTGCCGCCTCGCCTCGTCGACATGCCCGAGGTGGGCGGCGGCCCAGGCCTGGTTGAACAGGACGACGTGGCTTTGCGTCGCGGTCTGCCCGGACTCCTGGACGATGTCCATCGCCTCGTCTGCGTACTGAGAGGCGAGGCGCCATCGTCCTGCGCGGCATTCGAGCTCCGCCAGGTAGCACAGGACCTCCTGGCGCACGGTGTACATCCCGCGCAGCTCGTACTCGGCGAGCTCCCGCTCGAGTACGTCGCGTGCGTCGTCGAGTCGGCCCGTCCACATGAGCGCGAGGCCGAGGATCGATCGCGGCGTCGTGTACACCGAGCCTTCGGTCCAGGACCCTCCGGTCATCGCGACATCCTGGAGGGCGATCGCCTCTGACAGGTCGGCGAGGTCGGTGTCACCGCGGAGGTACCGGACGAAGGCGAGGATCGCGATGGCGTCAGCGCGCGCGGCCGGATCGGCGACGTTCACTACGAGGTCCACTGCCTGGCGGGCTTCCGCCAACGCCGCGTCAAGGTCGCCCAGGTAGAACGCGACCCAGGCCAGCGCGTGGTGGATCCCGCCCTGGAGTCCGGGATCGTCGCCCGCCTCGGCGAGAGCCTGCTCGCATGGCGACCGGACGCCGTGGACCAGGTTCATCCAGCTCATCGATGCCAGCCGGTAGAGCATCTCGGCCCGCTCGAGTCCAGGCGGGCATGCGGCGATCGTGTCCCGGATGAGCCCGATCGCCCGCGCTGCGTCGCCCGCGTCGAAACGGCACTCGGCGGCGTCCAGTCGCCGGCGCCGAAGGTCGGCCAGGTCCGCCGGCTCGGTCATCCGACAGGCGAGATCGGCCAGGTCGGCGGCCGCATCGGGAGCCCCGCGCACACGTGCGCGCCGAGACGCCTGCTCGAGGGCCATCGCAACGTCCGGATCCGGTCCGGCCGCGCCGAGGGCGAGATGGCGGGCGCGTTCCTCCGGGTCGCCCGTCATCGCCGCGAGGCGGCCATGAATGGCTCGTCTCTCAGCAGGCGGCGAATTCAGGTAGACGGTCGACCCCAGCAGGGGGTGCGAGAAGCGCACTCGTCCAGCCGCTCGCTCGATGACGCCGGCCTTCTCCGCCCTGGCAAGAGCCGCGAGCGTCCGTTCCCTCGACCCGGCAATGTCGAGCACCATCTCCCACGTCGGCTGCGAAGACGCGGCTATAGCGAGCATCGGCTCGTGGGCCGACGGTGGCAGCGCCGCAAGCCGAGCTGACAGGAGCTGCTGCAGGTCCTCGGGCACCGACCAGACTCCGCCCGGATCGGCGGAGATACCAGCGCCCTCGGCCGCCCGCGCCATCTCAATGGCGAACAGCGGGTTCCCGCCGGTGATCCGGTGAAGTCGGGCGATGTCCGGATGAGGCAGCGACCTGCTCGTCCGGTCCCGAAGGACCCGCCCGAGCGCCTCCGGGGGCAGCGGACCGACGGTGAGATGCGTGGTTTGCGCGATTGCCCGATCCATATCGACGGGATCGCCTTTCGAGCCGGATCCCTGCCTGACCGACACGAGCACGCCGATCCGCTCGCTCGAGATGCGTCGAAGTGCGAACGACAGGACGCGGGTCGAGGGCCCGTCGAGCCAATGGAGATCGTCGATCGCGATGACCAAGGGTGCGTCGGCGGCGAGGCTGCGTACCGCGTGGGCGGCGGCGAGCGACACGGCCCGCTGATCGAGCGATCCACCCGGGACGTCCGCTCGCAACAGGGCCGCGTCGAGTGCCCGATGGAGGGCGATCGGCATCCCGCTCAACAGGGTCTCCGGGATGTCGCCGAGGAGGTCCCCGAGCGCCGCGTAAGACAGTCGCGCCTCAGACTCCGCGCCGCGACTGACGAGCACGCGATATCCACGGTTCGTTGCGTCGCCGACCCCGGCGCGCCAGATGGTCGTCTTGCCGATCCCCGCCGGTCCTTCGATCACGAGGGCCTTCGGTCCGGATTCGACACGATCAAGGAATCCGGAGACCACACCGATTTCGAGATCGCGCCCCAAGATCGCAGAGGTCGGTCCGATCACAGCGCCATGTTGCATCGGCCTTCGCTCATGGATGCGACGAAGAGTCGATATTGCGAGGGTGCCGATGCCCTCCTCGGACGACTCTAGGCTCGCGATACCGGCGCGACAACCCTGAAGGCCGAGCGGGCACGATGGGGCTGGGCAGCTTCGGATTACGGCGCGAGCTCGAGCCGTCGGGTGATCGCCTCCTCTACGTCAGACCGAGGGCCTCGCTCAGGCTGTCGGCGTCGCGCGGACCCTCGTAGCGGCGACCGTCGATGAACAGGCTCGGCGTTCCGTCGACCCCGCTCTCGACCCCGGTCTCGACGTCCCGCTCGATCCGAGCCCGGACGGTGCCTGCGGCCAGGTCCGAATCGAAACGCCCGATATCCAGGCCGAGTCGTTCCGCGAACCGCCGCAGGTCGTGAGGTTCGAGCCGGAGCTGGTTGCGGAAGAGCACGTCGTGCATCTCCCAGAACCGATCCTGGGTCGCAGCCGCCTCGGCCGCTTCGGCGGCCGCCTGCGCGTGAGGGTGGATGCTCCGAAGCGGGAAATGCCGGAACACCACGTCGAATGCGGCGCTTCTCTCGAGCAGACGATCGATCTCGCGCGTCGCCGCGGCCGTGTACGGACACTCGAAGTCGCCGTAGACGACCAATTGCCGCCCGCCACTCATGCCGCGGGCATGGTCGGTGGCATCGACCGGGGCTGACAGGTCGGCGCTCGTATTCACCTGACGATCGTCGGCTGTTCGAGCAAGCGGCCCTCGCGATCGGCCAGTAGCTCACGGACGCGCGGGACGACCTCGGTGCCGTACAGCTCGATGTTGGTCATGACCGCTTCCTGGGAGAGCCCACCCATCCCGTATTTGAGGTCGAAGCGGTTCGCGCCGAGCGACGCGAGGGTCTGGGCAATCTTCTGCGCGACCGTCTCCGGCGATCCGACGTGGAGCGCGCCTCGTGGCCCGATCTCGTACATGAAGGACTCCTCGGTTGGAATCGCGAAACCGCGGATCCTGCTGTAGCGGGTGATGACCTCACGATAGCGCGGCCAGAACTCGTCGCGCGCCTGCTCGTCGGTCGCGGCGACGTGACCGGGCGAGTGCACACCGATCGGAAGCGGGGCTCGCCCGAAGCTCTCGAGGGCCTGGCGGTAGAGCTCCGAGAACGGAGCGAAACGGGCAGGCGACCCGCCGATGATCGCCAGCATCAGCGAGAACCCGTAGTGCGCGGCGCGGATGACCGACTGGGGGCTGCCACCGACACCGATCCAGACCGGGAGCGTTCCGGATTCCAGATGTGGGACGACGTCCTGATTGTGGAGGGCGGGACGGGTCTTGCCTTGCCACGTGATCGGGCCGCCCTTGAGCAGCTCTGCGAAAAGCTCGGTCTTCTCTTCGAAGAGCTCCTCGTAGTCGGCAAGGTCGTACCCGAAGAGTGGGAACGAGTCGATGCTGGACCCTCGTCCGAGGATGACTTCCGCACGACCGCCCGAGATCGCGTCGAGCGTCGAGTAGCGCTGGAACACCCGGACGGGATCGTCGGAGCTCAGGACGGTGACGGCGGACCCGACACGAATCCGGGTCGTCCGCGCGGCGATCGAGGCGAGCACGACGTCCGCGGCCGACAATGGGAAGTCATCGGTGTGGTGCTCACCGATCCCGAAGAAGTCGATGCCGACCTGGTCTGCGAGGACGCCCTGCTCGACGAGGTTCCGGATCGTCTGTGCGTGAGACAGCGCACGGTCGTTCTCGTCGTGGGTGACATCGCCAAAGGTGTCGAGCCCGAAGATGAGGGGGAATGGTTCTGAAGTTGCTGTGGTCACGTCTCGTCTTTCGCCAGTGTGGTCATCAGATTTGGAACTGCGTCGATCTAGGCCGCTTCGGCGCGAATTGCCAGGTCGAACTCAGCTCGGCGCAGCGACGCTCCGAACACGGGTCCGCCGGCTTCAAGGAGGCGGCCTGCCCGGAGGCTGTCCAGCCGGACGGTGTCAAAGCCGATGCGTTCGACGATGTCCGACACGACGTCCACCGCGTCCGGATCGTCGCCGGCGACACCGACGGCGCGGCGATCGGGCGATCCGGCGGTTCGCCGTTCCTCGTCGATCTCGTGGTAGCCGAGGTGGTTGAGGGTCTTGACGACCGTCGACTCGGCAACCCTGTCCTGGACGATCTCGCTGCTGCCGCGCTGGCGGTCCTCGAACATCTCCTGAAGGCCATCGACCGGCGGCCAGTAGTTCATGACGTCGATCACGATCTTGCCGGCGACCAGGGCGGGATCGAACGCCGGGAACTTGTGGATCGGGATCGCCAGGATTACGACGTCTGCGTCGGCGACGGCGTCTGCGGCCCATCGTGGCTCGGCACCCGGAACGAGGACCCGGGTGACGAGCGCGATCCTTGCCGGATCACCGGACGCGGCGATCGACACGTGGTATCCGGCCTCGACCGCGGCTCGTGCGATCACGGGGCCACTGTGCCCGGCACCCAGTACCGCGATCCGCAGCAACGGTCGGGCCTCCTTGAGGCGCCGATCGGATGAGAGACTCGGGCCAAAAGTGATCGGTTGTCCGGAGTCGGTCGTGAGGCTCATCGGTCCACGCGCTGCCTAGAACCCGAGGACCTCGTCGACGAAGACGACGGTGATGCGCCCGGGCGCGATCTCACGATTGATGATCAGGACCTTGTTGACGGCGCTGTGGATGCCGTATTCGGCCTGGGCGCGTGCATCCTCGAGTGGGAAAGCGTAGTCGTAGACGCGCCGCATGGCCTCGTCGAGGTCCGACACGATCTTCTGCGTCCCGACGACGAGGATCAGCCGGCCGGCACCGGAAACGTACGGACCAAGCTGACTGCCACCCATGGAAGCAGTGACTAGAGATCCAGTTTCGGTAACCGCGTGGACGCTGCCGAGCATTACGTCAGGGGACGACGTCAGGCGACGGATCTCGTCGCCCTGGGTCGCGCGATCCATGCTCCATATCCGGGGGCGGACCGGATCGTAGCGACCGGACTTCTCGATTGCCTCCGTGATGCCCGCCGTGGCCAGCGACTGCGACGCCCCATGGTGAACCTGCGATCCGGCGGGAATCAGACCGAGCACGATTCGCTTGGCGTCTGCGGCGTCGGCGGCTCGGAGGACACCGATCCCGACCGCCTCGAGGGCTGCGGCCGTCCGCGCGACTCGGGCATCGTCCGCCGGCGTCCCGAAGCGACGCTGGACTTCTCGATCGAGGTCGGGGTTGAGTTCGGTGATCATCTGCTTCCTTCGTGTGGCTTGGCTGGTATAGTTGCGACCGCAAACATCCTACGGGTAATTGGTTGCACATGCAAGCACTTTCGGAACCGGACGTTGCAGGCGTCCTGGAAGAGGTTGTCTCGGACGTCCTGCCGGGCGGGCGAGGGCTGGCGGCGTGGACCTCACTCCTGCGGGCACACGCCACGCTCATGCGCCAGCTCGAGACGGATCTCGAACGGGAGACCGGTCTGGCCCTCGCCGACTTCGATGTGCTCGCCCAGCTGGCGTCCGCCGGTGGTTCCCTGCGGATGACGGATCTCGCCGCCCGGGCGCTCATCTCGCGTTCGGGCATGACGCGCCGTGTTGCGCGGCTGGTCGATGAAGGCCTGGTTGGTCGGGCCAACGCGGATGCCGACGCACGCGGCGTCGTGATCACCCTGACCAACACGGGCCTCGCGCGCCTGACTGAGACCGCGCCCGTCCACATGGGGAGGGTCGCGGAGCTATTCGTCGCGCGACTCGACGATCAGGAGCTCGCCGTCCTCCAGAGCGCGCTCGACAAGGTCACGGTGGACTGCACGTTCGGCTGAGCGTCGCGACGTAATAGCCGGCGTCAGACCGGATCGCGAACCCGGTCAAGGCCGTCGAGGATGACGTCCAGGCCGACCTCGAACTCCTTGGCGAAGTCGTAGCCCGGCTTCATCGCATGTTCGGTGATGAAGGCGGCGAGGTTGGGGTACGCACCGGGCGGGAACGGCTCGAGCATGGCCTCGGCCATCTCGGCGATATCGGTCGTCGTCTCGAACGGCAGGTTCATCTTCGTCAGGGCGAAGCCGTAGATGTACGCGTCGAGGAGGGAGTAGGCGGTCGCCGCCGCCGCCATGTCGAAGCCGCCCGCCCGGAGACTCCCGATCACCGCGTCGTGGTGTCGCAGGTTGGCGGGTCCCGGGTTCGTCCGCGACTCCATCAGCCCGATCGCCCAGCGATGACGGAGGAGGGCATCGCGCAGCGAAATCGCCCGGCCGCGCATGGCGGCCTTCCAGTCGGCGCCGATCGCCGGCAGCTCGATCTCCCCGAAGACCAGGTCGACGATGCCGTCGATGACCCGCTCCTTGCTGGCGAAGTGGTAGTAGAGCGCCATCGCCTCGACGCCGAGCGCCTGACCGAGCTTGCGCATGCTGAGTCCGTCGATGCCACCCGTATCGGCGAGCTTCATGGCGGCTAGAAGGACTCGGTCGCGGGTCAGAGGGACCCGGGTCCTCGATCGCGCGGTTACCTGGGTATCCACGGGCCTCCTTCCGGCCAAGCTTGCGTCAGATGCAGGGTTGACAGGGTCTACTTTACACCGTACAGTCACGCCGTTGGCTTTACAGCGTACAGTAGCAGGAGATGAGCGATGCAGGCAATCGTCCAGGACACCTACGGCTCAGCCGAGGTCATCCACCTCGAGAACATCGACAAGCCCGAGATCGCCGACGACGAGGTCCTCGTCCGCGTCCAGGCCGCATCCGTCCACGTCGGCGACTGGATCCTCATGACCGGGTCGCCCTGGGTCATGCGTCTGGCCACGGGCCTGCGAAGGCCGAAGAACCGCGTTCCCGGAACGGACTTCGCGGGCACCGTCGAGGCGGTCGGCACCCACGTCAAGGAGCTTCGACCCGGCGACGAGGTGTTCGGCTGGGGCCCTGGCGCATTCGCTGAGTTCGCGAGTGCGTCCGAGGCTCATTTCATCAAGAAGCCGGCCAACCTGACCTTCGAGCAGGCCTCCGCGGTTGGCGTCTCCGCTACGACCGCCCTCCAGCTCCTTCGCGACGACGGCAAGGTCCAGCCCGGGCAGAAGGTCCTGATCAACGGCGCTTCGGGCGGCGTGGGCACCTTCGCCGTGCAGATCGCGAAGGCCTTCGGCGCCGAGGTGACCGGCGTCACCAGCACGAAGAACCTGGACATGGTCCACGCGATCGGTGCGGACCACGTCATCGATTACACCCGTGATGACTTCACAACCGGCCCAGAGCGCTACGACCTGATCCTGGACAACGTCGGCAACAAGTCGATGGCCAGGACCCGGCGCGCACTGAGCCCGACCGGAACCTTGATCTCGAACGGCGGCGGGCATGCGAACGGCAAGCTGGGCCGGACCGTGCGAGCCATGCTCGCCTCGATGGTCGTACGCCAGCAGGCGAGCCCATCGGTCAAGACGCAGAACCACGACGACCTCGTCGCCCTGAAGGGCCTCGTCGAAGCCGGGAAGGTGACACCCGTGATCGATCGGACGTATCCATTGCCCGAGACGCCCGCCGCGATCGGTCACGTCGCGGCGGGTCACACCCGCGGCACTGTCGTCATCACCGTCTGAACCTCGCCCGCCTGAGACCTCAACCACCCATTCGACACATCGAAAGGAAACGACCATGAGCAAAGCAACAGTCACCAGTCTCTTCATCGGCAGCTTGATTGCCTTCGGAACGGGCGCCATCGTCGCCATCGCGGCCGTGTTGATCGCCCTTGCGACCGACGTGTTTCTGATGGCCGGTAATGACATCGTGGGGATCCGCGGCAGCGCGATTGCGTGGATCCTCATCGGCCTGGCCATCGGTGGGGCGGTCGCAATGATGGGCGGGCTGATCACCGGACTCGTGGCATGGATCGGTGCGCTCCTCAATACCTGGCAGCTTGAGAGCAAAACCTGGTTCGTCCTCTTGCTGCTGACGGGGATCTTCAACTTCGGGTTCATCGCGATGATCGCTTACGTCATCGCCGGGCCCGACCGCACCACGACGGCGGCCCAGGTTCGGGCGCCTGCACCCAGCGCGGCCTGATGATGGCCACGATGGCTGCTGCCCATTCGATGACCGGCAAGACCGTGCTGATCACGGGCGGCACGAGCGGGATCGGCCGGGCGGCAGCCATCGGCCTGGCCACCATGGGTGCCCGGGTGGGCATCGCGGGCCGCGACCGGGCTCGGGCCGAGGCTGCCGCCGCGGAGATCGCCCGCGCGTCGGGCAATCCTGCGGTAGACGTCTTCGTCGCCGACATGGCGGGGCAGTCCGAGGTCCGGCGGTTGGCCGACGAGGTTCTGGCGACCTACCCCCGGCTGGACGTGCTGCTCAACAATGTCGGCGGGTTCTGGGCACATCGCCACGTGACTGCCGACGGCCTGGAGCGCACATTTGCGCTCAACCACCTCGCGCCGTTCCTGCTGACGAGCCTCCTGCTGGAGCGGCTCATTGCCAGCGCACCGGCCCGTGTCGTCACTGTGTCATCCGGGGCCCAGTCCTTGGGCAAGATCGACTTCGACGACCTGATGGGCGAGCGGCGGTACTCCGGACAACGGGCATACAACCAGTCAAAGCTGGCTAATGTGATGTTCACCTACGAGCTCGCCAGGCGACTGAAAGGGACCGGTGTCACCGCGACCGCGCTGCATCCCGGCGTTACCCGCACCGGATTCGGCGCTGAGGACCCGAACCCGATGATGATCCCCATCATCGCCATCCTGCGCCGGTTCATGAAAAGTCCCACGCGCGGCGCCGAGACCGCTATCTACC
>Ga0307282_10000809_pt1 | contig 10451 bp, 6 predicted proteins | sample ER_DNA_121_FD_194475 | JGI IMG/M metagenome (GOLD analysis project Ga0307282, IMG submission 194475) | Bulk soil microbial communities from the East River watershed near Crested Butte, Colorado, United States - ER_DNA_121 | ecosystem: Environmental > Terrestrial > Soil > Floodplain | place: USA...
CCGGTACGTTCCAGGACGGTCCAGGCGGACCCGAATCTGTTGTGTCTGGCCGGGTCGCGCACCCGCGTCGACGTTGGCGAGCCCTTCCACATTCCAGTCGTGGAACGTGGCGTCCGCGTTCGTGAAACGGATGACGACGACGTCGCCCGATCGGACGCGGATATCGGCGGGCTCGAATTGCAGGTTGCGAGCGGTGACGGCGACCTGGGTGGCACCGGCGTCGATCGCCCGATCTGCCGCCATCGCACTGCCTGCAATGCCGAGCGACACGACCGCGACCGCGACCAGGTACCAGCTCCGCCGGAGGCGGCCGACGGGTCCAAGCGCCGCGATGGGCCGGACGGCCGATGGGCTGGCATCGAACCGCCGGAGTCGCAGCGAGTTCGTCACCACGGCAACGGACGACAGGGCCATCGCGGCGGCGGCGAGCGCCGGATTGAGCGTCAACCCCAGCGGCACGAGGACGCCGATCGCGACCGGGATCAGCAGGATGTTGTAGGCAAACGCCCAGAAGAGGTTCTCGCGGACCGTCGTCATCGTGGCCCGTGAGAGAGCGATTGCGGCCGGGACACCGCGCGGATCGCCGCCGACGAGCGTGATCCCGGCCGCCTCGATGGCGACGTCAGCGCCACTGCCGATCGCGATCCCGACATCGGCCCGGGCGAGCGCCGGGGCGTCGTTGATCCCGTCACCGACCATCGCAACGACTCGTCCGTCGGCCTGGAGCCGCTCGACGGCCGCGGCCTTGTCGCCGGGTAGAACCTCCGCCATGACCCGTGCCGGGTCGATACCGACGGTTAGGGCAACTGCGTCGGCGGTCGAACGGCTGTCTCCCGTGATCAGCCAGACCTCGACCCCGGCGCGTTCGAGCTCTCGGATTGCCGCGGCCGCGTCACGCTTGACCGGGTCGGCGATCGCGAAGATGCCGGCGATGCGGCCATCGACGGCGACCCAGGCAATCGTCCGACCGGCTTCGGCGAGCGTCGACGCCACGGAGGCGAGACTATCGATCGGGATGTCCCGATCGGCCATGAGCGCCGCCGTTCCGACCACGATCGACCGACCGTCGACCGTCCCGGCGATCCCTCGACCGGCGATCGCGTCGAAGTCGCTGCTCGCCCGGAAGCCGAGCTCATCGCGGTTGGCGCGGCTGACGATCGCGGCGCCGAGGAGGTGTTCGCTGCCGCGCTCGAGCGACGCGGCAAGGTCGAGCATCTCGGCAGGATCGACGCCGTCCACCGTCTCGATCGCTTCGACCTCCGGCCGGCCCGCGGTCAGCGTTCCCGTCTTGTCGAACGCGACGACGGACACGCGATGAGCAAGCTCGAGGGCCTCACCACCGCGGAAGAGGATGCCCGCTTCCGCTCCCCTGCCGGTCCCGGCCATGATGGCGGTCGGCGTGGCCAGGCCCATCGCGCACGGGCAGGCGACGATGACGACACCGATGAACGCGGTCAGGGCCAGGGTGAGCCGCGGCTCTGCCCCGAGGGCATACCAGGCAACGAATGTCGCAACGGCGACGACCAGGACGGCCGGGACGAAGATCTCGCTGACGCGATCGGCGAGTCGCTGGATCGGCGCCTTGGAGCCCTGGGCATGCTCAACGAGGGCCACGATCCTAGCCAGAGCCGTGTCGGCGCCGACGCGGGTCGCCCTGAACACGAATGAGCCGGTCGTGTTGGTGGTCGCGCCGATGACCTCGTCGCCGGGACCCTTGGCCACGGGCATTGCCTCACCCGTCAGCATCGCCTCGTCGACCGCGGACGATCCCTCCGTGACGACACCGTCGACGGGAACCCTGTCGCCCGGCCGGACGCGGAGGAGGTCCCCCGGCCGGACATGCTCGAGTCCGACCACCTCGTCCGGGGTGTCGGGACCACGGACGAGCCGCGCCGACGTCGCCTGGAGGCCGATCAGCCGGCGGATCGCGCCGGCAGCCTGGGTCTTCGCCCTCGCCTCGAGCCAGCGCCCGAGGAGGATGAGGCCGATGATGATCGTCGAGCTGTCGAAGTAGGTCTCGGGGTGGAGGCCTGCTTCGTGGATGGCCTCCGGGAAGAGGGTCACGACGACGCTGTACGCCCAGGCCGTGGTCGTCCCGACGGCGACGAGCGTGTCCATCGTCATGCCACCGTGTCGTCCGGCCCGCCACGCGGCGGCATAGAAGCGTCGGCCGGCCCACAGCTGGATGAACGTGGCAGGGACGAGGGCCAGGCGGTTGATGTCCGTCATCGCGACGCTCGTCTGCGGCCAGAACATCGCGATCATGATCACGATCGCCACCGCGATCGATACGGACGCCTCGAGGAGCAGCCTGTTGGCGTGGGCGGTCCGTTCAGCAGCGTCAGCTTCAGCGGCCTCGCGGAGCGTCCTGGTCGCCGTCGATTCGCCGGGTGGCGCGGGCTTGAGCTCGTAACCGGCGGCCTCGATCGCGCCGGCGAGTTCGGCGGGACCGGCGATGTCCGGCAGGTAGCGGATGGTCGCGACCTCGGTGGCGAGGTTGACCGTGGCGGTCTCGACACCCGGCGTCTTCTTGAGGAACCGCTCGATTCGGTTCACGCAGCTCGCACAGGTCATGCCGGCAACGGGCAGGCTGATCTCAGCAGGGGCTCGAGGACCGACGGCGGGCTGGTTCGACATACTCCAGGGGAGTATACAGATACGCGTCTTGTGCCGATGCGATCGGGCACGTCTTCCGCGAAACTGGCGCGATGCGAACACCGGACCTCCTGATGGCAGCCGTGGCGGCTCCATGGGGAACCATCCACGTCGCCGTCAGCGAGCGCGGCGTCGTTGCGCTCGAGACGCTGACGCCGCACGAGGCGTTCGTCGAAGGACTCGAGCGGCGGTTCGGGCGGGAGGTCGGCGAGGGGCAGAGCGACCTCCTGGACGACGCACAGCGCCAGCTCGAGGAATATCTCCGCGGCAAGCGCCACGAGTTCGAGATCGCGATCGATCTCGGCGACCGGCCCGCCTGGGACCAGACCGTGCTTGCCGCAGTCAAGGAGATCCCGTGGGGCGTGGCGGTCAGCTACGGGACGCTGGCACGGGCGGTCGATCGGCCGGGCGCAGCGCGAGCGGTCGGTGGCGCCGTCGGCCGCTCGCCGATCGGGATCGTCGTTCCGTGTCACCGGGTGATCGCCGCCGACGGGACGCTGGGCGGATATGGCGGAGACTGGTTCGGCTCGCGCGAACGCGGCCTCGAGCTCAAACAGGAGCTCCTCGCGCTCGAGGGTCTCGACATCCGCCGACGTCGCGCCTGAGCCGGACGGAGGCCCTCGGGCCCCGGTACACTCGGCCGACACCGGGGCGGGATGCGGCGAAGCGAAGCGAGGGTACGTGGAGAACGCGGGCATGACGGCTCCGTCGCAACTATTCATGGGCGGTCGATGACCGAGGAACGGCCCGGGCCGGACGTGGCCGCCACGCCTGCGAATCCGCCGTCTATGTTCGCGATCTTCCGCAAACGCGACTTCCGGTTCCTCTGGACGGGCCAGCTGGTTTCGACCATCGGCTCGTCGCTCACCGACCTGGCCGCCGGCATCCTCATCTTCGAGCGAACCCACTCGGCCCTGGCCGTCGGGCTGATGCTGATGGCGACCGCGATCCCGAGCCTCATCGTCGGCCTCGTCGCCGGCGTCTTCGTCGATCGGTTCGACCGCAAGAAGATCATGATCGCCTCGGACCTGATCCGGGCCGGCCTCGTCGTCAGCATCCCGTTCCTGATCCAGATCGACATCTTGCTCCTCTACGTCGTCGTGCTGTTTGCGAGCGCGGTCAAGCAGTTCTTCGATCCCGCCGAGCAGAGCGTCCTGCCCGATGTCGCGTCGGAAGAGGAGCTGTCCGCGGCCAATGCATTCCTGTCGATCAGCTCGTTCGGGTCGACCGCGATCGGGTTTGCGGCCGCCGGCTTCCTGGCCTCGACCGGTGACCTGTTCCTTGCCTTCTATGTCGACGCGCTGACCTTCGTCATCTCGGCCATCTGCATTTTCTTCGTCAGGATCGCACCACTCGTCGTCGATGAAGCGACGAGCGTCAAGGCGGTCGTCAGCAACCTGAAGGCCGGTGTGGCGATGCTGTTCGGCACGCCGATCCTGCGTTCGACGCTGATCGTCTTCACCCCTGTCCTCTTCGCCTTCGGGCTGTGGAACGTGCTCCTGCTTCCGTTCGCGGTCGGGCCGCTTGGCGGAACCGAGTTCGAGTACGGCCTGCAGGAGGGGCTGACATCCCTGGGCTTCGTGGCCGGCAGCCTGCTGATGGCGAAATACATCGACCGCCTGCCCGAGGGCACGTGGATGGTGATCAGTTTCACGGCGATGGGCATCGCGGGCATCCTCTATGGCCTGTCGTCGAACATCTGGGTGGCAATCGCGCTCGTGATGTTCTCGGGCTTCGCCCAGCCGCCGTCATCGATCTCCAGGTCGCTCGTCCTCCAGCGCAACACGCCGCGCGAGTTCCGCGGGCGCGTCTTCTCTGCGTTCTTCGTCTCGCGCGACGTGCTCTTCCTGCTTGGCATGGCCACCGCCGGACTCGCCGACGTCGTCAACATCCGGGTCCTGATCGTGATTGCCTCGTCGCTCCTCATCGGCGCGGCGATCCTCGCCCAGCTGATGCCCGGTCTCGGGCGGCCCGCGGCCGAATGGCGCCGTGCCCTCCAGCTCCTGCGGACCGCTCCTGCGGCGGCCGGCGCGGCGGTGGTTCGACCGGCGATGCTTGCGGACTTCGAGCGCCTGCTGGCGCGCCTCCCGCAGCTCGCGGCGCTCGACGACCGCCGGCGTGGCCAGTTCATCCATGGCGCCCTGGTCCGTGAGGCACCGCCCTGGACGACGGTCGTCAAGCAGGGCGACGCGGGTGACGCAGCGTACTTCATCATCGATGGCCAGCTCGTGGCGGGGACGCCGGCGGAGGACGGAAGCTATCGCTCGCTCGCGACGATGGGTCCCGGCGACTTCTTCGGCGAGATCGCGGCCCTCACCGGCAGCCTTCGGACGGCGAATGTCGTCGCTGCCGAGCCCACGACCCTGCTCGAGGTCCCGGCGGCGAATCTGCGAGGCGTCATGGACGTCCCGGCGCTGAGCTCGCTCTTCCTCTCGGCGCTGACCGAGCGATTGACACGAACCCAGGGCGCCGACCGGCCGAGGCTCGCGGCAAACGACCAGGAAGCGCTCCGCGACCTCCGGACGCCGCGGCCGCCCGTGGAGGCCGCGCCGTAGGCATCGCGCGTTGCGAGTGTGCCGTAGTTGACAATGCGAAGGTCGCCGCCGGGATGGTCACGGGGACATCCGGCGCGTAGGCTCCAGCCAGACAAGTGGATCACCAGCCGATGAGGCAGACGGAAGAGGGCTCGACATGGACAAGAAGATCGGACGTCCACACGAGGGATTCGTCCACAGGAACACCGATGACACCGAGGGCGTCGTTCACCGGAACGGCGAGGGCGCCGAGGGTGTCGTCCACAGGAACGACGGAACGACCGATACCGAGGGTCACGGATTGACGAACTCCCTGCCGGGAACCGGTGGCGACAGCCTCAACGCGCGACGGCCGTCGAGTGGCGGCGAGTTCATCGACGAGAACGACGTCGAGGGCCATGCACTCACCTCCCTGCCGGGAACCCAAGGCGACAGCTTCAACGCGCGACGGCCGTCGAGTGGCGGCGAGTTCGGCGACGAGGATGTCGAGGGCCCCGAACCCCGCGTCAGGTAACGCGAACCGTCACTTCAACGCCCCGTCCGGTCTCCGGTCGGGGCGTCGTGCTGTCAGGCGCCGGGGACGACGGCCGAGTCCCCCGTCGTCGGGTCCGTGGTTGGGTCGGCCGTCGCCGCCAGGATCGCCTTGACCTCCGGCGGGCTCGCCGTCGGGTGGGCCGCCCGGATCCTCGCCGCGTAGGCGGCGACGTGCGGTGCCGCAAAGCTGTTGCCGGTAGCGACGATCCGACCGCCGCCCTTCCAGGCAACATCGACATCGAGCCCGTACGCCCCGAACTCGACCGGCGGTGCGGGATTGTAGAACCAGACGCCGGGATCGCGGACGTCGTGGGCTGCCACCGAGATGACCGAGGCAAATAGCGACGGATAGCTCGCCACGGCAACGTTGTTCGCCGCGCAGACGAGGAGCGCCCCCGCGAAGTAAGCCCGATCGGCCAGATCGTGGAAGACGCCGAACATCGCCTCGCTGCGTGACGACAGGCTGAGGTTGATGACGCTGGCGCCCTCGTCGATCGCCCATTCCAGGCCGGCCGCGAACGCGAGGCCCTTGCCCCGGTTGTCGGGCCCGAGGACGCGCACCGACAGGAGCGATGCCTTCGGGGCGAGCGCGTGGACGATCGACGCACAGGCAGTTCCGTGACCGACGACGTCGATGGCATCGTCGTCGTGAACCGTGGCCTCGTCGCCGCCGATCTCGACGCGGACGCTGCGGCGCAACGCTCCACCGACCGCGGGGTGGTCCCCCTCGACTCCCGAGTCGACGATCGCGACGGTGACGCCGGCCCCAAGCCCATCGCCGAACGCCCATGACCGCTCGAGCCGCCCGAACGGGCCGGCTCGCAGGAGACCGGCGCGCCTCTCCGTCGTGAACGGTGCGCTCCACGCCGGGAGCGCGAGGTCGGTGCCGCTCACCGGGATCGGCGCCGGGCGCGGGCGTCGCCCGCCCGTTCGGCGCGCCTCGTGAGGACGGCGAGCAACTCGCGGAGCAGGTCGAGCTGTCCGGGGTCGGCGCCACGGAGGCGGGCGATCTCGTCGGTCAGTGCCCACAGCGCGCCGTCGTCGTCACGGCCGAGCTCGGCGATCGCCGCCGAGACGATCGCATCGACGTCGATGGCGCCATCAGGGACACCCGCCGCGATGTCGGCCAGGGCGGATCGGACCAGCGTCGCCGTGTCCCGTTCGACGCGGCTCGCCCGGATCGCGACGGTCGCCTGGCGAGCGAAGACGGAAGCCAGCTCGATGTCCTGGAGGTCGAAGCCTTCGCCGTTGCGCTTGTCGAGGACCTCGAGGACACCGATCGTGCCCTCGTCGTCCTGGAGCGGCACGGCCACGAGCGAGCGCGGCGTGTATCCGGTCTGCTCCGCAGTCCGGCGACCGAATCTCGCGTCGCTCGCAACGTCCGACAGGGCGAGCGGCTGGCCGGTCGTGAAGACGTAGCCGGCGACACCTTCGTCCGGTGCAATCGCGAGGCCGACGACGCCCTCGCCCTGGCTGCCAGCGGCGACCCGGAAGACGAGCCGATCGCTTGCCTGATCGTAGAGCGCGAGCGAGGCAGCCTCGGCCGCGAACAGGATGACGGTCGCCTCGACCACGGAGCGGAGAACCGCCACTCCGCCGGGAGGCGCGAGCCGCCCGGCAATCTCGGCCCGCAGGGCAATCGCGCGGAGCGCATGGAGCGTCGCGGTCGCGAGCGGCGCCCCCGCGACGGCCGGGTCGGCCGGATCGTCCGCAGGGTCGCTCACCGCTCGACCGTGCGGGTCAGCCGATCGACGTCGCTGAGAATCAGCTCCTCACGTTCGATCCGGACCAGGCCCTCGTCGCTCAGCTCGGCCAGGAGGCGATTCACCGACTGGCGCGACCCACCGATCATCCCCGCCAGCTCGGACTGGGTATAGGGCCACGGGATCCGGACCTCGCCGTCTGCCCCGACGGGCTCGGTCGCGGCGAGTCGCAGGATCCGCGATGCGAGGCGCGCCGGCAGGTCGAGGAAATGGAGATCCTCGACGTGGCCGGTCAGGCGCCGGATCTCCCTCGCGAGAGACGCAAGGAGCGCTCGTCGAAGCTCCGGATCGCTGTCGATGAGGCCCAGGAACTCGTCGCGGTGGAGGACGAGCGTCTCCGTCGGTTCGATCGCGACGATCGTCGCCGAGTGCGGGGCGCCGTCGAGGATGGCCAGCTCGCCGAAGAACTCGCCCGCGCCGAGGACGGCCACGATCGCTGGCTCGGAGCCCTCGTTCGACGGGAGGACGACCTTGACCGAGCCGCTTGCGACGATGAACAGCGCATCCCCCGGATCGCCCTGGTGGAAGACGGTCTCGCCCTTCCGAAAGCGCCGGACTCGCAGGGCGGCCGCGAGGGCGTCAATGGTGGCATCGTCCCCCTGGCTGAAGAGGCCGCATGCCCGCAAGGCATCCTTGGCCATCGAGCCGCCCGTCAACGTCATCCGCACCGCCTGCCTGCGAACCCCTGCCGGGGCATCGTACGCGGTCAAACGCGGCCGTGACGGCGGCTCTCGTAGACTCACAACGTGGAAACGGTTCGGTGTCCCGGGTGTGGCGAGGACAATCCGGCGAAATTCCGCCTGTGCGGCTTCTGCGGAACAGCGCTCGCGCCGCCCCCGGAGACGGTCCTCTGCCCGAATTGCGGGGAGGAGAACCCCGGCCGATTCCGGATGTGCGGCTTCTGCGGGACGTCCCTCGTGGGAGCGGCCGCCGCCCCGACCGAAACTGCCGCCGAGGGCGGATCGACGGCGCCGTCGCAGGTACCGGCCCAGGCCCAGCCCCAGGCCCCGCCATCCGCTCCGATCAGCGCGCCACCCTCCACCCAGGAGGTCCGGAAGCTCGTCACCCTCGTCTTCTCGGACCTCAAGGACTCGACGGCCCTCACGGCGTCGATCGACGCCGAGGCGATGAACGAGATCAAGGCCCGCTACTTCTCGTCGATGGCCGCCGAGATCGAACGCCACGGCGGCAAGGTCGAGAAGAACATCGGCGACGCGATCATGGCCGTCTTCGGGCTCGTCAGGGCCCACGAGGACGACGCCCTGCGGGCCGTTCGCGCCGCCGTCGCCATGAAGGACACCCTCGCCACGCTCAACGAGGAGCTCCAGCGCTACTACGGCGTCACGCTCACAAACCGGACCGGGGTGAACACCGGCGAGATCGTCGCCAACATCGATCCCGGTGCGACGCAGAACCTGGCGACCGGCGACGCGGTCAACGTCGCCGCCCGGCTGGAGCAGAACGCACCAGCAAACGAAGTCCTCATCGGCGAAATGACCCACGAGCTCGTTCGCGGCCATGTCGAGGTCGAAACCCTTCTGCTCACGCTCAAGGGCAAGTCCGAGCCGGTCCCGGCATATCGGGTCATCGGCCTCCGCACCGCGCCGGAGACGGCGGCCGCCGCGGCGGCACCCTTCGTCGGTCGCGAGATCGAGACCGAGGTCCTCCGCGCCGCCCTGGCCAGGGTGGAGTCCGATGCCGCGAGCGGGCTCGTGACGGTCGTTGGTGATGCCGGGGTCGGCAAGACGCGGCTGGTCGGCGACTTCCTCGACGGGGTCAGCGGCGGGGCCACCGTCCTGCGCGGCCGCTGCCTCGCCTACGGCGATGGGATCACGTTCTGGCCGCTGGTAGAGGTCGTCCGGGCGGCGGCCCGGATCGGCGAGGACGATACCGCCGAGATCGCCCGCGGCCGGATCGCGTCGCTGTTGCCCGCCGAGGACCCCGACCGCGACCGGGTCGTCGACCGGGTCGCATCGGCGGTCGGACTTGGCGGGACGGCGTTCCCGGTGGCCGAGCTGTTCTGGGGCGCCCGGAAGCTGCTCGAATCGCAGGCGCGCGAGCGACCGCTCGTCCTCGTGATCGACGACATCCACTCGGCTGAGGACACGTTCCTCGATTTCCTGAAGCACATCGTGGAGTCGGTCCGCGGCGTGCCGATCCTCGTCCTGTGCACGGCCCGGCCGGAGCTCGCCGATGAGCACGCCGGATGGACCGAGCGCGCCGGCGGCCAGCAGATCGACCTCAAGCCGCTCGGCGCGGACGACGTGGAGGCCCTGATCGATCGGATGCTCGGCGAGGCCGAGCTGGCGGTCGACACGCGCGAAAAGGTCATCGCCGCGGCGGAGGGCAATCCGCTGTATGTCGAGCAGATGGTCTCGATGCTCCGCGAGCGAGGCGCCGGCGGTGGAGCTCCGGCCAGCGGCGAGGTCGTCGTGCCACCGACGATCCACGCCCTCCTGGCAGCCCGACTCGACAACCTGACCCGCGAGGAGCGGGCGGTCGTCGAGCCTGCCTCGGTGATCGGCCTGGTGTTTCCCGGCCCGGCGATCGAGGAACTCGTCCCGGCCCTCCTTCGGCCGACGGTCGCGGGCCACCTCGGCGACCTCGATCGCAAGCAGTTCGTCCACCCGCTGGCCGCCGATGGCGACGACCCCGCCTTCCGCTTCCATCACATCCTCGTCCGGGACGCCGCCTACCAGAGCCTCCTGAAGCGGGCCAGGGCGACAATCCACGAGCGTTTCGTCGACTGGGCCGAGCGGGTCAACCGGGAGCGCAACCGCGAGACGGAGTTCGAGGAGATCCACGGCTACCACCTGGAGCAGGCGGTCCGCTATCGCTCCGAGCTGGGGCCGCTCGATGCCCAGGGACGCCAGGTCGCCGAACGGGCGGCGGCGAAGCTGGCATCGGCCGGGCGGCGGGCGTTCTCGCGAGGCGACACGCCGGCCGCCTGCAACCTGCTGCGCCG
>Ga0307282_10000810_pt1 | contig 10447 bp, 12 predicted proteins | sample ER_DNA_121_FD_194475 | JGI IMG/M metagenome (GOLD analysis project Ga0307282, IMG submission 194475) | Bulk soil microbial communities from the East River watershed near Crested Butte, Colorado, United States - ER_DNA_121 | ecosystem: Environmental > Terrestrial > Soil > Floodplain | place...
CCTGCTTCGGGACGCGTCGCAGTGATCGCCCCCGGCCGGACCGAGGCGCCCGTGGCCGGGCGCACGCCGCCAGCTCGCGCTCATTGCGTCGCTGTCGCGTTTTGGCGGAAGAGCGACAAGATGCTCTGAGAGACGCGCACCTAGGGTCATGGCTTAAACGCGGGCGGGCCGTCCTTGTGGGGGCCGCCAGGTTTGAAAGCGCGCTTCAAGCCGCTGTACTAAACCAACCGTCTGTCCAGACGAGCGGAAAGTCGTCGGACCAGTCGTCTTCGATGAAGCTCACCGGCCTGCCGTCCGGATACCACACCGGAAAGCCGCGCCGATGCAACTCGTCTGCGAGCGCGACCGTCCAGGCGAGGTCGGACTTGTCATCCCGATCCCATTCGCGCTGAAGCCGCTCGTCACTCCAATCCGCAAAGCGGGTTTCCATCCGTTACCTCCTTCGCGATCACTTCCGTTCTCAGTGTAAGCCGCGTGCACGACTCTGCCAGTCTTCGCCTCAACCAGCCACCTCAGTCAACGTCACACCGTGCGCGATCAACATCACGAACTGGCTCGAAGCTCAACCCGCCTCGTCCACCGGCGCGTCGGTTGCGTGTCGCTTGCCGGCTCTTCTGCGGACACGAACCATCGCTCCCGGTGTCTTAGAGTTCGTCTGGGTGGAACGTCTGATAACGGTGGAATTCGGCCCGTCGCGGTCCAAGCGGTTCGGGAAGGCCGTGGGCGAGGCGTGTCGGGTGGCCCGCGAGTGCAGCGAGGTCGAGCCCGGCAAGTACCGGGCGCGGTTCCTCTTGGGCACGGACTCCGCCGCCTACACCGGCCTGGCCCGCCTGTTGGAGCGGGTTCGCCACTGGCGGGCGACCGAGGTGTGGGAGGGGGATGAGCCGGTCTCCGCCTACCACGCCAAGGAGATGGCTTGGTGTGCCTCCTCCCAGCTCAAGTCTTATGGAGCCTGCCGATTCCGCTTCTTCTACGGAATCTTGCCGCGCTGTTCTGTCTGTCCCCTGTTCGACGCCGAGCGCGCGATCCGGGATGTATTGGGCGAGCACCGGCCCCCGGGGGCCGTGCTCGAGATCTCCTTCGGCCCGAACCTTCGCGCCCTGCTCACGGGGGAGCTCCCGCCCAATCTCGACCCTGCCTTCGAGGTCCCCGACTTCCCGCCAGCAGAGTGGGGAGAACCCGCCGGCGAGGAACCACCAGGCTGAAGACCCCCAAACGCCGTCGAGGCATGCTTAAGACAACCGCTCGCTTAGTGGTTACACGCGCGCGCGAGGGAGAGCGCTGACGGCTCCCGCCCCTCAGGTGACGGACACTCGGCGGGGAGCTTCTCGAGTTCCTCTTCAGTTGGCTGGCCAGCCTGGCCAGCACTGGACGCCCAAGCAGCGCCGCATCCTCCGCATGAGTCGGTAGAAACGACCTGCGCTTCTAAAGGTCGAAGTTCGGCAGGTCGAGCTCTTCGGCCTGCTCCATCGCGGCGAGCGCGATCGCGAGGTCCTGGATCGCCAGGCCTGTCGAATCGAAGATCGTGATGTCGCGGTCGGAATGCCGCCCCTCGGCTGTACGGATGAGAACGTCACCGAGCTGCGACACGTCGTCGCGCGTGAGCACAGCCGCCTCGACCGCGTGCGCGAGATCTCCGTTGTGGGAAGCTTGCTCCCAGTCGTCAGCGTAGATGCGGCCGCGGCCTGGTGTTCCATTTGTCACGCCCTGCTCCCAGTCGTCGCAGAAGACCCGTACGCGCGCCAGTTCTTCGACTGCGATCTCCGCCTTACCCGGGCCGTCGGCTCCCATCAGGCTCGCATGCTGACCGGGGCGGAGTGACCCTTCTTCCAGCAGGATGCTCCGGCCGGGCGTGACCGTCACGAGGAGATCGGCGGCGAGCGCTTCGTCACGGCCCGGTGCGATCTCGGCTCCGATCCGCTCGGCCACCTCCTCGGCTCGTGCCCGGTCGACGTCCCACAGTTGCACGCGGCGTCCCTGTGCGATGAAGGTCCGTGCCGCGGCTTCGCCGTTCACGCCGGCCCCGATGATCGCCGCGGTCTCCGCATCCGCTCGCCCGAGTGTCTCCGCCGCGAGCACCGCTGCCGCGCCCGTGCGCAGAGCCGTGACCGCGCCTGCGTCGAGGACCGCCTTCGCCATCCCGTTCGTCGCGTCGGAGAGCAGCACGAGCCCGGTGACGGTCGGCAGTCCCTGCGCGGGATTGCCGGGAAACGACGTCACCCACTTGAGCAGCGCGTGGCCCGCGCCCAACGCCGGCATCGCGCGAAAGTCTCCTTCCGGATACGCAGGGACGTAGACCTTCGGCGGCATCGTCCACTCGCCGCGCGCATACGCGATGAACGCGTCGCGGACCGCCTGGAGCGCATGCTTGGGAGAGACCGCCTCGCGCACCTGCTCGCCGCTGAAGACCGGGATCACCGCGACCAGCCTCCTGTGTCGCCTTTGTACGTCCCGGCGAAAAGCGCACGCGGCGTGCGCACGATGATCTTCAGGTCGAGCCAGGGCGAGCGATGTTCGACGTACCAGACATCGAGCTCGATCCGCTCGTCCCACGGCAGGCGGGCACGGCCCTGGATCTGTGCCCACCCAGTGATGCCGGGCCTCACTTCGAGTCGGCGTCGCTGCCGCGGCGTATAGCCCTCGACCTGGTACGCGAGCGTGGGGCGGGGGCCGACGAGGCTCATGTCGCCCCGGACGACATTCCACAGCTGCGGCAGCTCGTCGATCGAAAGTCGCCGCAGCAAGCGGCCGGCTCGCGTGATGCGCGGATCGCCCTCATTGACGGCGAAGCCTGCGCCCTTGTGCTCGGCTCCCACCTCCATCGTCCTCAGCTTCACGAGCTCGAACTCGCGTCCGTTCAGGCCGACGCGCCGCTGCCGGTAGAAGACGGGCCCGCCGTCGTCGAGCTTGATCGCGATCGCAGCCGCGGCAAGCAGGGGGCTCGTCAGCCCCAGCCCGAGCCCGGCGGCTGCGGCGTCGAGCACGCGGTTCACCGTGTCCCTTCCGCTTTGGCCCAGACCGCAGGGACGCCGAAGCGCAGATACCGGACGAGCGACACGACGGTCGCCCAGGTCACGAGCACGTAGTAGCGCGCTATCCCGACGCCGAAGGCGGCCGCGAGTAGCAACCCCAGCTGCGCACCGAGTACAACTTGATACACGAGGCCTTCACCGACGAGCGCGATCGACGAGCCGAGCAGGATGAGATGCAGCAAGCCGCTCGCATAGCGCAGGTGGCGGTGCGACAGGACCTCGAGCAGATAGGTCGGCCCGAGCCCGCGGAGCATCTTCCCTCGCAGGACGATCAGCCAGCAGTGCTCGAACATCCGCACCTTGCGGCGGTACTCGTCCTCGATGTCGCGCGACGGCTTCTCGGACGCGAGTGCTTCCGGGTCGTAAACCGCGCGACGGCCGTGCTGCACCATCAGGTACGGGAGCGCGAGATCGTGACCGAAACGCGGATCCACATCCACGTAGTCCGAGCGGCGCACCGTGTAGATCGCCCCGATCCCCCCGGTGATCGAGCCGAGCTCCGACTCGTTGCGGCGCAGCCAGCCCTCGAAGCGCCAGTACGCCCCTTCCCGATTGGTTCCGTCGGCCGTCTCGTACACGCTCGAGCCGCACACGTAGGCGACGTCGGCGTCCGCGTAGTTGCGCACCAGCTTGCGCAGCGCGTCCGGCCGCCACTGCGCGTTGGCGTCGGAGAACGCGAGGATCTCACCCCGGGTCTCACGGACAGCCCGATTCTGGGCCGCAACTTTGCCTGCTCGCGGGCAGCGCAGTAGACGCACTTTCGGCTCATGCGTCGCTATCGCCTCGACGAGCTCGTCAGTGCGGTCGTCGGAGGCGTCCGACGCGACCAGGATCTCGAGCTTCTCGCGCGGATAGTCGAGCGCGAGCAGGTTTTCGAGCCGACGCTCGATCACGTCCTCCTCGTCGTGGGCGGCGACGATCACGCTGACCGACGGCACGAACTCGGCCTTGCGCACCGGCCGCGAGCGAACGCGGGCCAGAGCGGCAGCGAACAGCGGGTAGCCGAGCTGGGTCCAGGCCAGCGCACCTAGAGAGAACCAGAAGAGAACCTTCGCGATCACCACGGGATCGTAGTTTTAGAGATGCTTGACGGCTGTTGCGAGCTTCTCGATCGATTCCTTTGCGTCCCCGAACAGCATCACGGTCTTCGGATTCAGGAACAGCGGGTTTTCGATCCCGGCGAAGCCTGGGTTCATGCTCCGCTTCAGCACCACGACCTGTTGCGCGCTGTCGACGTTGAGGATGGGCATGCCGTAGATCGGGCTGCCGGCGTTGTTGCGGGCGTCGGGGTTGACGACGTCGTTGGCACCGATCACGAGCGCCACGTTGGTGCGCGGGAACTCGGCGTTCGCCTCCTCCATTTCCTTCAGCTGCGGGTACGGGACATTTGCCTCCGCGAGCAGAACGTTCATGTGGCCCGGCATTCGCCCCGCGACGGGGTGGATCGCGTACGACACCTCGACGCCGCGCGACTCCAGCAAATCGGCCAGCGCATGCACATCGTGTTGCGCCTGCGCAACCGCCATCCCGTAGCCGGGCACGAAGACGACCTTGTTCGCATAGCCGAGCATGACCGCGACGTCGTCTGCGGTCGCGGAGCGCACCTGGCCGTCGGTGCTCCCACCGGCGGCCGCCCCTGCGGCCGTGGGAGCGAGCTGGCCGAACGCACCGAAGAGCACGTTCGCGACCGACCGGTTCATCGCGCGGCCCATCATGACCGTGAGGAAGGTTCCCGATGCACCGACGAGCATGCCGCTGACGATCAGGACGTTGTTCTCGAGCTCGAATCCCGTCGCCGCTGCTGCAAGACCGGTGAAGGCATTCAGGAGAGAGATCACGACCGGCATGTCCGCGCCGCCGATCGGCAGCACGAAGAGGATCCCGAAGACCAAGGCACCGCCGACCAGTGCCCACATCAGCCATTGCTGCTCGGTACCCGCAGCGATCGCAATCGCGCCTGCGAGCAGAGCTGCGAAGAGGAGACCGTTCACGACCTGCTGCAGCGGGTAGGTGATCGGCCGTCCGCGGATGAGCTCCTGCAGCTTTGCGAAAGCGACCATCGACCCCGAGAACGAGATGCTTCCGATGATCGCGGAGAGCACGATCGACAAGCTGATGTCCACCTTCAGCGTGCCCGGGTCTGGTGCGTGCAGGTGGAACTCGGCCAGCGAGATCAGCGCCGCAGCGCCGCCCCCGACGCCGTTGAAGAGCGCGACCATCTGCGGCATGGCCGTCATGTGCACCCTGCGCGCGGCAACCGCACCGAACGCGCCGCCGACGATCATCCCGACGATGATCTCCCAGTAGCTGTTGACGCCTGTCTGGAAAAAGGTGACCACGATCGCGACGAGCATCCCGACCGCGCCGATCTGGTTTCCTCTGCGCGCGGTTGCGGGACTCGACAGGAACCGCAACGCCAGGATGAACGCCACGATCGTGATCAGATAGAGAAGATTCGTGACCTCGCGACTCAACGGTGACCCTCCCAGTGATGCATGTCGGCTTCTGGCCCGCGATCACGCGGCGCCAGAGTCCACCCTCGCCCTTGCCAAGGCAACCAGCCTTGGCCGCGGTCGAGTGCGGCCCCTGGCTTGGTGCTCGCGACCCAGAAACTCGACGGCATCACTGGAAGGATCACTCCGGTTTCTTCTCCCGCTTCTTGAACATCTCGAGCATGCGGTCGGTGACGACGAAGCCGCCCACGACGTTCGCGGACGCCAGCACGACGGCGATCAGACCGATGACGCTTGTGAGCGTGTCCTTGTGATCGAGGCCCGCGACGAGCATCGCCCCGACGATGACGATGCCGTGGATCGCGTTCGTGCCTGACATCAGCGGCGTGTGCAGGAGCGTCGGCACCTTGGAGATGACCTCGAACCCGAGGAAGATCGCGAGCACGAGGATCGTGACCTCGAACGTGAGCAGCAGCCCGTGGCTCACGCCGCTTGGACCTTCTCTCTCGTGACGCACGCACCCGCCGTAATCTCGTCGTCCCAGTCGAGGTTCAACTCTCCCTGGGGCGCCAGGTGCTGCAGCAGGGCGCTCACGTTGCGCGCGTACAGCTGGCTCGCGTGGAACGGCATCGTCGAAGCCAGGTTCGTGAGGCCGACGAGAGTCACACCGTCGCGCTCGACGACCTCGCCCGGCTTGGTCGACTCCGCGTTGCCTCCCGCCTCGGCTGCTAGGTCGACGATGACGGACCCGGGGCGCATCCTGGAAATCGCCGCCGCAGGGATCAGCTTCGGCGCGGGCCGCCCCGGGATGAGCGCGGTCGTGATCACGACGTCGTAGTCTGGAATTCGGGCCGCCAACTCCTCCTGCTGCTTGAGCTGCTCCTCCTCGGTCAGTTCGCCGGCGTAACCGCCGGCAGTCTCCTCGCCGCGTACGCCGAGCTCGAGGAACGTCGCGCCGAGGCTCTCCACCTGCTCCTTCACGACCGGCCGCACGTCGAAGCCGGCGACGACCGCGCCGAGCCGGCGTGCGGTCGCGATCGCCTGCAGTCCTGCCACTCCGGCCCCGAGCACGAGCACCTTCGCTGGCGCGACGGTTCCCGCGGCGGTCATCAGCATCGGAAAGAACCGGGGAAGACGTTCCGCAGCCAGCAGGACGGCTTTGTAGCCCGACACGGTCGCCTGCGATGACAGTGCGTCCATCGACTGCGCGCGTGTGGTGCGCGGAATCGACTCCATCGCGAACGCCTTAACGCCGCGCTGCGTCAACAGCTCGATCCCGGCTGGATCCGTGAGCGGCTCGAGGAACCCGATCAGCAGCTGCCCATCGCGTAACTTCTGCGCTTCCTCGGTTGTCGGCTTCCGCACCTTGACGACGGCGTCCGCGTCCCACACCTGATCTACGAGCTCAGCGCCGGCCTCGCGGTAAGCCTCGTCGGGAAACGACGCAGCCACCCCGGCGCCGCGCTCGACGACGACCTCGAAGCCGCTTTCCAGCAGCTTCGACACGGCTTCAGGCACGAGCGCCACTCGACGCTCGCCCGGCTCGACCTCCCGCGGAACGCCGATTCGCACGGCGCGATCTTACGTACCCTGACCGCCGGTGACCCATTTCATCCACACCTACGGGCTCTGGTTCCTGTTCGGGATCGTCTGTCTGGAGTCCGCGGGCCTCTGGCTCCCCGGCGAGACGGCGTTGATTGCGGCCGGTGTCTACGCATCGAAAGGACATCTCTCGATCGTCGGCGTGATCGTTGTTGCGGCCGCGGCCGCGATCATCGGCGACAACATCGGCTACTGGCTCGGACGCGAGGGCGGCCGCCGCCTGATCGAGCGCTACGGCTGGTTGAAGCGCCAGACCGACCGGGTCATGCCGACGGCAGAGCGGTTCTTCGAGAGGCACGGCGGCAAGGCCGTCTTCTTCGCCCGCTTCTTTGGGGGAGTTCGGGTGACCGGGGCATGGATGGCCGGGATTACGCGCATGTCGTGGTGGCGGTTTCTCTTCTGGAACGCGCTCGGTGGAATCGTCTGGGCCGCCGGCGTCGGTCTCATCTCTTTCTACGCGGGCAAGGCCGTGGCCGATGCAATCGCACGCTACGGCGCCTACGGTGGAATCGCGATCGGTGTTCTGATCGTGCTCGTCATCGCCGCTTTCCATGTCGTCCGGCGCCGCGCAGAGCCCGCGTGAAGACACTTGCCTGCATAGCGTTGGTCTGCGCGCTGCTCGCCGGCAGCGCGGCGACCGCCGCGGCGCCGGTTCCCGCGTTCGACCACGTCGTCGTGATCGTCTTCGAGAACAAGGAGTCCACGAGCGTCCTCGGCAAACGCACTGCTCCGACGTTCAATTCGTACGCACGGCGGTACGCGAAGCTCACCCGCTACTACGGAGTGACGCATCCGAGTCTGCCCAACTACCTCGCGCTGGTCTCGGGCTCGACGCAGGGAATCACGACCGACTGCACAGACTGTGTCGTCGACGCGAAGAGCCTGGCGGACACGATCGAGGCTTCGGGCCGGACCTGGAAGACCTACGCCGAAGGCCTGCCCGCACCCGGGTTCCTCGGCCCCTTCAAAGGCCGCTACGCGAAGAAGCACAATCCGTTCGCCTACTTCCGCGACATCGCGGACGATCCGGCTCGCCGCGCGCGACTCGTCCCGCTGACCCGTTTGGCCACCGATCTCCGGGCGGGAGCGCTGCCCAGCTTTTCGCTCGTCGTTCCCGACCTTTGCCATTCGATGCACGACTGCTCGGTCTCGGTCGGCGATGCGTGGCTCCGCAGCCAGGCCGTGAAGCTCCTGAAGCTGCCGAAGACGGTCGTGTTCGTCGTGTTCGACGAAGGCGGCACCAGTATCGGTGGGGGAGGGCACACGGCGGCACTGGCACTCGGGACGGCGGTTCAGGCCGGCTCCCGCTTCGCCGGCGTGACCAGTCACTACGGGATCCTGCGCACCGTCGAGCAGGCGTGGGGGCTGCCGCTCCTCGGGCACTCGGCTCACGTCCCGCCGGTGACAGGCATCTGGAGGTAGTGCCCCAGCCCTGCAGGGAAAAGCCGCGCGGCCTGGAATGGAGTCGAGCCGATGCTGGCCGACCTCGCCTCCGCGCTTGCTGCACGTGACCCCGCGACAGCGGCGCACTGCGCGCGCGTGACATTCCTCTCCAGGCGCCTTGCGGGCTGGCTCGGCTGGGACGAGCAGAAGCTCAGAACGCTGGAGGTCGGAGCGCCGCTCCACGACATCGGCAAGGTGACGATCTCGCAGGCGCTCCTGCGCAAGCGCGGCCCGCTCCTGCCACAGGAGCTCGCCGAGATCCGGACGCACCCGGCCGCGGGCGCCAAGCTGATCAGCCCGGTCGGACCGGCGCGAGACGCCTTGCCGTACGTCCTGTACCACCACGAGCGCTGGGACGGCTGCGGCTATCCGACGGGACGACGTGGAACGCAGATTCCAGAAGGAGCCCGGCTGCTCGCGGTCGCCGATGCATTCGACGCAATGATCTCCACGCGTCCTTACCGGCGCGCGCTGCCGACCACGCGCGCACTCGGTGAGATCGAACGTTGCGCCGGCTCGCAGTTCGACCCTACGTTCGCCCACGCGTTTCTCGATGCGTGGAGCGCGGGCGCGCTGGCCGACGCCGCAGCGATCTAGTGCCTTCGCACTAAAGCGTCGCCCAGACCTCGAGCTTCGACCTCACCCGGCGGATGACTTCGTCGGTGTACTCGCTCGTGCCTGCATGTCCGCCGAGATCGGCCGTGCGGACCCCTTGCGAGACCGCCTCGAGACATGCCTCGCGGATCGCGCGGCCGACCTGCTGCGACCGCTCGTCGCCGTACGCGAGGAGCGCCGCGCCCGCGAGGATCATCGCCATCGGGTTCGCGACGTTCTTGCCACGGAGCGAAGGCGCGGTTCCGTGCGCCGCTTCCGCCATCAACGCCTTGGGCTCGTAGTCCTCTTCGAACGCGACCAGCAGCGATTCGGATCCGGCGATCGAGCCGAAGAGTGGCAGCACGAGGTCGGACAGGATGTCGCCGTCGCGGTTGAGCGCGGGAATCACCAGCGGGTCGCCGGCGGAGGCGATCAGGAGCGCGAACGTCGCGTCGATCAGCTGCGGCTCATACGGCACCTCCGGATGGCGTTCCGCCGCTGCGTCCATCTCCTCCTTCAGCATCCCTTCGTAGGTCGGGCTCACGGTGTACTTGGGGCCGCCGAACACTTTCGCGTCGACCTGCTCGGCCAATCGGAACGAGAACTCCGCGACGGCACGGCAGATCCGCCGCTCGATCCGCTCGGTGCGGAAGGCCACCTCGTCGTCGCCCTCGCCCTCGCGCCACTCTTTGGCGCCGTACGCATCTCCGACTGCCATCCGCACGATCGAGATCGGCGCATGCACGCCGCCGAACGGCACCACGCCCGGAATGCGCCGCCCTGTTCGCACGATCACCTTCCCGCCGATGTCCTCCCGCAGGATCCGGTTCGGCGAGCCGATGTCGTCGCGTCCTTCCGGCGTGATCGTCGCGGCCTTGAGGCCGAGGCCGTGCTCTCGGATCGCCTGGGCAGCTTCGTGAACGACGCTGTTCTTGGTCTCGCGCCGCGACTCCAGCGAGAGGTCGAATCGGGGGAACTCGAGCTCGAGGCCCGTCACCTCCGGCGAGAGCACGCGCAGGGCCTCCTCCAGCAGTTCCTGCCCCGTTTCATCGCCTTCCAGCACCACGATCGTTTTTGCGACCACGGGTCAGGAGACCATACAGCGGTGCATTTTCGTCGGAAGCTTTGTGAGAAACATCTCTTGATCACAGCGGCCACACGGCCTCTACATGGCGCCGCCGAGTCGGCTTCGATAACGGCCACACGGGCGAAGCCCGTGCGGCCTCTACGCGGCGCCGCCGAGTCGGCTTCGATAACGGCCACACGCGCGAAGCCCGTGCGGCCTCTACGCGGCGCCGCCAAGTCGGCGCCTTAGGCGGGGGT
>Ga0307282_10000811_pt1 | contig 10447 bp, 10 predicted proteins | sample ER_DNA_121_FD_194475 | JGI IMG/M metagenome (GOLD analysis project Ga0307282, IMG submission 194475) | Bulk soil microbial communities from the East River watershed near Crested Butte, Colorado, United States - ER_DNA_121 | ecosystem: Environmental > Terrestrial > Soil > Floodplain | place...
ACCAACTTGATGTAGGGCACCGCTAGGTCAGCGGGAGGGGACCACGATGGCGACGGTCCGGGATCCGGCGGCGGACGCCCGGCCGGCGCCGCACACCACCCCGCCGCTCGACGCGGAGCCGGCGGTCGACGCCCCCACGGCGTTCCACAGCGGGCGCTCGCGCCTGGGCGCGACGCTCCACGCCGCTGCGCCGCTCGACGCCGGAACGGCGGTCGTCGAACATGCGGCGGTCCGCGCGCCGCCGGCGGTCCCCATACGAGGATGTCCGGGAGGGGGGGTGCGTCATGGCCCAAGAACGTACGACGGCTCTGGACGCACCGCGAGGTCCCCCCACATCGTGTAGCCGTGGATAACCTCGCCCATGCGCTCGTCGGCGCGGCCCTGGGCCGCGTCCTGGCCGATCCCAAGGTGCCCCGCGCCGCCTGGATAGGCGCCGTCGCCGCCAATGCACCGGACTGGACCGAGTTGTTCATCGGTCTCCCGGGGGACCGAAGCGCGTTCCTCGTCCTGCACCGCGGTATCACACACTCGCTTGTGGCGGCTCTGGTCGAGACGATCGGACTGACGCTGATCGTGGGCCTGGGCTGTCGGTGGTGGGTACGGCGGCGGGGAGGCGTCGCGCCTCCCTGGGGCTGGCTTGCCCTGTGCATCGGGGTCACGGTGCTCAGCCATCTCTATATGGACTGGCAAGGATCCTACGGCCTGCGGCCCTTTTTACCGTGGAGCGCGACGTGGTACTACGCCGACTGGGTAGCCATCGTCGATCCGTTCTTCTGGCTCCTCCCCCTCGTGGCTCTCGCGTGGGGTGAAGAGCGTCACTGGATTCCTCTGGCCGCGATGACCGCGGTGGGTGGCCTGATCACCGGCGTGATGACCTGGGCGGCAATCGTGGGCGCCGCGGCGACGTGGGTGGTCGTCGGCTGCGCGCTGCTGTGCGTAGTCGCGGCGGTCGGATGGGTGCGCTACTGGTTTGGTCCCGTCGCGCGGTGCCGAGTCGCGGCGTTCGCCCTCCTCATCCTCGCGGTGTACGCCGGGGCCCAAGGGATCGCGTCGCGCGCGGCGCGAGCCCGAGTCGAACGAGCGGCGGTGTTGCGGTTTGGCACGGGCGCACGGTGGGCCGCGCTCACCCAAGCCGGCTCGCCATTCACATGGGAGGCGATCTACGCGAGTCGCGATTCAGTCGCCGGGGACGATTGGCAAATGCCGCGTCACCTGGATCTGCCGATCGTGCAGGGTGCCCTGCGCGAGACGCGCGAGGGTCGCGCCATGGCGCAGTTCGCGCGTTTCCTCGTGGCGGATGTTGATTCGAGTGAGACGACGGGTGTGACGGTCTATCTGCGGGACGCGCGGTACGCGCGAACGGCGCGCGCCGGTTGGGCGGTGGTTCGAGTTACTCGTGATCGAGATCGGTGAAGGCGATCCCCGAGCCGCGGCGGTCGATCCAGCTGCGCCGCGACTGAGGGGCGCGCCGCTCGACGAGGGCGCGGCGATTCGCGAAGCGGCGACGCTCGACGGGCAACTCATCACCGGCGCCGCGCAACCGGCGGTCGGAAACCCGGCGGTCGAAACCGCGACGGCGCTCGGGCCGAACGCGACGTTCCACTCGATGACGAAGATCGAGGCGGCGCTTTTCCATGTGACGAATCTGTGGCCGGGGCGTGATTCGTGCCAGCCGAGGCTATCGACTAGATTTCGCGCTCGTGCACTCTGAACCTGTGACTCCTGTCACCATCGCCGCACGCGGCTCGGGGCCGACGCCGCCGATCGGTCTCCTCGACGAGGCGATTCGCGCGTTGGAGCCCGCGTTCCGGCTCGACAACCTCGTGGCGTTGTCACCCGAGCGCGCGCTCTACCAGGCGTGGGATCGCTTCCTCAAGCGCCACGTCGCGATCCGCGTGCACCTGCTGCCGGGCACGCCGGGGCGCGCCTGGTTCGTGCGCGAGACCGAAACGCTTGGCGCCCTGGACCATCCCGCCATCCGCCACGCGTACGCCGCGGGCGAGATCGGCATGTTCGCCTACCGCACGGCGAACTGGGTCGAGGGCGAGAGTCTCGCCGACGCGTTGCGGCGCGGTCCCCGCCCCATCCCCACCGCGCTGTCCCTGATCCGCGATTTGCTCTCGGCGCTCGAGCACGCGCATGCCCGGGGCATCATCATGCGCCGCGTCGTGCCCACCACGCTGATGATCAACACCGCCGGGCGCGGCGTGATCACCGATCTGCGCTATTCCAACTGGTGTCTCCCCCACGTGCCCGCCGACGACACGGCGGCGGCGTTCATGGCGCCGGAAGTGCGCGGGGGTCAGGCCGGCGAGCCCGCGAGCGACGTCTACACGGTGACGGCCAACGTCTACGCCGCCCTCACCGGGCACGAGCCCGACCCCGATCCCAACCAGTTGCTGCCGCCGCGGCAACTGCGCCCGGCGATCCCGGCCGCGGTGGAGCGCGTGATTCTGCGCGGACTGTCGCACGTGCCGAGGGACCGCTACTTCACGGCGACCGAGATGCTCGAGGACTTCGTGAGCGATGCGGGGACGTTCCACATTCCCGCCGCCGCGCCCGAGGTGAACGAGTCCGGGTTCGAGCGACGACTGCGCCGCGCTCTGGGAGACGACTACGAGCTGCTCGAGGAGATCGGCACCGGGGGGTTTGGGCGGGTGTATCGCGCGCGCGACCTGGGCCTCGAGCGCGACGTGGCGATCAAGGTCCTGCATCCGTCCCTGACCGCCGATCTGGGTGTGATGGAGCGGTTCCGCCGCGAGGCCCAGCTCGCCGCCCGGCTACGCCACCCCAACATCGTGAGCATCTACGACATCATGGGACGCGCCGGCCTGCAATGGTACACGATGGAGCTCGTCCCCGGCGCGAATCTCGCGCAGCTCGTGCAGCGCGAAGGCCCGCTGTCCGTCGATCAGACCGAGCGGCTGCTCGGTCAGGCGCTGTCCGCGCTCGAGCACGCGCATGGCCTGGGGCTCGTGCACCGCGACCTGAAGCCTGAGAACATGTTGATCGAACCCGACGGCCGCCTGCGCATCACCGACTTCGGGCTCGCCCTGGCGCTGCGCGGCGAGGGACGCTTCGGCGGCGCCACCTCGCGCAGCGGCACGCCGCAGTTCGCCGCGCCGGAGCAGCTCCTCGGCGAGCGCGTCGACCAGCGCGCGGACCTCTATTCACTCGGCGCCGTGGCCTATTTCGCCCTGCTCGGCCGTCCCCCGTTCGCGGGGATCACGCCGGAACAGATCCTCGCCCGCCAGACGACCAATGATCTGCCCCCTCTCGCGGCGCAGCGCAAAGACGTGTCGCGCGAACTCGAAGAAGTGCTGCGTCACGCCGTGCGCAGCGAACCGGCCCAGCGGTTCGCGACCGCCGTGGCGTTTCGGGAGGGACTCGAGGGGGCGTTGGGCGGATTCCTGCGACGGCTGTGGACCCTGATACGCCCCGAGGGCTAGCGCCAGCGGAAGATCTTGAGGGCGACGACGAAGCTGACCACACCCCACGCAACGACGATCGCCAACGGCGCGCCGAGGCTGGTGAGCCCGGCGCCGTCGATCATTACGGCCCGGAGCGCGTCGTTCAAGGCGGTGAGGGGCAGCGCCTTCACGAACGGGATCATGGCGTCGGGGAAGCGGGCGTACGAGAAGAAAGTCCCCGAGAGGATCCACATCGGCAGCATCACGAGATTCATCAAGCCGGAGACTCCCTCGATCGTCTTGGCGCGGCTGGCCACGAGGAGACCGAGCCCCGCGAACGCGAACGCCCCGAGGATCGTGATTCCCGCCAGCGTCGCGAACGAGCCCCGCACCGCCACACCAAACAACAACCAGCCGAAGCCCACCAGGGCCACGACCTCGAGAATCAGAAACACGAGCCGTGACAGAATGAAGCTGAGCAGGTAATGGCTGCGCCGCATCGGCGTGGCCATGTAACGCTTGAGGAGCTTGCGCTGCCGGGCCTGCACGACCGAGAACCCCACGCCCCAGATGCCGCTTCCCAGCAGGTTCATGCCGAGCAGTCCGGGGATCAGGAAGTCGATGTAGCGCGATCCCGGCGCGACCACGCGATCGTCCCGCACCGCGACTCGGTCTTGCCGTCCCCGCGCGCGCTGCAGGGCGCCGTCTACCTCGAGTCGCGCGAGCCCACTCTCGGTGCGGGTCGAGTCATAGCGATAGACAACCGGATCGCCGGGGACGACGAGCAGTGCGATACGGCCGCTCCGCAGCCGAAGGCGCGCGGTCGCGGTATCGAGTACGGCCGCGATCAGGCGTGGAGAGGAATCGAGTGTCGCCGCGAGCGCGGTGTCGCCAGCGCCGGGCGCGACGCCGATCTGCAACTGGCCCGGTCCCGTGTTGCGAAACGCGAGGCCGAGCGCGAATGCGAGCACGATCGGGAATCCGAACACCCAGAAGACGGCTTCGGGCTCGCGATAGAACTCGCGCATGCGCGCGAGCGCCAGCTGAAACATCGGATGCTCACGTATCACGGAGCTGCCGTCCCGTGAGTACGACGAACACATCGTCGAGTGTCGCGTGGTGGGTCGTGAGGAGCGAGAGCTCCGCGCCGCGGCTCTGGAGCAGGGCGAGGAGCGCCGGGAGGGCGCGGTGTACCTCGGCGACGGTGAGCGAGATGCCGGCGGGCGGCGGGCCGGACCGCACCGACTTGACCCCCGGCAGCGCCTTCAGGGCTGCCTCGAGCCCGGTGACCGCCTGTCCTTCGGCCAGCGCGAAATCGACCACGTGGTCGGCACCCAGGGACGCGATCAGCTCCGCTGGCGTGCCGAGCGCGATGACCTTGCCGTGATCCATGATGGCCACGCGATCACACAGGCGCTCGGCTTCCTCCATGTAATGCGTCGTGAGGAGGACCGACCCGCCCGCAACCTTGAACTTGCGGATAATCTCCCACAGCTGGCGTCGCGATTGCGGATCGAGTCCGGTGGTGGGCTCGTCCAGAAAGAGCAGCTCGGGACGGCTCACGAGCGCGCAGGCGACGGCCAGGCGCTGTTTCTGGCCGCCCGACAGCGTCGATACGCGGGCACCGCGCTTCTCCTCGAGCTCCACGAGGGCCAGGACCTCGTCCACCGTGTGGGAGCGGCGATAGAACGAGCGGAACAGCGCGAGCGTCTCGGTCACGGTGAGTTTGTCGGCGAGTTGCGTCTCCTGCAGCTGAATCCCGAGGCGCTCGCGCAGGGCGCGGCCCGGGGCGCCGTCGCGCCACGGCGCGCCCAGCACCTGGACGTCGCCGCCGTCCGGCGATGTCAGGCCTTCCAGGATTTCGATGGTGGTGGTCTTGCCGGCTCCATTCGGGCCGAGCAGGCCGAAGCACTCGCCGGCGGCGACAGTCAAGTCGAGCCCCGCCACGGCGGTGACGTCGCCGTAGCGTTTGGTGAGACCCACACAGCGAATGGCTGGTGCGGCGCTCAGGAGGGTGTCTGCTCCGCGTCGGGCTTCTCGATCTGCGACGCGCTCTTGAGCGACTGATCGAGCTGGATCATCAGGCTGTTCACACCCTCAGCGAGCGCGCGGAGTTTGAAATTGATGCCGCTCCCCTGCCGCGAGGCCAGCACCGCGAGGCCCCCGGCGGTGTCGGCCAGCGTGCCCACGTTGGCGCTGAGCGCCCGCTGCCGCATCTGCGAGAGCTGGCGCGCGATGGCGCCGCAGATGTTGTTGATGATCACGGGCCGAGCCGCGCGGCTGCCCTCGAGCTCGCCGACGAGCTTTTTGACGTGCTCCACGTTCCGAATGAACCCTTGGATCAGCTCAATCTGGCGAACCTGGCCCGGCGTGAGTTTTTCGACCACCGCCTAGTTCCTCGGCGCGAGGGCGTCGGTGAGCACGCGGCCGTCGATCAGCGAGAGCGGCGTCACCCCGAGCAGCCGGCCTAGCGTCGGGGCGATATCGACGGTGTTGGCCCGCCCGCGATACACCCCGCGCTTCACGCCGCGGCCCCAGAAAATGATCGGCACGTGGGAATCGTCGTCACTCGGTTGCCCGTGCATCGCGATGGGCACGTTCTCGATTCCCCAGACCGATCCGGGCTGCGGCGAGACGACGAGCACGACGCCGGCGTCCGGCACGATCTGGTGAATCCAGCGGCGCGCCACCGGATCGGAGGCGGTGTCGGCGCGCGCCAGGTCGCTCACACGGTCCACGCGGCCCACCCCCGGGACCGCGCGCATCCGCGTCGCCACCACGTCGAGGATGCTGTCGGTCTTCACGCCCATCGCGGCGAAGCGGCCGTTGTCCTGCAGGAACAGCATCCCGGTGTCGAAGCTGAGCCATTCCCGTGACGTGCCCGCGCCCACCTGGCGGTCCAGGTCCTTATTCACCGCGGTCACGATGGAATCGACGCTCACCCGATACACCTGCGCGCCCGTCTTGGCGCGCACGCGCTCCGGGAACGAGGTCACGCCATGATCGGCGGTGAGCACCACGACCACGTTGTCCCGGCCGATCTTGTCGGTCACTCGCTTGAGGAACCACCCGAGGTAGCGGTCGAGCCGCAGGACCTGATCGTGAATCTCCCTCGAGTCGGGGCCAAACGCGTGGCCCACGGCATCGGTGGACGAGAGGCTCACCGCGAGGATGTCGGTGCCTTTGCGGCCGAGCTTCAGCGCCTCGAGGCCATCGAGCGCAAACAGCAGGGTGAGCGAGTCGAGGTATGGCGTGCCGGCGATGGCGCCTGCCGCGCGCAGACTGTCGGCCGGGAGGCGGTGCGGAAACAGCACGTCGCGGCCGCCGTTCTCCCAGGCCTCGTTGTCGTCCTCCTTGTACGCGCTGTCGGGCAGGAGCAACGACCACGTGGCATTCGCGGCCTTGAATGGCAACCGCCGCGCGTTGAACGTCTGCACCCAGACTGGCAGCGAATCGGCATAGTAGCGGCTCGTCGTGAACAGGCCCGACTGGTACCAGTACACCTGTTCCTTCGCCCGTCCGATCGGCAGGATCGCGCCGCGGTCCTTGCGGCTCACGGAGAGCGCGCGGCTCGTGGGATCGGCCGCCTTGAGCCAGTCGAACAGGGTCGTGCCCCGAAAGCGCCGCGGCGACGCGCCGGGCCCGGTCACGCCGCCCAGGAGCGTTGCCGCGGAATCCTGCACGCCCTGCGAGTTGCGGATGATCCCGGTGTGCGCGGGCCAGAGGCCCGACAGGATCGTCGAGTGGCCCGGCGCCGTCTCCGTGACGGCGTGGTCCTGGAAGCCGTCCGCGAAGACCGCGCCCTCGCTCACGAGCTGGAACAGGCCCCCCGTGAGCTGATTCTTCCACCGGTCGAAGTAGTCGGGGCGCAGCTGGTCCACCGTAATCACCACGACCAGCTTAGGGCGGGCAGGTGCCGTGGGAGGCCCTAGGAGCGCGAGGCACAGAAAGAGAGTCATGGACACACAAACTAGTGGCGATTACGCCGTCGCCGCCACCGCCTGCTCCTGCCGCTCCCGGAACGCCAGCACCAGCGCCACGCTCACGACGGCGGCGGCCAGGAGGAAGGGGACACCGTGCCCCCACGTGGCGAACGTGATGGTCGCGCCCACCGGCCCGACGATGCTCATAATGCCTCGGAACGTCTGCTGCGCTCCCATCACGAGGCCCAGCTCGTGACGGTCGGTCCGCTGGCTGACGAGCGACGTCGAGGCCGGGAACAGCAGCGCCGTCCCCACCGGCACCAGCGCGAGAAACACAATGAACAACGCCATGGCGGGCGCCTGCGGCAGGATCGCGGCGGGGAGCGGCATCAGGAGGAGACCGAACAGGAGTGCCACGGTCCCGATCTGCATCGTCCGCACTTCACCAAAGCGGTCGTTGAACCACCCCACGAGCGACACCCGCATCAGCACTCCCACGATGCCGAAGATCGGGAAGAAATAGCCGATGGTTTTCGCGGTGATCCCGTACGTGTCCTTCAAGTACAGGGCGAGGACGCCGATCACGACGTTGAGGGCGAGCATGCCGACGACGTAAATCCAGATGACGCGGTGCGCCGGCGCCGTCGGATGCTCCATGATCTCCCACAGTGCCTGCTTGATCGAGCGGCCGGGGGGCAATTGCTTGCCGCTCGGCGTATGCGTATGAGTCACACGGGACTCCGGCAACCACTTCCATGCGAAGAAGACGTTGACGAGCACGAGGGCCGCCGCAACCAACCCCGGCACCGCGGTGCCGAAGGCGTACGCCATCGAACCGATGAACGGCCCAATGACCACCCCGGCGCTCGTGGCGGCGGAGATCCACCCCAACGCTTTGGCCCGCTCCGCGGGCGCCATCGTATCGGCGACGTACGCCTGCGCGACTCCCGTCGTGCCACCGCCCAATCCTTGCACGATGCGCGAAGCGAACAACATCCACAGACTGGTCGCGAGCCCGAAGATGACGTACGCGAAGGCCGACGCGCTGAGTCCAATGATCATCGCCGGGCGGCGCCCGTAGCGGTCCGAGAACTTCCCCCAGATCGGTGACGAGATCAGCTGAGCCACCGCGAACGACGAGATGAGCGGTCCCACCAACCATTCGGGCGCCTTCATGCTGGTGGCGTAGAACGCCATCAGCGGAGCCACGAGCATCAGGCCCAGCATGTCTACGAAACAGACCGCCATCAGTACGGCCAGCCGCTTCATCGTCTCGCTCCGATTCCGAGCACCAGGGCGCTCACGACCATCAGGACCACGCCGAACGCCGCGGCGACCCCCGTCTCCGAGAGTCGCAAGCTCGAGAGGATCTCGATGGAAATGGGACGCGTCTCGTACGTGTACAGGACAATCGACGCCACGATGTCGCCCAACGCGGCGACGAACGCGAGACTCGCGCCCGCGGCCAGCCCGGGCCGGAGCTGCGGCAAGGTGACGCGCGCCAGCGTGCGCCACCGACCGGCGCCGAGACTCGCCGCCGCCTCCTCGAGGGCGGGATCGAGTTGTCGGTACCCGGCGAGCAGGGCGCGGCCCGTGAGCGGCAACGCGCGCACCAGGTAGGCGAGCGGCAAGATCGCCGCGGTCCCGACGAGCACCCAGCGCAGCGGCGGCGCGTGCACGCTGAACGTCATCGCCAACGCGATCGCGAACACGGTGCCCGGCAACGCCCACGGCAGCGCGAGTAACCCCTCGATCGCCCGCCGCACCGCGACGCGCCGCCGCACGATCAACCACCCGGCGGCGAGCGCCAGGGCGACGGCGATTGCGGTGCTCACCGCCGCCATCCACAGCGAGTTGGCGAGAGGCCGGAGTCGCTCGGCTTCGCTCAACAGGCGGCGGTAATTCTCGAAGCTCAGGACCGGAGGCAGGATTTGCGTCGTCCACGCGCCGTAGGGGACGAGCGAGACCAGTGCCAGGGTCAGGTGCGGGAGTAACAGGAGCACCGCAAAGCCCCACCCGGCGGCCGTCGCGAGGGCGCGCACGCCGGCGCGACGAATCGGCCGGGGCCGCGGGGCGATCCCCTTCCCCAACGCGACGAGGATGTCGTCGCCTTCGGTGCGGCGCAGCAGCAGGAGCCCCGCCACCGCCACGACGGCGAGCGCCAGGGTCTCGACCATCGCGAGGGGCAGATCGCCATTGAGTTTGGTGGCGACGATTTGCGTCGTCATGACGCGGAAACCGCCCCCGAAGATGTAGGGCGCGCTGAAAGAGCCCAGCGACGTCATGAATGTCAGGATGGCGGCGCCGACCAGCGACGGACGCACGAGCGGCAGCACGACGCGCCGGATCGTGGTCCAGCGATCGGCGCCGAGCGCTTCAGACGCTTCGAGCATCGAGACGTCGAGCTTGGCGAGCCCCGCGCGCGTGAACAGGTAGAAGTAGACGTACATCGAGTAGGCGTGGACGAGCAGGATCGCGGCGGGTCCCTGGAGCCGCCACGGCGCCTGTTGCATCCCGAACAACCGTTGCACGGCGCGCGCGATGAACCCCGACTCCCCGTACAAGAAGAGGAACGCGATCACGCCGACCAGGGGCGGAAGCACGACCGGAAGCGCGACGAGCGAGCCCAGGGTCTTCCGTCCCGGGAAGTCGAACCACTCGAACAGGAAAGCGAGCGGCACACCGATCGCCGCGGCGAGCGCCACGCTGACGAGGGAGATCCAGAGGCTGGCCCAGAGCGCCGCCCATTCCCCCCCCCGGCCAAAAAACGCACTGAGCGCCGTGCGGTCCGCGGCCTCGCCGGCAACCACGAGGATGGGGAACAACACGAGCCACGCGAGCAGCAGCGCGAGACCAACTCCCAGGATCTGCGCCGTGCGGCGGCTCACCGGCCGTTCTCCGTGAAGCGGATCACGCGCTCGGCCTGAACGTAGACCCGATCGCCCACCTTGGCCGCGTCGGGCTCGGCCAGCACCTCGAAGCGCTCGCCGCCGTCGCTCTCGACGAGATAGAACGCGGTCGCGCCGGTGTAGCGCCGCTCGCGCACCACCCCCGCGAGTCCCGCGTCGGCGAAGCGCAGTCGTTCCGGGCGCACAACGATCGGCGTGTCGCCGG
>Ga0307282_10000812_pt1 | contig 10445 bp, 8 predicted proteins | sample ER_DNA_121_FD_194475 | JGI IMG/M metagenome (GOLD analysis project Ga0307282, IMG submission 194475) | Bulk soil microbial communities from the East River watershed near Crested Butte, Colorado, United States - ER_DNA_121 | ecosystem: Environmental > Terrestrial > Soil > Floodplain | place: USA...
CTGTCGGCGGCGCAGTAGCCGACGCCTGCTGCGAGCAGCTGATCGTCGACACCGTTGTGACACGCGTAGTCGTACGTGCCGGGCAGTTCCTTGTAGACCAGAACCTTGACGTTCGGGTTCGCGGCCTTCAGCCCCGCGATCCGCCCGTGCTCCCACGAGTGCAGGACCACGTAGCGGTAGCGGGAGAGGTCGCCGCCGGTCGCCGCGCAGTTGGAGCAGATGCGAAGCGCGCCGACGCTGGCCGACGTCTCCGCGGCCGTTGCGGCCGCTGTTCCACGGTCACCAACGAGCGACAACGCACCAGCGACCAACAAGCTGAGGGCCGAAAACAGGGCAACACGACGCAGCGTGGGGGCGGCATCCACACTCTTTCCATCGACCCCTCACGCGGGCCCCTGATCCCTGAAAGTAGTTAAGCAGCCGCCTGAAATGGGGGTTCGGACGGGCGGAGGAGAACATCCAGCTCGAAGACGCGCAGATCGTCCTCGGGCAGGGAGCGAAATGGCTCGGCGAGCTTCTTCCTGGGCGTCGGCAGCCCCGGCCACCGCACCGCCTGTAGCTCGGCCACCACGAAGCCGGAGCTCTCGAATTGAGCCAGCAGCTGCGAGCAGCGCAGGCGGTTCGTGTAGAAGCCGGAGGAGGCCATCAGCGGCGACTCCCAGACGCTCTCGCGGAAACGAAGGTTGTTGAGAGCTTCGGCCAGATGGTCCCGCAGATCGATGCGATGCGAGGCCATTCCGTCCTGGCGCAGAACCCGTCGCGTCTCTCGCACCGTCGGCGCAAAGGCATCGCGCCGCACGTGTTCCAGAACCGCGTGTGACCAGACCAGGTCAACCGACGCGGCCGGGACCGACTGAAGAGATTTCAGCCCCTCGGTCAGGTACTCGGCGTTGCAGGCCTGCAGCAGGTCCTCCAAGTTTGCGACTCCAGCGAGATCGGGCGGTTCGAGGCCGAGGCTCGAAAGGAACGCGGCGAGGTTGCGATACGGAGCAAGGTCGCGGCTCGCTAACGCTGCGACATCGACGAGGATCGTTTTGCGTGCACCGAGGGCCGCGTTGATGAGTGCCGACGAGACGGAGTCGCCGGGACCCAGCTCGAGGGCGACGAAATCGTCGCGCAGTCCACGTGTCCTTGCACGCCCGACGTGGAGCTGCGCCACTTCCCAGGCGTAGCCTGGCTCTTCCATTTCGCCGTACCTGAAGACCGACAGTCGTCGCCACGTGTCGGGGCTCGCGGGGATCCTCGCCAGCACGAGCTTGGCGAGAATCTTCAGACGCCACGGAAGATGGGACTTTGCGAAGCGAGTGAGCGACATCCGCTAGGGCCGCGCGTGCGTCTCGTATAGCGCCGCGAGCTCCGCGCTCATGCGTTCGCGCGTAAAGCACTCCCTGGCGACACGACGAGCCTCGGATCCGAGCGAGTCGCGAAGCGCGGAGTCGTCCAGCAGATCTCCGATCGCCGCGGCGAGCGCATCAGGTTGGCCCGGCTCGACCAGACGACCCGTGATCCCGTCGGCGAGAAGCTCAGGCACGCCGCCCACACGTGTCGCCACCATCGGCACTCCTGCGGCCATGGCTTCCAGGACCGAGAGCGGGCAGCCTTCGTAGTCGCTGGCAAGTACGGCGGACTCCGCGGTGGCCAGTAGTTCGGGAACGTCGTCCCGGTTTCCGAGCAGCTGAACCTGCCCGCCCAAACCGAGCTCGGTCACGAGACGCTCGACCGCCGGCCTTTCCGGACCGTCGCCGACGAGCAGGACCTCGATGTCGGCGCGGCGCTCGCGCAGCCGGGCGACAGCGTGCACGACGAGGTCGGGACGCTTCTGACGTGCGAGCCTGCCGATCGCGACCACGCGGCCGCGGACCGGGCGGCGCGGAAGGTCGAACTTCGCCGTGTCGATGCCGTTGTGGACGACGCGGTATTGCGCCGCAGTTCCGATCCGAGCCTCCAGCCCCGCCCGCCGTTCGGCGTCTGCAACCACGACGATCGTCCGACACCAGCGAGCCGCGATACGTTCAAGGCCGACATAGCCCGATCGAAGCGCACCCGAGGCAGCCCAGAAAGACCAGGCATGGGGCGTGAACAGGACCGACCGGGTCCGGAGCCGCACAGCGGCTGCGAGGCGGCCCAGGAAGCCGGCCTTGGAGGAGTGGACGTGGACGACGTCCGCCCGGCGGACCAGGCGGACCAGCTTGGCCAGCGCAGCCGCGTCATGAGCGGAGATCTGCCGGCCGACCGGTAGCGGATGGAGACGCACCTCGGGGTCGTCCGCAAGGCCCCGCCAGAGGATCGACGTACGAGGACAAGCGACCTCGATCTCGAACTGTTCTCGATCGAGGCATGCGATCACGTCGAGGACGTGTTGCGGGACTCCCTCGGCGACCGGTTGGGAGGCAAACAAGAGTCGTATCCTCTGGCGCGTCACGATTTCAACAGTATTCTGTGAAGTGGTAACGGTCGGCCCAAGCAATGGACTTCAATGAGCTAGTCAACGCCCTCTGGCGGCGCAAGCTATGGATTGCAGCCGTCACGGTCGCCGTGCTTGCGGCGGCATACGGAGCACTGCAGGTCGTGAGCCCGAAGTACGAGGCCACGGCCACCGTCGCCATCGCGACGAAGAACTCCGACCCGAACAACTTCTTCTTCTACACGACGATGGATTCCATCGTCCCCGTCTACGCGGACGCCGTGACCGCGCGGACCACCTTGAACGAGGCCGCGCGGATTCTCGGCCGTGCGCCCGCGGATATCCGCGTCCAGGTCTTCAAATCGTCACCGATCATTCGAGTCAAGGCACGGAGCACAAAGCCGACGCTCGCCGCCACCTCCGCAAACGCGGTTGCAAGGGTTCTGCTCAACCGGGTGCGCCGCGGTGAGATCGGAATCCCGGCGCTGAGGCTCACGGAAGTCGACCGGGCCTCGATTCCCGATACCCCAGTCTTCCCCGATCGCACGCTCACGTTCATAGTGGCGGGCCTGCTCGGTGTCGCACTGGGAGTCGGAGCAGCACTGATGCGCGAGAACCTTGCGACCACGATCGAGACAGGAGACGACCTGGCCCGCGTGGCGGGGATCCCCTCCTTCGGGGAGATTCCGCAGGAGGGTGCAATCGCCCGCATGGGCTCCGTCGAAAGCCTGGTCGACGATCCGGGTCTCCGCGTCGTCTCCGAGGCCTTTCGCGACGTGCGCACAAATCTGCTCTTCTCTGAGCGCGACTTGCGCTCGCTGGTCGTGACGAGCCCCGACGGAAGTCACGGCAAGACGACAGTTGCCTTCGGACTGGCCGTGACGCTCGCCCGCGCAGGGACGCGGACTGTGCTGGTGGACGCCGATCTCCGCCGCGGCCGGGTTGCAGAATTGCTCGGTGTGCGCCGCGTACCCGGGCTGTCGGAGCTTTTGACCGCGCACACGACACGAAAGGCCGCAATCCGCTCGACGCCGCTCGCGACACTCGACATCATCACGGGCGGCAGCAGGCCTGCAGACCCTGGTGAGCTCCTCACCGTCGAGTTCCCGGCCATCCTCAAGTCGCTCGAAGAGGAATACGAGATGGTGGTGATCGATGCCACGCCCGCCGTACCGGTCAATGACGCTCGCGTTGTCGCGAGATACGCAGACGCGACGGTGCTGGTCGTGGGTGCGGGCAGGACATCACGACGGCAGGTCCGGACAGCCATCGAGCGCCTGGCGCTGATCAGCGTTCGCCCGACCGCGACCATTCTCAACCAGTCGAAGAGTGCCCGAGGGTCGAGCTACTACCTCGTCGACGAGCAGCTATCCGACAAGTCGAAGACGGGTCGCGAGCGCGAGAAACCCCGGAATGCCGCTCGCCGCTGACAGCCGCTTCCTCCTAGCCAGGAAAAGGTGAGCCGATCGTGTCGACCTTGACGGGGACCAGCGTCCTCGGTCGCGCCCGCTGGGAGTGGGACCGCGGGCCCCTGGCTGTCGTCGTGCTCCTCGCGCCGGCGGCGGCCGCTGTCGGGGCGCTGGCGGCGCTCGCCCCGCGCATGACGTTGATCGGCGTTGTCGCCGCGTGCGCCATCGGGATCTGCCTGCTCAGGATCGACGTGGCCGTAATGCTCCTCGTGGTCACGGCTCCGCTCGAACCGCAGTACCCCACGGTGGCCGGCATCTCCGTTACGAAGCTCGCGGGAGCTTTGTGTTTCGCAAGCCTCGGGCTGGACACTCTGCGTTCCGGTCGAAAGCTGCGTCTCGATCGCAGCCATGCCGTGGTGCTCGGGATTCTGGCGATTGCGTTTCTCTCGACCCTGCAGGCCCGCGACGTCGGCCCCGCCCTGACGACGACCCTGCGATATGCCAGCTTCGCGGGTGTCTACATCGTCCTCAGTCTCGTGGGCGATCGCATGGATCTCGTGCGTCGCGTCGTCTGGGCTCTTTCGCTCGCCTCGACCGCATCGGCCGTCATCGCGCTCCAGAACTACCTCAACGCGAACACGATTTTCGCGACGCTCCAGAACGCGAACCCCACCGACTTCGCGTTCATCCTCGTGACGACGCTTCCACTCACGTTCTGGCTGCTCGGGACGAAGCCTGTCTTGCGTCCCCTGGTGGTGCTGATGATCGTTCTCATGTCGACGGCTGCCGTGCTCAGCCTTTCTCGAAGTGCCGTCGTGGGCGTCGCCGCGGGCTTGCTCTTCTTCGTCCTCACCGACCGCAGTCGTCTGCCCCTCGTGCTCGGAGGTGGGATCTTGGCGATCGCTGCGGCGATCTTCGTGATCCACAGCAACCCCGCACGCTTCGAAACCGCGCTCTTCTACAAGCAAAACATCGCGGAAACCAACGTCACCACGCGCCTCGATGCCTGGCACGCAGCCGCGCGCCTGGCTGCGGAGAACCCGGTGCTCGGAATCGGCCCGGGCAACTTCCAGTTCTACTTCAACGAGGCCACGAACCGGCCGCCGGGGACCTTCAACATCCTCGTCGTTCACGACGCCTACCTCGACATCGCCGCCGAGCTCGGGTTCATTGCAGCCACACTGTTCGTCCTCTACCTCCTCATCATCTTCAGCCGCCTGACCGCAGTGATCCGGAGCCGGGCGGGACCGCGAACCTATGCCCAGGCCCTGAGGGTGGCCCTCGTAATCGCGTCGGTCGCCTCCATCTTCATCTCGCAGCAGTACTTCCTGCCCTTCTGGCTGATCGGCGGTCTCGCGACTGCCCTTTGGCGCGTGTCGCTCAGAGAACCGAAACTCTCTCCAGCCGGCGGAACGCTCCCGGAGCTCTTCGCGGGTCCGCGGCCGGGAAACTACGATGGCCCGATGGAAGGATCTGCGGTCGACCAGCGTGAGCGCCGCCTGAAGGACGAGTTCGCCGCCGCCCGAGCGTCCCAGGAGCGAAACCGGATGACCGAGGAGCGCCTCGCCGAGGAAGAGCGTGCTCTGGCCCTGCGCGTCAAGGAGTTCGCAACGACGGAAGCCCAGCTGGCGAAGGCGAGGAAGGAGCTGAACCAGAAAGAGCAAGAGCTCGCCCGCCGCGAGGTATTCCTACTGGGCGAGGAAGAGCGCCGGTCCCTGAGCCTGGAAGCGCGAGAGCGTGACCTCGAAGAGTTGGCGGCCCGGCAGGAGGCCGAACGGAGAGACGTCGAGAGACGGCTTCAGGAGCTCAAGGATCTCGCAGCAGCGATCGACGTACAGCAGAAGGACGTCAAAGAAAGGCTGCGCGACCTGCGTTTCTACGAGAACCAGCTCGACGTTCGCTTCCAAACACTCCACCGCAAGGAACAGAAACTGAAGGATGTAGTTCCCGACGTTGGCCCTCCGCAGCCCGAAGGTCCGCACGACCGCCGTCCGGCCCCCCCGGCCAGCGGTGGCGACGAACCGGGCTAGCGCGGACGTGAAGGTCGTCTACGCGGTCAGCGTCCCTCGCGGCGGGCCCCTCTCACACGTCCTCGAACTGGCACCACGGGTCGCAGCTTGCGGCGTGGACGTCACAGTCCTCAGCAGCACGCGCAGCTCTACCGAGCGCGCGCGAGCTCTCGGGCTCGATGCCGTTCTCGTGCCGCTCGACCACAAGTTCGATGTGCGCGGCGCGGCTGCAGCCTGGGAGCACATCGCCCACGCCGACGTGGTGCACACCCACGATCGCAGAACCGGATTGCTCGTTCGCCCGCAGGCACGCATACGCGGGCCTCGTCCCGTCCACACCTTCCACGGCCTTCCGGACGAGATCTTCGCTCGGGTAGGACGCACCGATGCACAAACGCCACCCGGTGTCAGCCGTGCGCGAGAGGCATGGCTCATGCACGGCTTGCTTCGGATCGAGGCGCTGCTGAGCTATTTGGGAGCAGTCGTCGTCCCCTCTGCTGCACTCGCGCAGTTCCTTGCTCAGCACGGCTTTCCGCGCAATCGCCTTCACGTGATCCCGAACGGCGTTGAGCTCGGGGAGCGTGCCGACCACGGGAGCCGCGAGCCGGTCGTCGTTGCCTGTGCCGCCCTACTCGAGCGTCGCAAGGGAGTCGACGTGCTGCTCGAAGCAGCCGCGATTGCGCAGGCGCCCCTTCGGCTCGAGATTCTCGGCGACGGCCCTGAGCGCACCGTACTCGAGGCGAGGGCCCAGGAGCTCGGCCTCGACGCTGTGTTTGCCGGCTACGTCGGCGACGTCCGCGAGCGACTGAGGGAGGCGGACATCTTCGTACTTCCCGCTCGCGCGGAGAATCTGCCGATGGCGATTCTTGAAGCGATGGCGACCGGGCTCCCGGTCGTGAGCACGCGTGTCGGCGGCAACGCCGAGCTCGTCGAGGACCAGGTGAACGGCCTCTTGGTCGAGCCGGATGATGCCTCTGCCCTCGCAAGTGCACTCGACCGGCTTGCCACGGATCCGGCGGCGAGATCCCGAATGGGCAACGCGGGCTACGAGCGAGTCCGCCATGAATTCGAGGCGGGGGCGACCGCACGGCGCATGGTCTCTCTCTACAAGCAGCTATGCGAATCCTCCACCTGATCCAGGAAATGCCGACGGGCGGCGCCGAGCGGATCGTCGGGGCCCTCGCCGTTGGAGCGACCGCCGCCGGTCACCAGGTGGCCGTGGCCTCTGCCGGAGGAGAGCTGCTGAGGGAGCTGGACGTGCCGAGCTTCCCTCTCCCCCGCCTGCGACAGCGCGCCAGCGCGGTTCCGCGCGCAGCGCTCGCAGCGTCGCAGGCCATCCGGAGCTGGTCCCCCGACGTCGTCCATTGCCACAATCCAGGCATGGCGGCGATCACCTCGCTGGCCACGCTACGCGGCCGCCGTGTTCCGGCCGTTGTCAGTGTGCACGGGGTCCGTGAAGCGGATTGGGAGCGGGCCGCACGTGTGCTCAGTCTTGCCGGTTTGCCGATCGTCGCGTGCGGACCGGGCGTCGCCGAGGCACTGACCGAGCACGGGATCACTGCCAGCCAGACGATCCTGAACGGCGTCGCGGCCGCGCCGACGGCTGCTACGTCGCTGTCGGCTGCTCTTGACGCGCCGATCAAGGCGCCGGTCGTGGTGAGCGTCGGGCGACTCGTCGAGCAGAAGAACCATTCGCTGGCCATACGCGCGATTGCGAGGATCCCGGAAGCGTCCCTCGTCATCCTCGGCGAAGGTCCGGCCCGACCCGAGCTCGAAGAGCTCGTCCGCGTGGAAGGCGTGGCGGATCGAGTTCTCTTGCCGGGGGTGCGCCAGGACGCACGCTCCTTGATGGGAGCAGCGGATGCCATCCTCTTCACGTCCCACTGGGAGGGGCTGTCCCTCGCTGCACTCGAGGCGCTGGCATCTGGCCGCCCTGTGGTCGCAGTCGCGGCACGCGGGCTCACGGAGCTCCTCACGGATGGCGAGAACGCGCTGCTCGTCGCCTCGGACGATCCCGAGCTCGTTGCCGAGGCGACTCGGCGCGTACTCCTCGACGAAGGTCTGGCAACCCGTCTCGGCGAGGCGGGACGCAGGCTCGCGGCCCAATACAGCGAGGAGGAGATGGTCTCGCGCTATCTCGAGCTCTACGGACGCCTCGCCACGTGACAGCGCCGCGCGTATCCGTCGTCATGCCGGCATACCAGGCCGCGGCGACCATCGGAGCCGCTGTTGCCTCCGTGTTGTGGCAGGACTATCCGTCGTTCGAGTTGATCGTCGTCGACGACGGGTCGAGCGATGAGACCCGCGCCATCGCGGAGGCCCACGGCGGCAAAGTGAGAATCATCACCCAGGACAACCGCGGCGTCGCGGCCGCGCGGAACGCAGGGATCCAATCCGCCCGCGGCGACCTGATCACGTTCTGCGACGCCGACGACATGCTGTTCGAGCACCACCTCACGGCCCTCGTCGAAACGCACGAACGCGGAACGGGCGGCATCGCGACCGCCAACAGCTACTGGCTGCTGCCGGGCGGCATCCACGCGTCCAAGCGACGCTACAAGGGCAAGTTCCCGGCCCCCGACAGTCAGCGAGTCGCGATTCTCGAGCAGAACTTCGTCTCGACGATGTCGCTGTTCCCGCGGACACTGGTCGAGGAGATCGGCCCGTTCGACGAAGCTCGGCGGCGTGCCGAGGACTGGGACTTCTGGCTGCGCGCGATCTTCAACGGCTATCGGGTCGACCTCCAGCCCGAACCTCTAGCCCTCTACCGATGGAACACGGCTAGCCTGTCTGCCGACTGGGAAGAGATGGACGCCGACGTGGAAGCGATCTTTGCGAAGCTCGAGGACCGGGTCGAGCTCGCTCCCGACGAGCGCGAATACGTGCAGCGGCGCCGGGCGACTCCGGGCCCTCGCCGGCTGACCCGTCAGGGTGACGAAGCGCTCCGGGCGGCGCGGTACTCGGAGGCCGCCCGGGCATACCGCGAGGCGGCATCGCTCTGCCGGAGCGAGCGCATGCTCGTCTGGAAGGCCAGGCTGATGACACCTGCGCCTCGGCTCGCCGGGCCGTTTGTGCGCGCACGACAAAGGCGGATCGAGCGCAGGCTCGGCATGGAGGCTGGTCATACGCGGTGAAGCCTTTCCACCTCGTCTTCATCTGCACCGGCAACCGCTTTAGGAGCCCACTCGCCGAGCGGATCTTTCGGGAGCGCGCAGGCCTGCCGGAGGTCACTGTCGAGTCTCTGGGGACGCTCGACCTGGGCTCCGCGTCGGCGCTGCCCGAAGCCGTGGCCGAGGCGCAGCGCCTCGGCATCGATCTCAGCGACCACCAGGCGCGGTCGCTGGTAAATGCTGACCTCTCGGGTGCGGACCTCGTGCTGGGGTTCGAGCGCATGCACGTCATGACCGCCGTGGTAGAGGCGCGGTCGCGGCGCGACCGGACTTTCACGCTGCCGGAGCTCGTAGCACTCCTCGAGCGCCTGCCACGTGACGAGTCGAAACCGTCCCCCGAACGAGCCCGCGATCGCGTCGCGCAAGCCGCGGCGTTGCGCGCTCCCAACTCGCAGCTGCTTGACATCCCTGAGCTCACCGATCCCCTGGGACGTTCGCAAGAGGAGCAGCTGCGGATCGCGAACGACGTCGACGAGCTCGTGTACCGGCTCTCGCATTCCCTCTTCGGGACCGCGACTTGAAGCGCGCCTTGCTTTTGTTCCTCGTCGCCGCGGTGGCCGTCGCCGTCGTTGCCGCCAAGCCCGGGCAGCCGGCGTCGCGAGCCGGCGCCGTCCGCGCGGGAGGCGTGAACACCGCCCCGAGCATGCGCCCCTGGCAGTACGCAGGGGCCGATACGGATAGCTGGTGGTGCAAGCCCGATGCCTGCAACGGCGTCTCGAACGGAACGGTGTTCGTCGACCGCGAGCTGCCGCTCGCAGCGGAGCTCGGTGCGCGCACGTTGCGGATCGAGCTCCCGTGGGCGCTCGTCGAACCCCGCCGCGGCCGGCTCGACTGGGCACGCTTCGATTACATCGTGCGGGCCGCCCGCCGCCTCAAGGTCACGTTGCAGCCGGTGATCGTCTACACGCCGGCCTGGGCCGGCAAGGACGCCAATTCACCTCCCTCCGCTGCGGCCTTCTCGAAGTTCGCCGGAACGCTGGCCCGTCGCTATCGCGGCCGGATTCGCTACTACGAGCTCTGGAACGAGCCCGATCTCTCGCGCTACTGGGCAGGCACGGTGCAGCAATACGTCCAGCGAGTCCTGAAGCCCGGATATCGGGCGATCAAGCATGCAGACCCCCATGCGCGTGTACTTCTGGGAGGGCCCAGCCGAGCGGATGCGGACTGGTTCGAGAACGTCTATCGCTATGGGGGCGGCCGCTCGTTCGACATCGCGGCCTATCACGTGTATTCCGGCGCCGCCGAGGTTCTCAACGGAGCAAGCGTCATGTTCACGGTTCTGAAACGCCACCATCAGACGGCGAAGCCCATCTGGCTTGGCGAATACGGCACGACCGAGGCGGGGCCGGAGTCGCCACAACAAGAAGGGATGATCAGAGCAGTGTTGACTCAGGCGGCGCCGCTCGCGATGGCACAGTGGTACACGCTCCGCGACACGCAAGCCACAACATGC
>Ga0307282_10000813_pt1 | contig 10442 bp, 10 predicted proteins | sample ER_DNA_121_FD_194475 | JGI IMG/M metagenome (GOLD analysis project Ga0307282, IMG submission 194475) | Bulk soil microbial communities from the East River watershed near Crested Butte, Colorado, United States - ER_DNA_121 | ecosystem: Environmental > Terrestrial > Soil > Floodplain | place...
GGGCCGGCAAGTCGATCGAGGACGTCGAGCGGGTCGAGGTCAACGAGGCGTTCTCGTCCGTCGCCCTCAACTCCGTCAAGCTGCTCGGCGCCGATCCCGAGAAGGCGAACGTCAACGGCGGCGCCGTGGCGCTGGGGCACCCGATCGGGGCCTCCGGCGGCCGGATCGTGACGACGATGATCAACGAGCTCAACCGCAACGGCGGCGGGCTCGGGCTCGCCGCGATCTGCTCGGGCGGCGGGCAGGGCGACGCGCTGCTGATCGAAGTTTGAACCCGATCTTGGGACGGCTTTTCAAACCGGTTGAGCGGACGCACGGGCAAAGCCCGCGCGTCCCCTTCGGCGGCATCGCAAGCGACGCCTTGGCTGCTCGGGCGGCGGCCAGGGCGACGCGCTGCTGATCGAGGTTTAAGCGCCCTTCTCGAGCGCCTGCTTTAGCCGATCGAAATCCTTTCGAATCTCGTGCTCGGCGGCGCGCTCGATCATCGGGCGCATCAGTCGGCCAAGCCCCCCGGGGTCAGCCTCGGCCTCGATCTCGACGTGGGTGCCCGCGTCGCTCGGCTCGAGCCGGTGCCGGACCGTGAAGCGCACCGGGCCGGAGATCCCGTGCAACGTGAAGAGCCGCTCGGGCTCGAACTCCGTCACCTCGACCTCCGAGCGGCCCCGGCGGCCGAGGAAGCGCCGCTCGTCCTCGAGGTGCGTCCCGACGCCCATCGGGCCGTCCGAGATCTGATGCGACGAGACCGCGCTCGCCTGCCACTCCGGGACGTTCTCCGGGTCGATCAGGTATTCCCAGACCTCGTGCACGGGCCTCGCGATCTCGATCGAGAGCTCGAAGCGGACCATCCCGGCGCTGGACGTTAGCCTCTCGCCCGTGCGGTTCGAGCACGTCCTCGTCGTCGGCGCCGGCCAGATGGGCGGCGGCATCGCCCAGGTCTTCGCGGCCTCGGGGCGGCACGTCTCTCTGTACGACGCCGCACCGGGCGCAACCGAGCGAGCCCTGCAGGCGATGCGAAAGAGCCTGGCGAAGCTCGCCGAGAAAGGGGGGCCTGACGCGGACGAGGTGCTCAGTCGCATCACCGTCGTCGACGAGCTCGTGCCCGCCGCGCTGATGGTCGAGGCAGTCGTCGAGGACGCGGAGATCAAGGAGGACATCTTCCGGCGCGCCGATCAGACCCTTCCGCCCGCGGCGATCCTGGCCTCGAACACTTCGTCGATCCCGATCACCTCCCTGGCCGAGGCGACCGGGCGGCCGGAGCAGGTGATCGGCATGCATTTCTTCAACCCGGTGCCGGTCTTGAAGCTCGTGGAGGTCGTCCGGGGTCATGAGACCTCGGACGAGACCGCGATCGCGATCACCGAGCTCGCCGAGGAGCTGGGGAAGACGCCCGCGGTCGCGAACGACTTTCCCGGCTTCGTCTCGAACCGGATCCTGATGCCCTACATCAACGAGGCGGTCCTCGCGCTGGCCGACGGTGTCGCCGAGGTCGAGGCAATCGACACAATCGCCAAGCTCGGATTTGCGCACCCGATGGGCCCCCTTGCCCTCGCCGACCTGATCGGCTTGGACACTTGCGTTGCGATCATGAAGGTGCTCCAGGAGGGCCTCGAAGACGACAAGTACGCACCTGCGCCTTTACTCGAAAATTACGTGGAGCAGGGAAAACTCGGACGCAAGTCCGGCCAAGGGTTCTACATCTATAGGTAAAGGCAACTCGCGTCCGCGCCGACACAAGGAGGCGTCGGACACGAGATGGAGGTGGAGCTTGCGTCTTTTGCTCGTAGATGACGATCCCGGATTGAGGGCCTTGCTTCGGGCCACGCTCGACGCCGTCGACGTCGAAGTCGACGAGGCCGAGGATGCGTCTGCCGCGATGGCTGCGATCCAGCAGCGCCGTCCGGATGCGATCGTGCTCGATGTCAACCTGCCGGGGATGGATGGCCTTTCCTTCTGCCGGCAGCTGAAAGCCGACAGCGAGACGAAGGAGATCCCCGTTGTCGTGCTCAGCGGTTCCGAGGACGGCACGGAAGAGGCAGCGGTCGAGGCCGGCGCAGACTCGTTCATGCGCAAGCCCTTCAGCCCGCTCGAGCTGCTCGCGATCGTCGAACGGCTGGCCGGCGGGCTCTACGGGATCCCGTTCCGAGCGACGAAGAAGCGTGAGCCCCAGGAGCAGCTATTCCTCTACGCGAGGGATCTAAGGCATCTGCTCGAGATCGAGCGCGGCCAGCGCCACCTGCTCGAGGACGCGTACCACGAGACGGTCGCCGCCCTGGCAACCGCGCTCGAAACCAAGGACACGGGTACGCGTGCCCATTCACAGCGGGTCCAGAGCTACGCGGTCGAGTTGACGAAGGCGCTCGAGCCCGACCTGATCGACGACCAGAGCACCGAGTACGGCTTCCTGCTTCACGATGTCGGCAAGATCGGGATCCCCGACAGCATCCTGCTCAAGCCCGGACCTCTGAGCGAGGCCGAGCGCCGCCGGATGGAGACGCACACCGTGCTCGGCGAGCAGATGCTCGGCGGCGTCGCTTTCCTCCAGGGCGAAGGGTTGCGCGTCGTCCGATCGCACCACGAGCGCTGGGACGGCGCCGGCTACCCGGACGGGATCGGAGGAACCGACATTCCCATCGCGGCACGAATCTTCGCGGTCGCAGACGCCCTCGATGCGATGACGAGTGACCGGCCGTACCGCGCGGCGATGAGCTGGGCTGCCGCCGGCCGCGAGATCCTGTCGGAGTCGAAGAGGCAGTTCGACCCGGCCGTGGTCGACGCATTCGTCGCACGCGAGCGCCCGCTGCGGGCGATCCGACGCGAGTTCGCGGCGCTCGCCGCCTAGGAGGGTTTGGTGGAATAACGCACGCCGGGGGCAAAGACTTTATTGCGCCAAACCCTCCTCGGAAACCCTCTAGATCGCCGGCCCGACCGGCTCTTCGGAGGTCGTCTGGTGCCAGAGGACGATCTTCCCCTTGTGAACCCGGAAGATCGCGGTCACCTGCTGGCCCGGCCCATCGCACTTGCTCTGCTGCCGGTCGCCGAGCTCGAACGTGGCCGTGGCGGTTTCATCGTGCGTCTTGATCGAGACGATGCGCCCCGAGCAGGGAAGCGCAGCATTCCACGCGACCGCCTCGGCTTGGGTGTTCAGCCGCAGCGTGGTCCCCGCTTGCACGATCTCCGCGCCCGGCGCGAACAGCTTCGCGGCTGCCTCGTTGTCGCCTGAGTTCAGTTCTTGGCTCCAGGCGCGGGCAACGCTCTCCGGTGAGGGCGGCGACGAGCCACAGCCGGCCAGCACGGCTGCGAGTAGGAACACAAGCGTTAAAGAGAACCGCAAGACCCCGCGACTAATATCACGGCGCATGGACTTCGAGCTCAGTCCGGAGCAACGCGAGATCCAGACGCTCGCCCGGGACTTCGGCGCCGAAAAGATCGAGCCCCACGCTGCGGAATGGGACCGCGACCACCGGTTCCCACGCGAGCTGTTCGGGGAGCTGGCCGAGCTGGGGCTGATGGGCGTGTGCGTTCCCGACGAGTACGGCGGGGCCGGCGCCGACTTTCTCTCCTACATCCTCGTGCTCGAGGAGCTGTCACGAGCAGATGCCGGCGTGGGAGTGACGGTGGCCGTCCACACGAGCGCGGTCACGCTGCCGATCCTCACGTTCGGCACCGACGAGCAGCGATCCCGGTTCGTCCCCCCGCTTGCGCGCGGCGAGCACCTCGGCTCGTTTGCCCTGACCGAGGCCGAAGCCGGCTCCGATGCCGGCGCATTGCGGACGCGTGCGGAGCCGGACGGCGAGGGCTGGCGAATCACCGGCGCGAAGCAGTGGATCACGAATGCTCGGTACGCCGGGACGGTGCTCCTGTTCGCGCGCACCGACCAGGAGACACCGGGGGCCGGTGGGGTGAGCGCGTTCATCCTCGACGGCGACCATGTGCGGGTGACGCGAGACGAGGAGAAGCTCGGCCTCAACTCCTCGATCACGAACGACATCGTCGTCGAGGGGGCGCTCGTCGAGCGCGACCGGCTGCTGCATGAGGAAGGCAAGGGCTTCCGGGTTGCGATGGCCACTCTCGACGGTGGTCGGATCGGGATCGCGGCGCAGGCGCTCGGAATCGCGCAGGCCGCCTACGACGCCGCGCGCGCGTATGCGCTCGAGCGGCGCCAGTTCGGGAAACGGATCGCCGACTTCCAGGCGATTCAGTGGAAGCTTGCGGACATGGCGACCGAGATCGACGCCGCCCGGCTGCTCGTCTACCGGGCTGCCGAGCTGAAGCAGCGCGGCGAGCCGCACACCGAGGCCGGAGCGAAGGCGAAGCTGTTCGCGTCGGAGATGGCGCGCCGTCAAACCGCCGAGGCGATCCAGATTTTCGGGGGCTACGGCTACACCAAGGAGTTTCCGGTCGAGCGCTATTACCGCGACGCGAAGATCACCGAGATCTACGAGGGAACGAGCGAGATCCAGCGACTGGTGATCGCCCGCTCGATCCTCGGCCTGACCGAGCGGGCACTGGCGCAGGGGTGACCCGAAAACGAGAGGAGCCGGTCCGCCTGACGCGGATTTACACTCGCGGCGGCGACGCGGGCGAGACGAGCCTGGGGGACGGCAGCCGCGTTCCGAAGACCGACGCTCGCGTTGCGGCGGTCGGCGATGTCGACGAGCTCAACTCCCTCGTCGGCTGGGCCAGGGCGGCACCGGGCGCACCGGCTGTCTTGGCGGAAATCCAGAACGACCTCTTCGACCTGGGCGCAGACCTCGCGACACCGGGCGCCGAAGGCGAGGAGCGACTCCGCGTCTCGCAGGACTCGGTCGCGCGCATCGAGGCAGAGTGCGATCGTGCGAACGCCAAGCTCGAGCCGCTCAAATCCTTCGTCCTGCCAGGCGGATCCGACCTCGCCGCGCGCCTCTTCATCGCCCGGGCCGTTTGCCGTCGGGCCGAGCGCGCCGTCCTCCACGTCGAGGGCGCCAGTCCACTTGTCCCCGTCTACCTGAACCGGCTGTCGGACCTGCTCTTCATCTTGGCTCGTGCGGCGAACGCCGGAACCGGTGAGACGCTCTGGCGGCCAGGCGGGTCGCCGAGTTGACCGGCGGCGGTTGCCCGCCGCCGGTCTATCCCTTGGTCTAGACGCCGTTCAACGACTTCGTCATGCCGGAGCCGGCGACCGGGACGACCACGGTGCCGCACGCGATTTGACCACTGCCGACCCACTTCTCTCCGGCGAGAAACCCGCTCGCTCCCGCGGACAACGTCAGATGCTGTACTGGGTCGCCGTTCGAGATCCCGTAAGGAGACGTGCCGGTGGCACCGGAATCGGCACGGTCGGGCTCGACGGCGTTCCAGTCGACCACGACGATCTCCGACCCGGCCGGGCAGTTGTAGAGGTCGAAGTCGAAATTGACGACGTTCGCGTTGATGACCACGGTGGCGATCGCGTCGACGTTCGCCGAGATTTCCGTACTGGCGGCGTTGCCGTTTGTGGTTCCTGCCAGGAGCGTCAGTGCAACGACGGCGGTACTGAGCAGTGCGCGCTTCACGCGTTCCCCCTTGCATCGATGTTCAAAATGCCGCCCACTTTTGGCAAGCAGAAGCAGCGTTCCCTGTTAACGCGCGAACATAAACCTCGCTCGTCCCGAGGTCAGCGGATGGCCGTGACCGACCCGTCGAGCACGAGCGCACGCGCCTGCATCGGGGACGGGTCGAACACCTCGACCTGGTACGCGGTCTTGGGGTAGCCGAAGTAGACGCTTTTCGGGGTCGCCTGGTTAAAGACCAGGAGACCGCCGTGGTCGATCTTCACAGCCACGCCGCCCTTCCTCGCCCCCGCGCGCTGGATCGCCTGGAACGCCCGCTTGGTCGGATATGTCCCGATCGTCAGGTAGCGGGGGCTCCGGTTGCCGAGCTCCGTGGACGAGGGCAGATAGCGCACGTAGATCCTGCCGTCGGTCGTCCGCGTCAGCTCGTAGGTGGCCTTCTTGGGGCCGGCCCAGTAAATGGGATGGTCGGTCTCAGCCGCCAGTGCTTTCAGCTGCGACTCCGAGACCGCTGCCGGCACGCCGACCGGCGGCAGCGTTGCCTTGGCGGCGTCGTGGCCGCGGAAAAGGAGCACGAAGCCCAGGACGAGCGCGGCAAAGATCACGAGGCCGAGCAGGGGGAGTGGTAGGGCTGGTCCGTTCGAGCGCGTAAGTGTCGGCGCTGCCTTCGTCGGCTCGGTCTGGCGGTGAGCTTCCATTTTTCGTGGCTCCCTTACGTCGGTTCAGGTGGTCATTCGGGCTTCGGCAGTGTGCCCCTGCCGGTCGAGACGCCTAGCCGAGCAGGGCGCCCCACGAGTCGGCCTTGACAGTCACCGCGGAGGCATTGATCTCGGTGCGGTAGCGGGGCGCCAGCGTTCCTGCGTTGGCCCCCGTATGAAGGACGCCGTAGATATGGGCGACGTAGGTCGTGTTCGCCGCCTCGACGGCGGTCGCGAGGATGACGTCGTCGTAGGCGGTTCCCCAACCCGAGTACATCGCGCCTGTTCCGTTCGCGCCGCTCGGCGTCTGGATCGTGTAGTTGATCGTTCCCCCGGCGGGTCCGGTCATCGCGAGACCGATCCCCGTGGTCGTCGCGGCGGTCTGGAACAGGACGTCGTACTCAAAGGTGTAGGTCGTATTGGCCGCGACGGCGAGCCCGAGGCCGGTCGTGGATCCGACCGTCGTCGACGAGCTCGACTCGTCCGCCGGCTTGCGCACCGTGGTCATGCCCGGCGTGCCCTGCGGTCCCTGCGCTCCGGTTGCGCCGGTTGCGCCGGTGGCCCCGGTCGCGCCGGTCGCACCCGCAGGCCCCTGCGGCCCCTGGGGCCCCTGCGGTCCCTGAGCGCCTTGTGCTCCCGTCGCTCCGGTCGCGCCGGCAGTGCCGGTCGCACCGGTCGCGCCCGTGTTGCCGATCGGGCCTTGCGGGCCAGCCGGGCCGGCCGCGCCGGTTGCGCCCGTCGCGCCCGGATCACCGGTATCGCCCTTCGGTCCCTGTGGGCCCTGAGCTCCAGTTGCGCCGGTCGGTCCGATCGGCCCCTGCGGCCCGGCGGGGCCCTGGGCGCCGGTTGCGCCGGTTGCACCCGTGGCTCCGGGATCGCCGGTATCGCCTTTCAATCCCTGTAGGCCCTGCGGGCCTGCGGGGCCCTGTGCACCCGCGGCTCCGGTCGCACCGGTGGCTCCGGTCGCTCCGGTCGCACCTGGATCGCCCGTGTCGCCCTTCGCGCCCTGGGGGCCCTGAGCTCCGGTTGCCCCCGCCGCCCCGATCGGCCCCTGCGGGCCGGCGGGACCTTGAGCCCCGGTTGCCCCGGTGGCCCCGGTTGCCCCGGTGGCGCCCGGGTCACCCTGGTCGCCCTTCGCGCCTTGCGGACCCTGAGCCCCTGCGGGCCCGGCTGAGCCGGTGGCGCCGGTGGCGCCGGTTGCACCCGTGGCACCCGGGTCGCCCTGGTCGCCCTTTGCGCCCTGCGGACCGGCCGGGCCGGCCGCGCCGGTCGCACCAGTCGCGCCCGGATCACCCGTGTCGCCCTTCGGTCCCTGCGGGCCTTGAGCACCGGTTGCTCCGGTCGGCCCGATCGGCCCCTGCGGGCCCGCGGGCCCCTGGGCGCCGGTCGCGCCGGTAGCTCCGGTTGCACCCGTGGCTCCCGGATCGCCGGTATCGCCTTTCAATCCCTGTGGGCCCTGGGCGCCTGCGGGGCCCTGTGCACCCGCGGCTCCCGTCGCGCCGGTCGCGCCGGTAGCTCCGGTTGCACCCGTGGCTCCCGGATCGCCGGTATCGCCTTTCAGGCCCTGTGGGCCCTGTGCACCCGCGGCCCCAGTCGCGCCGGTGGCTCCTGTAGCTCCAGTCGCGCCCGGATCACCGGTGTCGCCCTTCGGTCCCTGCGGGCCCTGAGCACCGGTCGCGCCGGTCGCCCCGATCGGCCCCTGCGGGCCGGCGGGACCTTGGGCCCCGGTTGCCCCGGCGGCGCCGGTTGCACCCGTGGCGCCTTGCAGGCCCTGAGGCCCTGCGGGCCCTGTTGCACCGATCGGCCCGGTTGCACCCGTCGCGCCGGTCGCGCCGGTCGCGCCCGGATCACCGGTGTCGCCCTTTAGTCCCTGCGGTCCCTGCGCACCGGCCGGGCCCTGAGGTCCAACCGCGCCGGTCGGGCCGATTGGCCCCTGAGGGCCGGCGGGGCCTGCCGCGCCCGTTGCGCCGGTCGCGCCGTTTGCCCCGACGGGACCTTGCGCTCCGGTCGCGCCTACGGGTCCCTGCGGACCGACAGCGCCGGGGGCGCCGATCGGGCCCTGAGGTCCCGGAGGCCCTACGGCCCCGGTCGCTCCGGGATCACCGGTGTCGCCCTTGTCGCCTTTCCCTGCGAAGGTGCCTGGGATGCCCTGCGGTCCCTGAGGACCGGCCTCGCCCTGCGGTCCCTGAGGACCGGTCTCGCCCTGGGAGCCGGTCGGGCCGGCTGCGCCAGGAGGACCGATCGGGCCGGTCGCGCCCGCCGCGCCCGCCGCGCCGACTTTCGCCGGAGCCGGCTTCTTGCCGCGTGCAGGCGGATGAGGCTTCCGCTTCCCGGTGGTTGCGTCGCTCGTCGTTCCCGAGAAGCTCGAGGTGAGTTGCGAAACTGCGAAAGACTTTTGGTTCCCGCTCGGGAGATTGGCCGCCGGGGGCGCCGCCTTGTGCTTCGCGGCGCCGGTGGTCGCGGGGGCGGCGAGATGGTGTTTGCGCGCCGCAGTCAAGGCCGACGACGAAGCCGAGCTTCGATCACCGGCCAGCACAACTGCCTGGATGCCCGAGTCGCTCCGCTGCGCGGAGTGCGCCGGGTGCGAGAGCGTGCTCGGCACGGCGATCGCAGCCCCGCCGACCGTCACCGCTGTTGCCGCGAGGGCGACGGGAGAGGTGGAGGCTGCAGCGATCGCGCTCTTGGCGATCGCTACGAAGGTTCGAAGATAGGGAAAGTTCGCCACGGGCCATGCTTCGGCTGACGACGAAGGAATCTGGGAAGGTTTTCGTATGAAAGTGGTATGTGTGCCCGAAAATCACTCGGACGAGGGACTGCTTCCGACACGGACGGGCAGTCCTTTGACTGAAGTCAGCCGACACGTTCGGTATTGAAGGGGCCAATGGCCTCTGTGCTTGTCGTCGACGATGACGCCGATATCCGCGGTCTCGTGCGCGAACTGCTGCAGCGGGCCGGGCACGTCGTGCACGAAGCCGAAGACGGCCGCGAGGGACTTCGAATCTTCCACGTCGAGCGGCCCGATCTGGTCGTTCTCGATGCCTCGATGCCCGATCTGGACGGTTGGGAGACGCTTGAGCGAATCCGGGATGTCAGCGCGGTGCCGGTCGTGATGCTGACCGCACGCGCCCAGGAGGTCGACAAGGTTCGAGGCCTGCGAGCGGGAGCGGACGACTACGTGACGAAACCCTTCGGCCGGCAGGAGCTTGTCGCACGGATCGAGGGCCTCCTGCGTCGCGGTCGGCCGGCGACGGATTCTCCGCAGACTTACGTCGATACGTTCCTCAAGGTCGATTTCACACAGCGAACTGTCGAGGCCGCGGGTGAGAACGTTCCCGTCACGCCACTGGAGTTTCGCCTCTTGGGGGCTTTCGTTCGCAATCGGGATCAAGTGCTTTCGCACGACCAGCTGATCGAGCTCGCTTGGGGGCACGGTCGCGCCGGCGGTCGGGACCAGTTGAAGCTTTATGTCGGATACCTGCGCCGCAAGCTCGGAGAGCCTTCGAGCGGGGATTCGCCGATCGAAACGGTGCGGGGGTTCGGCTACCGCTACAACGTGCCGCGCGCCCGCTGATCAGGCTGCGAGCTCGTGCTCCGGGAGGTTTGCGCCCCGTGACGCCCGCAGCGGGATCTCGACGCGCACTGTCGTCCCGACGTCTACCTGGCTCTTGAGGGTGATTCGACCGTTGTGGCGTTCGACGATCGCCTTCGTGATCGTCAGTCCGAGCCCGGTCCCCGGGATCGCATGCTGGGTCGCCTGGGAGCTCCTGAAGAAGCGCTTGAACAGGAGCGGCTGCTCGTCGGCTGCAATCCCCAGGCCCGTGTCGGCCACCTCGAGGAGAGCGCTCTCGGCGCCGGCCGTCAGGGTGACGTTGACGCGACCGCCGCTCGGAGTGAACTTCAGGGCGTTCGAGACCAGGTTGTCGAGGACCTGGGACAGGCGCGCACGGTCGCCAAGCAGTGGCGGCAGCGGCTCGATCGAGGCGACGAGCTCGACTTCTCGTGCATCAGCGATCGGGCGACATGCTTCGATCGACTCCTCGACAACCTCCAACAGGTCGACTTCGTCGAGCTCGATCTGGAATCTCCCGGCGTCGATCTGCGCGAGCAAGAGCAGATCGCCGACGAGCTCGAGGAGGCGCGTTGAGTTTCGATCGACGACCTTCAGAAACTTCTGCTGCTCTGTCGTGAGGGAGTCGCCTTCGTCGAGCAGCAGTTC
>Ga0307282_10000817_pt1 | contig 10424 bp, 9 predicted proteins | sample ER_DNA_121_FD_194475 | JGI IMG/M metagenome (GOLD analysis project Ga0307282, IMG submission 194475) | Bulk soil microbial communities from the East River watershed near Crested Butte, Colorado, United States - ER_DNA_121 | ecosystem: Environmental > Terrestrial > Soil > Floodplain | place: USA...
GGCGGCGATGATCATTCGCTCGATCACATTTCGCAGCTCCCGCACGTTGTTCTGGGACCAGTCGTAGCCCATCAGGACATCGAGGGCATCGCCGGAGAGCTTTCTGACTCGGATGCCGAAGCGCTCGCAGATAGCAGCAATAAACCGGGTCGCCAGCTGCGGAATATCGGAGATCCGGTCGCGCAGGGGCGGCACCCGCACGAGGTGCACGTTGATCCGGTAGTACAGATCCTGGCGGAACCGGCCGGCCGTGACCTCTGCCTCGAGGTCTCTATTGGTGGCCGCGACGACTCTGGCTTCGACCGGAATCGAGCGGCTGGCGCCGAGCCGGGTAACCCGGCGCTCCTCGAGCACACGGAGGAGCTTGGCTTGTGCGGGGAGCGGCAGCTCACCGATCTCATCCAGAAAGAGGGTGCCACGATCCGCCGACTCGAACGCGCCTTTTCTGGTGCTCGCGGCACCGGTGAACGCGCCTCGTTCGTGGCCGAACAGCTCACTCTCGACCAGATGCTCGGGGAGGGCCGCGCTGTTGATGGCGATGAACGGCCCGCTCGGCGAGGGTCCCAGGCGGTGAAGATCACGAGCGACGAGCTCCTTGCCCGATCCACTCTCCCCGATGATGAGAACCGGACTGGGTATCGGCGCCACCCGGGCGATGGCTTCCTGGAGCCGGGTGATGGAGGGACTCGACCCGACCAGGGAGCTCTCCGCCCCGAGCTTCCGCTGAAGAGCAGCCACCTCGGCGCGGAGCCGCTTTCGCTCGATCGCCGCCTGCACTTCCTGAACGACGTGCTCCATCGGCTCGGCCTTGTCGATGAACCCGTACGCCCCGAGCCGGACCGCCTGGATGCAACGCTCGTAATTCCCGGTGCCGGTATAGACGATGACAGGCACTTCATTCCCGAGCCGTTCCAGGGCTCGCAAGACCTCGAAGCCATCCATGCCGGGCATCTCGAGGTCGAGGATCATACAGTCGACGACGGAGCCGGCCAGAAGATCCAGGGGTCGCCGGCCGTGAGCACCTCGTACCCCGCCAGTCGCTCGAGGTCATAGGCGTACTGGCCGGCCATGGTGGGAACATCATCCACGACGAGGACGACGGTCATGGTGCCGTTGCCGCCGGAGGGGAGGAAGCGGTGGGGAACTCGAGGACCACGCGGGTGCCGGCTCCGGGCTCGGTCTCGATCCGAAGCACACCATCCAGATCCATGACAAGCCGCCGGACGATCGAGAGGCCAAGACCCGTCCCCCCGGCCTTGGTCGTGTAGAAGTCGTCGAAGGCTCGTTCCAGCTGCTCACGGGTCATTCCGGGCCCGGTGTCTGCCACCGTGATCCGGACCCGATCCGGTTTGCTGTCCGCGGTTTCTTCAGTCGAGACCGTCACCATCCCACCTTTCCGCCCCGCCAGGCTATCGACCGCGTTTCCGATCAGATTCTCCAGGATGCGCCGCAACATGAGGCTGTCACCCAGCACGGCAGGGAGTCGTTCGCTCAGCCGGGTCCGGATCTCCACCCCATCGCTCGTGGTGTTCCGCAGAATCTGATCCACGACTGCATTCAGGTCGCACGGCCGGCGTTCCAGTCCGGGTGACAACCGGGCGTAGTTCCGCGCCAGGGTCTCGAGGTACTCGACGCTCGACTCCAGCGTGCTTCGCCGATCCTCGAACACCGCGGGGAGGAGTTGAGGGTCCTGGCGGCCGACCTGGGAGAGGTGCCGCAGGACGTTCCGGATCGGCGCGAGGCCGTTCTTGATGTCGTGATTCACCTGCCGGGCCAGGTCGCCCACGGCGGCCCGACGCTCCACCTCGCGCAGCCTGGCGGAGCCGGCCCGGAGCCGCTCGGTCATGGCGCCGAGCAGGCGAGAGAGCGCGCCGATCTCGTCGGGGCGATCGCTGTCGAAGCTCTGGTCCAGGCGGTCGAGGTCGATCTCCGAGGTCTTCCGCGCCAGGTCTCGGAGCGGCCGGCTGATTCGCGAGGAGAGCCAGGCTGCTCCGATCAGGGCCACTGCCACCGTAAGCGCCAGCGCGATCATGAGCCACCGGTCCACGCTCTGCCGCAATGCCCTGACCGTACCGAACGATTGGGTGATGACGAATCGAGCGGTGTCGAGTCTCACGTTCTGGGCCAGAAGGTCGAGAAAGGGGAGCGGAAGCTCGCGGAGGACGCGTGCGCCCTGGGATGTGTCAGGCCGCCAGCCAGGCCGCGTTACCAAGGCCACCGTCAGCTCGCCATCTCGAGCAAGGCGGTCGAGCAAATGGCCTTCGGCCTCGCTCCCACCGACAACGGTGAACCCCCGACCTCCCACCTGGAACGAGTCGACCCGGGCCAGGGCCAATATGGTCGTGTCCGGAGTTCGCGTTCGCACCAGCGCCAATCCGCCGGCCGCGGCCAGCATCCGAGGGAGCTCGGGCTGCAGCCGATCGAACTCGTTCCGGAAATGGCCGGAGCTCAGAATTCGTCCGGCGCTATCCTGGATCTGGAGCAGGGAAAGGCCGGACAGGCTCATGGCGTTGCCGGCGTAGTCGAGAAGGTAACGCCGCGATGACGGCTCGCTCCGCACAGCCGCGAGCCGGAAGCGATCGCTCCGAGCGAGCTCCGAGGCGAGTGCTCTCAGCCGGGCGGCAACTGTCCGGCTCTCTCCATCGAGATCGGCGGCTATGACCGAAACCAGTGACCGGATTCTTCCCTCATACTCACTCGTCAACCGCCGTTCCATCTCGCTCCGGACGCCGTAGGCCAGAGCTCCGAGCGGAACCAACACGGCCAGGACCAGCGCGAAAAAGAGACGGATGCGAAAGCTCACTGTGAGCCCCTCGATCTCTCTTCCTTGCCGACCACCTTGATGCTGCCATCCCAGTCGATCGAGAGCGGGGGAGCGCCACGGCGCACGATCGCGCGAGCCCGGGTGTCGATCAGCGGCTCGAGCCAACCGCCGGCGGATAAGGCGGCCGACGCGTGACAGGGCGCGGCGACGTTACGCGGTAAGAACACGATGTAGCCCCGCTCCCCACCCTCCCGGAGCGCAGTTGCAAAATCGATGTCGCCGAGGCCCACAGCTCTCAACTGGGTGTTTCCCGATAGAGCGACGATCCGCTCCGCCAGTGCCCTGGCGATCTCATCGGTTCGGGAATAGACCACGCGCGGTGACGTGGGCAGTGTCACCTCCATCAGCACATCCAGCCTGCAGGATTGAGGGCCATTCCACCAGAAGGGTGGCTGCGCCGGACGTGCCTCCGCCTCGACCACATCACTGGCCAGCGAGCGACGCAGGGAATCGGTCCCAGGTATCCCGCTGATCGGTTGAGTGCCGGCAAACTGCAGCAGAGCGTATGTCCGGCTCCAGGGCAGCGGGAAGGTCACGAATTCCGGCCGGCTCGCCACGTATTCGGCGACGGCAGGGTCACGAGTGACGACGAGATCAATACCGCGGTCGAGCGCGTCCCGCGGATCGCCGGCAGGGCTCAGCTCGAAGTCGACGGGGGGATCGTTGGGAACGACCACTCGTCCCGAAGGGTCGTGCACAACAGCAACGCGGTGGCCCACGGACAGGAGCGGATCGGCAAAGAGGCGGGGCGCGCTGTCCCGGCTTGCCCGCAGGGTAACTCGCAGCGTGCGGTCGTCCAGGGCAACCGCAGAGTCGATTCCCAGGGTCTGGATGCCGGGCTCGCGAGCCTTCCAGCTCGAGGCAACAGCTCCAGCCGTTATTGGTGGGTGTCCCGTGAACTGACCGGGCTGAGGAAAGGTGAAGGTCCAGAAGCGGCCGGTGCTGTCGCTGCTCCAACCATCCGCAATCCCCGGGCGGATTTCCCCCCGACAGTCGATCCGAACCAGCGTCTCGAAGAGCTGGCGGAAGAGAAGTCGCTCGCTGTCGTTGGCGGGGGAAGATACTCGCGCCCAATCCACCGGGTCCGTCAAGGCAACGGTGAAGGTATCCAGGGAGGCAGCCGAGTCCCCGGAGAGACGGCATTCGTCTCGTTGGTCGGGAGCGACCGGAGGTGGGGACGCCGGCCTCGAGCTACAAGCCGCCAGCAAGAAGAGAACGATGCCGCCTGGCGCGGCCGCCGCTAGGGCTCCGCGACCACGAATGGGCTGCCCCCGAGCTTGGCCTTGATCTTCGGTACTGCGGCCAGTGCCTCCGCCCGGCTCGCATAGTTCCCCACCCGCACTTTATACAGTCCAGCATCTGCGACGGTTACCGCCGGGAGCCCCCGTGCGCTGAGTTTCCTGGCAATGGCGTCGGCCGCCGCCGCAGTGCGTACCGCGGTGACCTGAACCCGGAAGCGCTCGCCCGATGGCAGCGTCGGGGCCGGCCGCGCCGTTCGCGCAGGGCTCGTGGTGTCCGGCCGAATCGGCTTCGGGGGCGACACCGGGGTCATCGTCGGGGTGCTGTCTGTGCGGCGCGCGAATATGGTATCTCGCGGAGCGCTGGCCACGGTCGTAGGCGAGTCAGCCAGAGCCCGCGGGGCCGAATCGATTGCCAACTGGGGGCAGCGCTGGTTCAGGTAGCCGAGCTGATTCTCCAGCTCGACGTTGCCCCGCGAGGCGGCCAGGCCGTCCGCGAGCCAACGACACGCCAGCACCGGGTTCTTCTGATCGAAGTAGGTGCGCGCAGCCCAGTAGGACGTCTGGGGCAGGAGCGTGCTGCCCGGGTAGTCGCGCCGGAGACGCTCCAGGTTGCGGGCGGCTCCATCCAGATTGCCACTGGCGTAATCGAGCTGCACCAGGCGGAGGAGCGCGTCGTCGGCCCAACTGCTGGAGGAGTGTTCGACCGCAACGCGCTGAAGCTGGCGGCGCATCCCGGCGGCATCGGTTGCCACCATGGCCTGAGTGTAGAGGATCTGGGGGTACAGCGTATCGCTTGGAGGAGTGGTCGCCAGCAGTCGCTGCACCTTGATCCGGGCGGAGTCGCCCTGGCCTTGCTGAGCGTCGCGGATGATGTCGACCAGACGCGGGTCGGTCTGGCCGGAAAGGGCGGAGAAGCCGGAGAGGGCGGAGAGGGCGGAGCAAAGCAACAGCGCCCGAGCCACCAAACGACGCGCTTGGTTGGAGCCTGTCTGTCTCACCTTTCCGCCTTCTCCGCCTTCTCCGCCATTTCCGCCCTCTCCGCCTTTGGTCATCGTCACCTGTAGCACCAAATCGGTGAGGAGCCCGCGCTCATCCGATACCGTGGTGTTCTTGAGCGACTCGTCGGTGGTGCGGGCGGCTCGGAGCGCGGCCCGGATGCGGGAGACGGGCCATTGAGGCGCGCACCGGGCCCAGCTCGCCGCCTCCTCCTTGTATCCCAAGAGACCGTGTGGCCGGTTCTGGAACAGGAGCTTGACCACTGCATCCTCCAGCTTGGGTCCGCGAAGGCCCTTGTCGTAGAGTGTGCGGGTAATGCCGAGGCCCACGAGGGCCGTGCCGAGCTGCGTCACCAGCCTGACCCCCGACACACCCGGCTGCCCCAGCACCGTCAACAGAACGGCGACGGCGCGCCCAGTCTCTCCGTTCAACACGGCCTCACGCCAGTCCCACTGGGTCTCGCCGTGCCGGATTCCGACCAGCTCGCCGACTCGCTCGGGAGTAAGCGTCTCGCCCAAGGGCAGTGAGGCAAGCTTGGCGAGCTCCGATTGGAGCGCACCGAGATCGGATCCGACGGAGCGCACCAGATGGCGGACTGCCTCGGGGTCCAGCGTCAGGCCGAGCTGGTCCGCCCGCCGCAATGCCCATTTCTCCGCCCGCTCGACAGGAAGGGGGTCAAACCTCACGGTGTACGCGCCGCGGGACAGTTCCTTGTCCTCGGCTTCCTCTCCAGACCCCTGGATCAGGACCACGACTGTCTCCCGGCTGGGCCGCTCCAGATAGCGCAGGAACTCGGCTCTTCCCTTCGTCTTCCGCTTCCAGCCCTCCACGTCGCGGAGCACGACGACCCGTCGCTCCGCCAGCATCGGCAGCGTGTTACACAGGGAGTGGATCTCTTCCGGGTCCAGCTGGGCCGCCGATCGCTGATCGAAGTTGAAGTCTCGCAGAGCGGGATCGAGCGTCAGATCGAGAATCATCCGGACCGCCTCGTCCTTGAGCACGTCCTCGTGTCCGTGCAAATAGTACACCGGCGCCACTTCGCCCTTGTTCAGGGATCGAAACAACGCATCCATCGAATGTGCGGGCATGGGAGAAACGTATCGCTGCCGAGAGGGTGAGGTAAGCCGCGGCCAGACCGGCCTCAGCGTCTGAAGCACTGGATGTAAAGCAACGCCGCCAGCGTCTTCCCGTCCTGGATCTCACCCGTTCGGACCATGCCCATGACCTCGGACCAGCGCCGGGTGTGCACTTCCATGAACTCGTCCGGCTCCCGCCGGTGCACCCCCTTCCTCAGCTCGTGGGCGAGGAACACGTGGATCTTCTCGTCGGTGAAGCCGGGGGTGGTATAGATCGTGATCAGCCGGGCCAGCACATCGGCGGTCAGGCCGATCTCTTCCTCGAGCTCGCGCTGGGCGCAGGTGGCCGGGGTCTCGCCAGGATCGAGCCGCCCGGCCGGGATCTCCCAGATGGGGCCATTGGCCGCATGGCGGAACTGGCGAATGAGGTGAATCCGGGGATCGGCCCCCCGAGGTTCATCCAGAAATGGAACGACCGCGGACGCGCCCGGATGCCGGATCATCTCCAGCTCGCCGGTGGACCCATCGGGGAAACGCACCGTATCCCGGTCCAGGTTGATCACCCGGCCGTTGTACAATCGTTCCGAGGAGACGAGCGTCATGGGACGTGGGGGTGAGAGGTGAACGGAGACAGTGTCGCCCGGACCCAGGCAACGGGAATCTTGAACCCCTCCGCGGCAAGATAGCGCAGCTCGACCACGGGATTATCCGAGATCGGACTGCTCTCGGTGGGAGAGGTGTAGGCCTCAAGATTGGTTCGCCGCGCCTCCAGGCGAAGCCGATACATATGAAAGGGATCACTCACCAGGAGCACACTGTGCAGGCCCTCCGCTTCCAGCCAGTCGGCCACTGCCGTCATCGACTCCTGGGTGGAGCGCCCCTGCGGCTGGACGACTACATCCCCCGGCACGACATCGCGCGCCAGGAGGTAATGCCGTCCCACGATTGCTTCACTGGTCGTGTCGCCCCGGCCCACGCCGCCGGTGACCACGATCCGGGGAGCGTACCCTTCATTGTATAGGCGGAGCGCGTGGTCCAGTCTGGCCCGGAGCACCGGGGAGGGCCGTCCGTTGTACTGGGCGGCCCCGAGCACCACAATCGCGTCGACCGCCCGCCGCTGATCCTGCTGACTGACCACCAGGACCGTCACCAGCGCCACAGTGTAAATGGAGACGGCGGCCAGAAGGATCAGACCAAAGGCTCGGCTCAGTCGCCGGAGGAGAGGTCGAGCCACCGGATCCCTCCCCTTAGAGATCGAACGACTCCCCGTGACGGGGCACATGGACGTCACCGACCCCCTCCTCGCGGAGGATTGCGGCCATGGCCTCGAGGGACGCAGGCTCACCGTGCACCACAAAGGCCCGGCGGATGGGCCCGCCGAGTCGGCGGACCCAGGCCCGAAGCTCGTCCCGGTCGGCGTGGGCTGAGTACCCCCCGATGGTCTCCACTTCGGCTCTCCGCTGGTATTCCTGTCCCAGAATACGGACCACATCCTGACCGCTCTCGATCCGCCGTCCCAGGGTGTGCTCCGCCTGGAACCCGACGAAGAGGATCAGATTCCGCTCATCGCTGATGCCGTGCGCCAAATGATGGAGGATGCGGCCCGACTCGGCCATGCCGGACGCGGCGATGATCACCGCCGGCCCGTCTGCGGAGTTGAGCGCCTTGGAGTCGGAGACCTCGCGCACGTAGTGGAGCAGCGGGAAGTCGAACAGCTCGCTGGTGGCCTCGATCAGCTCTTCCCGCCGGTCGAAGACCTCCGGGTGCATGAGGAACACCGTGGTGATGTCGATCGCGAGCGGGCTGTCGACGTAGATCGGGATCGAGGGGATCCGGTTCGCCCGAAAGAGCCGATGCAGGCTGTAGATCAGCTCCTGGGCCCGGCCCACCGCGAACGCCGGTATCAACAGCTTGCCGCCGCGGGCCGCGGTGCGGCGAACCGCCTCGCCCAGCCGAGCCTCCGTGTCGGCGAACGACTGGTGTTGCCGGTCGGCGTACGTCGCTTCGATGATCAGGGTGTCGATCGGCCCCGAGGGAGGGTCGGGGTCCCGAACGATCGGGAGTCCGCTTCGGCCGATATCGCCGGAGTACACCAGCCGGTGGCTGCCGCCTTCGGTCACCCGAAGGTCGACCGTGGCCGAGCCGAGGATGTGACCGGCTTCCAGGAACTCGATGGCCAGATGCTTGCGGAGGTAGAAGACCCGCCGATACGGCACGCCGAGCATGAGGTCCTGCACCGCGAGCGCGTCGCGTAGGGTGTAGAGCGGCTCGCTCTCCGGCGCGGCCTTGCCGTGACGTCGAAGAAACTCGTAGTCCTTCTCCTGAATGTGTGCGGCGTCGGCCAGCATGACCGCGCTGAGGTCGCGGGTGGCAGAGGTCGCGTACACCGGGCCGTGAAAACCCTCCTTGACCAGGAGAGGCAGGCGCCCGGAGTGGTCGATGTGAGCATGACTCAACACCACGCCATCGATGCGCCGGGCGTCGAAGGGAAGCTTCGCGTTCAGGGCGTGGGCCTCCGACCGCCGGCCCTGAAACAGTCCGGCATCCAGGAGAATGCGGGCTCCGGCGGCTTCGAGGAGGTGCATGGAGCCGGTGACCTGGCCGGCCGCGCCCCAGAAGGTGAGTCGTACCACGCTCACGGTTGCTCTTTCCCGTTCCTCACCGGGTCCCAAACAGTCTATCGCCTGCGTCCCCCAAACCCGGCAGAATGTAACCGACCTTGTTGAGCTCGCGATCGAGAGCGGCGGCGAAGATCGGCACGTCGGGATGGGCCTCGAGCATCCGGGCCACGCCTTCGGGTGCCGCCACCAGGGACAGGAAACGGATCCGCTTGGCCCCCGCCTTCTTGAGGGCGCTCACCGCGGCGACGGCAGACCCGCCGGTGGCGAGCATGGGATCCAGAATGAAGAAGTCGCGCTCGACTTCGTCGGACGGGATCTTGAAGTAGTAGTCCACCGGCTCCAGTGTCTCGTGGTTGCGGTAGAGCCCGATATGCCCCACCCGAGCGGAGGGGATGAGCTGGGTGATGCCATCCACCATGCCGAGGCCGGCTCGGAGTATCGGCACCAGAGTCAGCTTCTTGCCGGAGACCTGCCGACCGGTGGTGCGTTCCAGCGGGGTCTCGATCTCGACCGGGGCCGTGGGGAGGTCTTTAGTGACCTCATAGGCCATGAGGGTCGCGATCTCGCTCACCAGTTGCTTGAAGTCCCGGGTGCTGGTGTGCTTGTCCCGGAGAATGGACAGCTTGTGTTGGATTAGAGGGTGAGCCAAGACGGTAAGATTAGGAAACGAGGGTGGCGGCATGGGGGGGAAATATGCGGGGGGAGAGCACCGGTGTCACCCTGAACCCCCCGCCGGATCAGCTTCGGCACCACAACACGGCCGGTAATTACGGCAATCTCGCGATCGCCTTCGGCGCCAGCGCCTTCGACATCTCTAGACTTGCGGTGGTCACATCCAGGAGCTTCCCTTTGGCGGCCGCTTCGACGGTAACCAGCCCCGCTCCTTCCACCTCATTCCTGATGGCGGGGACGCCCAGCCCCTCGATCGGTTCAATGGTGATCTTGATGTCGCCGAATGAGGCCCCCTGCTTACTGCGCCACTGGGCCATCTCCGCTGAGCTTTTCACTTCGGGCATGCCGCCAGCGAGGACCAGGCTCACGACCGGTAAAAGCTGGTTGGCCGCCTCGAAGTTACAGGTTGTGTTTGCCCCGTAGGTTTTCGGCTTCGTGGCTGTCACTTTCGCTCCGGTGACGTCCTCGACTTCCGCGGGCGTGAGGAGCGAGCAGGCATCCACCTGGGTCTGGCTCGCCGGTGAGGCCGCCGGATCGGAGGAACTGGAGCCGACCTTGGACGCTCCCTTATCGCCGCACTTTGCCCCTAGCAGGCTAAGGGAGAGAAGCGCGGCGAGCGGTGTGAATTTCGCGGACATGGGCAGAGACTCCTTCCTCTAAATGCCTCGGTCATCCCCCTTGGCTTCGAGTATCCAGTAGCGGCCGGAACCTCGCAGTCAGAAGGCGCGAGGATCCCCGGATTGGGTGCAGAAATATGGATCAAAGTTCACTGGGTTAGCAAAGACCGCCGACGGCCCCCGACCGGGGTGCAAGATGGACGAGGCGCTGGCCGCGCTGGAGCGGCTGGGCGAGCGAGTGAACGCGTGTCCTTGGCCGCGTGGCGACCCCTTCCTATATTTCCCGCCCCAACGGCCAGGTAGCTCAGTTGGTAGAGCAGCGGACTGAAAATCCGCGTGTCGGGGGTTCAATTCCCTCCCTGGCCATTCGATGCGAC
>Ga0307282_10000821_pt1 | contig 10409 bp, 6 predicted proteins | sample ER_DNA_121_FD_194475 | JGI IMG/M metagenome (GOLD analysis project Ga0307282, IMG submission 194475) | Bulk soil microbial communities from the East River watershed near Crested Butte, Colorado, United States - ER_DNA_121 | ecosystem: Environmental > Terrestrial > Soil > Floodplain | place: USA...
CGCGATCATCGTGCCGGACGGATCGAAGGGCGGCTTCATCCTGAAACGCCGGCCGGCGGCGCCGGACGAGCTGAAGGCCGAAGTGCTCGCCCAGTACGTCACCTTCATGCACGGGCTCCTCGACATCACGGACAACTACGTCCAGGGCGCGGTCGTGCACCCCGAAGGGGTCCGAGCGCTCGACGGACCCGACACGTATCTGGTGGTCGCCGCGGACAAGGGGACGGCGACGTTCTCGGATACGGCGAACGCGGTGAGCGAGCGGTACGGGTTCTGGCTCGGGGACGGGTTCGCCAGCGGAGGCTCCGCGGGATTCGATCACAAGGCGCTCGGCATCACCGCGCGAGGCGCGTGGGAATCGGTGAAGCGGCACTTCCGGCAGCTGGGCATCGACGTCCTCCGCGACCCTTTCACCGCGGTCGGGATCGGCGACATGTCCGGCGATGTCTTCGGCAACGGGATGCTGTACACGGACACGATCAAGCTGGTGGCCGCGTTCGACCACCGGCACGTCTTCCTCGACCCGAACCCCGATCCGGCCATCTCGTTCGCCGAGCGCAAACGGCTGTTCCAGCTGCCGGGCTCATCGTGGAACGACTACGACCGATCGATCCTGTCGGCCGGCGGGACCGTCGTGGACCGGGCGGCGAAGAGCGTGACGCCCGCACCCGAGGTCCGGACCGCTCTCGGGATCCCGCCCGAGGCGCCGGCCGGCATGACCCCGGCGGAGTTGATCCGATGGGTCGTGAGGGCACCGGTCGACCTGCTGTGGAACGGCGGGATCGGCACCTACGTGAAGTCGTCCGAAGAGACCAACGCGGACGCCGGTGACCGGACGAACGACGGTCTGCGCGTCGACGGGCGGGATCTGCGTACGAAGGTCGTCGGCGAGGGAGGGAATCTCGGGTTCACCCAGCGCGGACGGATCGAGTACGCCCGGTCCGGAGGGCGCATCAACACGGACTTCATCGACAACTCCGCCGGGGTCGACACCTCGGACCACGAGGTCAACTGGAAGATCCTGCTGGGGCTCGCGATCGCGCGTGGTGAGCTCACGCTCGAGGACAGGAACCGCATGCTGGAGGCGTGCGCTCCCGACGTCGTCGCGCACGTGCTCTACGACAACTACCTCCAGGCCCAGATCCTCTCGCAAGAGGAGGAGCAGTCGACGCAGCGGATCGAGGCCTACGAGGACCTGATGCAACAGCTCGAGGCCGAAGGCGAGCTGGAACGCGACGTCGAGTTCCTGCCCACGACCGACGAGATGACGGAGCGCCGGGCGAACGGAGCCGGGATGACGCGCCCGGAGCTTTCCGTGCTGCTCGCGTACGCGAAGCGCTCCGTCTTCCGGGCGCTCCTGGAGACCGAGCTGCCGGACAGCGAGTACCTCGTCGCCGACCTCGCCCGGTACTTCCCGCCCGCGATCGTCGACGCGTTCGGCCATCTCCTCGCCGAGCACCCGTTGAGGCGGGAGATCATCGCGACGATGGCGTCGAACGACGTCGTGAACTCGCAGGGCATCACGTTCGTCTCGCGGATGGTCGCCGAGATCGGGGCCCACCCCGGCGACGTCGTCCGCGCCTTCCGGATCGCGCGCGATGTGACCGGAGCCGTCGCCCGATGGGACGAGATCGAGAAGCTGGACGGCGTGATCGATCCCGTCGTGCAGACCGACCTCCTGTCCGGCGTGGATTGGCTCGTGGAGACCACCTCGCGGTGGTACCTCGTCCAAGCGGCGGGGCAGCGCCTGGCCGATGCGGTCGACGCCTCGCGGGACTCCTTCGCCCAACTCGCGTCGCAGATCGATCAGATCGGTCCGGAAGCGTGGCGTGAGGAGCATGAGCAGATCGCGGAGCGCTTGATCGCGGAGGGGGTTCCCGAGCCGCTGGCGCGACGCACCGCGTTCCAGGGCGAGTTGGTCCACGCGCCGGACATCATCGCGGTGTCCCACGCGACCGGCCGCGCCCCGCTCGAGGTGGCGCGCGGATTCTTCCTGTTGGGGGAGCGGCTCCAGCTCGATTGGCTGGAGAACCAGCTGGAAGCACTGCCAGCCGGAACCCGGTGGCAGCGCTGGGCTCGCCAGTCGATGGAGGACGACCTGTTCTCGTTGCGACGCTCGCTCTGCGAACGGGCGCTGGAGCTGGCCGGGGGAGCGCCCATCGACGAGGCGATCGACGGCTTCCTCGCGTCCCACGAGGAAGCCGTCGCCCGCCTCCAACGATTCCTTCGATCCCTCGGGATCGAAGGCGTCACCGACCTCTCACAGCTCACCGTGGCGCTCAGGCAGGTCCGCGCCCTCGTCGGCTGAGCCGGTCGGTGCTGCGAGAGCGGTTGGCGCGGCGGGAGGACCTGGAGCCGATCTCCGTGCGCGGCAGGGCGGCGGGGATCACGACGGGGGCATGCTGGTCGGTGGTCGGTGTCACGTTGGTGTGGTCCGCCTGGTATGAGCTGACGTGCCCGCTCGGCGGTCCGCGGGGCACTTCGATCTGCGCCCACACGGTCGGGGTCGGTGGCTTGGCCGTGATGCTGGGAGCGTTGCTCGTCGTGGTCGGATCGGGGGTCCTCTGGCGGACGTCACGGAGGTTGCTCGAGCCGGAAGGGTCATCGGGGTGGACATGGGGGGAGGGCTTTTCCGTGGCCGTCGCCGGACTCGCTGTGGCCATCACGATCCCGACGTACCACTGTCCGGCCGGGTACGTGCTGACGCCGGTGTTCCACGCGTGCGCCAGTCCGACGTCCATCATCATCGATCCCCCGACCCGGATCGGCTGGAAGCTCGCCGTCGCCGCCCTGGGCCTCGTGCTCGGGCTCGTCCTTGCGCGGTGGCGGCGGATCCCGTGGCCGCTCGGAAGCGCGCTGACGGTCGCGACCGTCGCCGGAGCGACCTGGTATTCGATCCAGATGAGCGTTGGGTTGCCGAGCGTGTAGGGCTTCAGGTCGTCGGGTGCCACGCCGCCGGTCCGTCCGGGTCGGGCGAGACGTGTCCGAAGGCTTCGCCGAAATGGGTGGGCGCGACGACCGTGTCGGGCTCAGCCAGCAGCTCCTCGAGGAGCGCCCGTCGCGTGGCGGTCGAGCGTTCGTGGTCGTCGTCCGATCCGGCCCACCAGTCCGGGTGCGCGAGCTGCATCGGGTGGTTCCACGTGTCTGCCGACAACAAGGCGCCCGCCCCGTCGCTCGCCACGCGGAGGACCTGGTGCCCCGGTGTGTGACCGGGCGCGTGGCGGAGCTCGATCAGCTCGCTGACCCGATGGTCTCCATCCAGCAGCTCGAGCGCACCGGTCCGCTCGAGCGGAGCGACCAGCCGCTCGAACGAGCTTCGGTCGTCCTGATCCGTCCCGCGACGCCAGGCATCGTCCGCCCGTTGGAGCAGGTAGCGCGCCCGGGGGAACGCCGGCGCCCCTTCGCGGCTGAGGATCCCGCCGATGTGGTCGTCGTGCGCATGGCTGAGCGCGACGACGTCGATCGTCTCCGGTGCCGCGCCGACCTCCGCGAGCGAGGCCGCAGCGACGCCCGGCTCGGGGCACCAGTCCATCGCCGGTGACGACTCCGGGCCGACCCCCGTGTCGAACAGCAGGAGGCCACCCGGATGTCGGACCAGCCACACTCGAACGCGGAGCCGCCAGGCGTCGTCCTGTCCGTAGACGTTCGGGTATCGACCCTTCGCGTCGAGCATCGCTCCGGCCGGAGCGCCGGGGAAGGCGTCCGCGATCGGCTCGTCGTTCACGTCGACGTCGAGGAACGCGACGATCTCGACCTCGCCGACCGTGATCGTCTCGTGTGGCACGCGCGGGAACTTATCACCCGTGTACCCTCGGAACGGTCCGGCGTCGAAGGGGACGCCTCCTGGAGGAACGATGACGGCCACGCTCCGTGCCACCGCACGCACGAGCGCGCTGTGTGCGCTCGCGCTGCTGATGACGGGGTGCATCAAGGTCGACCTGAATATGGAGCTGCACGGCGACAACACCGTCGGTGGGACGATGGTCTTCGCGGTCAGCCGAGACCTCCTGGCGCTCACGGGCTCGTCCGCCGACGACCTCCTGGGCCAGATCACCGCGAGCGCCGGCCCGCTGCCCTCCGGGGTGCGGTTCCAGGAGTCCGCCTACGCGGACGACCGGTTCGAGGGGAAGACGTACACGTTCCAGGATGTCCCCATCGATGCGTTCAGTCAGGGCACCACCACGGCCGGAGAGACCATCTCGATCAAGCGGGTCGGCGACGCGTTCCAGGTCAACGGCGAGATCGACCTCACGCCGGCCGCGACCGGCCCGCTCCAGCCGGGTGCCGCTCAGTTGGCCAAGGACATGGAGCTGCGCATCGCGATCACGTTCCCGGGTCCAGTATCGCAACAGTCCGGCGGCACGATCACCGGGAACACCGTCACGTGGACGCCGGCGTTCGGCGAGAAGACCGAGATCCAGGCGACCGGGAGTGCGATCGGCAGCGGGGGCAACGGGCCGACGATGTGGATCCTGCTCGGGCTCGCGATCTTGCTGGTCGTGGTGGTAGCGCTGGTCCTCGTTCGGAGCCGACGGAGCCAGGTCGCACCGGAGGCGGGAAAGGAGACGGCGGCGACCCCTCCGGCGCCCGCGCCCCTCGCCGCGACGGACGACCCGGCGCCGCCGCCGCCCGCAGGTTGACGGGTCCTCGTCACAGGACGGCGGATTCGGCGACGAGGTCGCCCTCGACGAATCGCGAGGGCCTGAGCGGCCGGAGGTCGAACGTCTCGCCCCGCCCCCGTGTCACGAGCTCGCCGATCGCGCGCCCGGCGGCCGGCGCGTGCATGAGCCCGTGGCCCCCGAACCCGACGCAGTGGAAGACGCCCGGTACCGTCGGGTCCTCGCCGATGATCGCGTGGTGGTCCGGCGTCTCCGGGTAGAGGCCCGCCCAACACTGTGACGGATCCATCGGCAGATCGAGGATCGACGGGAACCGGTTGGGGAGTCTGGCGGCGAGCGCCGGGAGGAAGGCGGGATCGACCGACGTGTCCCACCCGGGCGGATCGCCGGGGTCGGAGTAAGCGAGGACCCACCCGCCGGCGGGCTCACGCCGCACGAGGACGCCGGTGTCCACGTCCACCGTCATCGGCGTGAGCCCGCCGGCGGGTGACGGGTCCATCACGTGCGCGAGGTTGCGACGCACGGGCTCGACCGGCACATCGCTTCCCAGGAGCCGCGCGACCGCCCCGGCTCCCGTCCCGGCCGCGTTCACGATCGCGCCCGCGCGCAGATCACCTTTCGCATGCCGGAGGACGAAGCCGGGTTCGACCGCGCTCACGGGGGCGCGCGTGACGATCGTGGCGCCCCTCGTGCGCGCCTCGGCGAGGAGCGCCGCGACGAGGCCCGCGGGATCGAGGAAACCGTCTCGGGCATGGAACGCGCCTCCTCGGATCCCCTCGGCCCTGACGAAGGGAACCATGGAGGCGATCTCGGCCGGCTCGAGCCATCGGGTCTCGACGCCGAGGCGGCGCTGGAGCTCGATGGCGTCGCGCAACGTGCGTTCGCTCGCATCCGCTCCCGCCAGCAAGAGGTAACCGGTCTGATGGAACCCGAGGCCCCCGACGGTCCGCTCGAGCGTCTCCAGCTCGCCGATCGAGAACCGCGAGAAGGCGATGTTGACCTCGGTCGTGAACTGCGCCCGGATGCCGCCGTTGGCGAGTGCCGACGCGCCTCGGCCGGCCGCCTCCGCTGCCTCGAGCACCGTCACGTTCACGCCCGCAGCGGCGAGCTCGCGCGCGCACGATAGACCGATCACGCCGGCGCCGATCACGGCAACGTCGGTCCGATCCGCCATCCGCTCACGCTACCCGAGCAGCCTCGGTCTCAGCGGCGGAAGCGCCCTCGCTTCTTCTTCTCGGCCTCGGAGCTGGCCGCGAACGCCTCGGCGATCGGCGGGAGCGGCGGGCGATCGTCCGCGACGGCCTCCGGTTCGTCCAGGGCGGCTTCGAGCTCGGGTTCCGGGGGCGCAGCCGCGACGGGCGTTGGTTCGGTCGGCGCGGCCGGATCCGGGTCGAGCTCGTCGACCGTCGCATCGGCCGGATCCGCGACGATCTCGGGCGCCGGTCGATCCTCGCCTTCGGGCGCGACGTCGGCAGCGTCGTCCTCCCCGGACGGCTGGAGGTGGTCCTCGGCCGACAGGTTCCGGAAGACGGCGGCCGCCTGCGCGGACGCGCCCTTGCGATCAAGGAGCCGGAACGCGCGACGCTCGAAGGGCTTGGCTTCGTTCGGCCGGCCGGACAGGCGCAGGACCTCCGCGAGATGCAACAAGGCGTTCGCGCGGAGATCCGTCGAGTCGGTCTGTTCCGCGAGTGATACCGCCTCGCGACCGAGCTTGTCCGCGCGCTGGACGTCGCCCAGCCGGACGAGGGCCCGAGCACGCGCGGTGCGGCAACCGACGAGCGCCGTCGGTTCGGTCGCCCACGTCTCCGCGACATCCGCGAGGGCCATGGCCTCCTCGACCCGATCCTCGGTCGCGAGGACGAGGTTCGCCCACGACGCGGCGATGGTCGCTCGCAGCCGGTCGTCACGGGCGTGCGACGCGGCGGCGAGGGCTCGCTGGATCGGCGGCTCGGCGGCGTCGAACTCGCCGGCGAGCCAGCCGATCACGCCCGCGCGATGCAGGGCGACGGCGAGGTCGGCGTCGGCGACCAATCCCTCGATCGTGGCGATCGCGTTCCCGATCAGTGCGCGCGCCTCGTCGAAACGCCCTCGTCGTGCGAGGAGCACGCCGAGGACGCCGACAAGATCCTGTTCGGCGAGTGGATGTCCCGCGGCGTCGGCTCGCAGGCGCTCGCACCGGACGATCGCGTGCTCGACCGGCATCGGCCCGTCCAGCAGCGCCCGTCCGATCCCGCGGAGCGCCCGCGCGGCCTCGATCGGGTGCTGCGAAGCGCTCGCTCGCTCGGCGGCCTCGGTCAGGTCCTCCACCACCGCCGCGGCGTGCCCGCGCGCGGCATGGACCTGTCCGCGGAGCGCGGCGGCGCACGCCATCCCCCACCCGTCCTCGAGCTCGGCGAACCGCTCGTACGCCTCATCGGCGATCGCTCGTGCGCCGTCCAGCGTGGCTCGGTCGGCCGACGCGCGCAGCGATGCCCGGAGGATCCGGACGTGATGATCGATCCGATCGCCCGGGACCCCCACGGTGGCGGTCATCGCCGCGTTGATCGCGGCCTCCGCCTCCCGCACGCGCCCGGTCTCGACCTCGTGCGCGGCGGCGCGGAAGAGCAGCTCGGCGCGGACGGGGTCGTCCTTCTCCAGGAGGGAGGCCATCCGTCGTTCCAGGATCGCGGCGCCCGCTGCGTCGCCGACATCCCTGGCGTGCTCGGCGGCAGCGCTCAGCAGGTCGATCGCATCGACGCGATCCGGGTCCTCCGCCGCAACGTCCCGGCGGAGCAGGAGGGCTTCGGCCAGATGCGTGCCGGCCGACCCGGCGATACGACGCCGTCGGGAACCCGCGGCGTCCAGGATCGCCCGTGCGGCGCGGACGTGGACCTCGGCGGCGCGGGCCGGCGACGCGCCGGTCGCAGCGGTCTCACGCGCCAGCGGGTGGACGAACGTGGTCGCCGTGCCGTCGGCAACGAGGATGCCCGCGGCGATCAACTCGGCGAGCTGCCGCTCGATATCCGCGCCCGAGCCCCCCTCGTCGTCGGACGCCAGCAGCGCGGGCGTCGGGACGGTCGTGCCCATGAGCGCCGCGACCGCCATCGTCGCCCGGACATCGGCGGGCAGCGCGCTCAGGCGGGCGTCGAGGACGTCCCCGACGGAGCCGAACGTAGGGAGCGGGTCCGCCCCGAGCGCCCATACGCCGGCGTCACGGGAGAGGGCGGGGGTCTCGACCACGAGCGTCAGGCCGTGCTCGAGCGCGAGGGGGTTGGTCCCGAGCGCTCCCACGATCGCGGCGGAGACTTCCTCGCCGGCCGCACCGAGCCGAGCCGCGACCAGCCGTTCGGCCGTCGCGACATCGAAGGGGGCCATCGGGAGCGTGTCCGTGATGCCGGGCGGTTCACCGGCGGCGGTGCAAACGATGAGCAGGGGCGTCCCGTCGAGCGCTCGTGCGAGATCGGCGAGGAAGGACGAGAAACCGAACGAGACCCGGTCGATGTCGTCGACGACCAGGATCGCCGGTCCGTCGAAGACCGCCTCGAACAGCGTGCGCATCGCCCACGTGGTCTCGTCGACGGCGCCTGAGGCGCCGTCGACCGAGACCACGTGGGCGATGCGCTCGGCGATCCGGTCGCCGTCGGGCAGGTGCCCGACCAGTCGTTCGAGGGTCGCACGGACGTCTGCGGACGTCTCATCGCCGGTCAGTCTCGCGACGCGTTCGACCAGCTCCTCGATCGGCCATGCCCCCACCGCACCGACCGTGGCCGGCTCGCACGCGAGCCGGACGATCCGGACGTCCGGAGCGGACGCGTTCGCGAACTCGGCGAGCAGCCTCGTCCTGCCGGCGCCGACCTCGCCGATCAGCGCAACGCACATCGCGCGGCCCTGATCGCGGACGGTGCCGAGCCTTCCCGTCAGCTCGGCGAGCTCACGTTCGCGACCGACGAAGGGCGTCCGGCGGGCGCCGACGGGATCTGCCCGGCCGGCATCGACGGGTCGCGTCGGAGGCCCGGTGGGAGCAGCCACGAGGTCGCGGATCGAACGCAGCGACGGCGTGCCCTTCCCGTCCTCGAGCGGTTCGATCACGGCCGCGCCCTCGGTGAGCGGCAAGATCTCGTCGCCCGGGACGATCGTTCCGGGCTGCGCGAGCGCCTGCAGCTCGGCGGCGCGATCGATCAGGTACTGCCAGATCGCATCCTGGTCGGACCGTTCGGTCACCTCGGACGCGTCGATCCCGAGCCGGACGTCCGGACAGGCCGTCGCCGCGTCGAGGGCCGCGCGCGCGGCGGTGACCGCGGCGTCCTCCTTCGGCGGGAACAGCGCCACGAGCGTCGCCGGTGCTTGCGAGACGCCCTCGAAGACGGCCCCCAGCGACTCGAAGATCCCACCCACCTCGTGCAGCACGTCGTAGGCGCTCCGGCCCGAGATCGCCGCCGCGACCGCCGCGAACACGGGCGGTCCGGGCACCCGCTGATGGACGAGCGCCGTGCCGCAGAAGGCGCAGAACGCCGCTTCGACTTGGGAATGGCGTCCGCACGCGGGGCACGCAGGGGACCTCGTCGCGGGCTCGTCGAGACGGTCGCCGGCGTACGGGGTCCCGAGATCGCTACTCATCCGAGACGGCTCCGTGGACGACCAGCTCGTCGAGCGCCGGGGTGGGCTCGGTCGCGGCCGCACCGAGCGCCAGGGCGAAGTCGTGGGGGTTCGTGGCAACGACGCGCGCGTCCTGTTCGGAGACGACCCCGGTTCGGACGAGCTCGAGCAGGGACTGGTCGAACGTCTGCATGCCGTCGTAGCCGCTCTCGGCGATCACATCGGGCAGCCCGGAGGTCTGTTCGGCGTCGAGGATCCGCTCGTAGACGCGGCCGGTATTGAGGAGCACCTCGACCGCGGGGACCCGCCCGAGGCCGTCCGCGCGCTCGAGCAGCCGCTGTGAAACGACGCCCCGCAACGCGCCGGCGAGGGAGACGCGTGCTTGCGGCTGCTGCTGCGGTGGGAACAGCTCGACGACGCGCGAGATCGTCTCGGTCGCGTCGATCGTGTGGAGCGTCGACAAGACGAGGTGTCCCGTCTGCGCCGCCTGGATCGCGGCGAGCGCGGTCTCGTGGTCGCGGATCTCGCCGAGGAAGACCACGTCCGGATCCTGTCGGAGCGCCTGCCGGAGCGCGGATCCGTACGAGCCGGTGTCCCGCCCGACCTCCCGCTGACGGATCACGGACATGCTGTCGGTGTGCACGACCTCGATCGGATCTTCGATCGTCACGATGTGCGCCCGGCGCGTCCGGTTGATGAACCCGATCAGCGCCGCGATCGTCGTCGTCTTGCCCGCGCCCGTCGGACCGGTCACCAGCACCAGCCCACGCTTCGTCTCGGCGAGCGAGCGGATCGTCTCGGGCAGGTGGAGCTGCTCGAACGTGAGGTCCTCGGGGCTCACCCAGCGGATCGCGAGCCCGACCGTGTCGGACTCACGGAGGACGTTGACGCGGAACCGCCCGACCCCTTCGAGGGTGTAGGCGAAGTCCGCCTCCTTGGTACGTGCGAACTCGTCCGCCTTGTGCGACGGCATCAAGGCGTCGGCCGCTGCCCGTGTCTCAGCAGCGGTGAGCGATGGGAATGGGGCCGGCAGCAACTCGCCATCCACCCTGATGAACGGGACGTTCCCCGCCTTCAGGTGGACGTCGCTCGCCCGCCGCTCCACCGCGTAGCGAAGCAGTTCTGCTGGGTCCATGGACCAGGCCTTCCCGGGAGATCCTTCCCGAAAGGCTTCGGCTGCAGGGCGGACCGCTTGAGCGGACCGGCCGGCGGGGC
>Ga0307282_10000823_pt1 | contig 10409 bp, 8 predicted proteins | sample ER_DNA_121_FD_194475 | JGI IMG/M metagenome (GOLD analysis project Ga0307282, IMG submission 194475) | Bulk soil microbial communities from the East River watershed near Crested Butte, Colorado, United States - ER_DNA_121 | ecosystem: Environmental > Terrestrial > Soil > Floodplain | place: USA...
GTGGCCCGAGGCGTTGATGGACGCCACCCGCGGAACCCGGAAATCCCACTCCAGTTCGGGCTGCAGGAACGGGGCGACGAACCCTCCCGACGCGCCGTCCACGTGGATCGGCACGTCGTAGCCCTGTTCGGTCTGTACCCGGTCTAGGGCCTGGCTGATCTCGAGTACAGGCTCGTAGCTGCCGTCCATGGTAGAGCCCATGATCGCGACCACCCCGATGGTGTTTTCGTCGCATTTGGCCGCGGCCTCGGCGCCGCGCAGGTGCAGCCGCCCCGGCACCATGGGCACGAAGCGGGGCTCGATCTGCCAGTAGCGGCAGAACTTCTCCCAGCACACCTGGACGTTGGAGCCCATCACCAGGTTCGGCCTGGCCGCGTCATGCCCGGCCGCCTGGCGCCGGGCCCGCCAGCGCCACAGCAGCGCCATTCCGCCTAGCATGCAGGCCTCACTCGACCCGGTAGTGGAGCAGCCGGTGGCCTGGCTGCCGGCCGGCGCGTTCCACAGGTGACTGAGGATGTTCACGCAGCGCTGCTCCAGCTCGGCGGTCTGCGGGTACTCGTCCTTGTCGATCATGTTCTTGGCGACGCACTCGGCCATCAGCTGCTCGGCCTCGGGCTCCATCCAGGTGGTGACGAACGTGGCCAGGTTGAGCCGGGCGTTGCCGTCGAGGATGAGCTCGTCGCGGACCATCTGGAGCGCGGTGCGCGGCAGCATGCCGTGCGCGGGCAGCCGGTACCGGGGGATCCCGGCCCCCAGTTCCTGGACGTAGACCGGGTTGACGTCGAGCTCGTCGTCCTGGATGGACGCATCCACCTGAGTGTGCAACGGCATGAACCCTTCACCCCTTCTCCCGTCGCCCAGGCCGCGCGGGCCGTGCATGACCGGGCTTCTCCAGTGGCCAGGCTAGCCTTCCGCCGTGACGAGCGCTGGCTCGCCCTGGCGCCGGGCGCTCGCGCTGGCCGGCTCGCCTGGTTCCTCCTTGAGCCAGACGAGCATGGCCAGCCCGGCGACCACGTACCCGGCGCCCTGGACGGCCAGCACCGGGATGATGCCGGCGAGCCGGCTCAGGTAGCCCGAGCCCAGCGTGCCGGCCAGCACGGTGACGCCCTCCAGGGCGCTCACCGCGCCGAACACCCGGCCCCGGTACGCGTCCTCGCTGCTGCGCTGGAACAGCGTGATCAGCCCGGCCAAGGTCAGCGCTCCGGGCAGGCCGACGACGATCATCCCGGCGACGGCGGGCCAGACGGCCACGTACCCGAGCGGGTACAGGAAGATCGCCAGGTCCACCACGCCGAAGGCGACCGCGCCGCAGCACATCAGGCGGCTGGCCTGGAACCGGTGGCCAGACGCGGCGGCGACCATCCCGCCGGCGATGCCGCCGATCGCCTGAGCGGCCACGATGAGCCCGAGGTCCTGGGGGGAACCGTGCAGCACGCGCTCGACGAAGGGCGTGAACAGCGTGCTCATCGTGCCCTCGCCCACGCTGGTGACCAGGGCGAAGATCATCAGGGCGCGCAGCGCGCGGTGACGCGTGGCCAGCCGGAGCCCGTCGCGCAGCTCTGCGCCGACCTGAGCCAGCCGGGCCCGGACCGGGCCGCCCTGTCGGCAGCCGGTGCGCCCGCTCGCCTGGACCAGGCCGAGCAGGGCGGCGGAGGCGAGGAAGCTGGCCGCGTCGACCAGCGTGACGGCGATGATGCCGCCGAACGCGGCGAGGATGCCGCCGAGCGCCGAGCCGGCCAGCCGGGACACGTTGGCCACCTGGCCGCTCGCCGCGTTGGCCGTCACGAGCTCGTCGTCGGGCACCAGCCGGGGCACCATGGCCTGCTCGGCGGGGGAGAAGAACTGCTGGACAGCGCCCTCCCAGAACATCACCGCGAAGACGATCCAGATCTGCGCCGCGCCGCGCACCAGGAGCAGCGGCAGCAGCCCAGCCGCGAGCAGCAGGTCGGCGGCGATCATGGTGCGCTTGCGGTCCCAGCGGTCAGCGAACACCCCGGCGACCGCGCCGAGCAGCACCTGCGGAGCGAACGCGGACGCCATCGCCAGCGCGGACGCCACGGTGGAACCGGTCGCCGCGTAGACCGCGTAGATCAGCCCGATGGTCAGGATCCAGTCCCCGGTCATGGAGATGATCCCGGCCGACAGCACCAGCCTCAGGTCGCGCCGTCCGGCCAGCATCCGCCACATCGCGCGCACGTCAGGCCTCCGTCGCCGCCTCGGGTCCCGGCGGTGGTCCGCCCGGCACCGCGAACAGAGTGAACGCCACCGGCACCGAACCCTCCGGCCGGGAGGTCACGTCGTCGATCGGCCGCTCGTCGATGTAACGCATCAGCACGGCGTCGAACGCCTCCACGACCTCGGCCAGCTCGGCCTGGGTGAGGTAGACGGAGGACTCGCCCAAGCCGGCGTGCTTCCGCCATGCCTGCGGCCACTCCTTGCGCCGCTGCTGCCAGTCGAGGAAGGCTTCGACGGTCCGGTCGGCGTTCATCTGCTCCAGCACGTCGACCGCGACCGAGCCCTCGGCCGTCTCGGCCGCCTTGCTCCAGTTGTAGGACGTGGCCACTAGCCGCCATGGCCGTTCCCGATGGTCCTTGCCCCTGACCTGCTCGAGGAAGCCGTACTTGGCCAGCTGCCGCAAGTGGTGCGAGGCCAGCCCGTGGCTGATGCCTATCTCGCGCGCCGCGTCCGCGGTGGTGGCCCGGCCCAGCCGGGCGATGATCGTCATCAGGTCGAGCCGCAGCGGATGCGCGAGAGCCCGGATCGCCACCGGGTCGTCGAGCAGCCGCCATCGCTGCCGGGACTGCCCGCCCTCCGGTTCACGCGTCCCGGCTTCCGCGGCCTTGCCCGCCGCGGTCCCGGCTTCCGTAGCACGGAGGTCCTTAACCCCATTGACCCCATCAGCCTCGTTCGCCACGTCACTCACCCACCTGCATCGGCAGGGGAACCTCATATTCCAAGGACATGCTTGGAATCATGCAGCCGCCTGTGCCGAATGTCAAGCATATGCTTGGAATAAAGCGCGGGTTGCGGTGAACGGGAGACTGCGGAGGTTCCTGAACTGCAGCTTCGCGTTCGTCAAGGGTCATGAAGCCGGCCCGCGGGGTCTCCTGGGGTCCACCGAACGGTGGATGCCGCGGGTCCCGGATGGCCGGCCGGCCGACGGCTCCCCGGCGTGGCAATCATGGCCGCGCAGCCGATCCGCCGACGGGGTGCGCCAGGCGAAGCTGGTTAAGGCGCCAACGGGGCGACCTAACGAAAGCGAGGCGCATGATGACGGCAGTCATCGAGGTGACGGGGCTCACCAAGCGTTACGGAGACCAGGCGGTCGTGGACGACATCGCGTTCCACGTCGATGCGGGTGAGATCTTCGGCATCCTGGGCCCGAACGGCGCGGGCAAGACCACCGCGGTCGAGTGCATGGAGGGGTTGCGCAGGCGGGATGGCGGCCAGGTGCGGATCCTCGGCCTGGACCCGCTGACCGACCGGCACCGGCTGCACCAGCGGATCGGCGTGCAGCTGCAGGAGAGCCAGCTCCAGGAGAAGCTGAAGGTGCGCGAGGCACTCGAGCTGTACGCCTCGTTCTACCCGAACCCGGCCGACTGGCGCGAGCTGCTCGAGCGCTGGGGGCTGGCCGAGAAGGCGGACACCGGCTTCGCCAAGCTCTCCGGCGGCCAGAAGCAGCGCCTGTTCATCGCGCTGGCCCTGATCGGGAACCCGGAGGTGGTGTTCCTCGACGAGCTGACCTCCGGGCTGGACCCGGGCGCGCGGCACGCCACCTGGGACCTGATTAGCCAGGTGCGGGCGCAGGGCGTCACCGTCGTGCTGGTCAGCCACTTCATGGACGAGGTGGAGGAACTGTGCGACCGCGTCGCGATCCTCGAACGGGGGCGGATCGCGGCGCTGGACACCCCGGCGGGGCTTGTGGACCGCGCCGGGGGTGAGTACCGGGTGCGGTTCCGGCCGATGGCACCGCTCGATGAGCAGGCGCTGACCGCGCTGCCCGGCGTCATCTCCGCCGCCCGGCGCGGGAATCAGGTCGACGTCACCGGTACCGGCGACTTCGCCAGCGCCGTCACCGCCGAACTGGCCCGCAGGCAGGTCCTGGTGGCCGATCTGCGGATCGAGGGACGCAGCCTGGACAGCGCCTACGTGGCGCTGACCGGCCGGACCATGGAAAGCTGAGGGGGAAACAGACATGAACGGCTTCAGCAGGCTCGCCTTTGTCGAGACCAAGCTGTTCCTGCGTGAGAAGGCCGCGGCCATTTCGGTGTTCGGGCTGCCGGTGGCGCTGGTCATCGGGTTCGGGCTGATCCCAGGGTTCGGCGACCCGCAGAAGAGCTTGTCCGGCCAGATCGGCACCCAGTACATCGCGTCCATCGGCGTCGCGATCGTGCTGGCCATCCTGGGCCTGAACGGGGTGCCGATGGTGATCGGCCAGTACCGCGAGCGCGGCATCCTGCGCCGCCTGGGCGTCACGCCGGTGCGTCCGCTGACCCTGCTAGGGGCCGACCTGATGGTATGGGCGGCCGCGGCGATCCTGTCGGTAGCGGTCGTCGTCGGCGTGGCCCGGGTGGCGTTCCACGTGCCCGCGCCGGTCGCGGCGGGCTGGTTCGTCCTGTCGGCTATCCTCGGCATCGCCGCGCTGTTCGCCCTCGGCCTGCTAGTGGCCGCGGTTGCCCCGACCGCTAGGAGCGCGGCCGGACTCGGCTGGCTGCTGTTCTTCCCGAACATGTTCTTCGCCGGCGTCTACTTCCCGACCGAACAGATGTCGCCGGTAATGCGCCAGATCGGGAACTTCACCCCGCTCGGCTCGGCCCTGCACGCGGTGCGGGACAGCTGGATGGGCCTGACCCCCCGGCCCCAATATCTGGGCATAATGGCAGCGTATGCCGTGATCGCGGGGGCGCTGGCGGCGCGGTTCTTCCGCTGGGAACGAGCGTAGGAAGGGTGAGCGCGGTGACGGTGCGCACGCCGGACAGCGGCTTCGAAAACCTCGAGCGCCGGTATGAAACCGTGGCGCGACTGGTGCCCTACCTGCTGCTCGTCGTCCCGTTCATCCCTTATGTGCTCTCCCAGGCCCCAAGCGCGGGAGCGATCGGCATCACCGTGGGCGTGGCCGCGGCTGCCGGAGCCTGGGTTGCTTCGATGGTCGTCCTGCATCCAGGCCCGCCCCGGCGTCCGTGGCAGGGGTACGTCTACTTCGCCGGGCTGCTGGTGTTCATCGCCGTCCTCACCTTCCGCAGCCCGTGGTTCGCGTTCTTCACCTGGATCGGCTTCCTGCACGCCGGGCAGTATCTGGCCGGCGCGTGGCGGTGGGCCGGCTGCGCGGTCACGGCCCTCTTCATCGCGATGGCCCAGGCGGGGGGATTCCACCGGCCCACCGTCTCGCTGGTTGTCATCTGGGTGCTGCTGGCCGGCGTCGACGTCGTTCTCATCGGAGTCTTCACCATGCTGGGCGTGAAGGTCGGGGAGCAGAACGAGGCCCGCAAGCACATGATCGCCGAGCTGGCCGAGGCGAACCACCGGCTGGAGGAGATGATCGCGGAGAACACCGGGCTGCAGGCCCAGCTGCTCACTCAGGCCAGGGAGGCGGGCGCGGGAGACGAGCGGCAGCGGATGGCCCGGGAGATCCACGACACCATCGCCCAGGGCCTGACCGGAATCGTCACTCAGCTCGAAGCGGTCCAGCAGACCAGCAACGACGCCGAACGCGAGCGGCGGATCGACAACGCCAAACGGCTCGCCCGGGACAGCCTGGCCGAGGCCCGCCGCTCAGTCCAGGCGCTGCGGCCGCAGGCACTGGAGAACAGCAGGCTGCCGGAGGTGCTGGCCGACGAGGTGGCCCGCTGGTCGGTCACCAGCGGCGTGACCGGCGATGTCGAGACCACCGGCCAGGCGCGGGCGCTGCATCCGGAGGTCGAGGTGACGCTGCTGCGCGTCGCGCAGGAGGCGCTGGCCAACGTGGCCAAGCACGCCGGCGCCTCCCGGGCCGGGGTCACGCTGTCCTACATGGAGGACGTGGTAAGCCTGGACGTGCGCGACGACGGAGCCGGGTTCGCCGTGGCCTCAGCCGAGGAGAGTAGGGCCAACGGGCACCTGGTCGGCGAGTCCTCGGCCGTAGGCGGTTTCGGGCTGATCGCGATGCGCCAGCGGGTCAGCAGGCTGGCCGGGCAGCTGGAGATCGAGTCGGACCCCGGGGCGGGCACGGCCGTATCGGCCAGCCTCCCCGCCATTCCTCTGGGGGAGTCCAAGTGAGCCAGATCATCAGGCTGCTGATCGCCGACGATCACCCGGTGGTGCGCGACGGCCTCCGGGGCATCTTCGAGGCTAGCGGCGAATTCGAGGTGGCGGGGGAGGCCGCCAACGGCCGGGAGGCGGTCGACCGGGCCGCGGCCCTGCACCCGGACGTGGTGCTGATGGACCTGCGAATGCCGGTCCTCGACGGGGTCAGCGCGATCAAGCTGCTGGCGGAGAAGGGCATCGGCGCGCGGGTGCTGGTGCTCACCACCTTCGACACCGACACCGACGTGGTGCCCGCGATCGAGGCCGGCGCGACCGGCTACCTGCTGAAGGACTCCCCGCCCGCCGAGCTGCTGCGCGGCGTCCGCGCCGCGGCCCGCGGCGAGGCCGTGCTCTCGCCCTCGGTCGCCACCCGGCTTCTCGGCCAGGTCAGGCAGCCGGCCAGGGAACCGCTCAGCCAGCGCGAGCTCGACATCCTGGGGCTGATCGCGCAGGGCTGCTCGAACCGTGAGGCCGCCGCCCGCCTGTTCATCAGCGAGGCCACGGTCAAGACCCACGTGCTGCACATCTACGCCAAGCTGGGCGTCAACGACCGCGCCGCCGCCGTGGCGGCCGGGTTCGAGCGGGGCCTGCTGCCGCGCCCCTGATCCTCATCATGCGCGATTAGCCCGGCCCGTTCGGCTCAATTGTCTTTCCTGGTGTACCGGCAGAGCAGGAAACCGTCGTCTTCCAGGACGTGGGCCAGGGTCAGCGGCAGCGGCGTGGCGACGGGGCCCGTGCCGCGGGTCCCGGCCACGATCCTGGGCGCGCCCGGGCCGGCCATCAGCGGCCCGATGGTCAGGCACAGCTCGTCGAGCAGGCCAGCCTCGGCCAGCTGGGCGAGCAGGCGCGGGCCTCCCTCGGCGAGCAGACGCCGGTGGCCGCGTTTGATGAGCGCGCTGACGGCAGCCGCCATGTCGACGGTCTCGTCCCCGGCCACGATGACGTCTGCGTACCTGGCCAGTTCGGCACGGCGGTCCGCGGGCGCCTGGGCGACGGTGATCACGATCGTGCGGGCGTGCGCCGGGGCAGCGGTGATGAGCGGGCTGTCCGGGTCGAGATCGAGTCGCCTGCTGATCACCGCGATCGGCGGCGTCGGCGGCCGGCCCTCCCGGAGGTGACTCCACAGCTCCTGCGACCGGGCCGGCTTGTACTTCTCCTCGCGGACCGTGGACGCGCCGACCAGGATGACGTCACACAGCGTGCGGAGCAGCGCGAAGACCCGCCGGTCGGTATCGGAGGAGATGCCCTGCGTGAGGCCGTTCAGGGACGCGGCGCCGTCCGCGGTCGCGACCATGTTGGCCCGCAGCCAGTGACCGTCCGGGTAGGCGTAGAGCCTGGGCAGATCCGGTTCCCGGTCGGAGAAAAGCTGGCGCAGGGTCACTCCGTGGACCGTAGCACGACCACGGCGTGGTCGCGGACCTCGATCTCCTTCTTCGGCGGGTGGATCGCGCCGGGGACGCCGGACGCCGTGTCGATGATGACCTCCCAGCCCGCCGCGTAGCCGGCCTCGGGCAGGGTGAACGTGAGCGGCTTGCTATGCGCGTTGAACAGCAGCAGGAAGCTGGCGTCGGTGATCTTCCCGCCGCGCGGATCGGGCTCGCTGATCGCGTCCCCGTTGAGGAACGCCGCGAGCGACTTGGCGTAGCTGGCCTCCCAGTCCGCGTCCGTCATCACCTCCCCGGCCGGGGTGAGCCAGACGATGTCGCCCTTCTCTGCTCCCGGGACCTGGCCGCGGAAGAACCGGCGCCTGCGGAACACCGGGTGGTCGCGGCGCAGGCCGGCCAGCGTCTCGGTGAACTGCAGCATCTCCTGCTCGGCGGCGGCCAGCCCCCAGTCCAGCCAGGACAGGTGGGAGTCCTGGCAGTAGGCGTTGTTGTTGCCGGCCTGGGTACGGCCCACCTCGTCGCCGGCCAGCAGCATCGGCACACCCTGGGACAGGAACAAGGTGACCAGGAAGTTCCGCCTCTGCCGGGCGCGCAGCTCGTTGATCGCGGGATCGCCGGACGGCCCCTCGGCACCGCAGTTCCACGAGCGGTTGTCGTCGGTGCCGTCCCGGTTGTCCTCGCCGTTGGCCTCGTTGTGCTTGTGGTTATAGGAGACCAGGTCGGTGAGGGTGAACCCGTCGTGGCAGGTGACGAAGTTGATCGAGGCGACGGGGCGGCGCCCGCTCGTCGCGTACAGGTCGCTGGACCCGGTGAGCCGGGACGCGAAGTCCGGCACGGTGGACGAGCGGCCGCGCCAGAAGTCGCGGACGGCGTCGCGGTACTTGCCGTTCCACTCGGTCCACAGCGGCGGGAACCTGCCGACCTGGTAGCCGCCCTCGCCCACGTCCCACGGCTCGGCGATCAGCTTGACCTGGGACACCACGGGGTCCTGCTGGACCAGGTCGAAGAAGGTGGACAGCCGGTCGACGTCGTGCAGTTCCCTGGCGAGCGCGGCGGCCAGGTCGAACCGGAACCCGTCGACGTGCATCTCCAGGATCCAGTACCGCAGCGAGTCCATGACCAGCTGGAGCGAGTGCGGGTGGCGGGCGTTCAGGCTGTTCCCGCAGCCGGTGTAGTCCAGGTAGCGCCAGCGCTCGTGGTCCGAGAGCCGGTAGTAGGCGGCGTTGTCGATACCGCGGAAGGACAGGGTCGGGCCCATATGGTCGCCCTCGGCGGTGTGGTTATAGACCACGTCGAGGATGACCTCGATGCCCGCCTCGTGCAGCGCCTTCACCATCGACTTGAACTCGCTGACCTGCTCGCCGCGCTGGCCAGCCGAGGAGTACCTGTTGTGCGGGGCCAGGAACCCGATCGTGTTGTAGCCCCAGTAGTTGGTCAGGCCGCGGGCGACCAGGAACTGCTCGGCTACGAACTGGTGCACCGGCATGAGCTCCACCGCGGTGACCCCGACCCGCTGCAGGTGCGCGATCACCGCCGGGTGGGCAAGCCCGGCGTAGGTGCCGCGCTGCGCCGCCGGGACCTCCGGATGGCACAGGGTCAGTCCGCGCACGTGCGCCTCGTAGATGACGGTCTCGTGGTAGGGGGTCTGCGGGGCCCTGTCGTTGCCCCAGTCGAAGAACGGGTTGATGACCACGTTCTTCGGCATGTGCGCCGCGCTGTCCGCGGTGTTCCGCTTCCTGGGGCTGGCGAACTGGTAGTCGAACAGCGACTCGTCCCAGCGGACGTCACCCTCGACCGCCTTGCCGTACGGGTCGAGCAGCAGCTTGGAGCCGTCGCAGCGCAGCCCGCGCGGGGGGTCGTGCGGCCCGTGCACCCGGTAGCCGTACCGCTGCCCGGGCGCGATACCGGGCAGGTAGCCATGCCACACGAAGCCGTCGACCTCGGTCAGCTCGACCCTGGTCTCGCGGAGCGTGCCGCTATCGTTGTCGGCCTCGTCGAACAGGCAGAGCTCTACGCGTTCAGCGACCTCGGAGAAAAGGGTGAAGTTCGTGCCCCATCCGTCCCATGTCGCACCAAGCGGGTATGGCGTTCCCGGCCAGATACGCATTCGCCCCCTTTGGCGGCCAGTCGGGTCGCGTTCGGCCAGCGGCCGACTCTACCGGGTCAGCGTGTGCCCGGAGGGACGTACGATACCGGATCGTGACCAGCGGGTCGGGGTTCCTCGGTTTTCCCGAGCGTCATCTGGAGTTCTACCCAGATTTACGCGTCCGATTTATGCCGCGCTGCGCCTCATTGATCTAGCTTGGGCGAATCGGTCGAGCATGACGTCGGCCACCTCGGCGCAGGCGCCGAGCGCGGGGGAGACGGCGGCCGCTCCCGCGGCCAGGGCGGTATGGCGGATCCGGTCGGCGAAAAAGCCCGGGGCGAGCAGGTAGGTGGCGACCACGACGCGGGGCGCCCCGTCCCGCAGCAGGCCGGCCACGGCTGCCGCCGGGGAGGGTTCGGCGGCCGAGGCGTAGGCCGGCCGGACGGCGAGCCACCCCGCCCTGGCTTGCCATCGCGCCGCCATCCGGGCGATCGTGGCGTTCGCCTCGGGATCGCTGGAACCGGCCGCCGCGAGCACTACAGCGGTGCGGGATGGGTCCCGGTGAGCGCCGGGATCCGCCTCGGCCAGGCGGCGGTCGAGCGCGTCGAGCAGCAGCGGGTGCGGCCCGAGGGTGGCGCCGTAGCTCACCCGCGGGA
>Ga0307282_10000825_pt1 | contig 10409 bp, 11 predicted proteins | sample ER_DNA_121_FD_194475 | JGI IMG/M metagenome (GOLD analysis project Ga0307282, IMG submission 194475) | Bulk soil microbial communities from the East River watershed near Crested Butte, Colorado, United States - ER_DNA_121 | ecosystem: Environmental > Terrestrial > Soil > Floodplain | place...
GGGTGACCCGGATCGCGCTGAGCGCGACCACCGTCCTGGTGCTGGCCCCGGTGAAGATCATGCCCAACGTGGTCGGCCAGCTGCGGGCCAGCGCGCTGGGGCAGCTGCACGCTCTCGGGCTGTCCGTGCAGGTGCTGCCCGTGCCCGACCCGGACCGGCGCTGCGACCACGTCGGGTTCGTGGAGTCGCAGAGCCCGCCGCCCGGCACCGTCGTCGGGCCGGGCATGCACGTGAGGATCCGGGTCTACGGCCCGGCACAGGGCGGCTGCTTCTGACCGCCGCGCTCACCCAGGCCGGGCACCGCGAGCCGGTGCCCGGCACAGCGGCTGACGCACCACGGATCCGCGATACCCGGCGGCCCGGCCATACAGCCGAGGACCCCCGGCCGGCACCTCCAGCCGACTGCCCAGGAAGATGCCCCCGTACCGGACCGTCACCACCTGCCCGGCACAGCCGGGCAGCATCTGCCGGGCGCGGCACCGCCGGTCACCAGTCGTCATCGGAGTCAAGGCGGCTCCGCCGGCCGTCCCCGCCCCGCCCAAGGTCCGTCACATCACCAGCTGGATCCGCCGCCGCTCCGACAACCTCGATGCCGGCGAGCAGCTCAAGCTCAAGGAGATACGGGTCGCCTGCCCTCACCTGGACGCTCTGCGCGGTCACGTTGCGGAGTTCGCCAAGATGATCACCGGCCTGCACGGCGACCGCCTCGACTCTTGGATCGCCGCCGTCCGGACCGACGACCTGCCCCACCTGCACGCCTTCGCCAACGGCCTCGAACGTGACCACGCCGCCGTCCTGAACGGGCTGACACTGCCGTACTCATCGGGCGCTGTCGGAGGCAAAGTCGGAAGAGATCAAGTTCTGGAAAGGCTCATGTTCGGCAGAGCCGACCTCGACTTGCTCAGAAAGATGGCCCTCTGGAACTGACCCGGATCACCGACCGTGACCACTCCCATCAAGTGCGCCAGACCCACTTACCGACGAAGATCACAACCTGCGCCCACAACGGGACCTGACTCGCGCGCATTATCTCTGATAAACCCTCAGCGGCGCCCTGTGGGAGTATCACGGCCTGGTCCTCCCTTCGCCGCCTGGCAACGTCGGGCGCCACTGCGGTGCAGGTCATTAGCTCGATCCCTCTGCGAGGACTTCCGCAACGTTCTCGACCGCATTCACCGGCACTGAGTTGGACCAACTCGGGTCATTAGACCGGCCGGACCGAGTGCATCCGGCGTGGTCGACCGCGTAAACGATGAGCGCCGCGCATCGCCGCGGCGCCCGTCCTTCTTGTCATCTACCGTTACGTTGCCTAAAGCATGACGGCGTACTCAACCGCCGTGGGGTATAGGGCGACGTTGGGGTGAGCCTGGCCCACCCCAGCGTGGGCAGCGACAGCTAGGCTGACCATCAGCCCTGCAGCCGTCAGCACCGCCGCGATCCAAAGCCGTATACGCCGGGTCATCGTGACCTCCTTCACTCGGCCCGTCCCGCAATCCGGGATCACCGGGGGTTCGGGGCCGCATCGGCGGTGGATGGGTATCCGGGCGTAGGTAAGAACTCTGTCACCCGGGGCCAGAAGGGAGCCGACCCGGCCCGGAGCTCCTGAGACTACGGCCAGCCGCAAAGTAGCGGGCCGTGTCAGTGTCTACGCCGGGGCCGGGCCGAGCAGGCTGGTGACCTCAGCGGCAGCCGCGTCGCCGGGTTTGACCTAGCGTATGGCGGTGCGCGGGGAATCGTGCCGGGTCTTGGCCATGATCAGCTGGAGCAGGACCTGATCGCCGAGGTGGGTCGCCGCGGAGTGGCGGAGCTGATGGAGTTCCGGGCCTTCCGGCCGGGCAGACGCCACGGCTCTCCACTTCCCGGCACATATAGGCCGCAAACGGCCGGTTCTAACATCCTGGCTAACAGCGTGTTAGGAACGGCGAGCACGGGCTTCGTAGAGGACCTGTTCAGGCCTATTGTCCGAGGCCGCGGCCGATGTTCTCTTTCATGATCTCGGTGGCGCCGCCAAAGATCGACTGGACGCGGCCGAGTCGCCAGAGCTCACAATCGTGCCGGAGAGCAAGCGGGGTTGTGCTCTCGCCGGTCAAGGCCGGGCTCCCTCTGGTCAGCGTGAGCCGCGGCGGTCGCGTGGTGCGAGCTGGGCGGCGATCACGCGCCAGGGGATCGTTTCGCCGCGTCGCAGCTCTCTGAGCCGCGGCGTGGCCGCGACGACCACGCCGAACCAGCGGCCGCGGATATCCCAGCCGTCAACGTGGACGTCGACTCCGGTGAGTTCCTCGCGGCATAGCTGCCACAGATCGTGATGCGCGATGCCAGCGACGGCAGCCAGGTGCGGTCGTGCTCCCGCGAGCCGCCGCGCGGCAATCCATACCTCGGACGGGGTCAGCACGCTCACCACGACAGCATGAGCACGTCCGGCGCCCGATGACCACCGCGGCAGCGAGATCGTCGCCCGTTCTCCCGCCGCTGCCCTGTCAACGCTGAGAGTTTGGCTCGGGCGGCTGCTGGCAGCTAGCCCGGCCTCAGGCCGCGCCAGACCGGCTGGCGCAGCCGTCCGGACGGGGTGCGTTCCAGGTAGGCCACCTCAGCGGCCAGGACGGGCCGGGCCCACCGGGCGTGCCCGGCGACCGCCGCCGGCAGCGGGCCGGCGAACGGCGAGACGGGCAGCTCCTCCGACTCCAGCAGCGCGGTCAGCTCGCACAGCTCCGCCACCGACAGGCCCCAGTCGATACGACGTCACCATCCGGGTCACCAAGGAGGACGGTCATCAGCCCGACCCGGCTGCGTTCGCGGTATCGCCGGCCAGGCGGCCTCGAGCAGGAACGCTAGCGTTGTCAGCGCGCACACGACCCAGGAGATTATCTGCCTCGTCGGCGTTGCCGCGCCAGGCCGGCCATCAGCAGGTGCCGTCGCCCTGGCCGTCGTCGCCGACGCGCTTAAGGCCGAGGGCCGGGTTCGTTCACCCAGCCGGTGAGCGGCCGGTGCCCGCAGTCGTGCGGTGGCTCGAAGAACACCGTCTCCCGGAGGTGGTCATGGCAGCGGTTGCACGCGACTCGGACGTGTCCCATGCCGCGGCCGCGGTCGGCGGCTTCCCGGGCCGGCTCGCAGATGCACGGTTTCCAGCTCGCCTGTGCTTTGCCGGGCCATAGCTCATGACCGAACGGGCAGTGCTGTGGCTTGTTCTCGAACAGGGAAGCGGACATCTAAACGATCATGTCCTGGCCAGCTGCGGCAAGTCAATGATCATCGTGATGTGCGCGGATGATCAGTGCCGGTGCCCCTAGGCCGCGCGTACCGCGGTACGGCCTCGCTGATGACCGGTCCGCGTTCCCGGGTGAGCTCGTCGATGACGTCGAACGCGGTGTCGATCACGGTCGTGGCCGTGGGACGCGGCGTTCGGGCTGCAAGAGGCGATCGCTGTGCGGCGGGCGGTCACCGTGGAAGCCCAAGACGCCGCGGTGGGTCGTGGCGCCGCTGATCCCGGCCGAACGTAGCCGGCGCACGATGGGCCTGTGGACCGGCTGCCCCTCGTGCCGGGCTGCCTCCGAGGTGCAGGCCGTGAGCTTGTGCCGGAGCAGGATGCCGCGGTCGTCGGCTGCGGCGGCCAGTTCCCCACGTTGATGAGCTGCCCGTAGCGCTTGCAGATACGGACCTGCTCCAGCACGCGTGCCTATTGCTCCGTGATGCGGGGTCAGCCGCTCATCCAGACTCAGCCGGGCCCAGGTCCGTAAGAATCTTCCTGGCTCCTGTCACGGCTGCGCTCGTCGAGGGACACGCGCCCATCGATCTGCCCGGCCTGGCTCGCGTACCTGATGCGCCTCAGCTCTGCACGCCACCAGCTCGAGTGCCTCGATCAGGCGCACCGCGCGCCCGGCGATCCGTTCGCTGACCGGCCCTGCCTGGACCCTCGGCCGGCTCTCCTGACTGCCCGGATTTCGGGGTCGGGCGGATCTTGCTGCTTCGCGGCCTGCTCGCGGCTGGAGTCAGGGACGTTGACGAGTGCCGCGTGGGCGTGGGTGATGGCGGCGCATGCGGGGGGGCCCTGGGTGTCTTCCTGCTTGAGGCGGTCGTGCGCCTGCTGCGCGAACTGCCCGGCGAGGCGGTAGTGACCGGCCCATGTCATCGGCCCTGCAGGTTCTCGGCGTCCCGTAGGAGTGATCGCCGCTCGCGGTGTCGTTGATGCCGGTGCCTCCCTTCGGAACGCTCATGGGGTAAGAACGGAGTAATGGATGGCCTGACGCCCGCCTCGGCGGATGACCTGCCGCAGCTCGGGGCCCTAGTCGCCGACGAACCGTTCTGGCGGTATCCGGCGGCAGGCCCGGGCCGGGAAGACGTTGCGCATCTGCGCGTGTGGCTGACCAGCGGCCCTGAGCCTGGCTATCTGGCCGTGGTCACCGAGACCGGCCTGGCAGGTTCAGTCACCGAGTCTGCCGGGCATATCCGGGCTGAGCTTGCCCGCAGGTACGGGCCGGCGGTCGTGCTGCTCGAGCATCACCTGGCGCCCGAGCTCGCCGAGGGCGCGGAGACCCTCGACCTGGTCCGCTTCGGCGCTGATGGCAGCCCGCATTGGTCCCGAGTCTGGCCGACCCCGCAGGAGCATCCCCGTCACGCCGGCCTGGAGCTATGGATGGCCGCCCAGGGATACCAGATCGTCAGCGGGCCGGCGGGATGGTCCGGCTTTGGCCAGGACGAGGAGAACTTACCGTCCGCTCCTGCCGTCCATCTGACCCCCAGTGCCGGCGTCGCCGGGCGCCGCGTGGCCAGGTCACGCGACGTGTGCCCATGTCGTGCGGTTGACAGCGGCGTGGGCCGATACGTCGCTGATGCCGAATTCACCGGCCAGCTGCCGGTACGTCAGGCCGTCCGCCCGCCGTGCTCTTAGCTTTCGCACTTTCTCTGCCGTCAGCTTGGCGCGAGGGCTCCGCTCGCCGATGGCACCGTCGTAGCGGCGGTGGCATTTGCGGCACCTCGGATGGAATCTGACCCAGACGTCATTGCTGGAAGGATCGGCGGTGGACCAGTCCTCGGCCTGGCCGCCGCAGTCAATGCAGCGGTAGTCGCTGGCCGGCCCGCGGGCTTTCTTAACACGGTTATGCCAGACGTCATAGGACGGTCTTTCGGCCCGCAAGGCGGCGCCGGTCAGCTTGTGGCCGCATGCGCGGGAGCAGCTCCGGCGGTCCCGCCGGATCCTGGCGCGACGTCCGCAGACCGGGCACCGCTTCCATTCATATTTCGGGCGCCCGCGCGAGCATCCGCACGACCTCGCATCACCTGACACAACGGAGCGAAGAGCGGTCGTCAGCTCGTTGCCGCAGTCGCACCGGCACCGGACCGCCCGGTAGCTCTTTCCGCCTGCCGCAACCTTCCGTACTTCCCGGATGATGGTGAGCTTCCCATATTTATCGCCGGGATTGACGGCGTGCTTCACAATTGTGACGGTAACTTCCGCCCTCGGCATTCCGCGTAAGCCACGCCGATAGCGACATCGCTTCGTAAATCCGGAATGCGCGCGATCGCGATCTGGGTACCGCCTGCCGCAATGGCATTCTCCACCTGGATCAGGTGCCGTGCGATAGGTCTTCGATGCGAGCAGGCGCTCGCAGGCCATCCCGGGAGCGGGCCGCGGTGCCGAGCCTGAACGGGTCATTCTTCGGCGCCAGGACCGCCAGGTTGCCGATCCGCTCGAGCTCGGCGTGCGGCAGCCGGGCCAGGCCCCGCCGTCCGGGTCGGCTGGCAGCCGGCGATCCGTTCGGCCGCCTGGCAGAAAGCCAGGACGTGGGCGACGGTGGCGATGCCCTCGGTGCGCTCGGCCAGCAGCGCGCCGTCGCCGCCGGTCATGCCCTCGTACCGCTTCTCGATCCCGCAGTGCTTGCAGGACACCCGCATGCTCAGGTGCGGGATGTTCGCACCGGACGTCCCGGCCAGGTACTCCGTGGACTCGATTACCCCGGAGCGGACCGGGCTGTGCGGGATCGTGAACAGGCCGTAGCCGGGCACGTGTACGGACACGCCCTAGCGCACCTGGACTTGCCGACTCCGCGGGTGCGCGGGGCCAGCTGGCGGCTGGCCCCCGCGCATCCCGTGCCTAGGCGGGGAGCCGGGACAGGAACGTACCCCAGTTCGCGTTCACGGTACGGGGGGCGTTCGGGATGAACTCGTTACCCATCCAGATGGCGCCGTCCGCGAAGACCGCGGCCGAGTAGTCGCCCCAGCGGGCCACACCGTTGCCTCCGAAGGCTGCGTAGCCGGTGAACCCGTCTTCGGGCAGGGCGCCCGGCCCGGTGATGTGGATCGGGCCGACCGCCCGGCCCAGGGCGAACCGCACGTAGGCGGCGCTGGGGAAGAAGTCGGGCCCGCTGAGGGTGAAGGCCATCGCGCCGATACCGAACCTGTTCACCGCGATCGAGGGGAACAGGACGTTCTCGCCGTTCACGGCCACGTAACCCTGGTGGAGGATGTGGGCGATGATCCCGGCCGGGGTGCCGACCGCGCCGACCGCGAAGTAGGCGATGCCGACCCTGGGCGGCCCGGTCGCGGAGGTGACCGTCGTGTTGACCCCGCCGAACAGTACGCCGTTGAGGTCGACCACCTGGTTCATCCGCGAGTCGTTGGCGTTGATCGTCTCCAGCGGCTCGCCGAGCGAGGTGCCGAGCGGCGTCGGCCCCGGCTTCTGGGTCGCGCCGGTGTTGATCGGCAGGCCGTAGGTCTCGCTGGTGAGCACCTGGTGGCTCAGCTGCAAGCTGGGGTGGCTGCTGCCCAGCGAGCGGGTGCCGGCCAGCGACCAGGCGGCGATCCGGTTGTCCAGCGGCGCGTTGTTCTGGAAGATGTCTTCCGGGCCGCCGGTCATCAGGAGCTCGGTGCCGCCCGGCGGGTTGATGGATTCTGACGGCTGGATGGATCCCCAGAACGGGAGGTTCGGGTCCCCGGTCGGCACCGTGCCGACGTCGAGGTGAGTGAACACCACGCTGCTGGCTCCGCTCTCCAGCGCCGCCCGGCCGAGCCCGTAGATCTGGCCTCCGTTGAAGAAGAAGCTGGGGTTGTCCTGGAACTCGTTGGTGTCGATGAAGACCCCGTCACGGTTGGCGCCGAGCAGCGGCTGGTCCGGCAGGCACGGGCAGCCGGTGTGCGCCGGGGTGCCGTTCAGGCCGTCATCGCTGGTGTCCATCGAGTAGAGGTTCCACTTCCCGGTCGGGTCGCTGGTCTGGCTCACCGCGATGAGCACGTGGGTGCGGTTGAACGGGGCAGCGCCGCTGAAGTTGCCCGGCGCGTCCACTTCGAGGATGGTCTGGATGAAGCGGTGGCCGACCGGGTCCCAGTAGCACTTGGGGTCGGACAGGAAGTCGCCGGTCGCCCCGGTGGTCCGGTTGATCGCCGGGGACCTGTTGTAGAACTGGTTGAGCGCGGTGACCGCGGTCAGCCGTGCCCCGCTCTCGTTGTAGACGGCGAACGCGTCGTTGACCGGCTCGATCACGAAGCCGTGGCCCACGCACAGGCCCTGGTCCGGTGGCTCCAGGCTGAACTGCGTGTTCACGTACTGGCCGGTGCCGGCGTTGCGCTGGTCCGCGTGAGTGAGCCCGTTGAAGCCGGTCGCGGCGCCGGGGCTGCTGACCACGGGGGTGCCAGGCGGCGACGGCGGCTGCAGCGCCTGCGCGGCCCGGTTCATCCGCGGATCACGGGACAGCATGTGCGCCACCCCGGAATCCTTCGCGGGGGCGGCATTCGGCGCCGCGGCCGCGCCTGGCGGCAGCGGCGCCGACGTGCCGTACAGGGACGCCGAACCGGTCGTCTGGGTGGGGTGGTCCAGCCCGCCCGCCGTCTTCGCGGCGGCCGAAGCCCCGGCCGCCGGGCCGAACGCGACAACTAGCCCGGTGCAGACCGCGGGGACGAGCAGCAGCCGCCATTTCCGCCGGGTCGTCGGCGGCGACCCGCGCCCGGATCTTGCCGAGGATTTCCGTGATGACCAGGATGTGCGCATGGGCGAGCCCTTTCCCGCTCACGCGTGCCGCCAGTCCCAGGCCGTCCCCCTGGCCGACGGTCACGCCGATGTGACCGTCCCGCTGTACGAGACGCTTTCCGACAGAATCTAACAATCACGGCAAATGACCGTCAATGATCTGCAGAATCGTTATTTTTCGTCGGCCGTAAAATCATGATCAAACATTCTTGCGGCCGGTTTCGCGCTGGTAGATGGGCGATTTCCGAGCGTGGCGTTCGTTCGGCCGAACTAGAGCGAGAGGATTTTCATGAAGCTACTCAGGCATCAATCATCACGCTGGTAACAGCAATACACTGTCCGGGCCGGGATTCGGCACGGTTCAGGAGCGTTTGAGGCCGCCGGATAATGCCTGCGCCGCGGCTCGCACTCCGGCGTGCGCGGGCAGGTCGTCGAGTAGCACCGGGCGCCGGCCGGCACCGGCGAGAGCGGGATCCGCCGTTGGGTACTGGTCCACCGTGCCGCCCAGGCAGCCGTGCCCGGCCTTTTCTCCAACGGGCATGCCCATGGTCAGCATCGGACGCCATAGCGCCGCGTCTCGGGGCGCGACTTCCGGCGCATGTGCATCCGGAACCTTACCGGTCCGGGATGCGTCTCATCGTCATGACGGCGTCACGATGGCTCGCGACGACGCTCGCCGCGATGACCGTGCTGGTAGCGCTGGCGGCTGGCTGCGCCAGCGTCACTAGCGTACCTCCGGCTACTGCGGCAAAGGAGCGGGCACCGGCCAGCGCGAGCTTCAGCCTCATGGGCCTGGCGTTCCGGTATCCAGTCAGCTGGCAACGGTCCCGTACCTGGAGCAGCGACCTGCCGGGTTCCTCAACCTTGATCGTCTACCTGAGCAGTACCAGCCGGCTCAGGGCCCCGTGCGTTGCCAGTACCAGCCCCGGCCGGATAGCCCAGACCTGCGAGTACCCGGTCCGTGTCCTGCCGCCGGCCGGAGTCCTGGTCAGGTGGAGCGCCAATGGTTTCTCCGCATGGCGCATGCCGAAGGCAAACACGACCATCGCGGGCCGCAAGGCCGCGGAGATGAGGACCAGGGGCGGCTGGTGCGCGCCACTGGGCGCGACCGAGACCATCACGGTCATCATCTCGCGAGCCACGCCCGGCACCTGGTACCAGATGGACGCCTGCCTGCGCGCCCCCGGCCTGCCCCAACAACAAGCGCAGATATCGTCCATGCTCAGATCGGTACGAATAGCCAAGGGCGACTAAACAAGTCGAACCCGTCGTGCCCATATAGTCACCACCGGCCGCCGCGCCCGCGGCCCCGGAGGTGCGCGCTGACCGGGCTCACCGCAGCCGTGTACACCCCGGCCGGATGATCGCCGCTACTGGCCGGGGCATGCGGCCGCGCCGGGTTCTACGATGACGCCGGCTATTGCTAGGACTGCGACGCGCCGTACTGCTACCGGCACTGGCACGTGTCCCAGACCGGCTACGGGCACTGCCCTGCCGGGCACGGCAAGAGCCTGGACCCGCACTGGTAACCGAACCAGACGCGGCTGCTGCGGCCCCTTGCCTACCTAGGAGTGATGCGCATGGACACGGCTTACTACGAGGAGCTGGCCGGGCGGCTGTACGGCCTGCTGATCGGCCTGGATGACCGCATCGGCAGCGAGCAGGCCCGGCTGCTGCACCATTTCATCGACGTCGGCGAGTACGGCCTGGCGCTGGAGGAAATCGCCGGCACCCTCGCCCAGGACGCGATCGCCATCACCGGGCAGGAACGCGCCGCCATGCTCGCCCTCGCCGCCCGGATGAAGCTGGAGGGCGGCCTCGTCCCTCGCGCTCTGGCGGCGTGCCCGCAGACAGGCAACCCAGAGCGCCGGTCAGTGTGATCGCTTGCGCAGGTTAATGGCGGCTCCGGCTGGATCTGCGCTACGGCGCCGGCCGATTCCCAGCCGGTCAGGTCATCCCCGGCAACGCTGAGGAAAGCGTCCCAGGCGATGGCCAGCGCGCCGGCCACGTCCGTAGCGGCGACGGAGAGCGCGACGGCTACCCAGACGTAGCCGACACCCCGGCGCAGCTCGGACGCGATCTCGGCCGAGACGATGGCCGGACCGACCGGATCGGCAAGAGCCCGCTCGAAGTCCGCGCGGACGGTTCCCCCGGCACGCCAGCCGCCCCGGCGCGGCACGGTGAGCCGCACCGCGTACCGCCTCTTCCACCTGCTGGCCGTCCCCCTCGGCACGCTGTCATGATCACATAGCGCCTGTGGCCTGCAAGATCCCGGGAGCGGCGCAGTCCATGGACCGCGGCGGCCAGACCACCACGGTCATCTCCATCACGACCTCCGTGCTCCGGAATCTGCAGAACTCCGGAGGCGCCACGTCCGTCTCGCGGCAACTGGTACCCCCTGCCGGATGACGGGACTCTGGCGCGGAACAAGACGTCTTTCAGATGCCCTGCC
>Ga0307282_10000827_pt1 | contig 10394 bp, 7 predicted proteins | sample ER_DNA_121_FD_194475 | JGI IMG/M metagenome (GOLD analysis project Ga0307282, IMG submission 194475) | Bulk soil microbial communities from the East River watershed near Crested Butte, Colorado, United States - ER_DNA_121 | ecosystem: Environmental > Terrestrial > Soil > Floodplain | place: USA...
CTTCCGATCTCTCGCACGCTTCCTGGTCGTCGCCCCCGAGCGGACCGAGCTCGTTCGCCACAAGCTCGAACGATCGCCGCTCCTGCGCGAGGCGATCGCCCGGGACAACTGGCACATCATCAAGTGGAATCACATCAACGCGTTCCTCGCCCGGGATCCGCTGGATCTCGGCGACCTCGAGCCATATGTCGGGCTCGATCCGCTCGTCGAGCGATCCGGCGAGCAGATGCCTCTTTTTGAGGGTTAGGGGTCGGGGCTGCTGCAACGACTGAAAGGCGGGTCGCCTGCGGCCACCCGCTGACCGGTTGCAGCACGGTACCCTGTCCGAAACTTCCCGATCCTCATCCCTTTCCGGAGGCCTCAGTGACCCTGTCCGACCACTCCATCTCGCCGGTCAACGCCCTGTCCGACCGTTTCTGGGAGGGGATCCTCGAGCTCAATCCGACGACCGCGACGGTCTATGGCGACGAGCGCTACGCCGATCGTCTCGAGGATCCGAGTCCGGCTGGCCGGGCGAAGGCGCGACGGCTGATGGAGGCGACGAAGGCCGAGGCGGAGGCGATCCCAACGACCGGCTTGTCGATCGAGGATCGGATCACTCGGGACATGCTGATCGTCATCGCCGATCTCAGCGTCGAAGAGGACGAGCAGGGGACACACCGACTTCGCGTCGTCGACCAGATCGGGGGCCCGCAGACGCTCCTGCCACAGATCTGCCAATTCCAGTCGGCCGACACGCCGGAGCGCCTCGAGAAATTCCTCGCAAGGCTGCGGGCGTATCCAGCCTTCATGGCGGCCAATGCGGACATCCTTCGCGAAAGCCTCGCAACGGGCCTGACGGCGCCGCGAATCGTCGCCGAGCGGACCGTCCAGCAGCTCGAGCGGCTGCTCGCGATCCCGATCTCCGTGGCCATCGTTCCGGCCATGGCCAAGGTCGCCACGGACGAGGATCGCGAGCGCGTCCGCGAGGTCGTCCGCGACGAGGTCTATCCCGCCGACGCCGCCTTCCTCGAGATCCTTCGCGGCGAGTACCTCGCGGCGACGCGCGAGGAGCCGGGACTGTGGTCCGCTCCGAACGGCGACGCGCTCTATCGGACCCAGATCCGCGCCTGGACGACGCTCGACCTGGAGCCGGAGGACGTCCACCGGATCGGCCTCGAGGAACTCGAGGTGACCGAAGGCGGCCGTCGCGAGATCGCCGGAGCCGCGGGCTTCGGCACCGACACGAAGGCCTATCGGGCGTCGCTTGCCGCAGACCCGACGAACCAGCCGGGATCGAAGGAGGAGCTCCTCGCCCGCGCTCGCGAGGACATCGACCGAGCGATGGCGGTGGCGCCGCGCTACTTCGGGATGCTCCCGAAGGCCGGCATCGAGGTCCGCGCCGTCGAGGAGTTCAAGGAGAAGGACGCCCCGTTCGCCTACTACTTCCCGCCTTCGACCGATGGCACGCGTGCCGGGATCTACTACGCCAACGGTTACGACCTGCCGAGCCGGAAGTACACGAAGCTGGCGTCGACGACGTACCACGAGGCGGTCCCCGGCCATCATTTCCAGATCGCCCTGGAAATGGAGAACCCGAAGCTCAACACCTTCCGCCGCCTGGGTGCCAGGATCGTCGGTGGGGCATATGTCGAGGGCTGGGGCCTCTACAGCGAGAAGCTCGCAGACGAGATGGGCCTGTTCCGGAATGAGGCCGAGCGCTTCGGGATGCTCGACGCCGTTGCCTGGCGGGCCGCACGGCTCGTCGTGGACACCGGTCTTCACGCCCTCCGCTGGTCGCGCGAACAGTCGGTCGACTTCCTCCTCGGGGCCGGCCTGTCCGAGACCGATGCCGTCATCGAGACCGACCGGTACATCGCCTGGCCAGGCCAGGCCCTGACGTACATGATCGGTTGCCGCGAGATCGAGAAGCTCCGTCGCGAGATCGCGGCGCGGGACGGTTCGGGGTTCGACCTGCGGGCCTTCCACGACGCGTTGCTCGGCCACGGTTCGCTGCCGCTTGCGACGCTTCGGCGAGAGCTGCCGACCTGGGTGGCCGCCCCCGCCGCCTGAGCCGCCTGTTCGCCCGAACCGGTGCCACGGGGCTGAGGTCGCGGCCTTTCCCCGCCAATATTCGGCTGGCTCATGAGAATCAGCTCGACCACGCTCAACCCTGTGCGCTGCCTGTTCTCGTTCACGCTCGAACGACAGAAAACGCGCACAGGGTTGAACGCGTTGAACCCGATTTTCATGAGTGAGAGGCATACCGTGCGTTCGGGCGGCAATTCAGCCAGGCGGCGACCTACGAGTCGAAGCCGATTCCCAGTGCGTCCAGCGTTCGCAAGAGCAAACCGCGCCGACCCTCGTTCCGATCGGCCCGGTCGAGCTCCCAGCGGACTGCCTGGACCGCCGCGGATCGGAGTGGTTCGGGCGGGAAGGGGATCGGCCGGCTCTGGACGAACCGCAGGCGGAGCAGGTCCGAGTCAGGGCGGAGGATGAAGTCGCGGACGATACCGCCGGCCCAGCGGCTCGCCCCGACCCCCAGCCCTGTGTAGCCGAGGGCATACGTCAGCCGGCCAGCGAGGGCCTGCCCGAACGTCACCGTAAAGCGTGAGGTCGTGTCGATCGCACCGCCCCAGCGGTACGGGAAGCCCACGTCGGCGAGCTGCGGGAACGTGACCCGAAACTGCGCCTCGAGCTTCGCGAAGGTCGTCGGACGGCGGTCGTACTGCGGCCCGACCCCGTTCCCGAAGTAGTAGATCGCGTCGTAGCCGCCCCACAGGATCCGGTTGTCCGCGGTCAGCCGGAAGTAGTGGAACTGGTTGTTGGCGTCGGCCATCCCCTGCCGTCGCTCCCAGCCGATGGAGGTGAGCTGCTCGGCCGACAGCCGATCGGACACGAGGACGTAGTCGTAGACCGGCACGAAGTGGGCCGATAGCCGCCGCAGCCAGCCCGAGTAGGCCGATGTCGCGACGACCACGTGGCCGGCAACGACAAACCGCCCACCGGCCGTCCCCACGCGCACCCGTCCCGCGTGCCGTTCGACCGCCGTGACGCGGGTTCCCTCGTGGATCGTCACGCCCCGCTCCTCGCACACCCGGGCGAGCCCCCGAACGAGCTTCGCCGGGTCGAGGATGGCATCGCGTCCCGGCGGTCGGTGAAGCCCGGCAAGCCAGAGCGGCGAGTGGACCTCGGCCCGGATCCTCTCGCGGTCCATGAAATCGAGCTCCTCACCCCACCCGGCAGCCTCGTCGACCCAGGTCCGGAACTCCTCGACCTGATGGGGCCGGTCGGCGACGTCGAGGATGCCTGTCTCCTCGAGGGCGCAATCGATCTCGTGCTCCCGCGTGAACTCGACCAGGGCCTGGAAGTTCGAGACGCCTTCGCGCTCGAGAACCGCCAATTCATCGGGGAAGTGGCGGATTCCGTTCGCCAGGCCGTGGGTCAGGCTGGCCGAGCAGAAGCCGCCGTTGCGACCGCTTGCGCCGTACCCGACGGTAGCGGCCTCCAGGACGACGACCCGCAGGGTTGGATCTCTGTCCATCAGGGCGATCGCCGTCCAGAGGCCGGTGAAGCCGGCGCCGACGATGACGATGTCGGCAGTTCTATCGGAGGCGAGGCTCGGCCGATCGGGCCCCGCGGCGGATGCCGCCAGCCAGTAGCTCGTCGCATCGGAATCGGCGGCCTCAGCCAAGGCGTTGCCCGCGGCATCGTCGGAGTCCAGGCACCATGCCGGCATCGTAGCCCGCGACCTGGCGCGGTGCTTCAGCGCCACGGAATTCCGATGGTCCTCGGAGCATCGCCTACGGATATCGCACGCGAACCGCCACGAGACGACGATATCCGCGTTGACGATGGCTCCGCCGCTGTGACAAGATGACAACCCGCCGTTCCGTACCCCGCAACGGCTGTCCCATCCACCGAACCATCCCAGTCCGTAGCAACGGAGTGACCATGACGACCGAGCCCGCCGCCGGAGCGGTGTCCCAGGGTCTTCGCCGCGAGCGCCAGGCCGAGCTGTACCGCCGCGCGATGGAGAGTCTGCCGGGCGGGACGAACTCCAACTTCCGAGCCTGGGGCGAGGACACGATCTATGTCGATCGTGGCAAGGGCGGGACCGTCTGGGACATGGACGGCAACGAGTACATCGACCTGCGGATGGGCTACGGGCCGGTGATCCTCGGCCACGGTGACGATCGGGTCGACGACTACGTCAACGAGCGGATGCGCAAGGGCGTCAGCTTCTCGCTGACGAGCGAGGACGAGATTCGCACGATCGAGCTGATCAAGGAGCTGACCGGTTGGGTCCAGAAGGCTCGGATGACGGTGTCCGGGACCGAGGCGACGATGCATGCGATGCGGGTCGCGAGGGCCTACACGGGTCGGACCAAGATCGTCAAGTTCGAGGGCCAGTACCACGGCGTCCACGACTACGCCCTCATCAGCGTGACGCCGAACGACATGGCCGAGCTCGGCGACGAGGAGAACCCAGTCGCCCTCGCCTGGGGTCGCGGGATCCCGGAGGCGGTCAGCCGGACGATGATCCCCGCCCGCTACAACGCGATGGACGTCCTCCGCCGGATCTTCGAACGCGACGGGGACGACATCGCCGCGATCATCATCGAACCCGTCCTCGGCAACGCCCAGGCGATCATGCCGCAGCCGGGCTTCCACGAGGCGATCCGCGCCCTGACGAAGGAATTCGGCACGGTCCTGATCTACGACGAGGTCAAGACCGGGTTCCGGTTCGCCCGCGGCGGGGCAGCCGAGTTCTTCGGCGTCACGCCGGACCTCGCGACGTTCGCCAAGGCCATGGGCAACGGCTACCCGGCCGCAGCCTTCGGCGGGTCCGAGGAGGTCATGAGCGTCCTACCCGACCACGTCAGCCACGGCGGGACGTACGCCGGAAACCGGGTCGCCGCCGCCGCGGCGGTCAAGACACTGACGATCCTCAAGGAGACCGACGCGCTCGAGAAGATCCACGCGACCGGCCGTCGTGTCCAGGGCGGCCTGGCCGAAGTCCTCAACGAGAAGGGCCTTGCCCACACGTTCACCGGCCATCCATCGATGTTCGGGATCTTCTTCGCAGAGACCGCACCGACCGAGTATCGCGATTGGGCGACGTCCGACCACGACCTGTATGACGCCATCGCCATCGGGATGCACGTTCGGGGAGCGATGCCAGAGCCCGATTCGCGCGAGCCCTGGTTCCTCTGCGAAGCCCACGCGAGCGGCGACTACGTCGATCGGATCGTCTCGATCTTCGCCGATTCGCTCGATGCCGCTCTCGAAGCCCGAGCCCGGGGCAAGAACGCCCCGCCACCCAAGGACTGAGGAGACACTGCCATGGTCCTCGACGGGAACGCCGTTCGATCGGTCGATCGAGCCGCCGCCCTCCTGCTCGCGCTGGGCGAGTCGGATGGTGAGGCGGGTGTGACCGAGCTTGCCCGCCGGCTCGGACTCCACAAGTCGACGGCATCGCGACTGCTCGCGACCCTCCAGAAGCGAGGTCTCGTCGAGCAGGACGAGGAGACCGGCAAGTATCGACTCGGGCTCGTCGTCATCCGGTTGGCCGAGAAGGCCGAGCGGACGCTCGATTTCCGCGGCATCTCGATGCCCGAGCTGGAGCGGCTCGCCCGCCTGACCCACGAGACGACCGGACTCGGGATCCTCGATGGCGACGCGTTCCTGACCGTCGCCCAGGCGGACGGACCGAACCTCATCGCCGTCGGCGACTGGACCGGCCGCTCAACGCCGCTTCACTGCGTTGCGTCCGGCAAGGTCCTGATGGCGGCCCTCGCCGAGCGCGAGGTCCTGCGGATCGTCCGGCGCGGCCTGGTCAGCCACACGGAACGCACGATCACGGAGCTCGAGCCGCTCCTCGAGGAGCTGGCCCGCATTCGTCGGCGCGGCTACGCGACTGCCCTCGGCGAGTTCGAGATCGGGCTCAACGCCGTTGCGGCCCCGGTCCACGATGCGCGCGGCAACGTGGTTGCCTCCGTCCATATCTGGGGACCGGCGTTCCGGCTGACGCCGCGACGGATCCCGGAGCTGGCGGCCCAGGCGCGCGAAGCCGCGGCGGCAATCTCGCTCCGTCTGGGAGGCCCCGGCCCATCGGCCGCCGCGACGACGGCGAACGGTGTGGGCTCGGGTGTCGTCGCCCTGCCGACGGGAGTCGCCGCCGCGTCCTGACGCGCACTGGCTCAGCAGGCGTAACGCGCCCAGGGGCGCGGCCGTGGCTCCCGCTGACCGCTACCATCACGCCGATGCCCGACCTCACCGAGCCGCCATGGAACGAGATCGTCAGCTGGCTGCGCACCGACGGTTCCCACATCCTCCTCGTCCTCATCGTTGCGTTCCTTGCCCAGCGCCTGGGGCGGGTTGCATTCCACGGGATCGTCAAGGCCCTGCTCGACCGCGAAGCCGCTGAGGGAACCGCCCAGGAGCTCTCGGCAATCGAGGTCCGCAAGCGAATCGAAACGCTCGACGAGCTCGGCAGCAACGTCATCCGATTCCTCGTCTTCGTCATCGCCGCGCTCATGATCCTGCGCGAGCTCGGGCTCGACATCGGGCCTGCGATCGCGGGCCTCGGCGTCGTCGGCATCGCAGTCGGCTTCGGCGCCCAGAGCCTCGTCCGCGACTATCTCAACGGCGCGTTGATCCTCGTGGAGAACCAGTACAGCAAGGGCGATGTTGTCTCGATTGCCGGCGTGACGGGAACCGTCGAGGACTTCAGCCTGCGGCGGACAACGCTGCGCGACCTCGACGGGATAGTCCACACGGTGCCCAACGGCGAGATCAAGGTCGCGTCCAATCGGACTCGAACGTGGGCCCGGATCAACCAGAACGTCATGGTTGCGTTCGGCACCGACATCGACAAGGCGATCGACGTCGTCGACGGGGTGGGCCGCGAGCTGGCAAACGACCCTGTCTGGAAGCGGCGGATCCTCGAGCCGCCACGTGTCGAGCGGGTCGAATCGATCGACGAGATGGGGATCACCCTCAAGATCCTCGGCTCAGTCCGGGCGGCGGAGCAATGGGCCGCTTCGGGCGAATTCCGCAAGCGGTTGCTCGCCGCGTTTGCCGCGAACGGGATCGAGATCCCTCGACCTCATCGCGTGGTATTCACCGGCGAGGGCGGGACGGCGATCCTCTCGCCGGAAGGCCCGACGGACGAAGAGCTATCCAGCGGCGACGACGGCGAGTAGTGGCGAGTCGCCGCGACAGCCTGGCCCGACGTCCGCTGACCGGCCCCATTCCGAGGTCCGCGTAGAATTGGCCGCGCCAGATACGACGAGGAGAATGCAGGCGTGAGCGTCGAGCAGCGTCCGGACCAGCGCCCCGAGATCGAAGCCCTCTACGGCGAGGGTCAGGCCTTCCCGCCCGACCCTGCCTTTGCTGCGCAGGCGAATGCGACGGCGGCCCTGTACGAGGAGGCCGATCGCGACATCGAGGCGTTCTGGTCACGGATCGCCACTGAGACGATCACGTGGGCCAAGCCGTTCACAACGACCCTCGATTGGGACCTCCCGTTCGCGAAGTGGTTCGTCGGTGGCGAGCTCAACGTCGCGTACAACTGCGTCGATCGCCACGTTGAGAACGGACTCGGCTCGAAGGTTGCCTACCACTGGATCGGTGAGCCCGGCGATACCCGGACGATTACCTACGACGACCTTCTGCGTGAGGTCCAGAAGACCGCCAACGCGCTCCGGGAACTCGGCATCGAGAAGGGTGACCGCGTGGCCATCTACATGCCGATGATCCCGGAGCTGCCCATCGCGATGCTGGCGTGCGCGAGGCTCGGCGCTCCCCACACGGTGGTGTTTGGCGGCTTCAGCGCAGAGGCCCTGGCCGGCCGGATCAACGATTCGCAGGCGAAGCTAGTCATCACCGCCGACGGCGGCTGGCGCCGTGGCAAGCCGGCGGAGCTCAAGCCCGCCGTCGACGAGGCACTCCTCGAGACGCCGACGATCGAGCACGTCCTCGTTGCCCGCCGTCTCGGCGACGTGGCGAAGGGCTGCGCGATGCAGGACGGCCGCGACGTGTGGTGGGACGAGATCGTCGAGCGCCAGGCAGCCGACTGTCCGCCGGTCGCCGTCGACAGCGAGCACATGCTCTACCTGCTCTACACCTCGGGAACGACCGCCAAGCCCAAGGGCATCCTCCACACGAGCGCCGGCTACCTCGTTGGGACCTCGTACACCCACCGCATGATCTTCGATCAGAAGCCGGACGACGTGTACTGGTGCGCCGCGGACATCGGCTGGGTGACCGGTCACAGCTACATCGTCTACGGCCCCCTCGCCAACGCCGCGACCGGGATCATGTACGAGGGCACGCCCGACACGCCTGGCTGGGACCGCTGGTGGCAGATCATCGAGGACTACAAGGTCTCGATCCTGTACTGCGCGCCGACCGCCATCCGGGCCTTCATGAAGCAAGGGGAGAGCTTCCCGGCGAAGCACGACCTGAGCTCCCTGCGTGTCCTTGGCTCTGTCGGCGAACCAATCAACCCGGAGGCCTGGCTCTGGTACCACGAGCACATCGGCGGCGGCAAGGCGCCGATCGTGGACACGTGGTGGCAGACCGAGACCGGGATGATCCTCATCACCCCACTGCCGGGCGTCACGACGACGAAGCCCGGTTCCGCGACCTTCCCGTTCCCTGGGGTCGACGCCGACGTCGTCGACAGTGCGGGCAACAGCGTCCCGCCGGGCGGTGGCGGTTACCTCGTCCTGAAGCGGCCCTGGCCGGCGATGCTCCGGGGCATCTACGGCGACCCTCAGCGATACAAGGAAACGTACTGGAGCCGATTCCCCGGGATGTACTTCGCCGGCGACGGGGCAAAGCGCGACACGGACGGCTACCTCTGGCTCCTCGGGCGGGTCGACGACGTGATGAACGTCTCCGGCCACCGGATCTCGACGATCGAGGTCGAATCGGCGCTCGTCTCCCATCCAGCCGTCGCCGAGGCGGCCGTCGTCGGCAAGAACGACCCGATCACCGGCCAGGCGATCTTCGCCTTCGTCATCCTGCGGGCCGGCAAGGAGGGGTCGGAGGCGCTCGGTCACGAGCTCCGCGAGCACGTCGCCAAGGTCATCGGCCCGATCGCCAAGCCGAAGTTCCTGCTCTTCACGCCCGATCTCCCGAAGACCCGCTCCGGCAAGATCATGCGGCGACTCCTGCGTGACATCGCCGAGGGCCGGGCGCTCGGCGACACGACCACGCTGGCCGACGCAACCGTCGTCGAGACGATTCGCGACAACTCCGGCACGGCCGAGGAGTAGGGCCTTGCCGCTCAATTTTCTGCGGCGCAAGAAGGCCGCACGCCCGGAGACCCTTCGCGACGCAGGCCCGAAGGCGGTCCCCGTTGGAGGGAGGCCGGGCATCAAATTCGACGGGATGACCGAGGAGTGGCGGCTCATGGGCCGGATGTCCGTCGAGGGCCGGATGTCCGACGCGCTCAACAAGCGCGAGGCGATCGCCATCGCCGACGTCACCTGGGCACCGATCGACGGCTCCGCGCCAATGGTCTCGGTCCCCGGGCTGAAGAGCGTGGATCCGTACGACCTCATCCTCGTGCTCGCCGGCGAGGGCTCGCTGCCCGAGCTAAGTGACGACGAGCGGGCGGCGTACAAGATCCACAAGGTTGCCTACGACGTCGCGCTCGAGGCACCGCCGTTTCGCATCGTCGGGACGGTCTTCCTCCACCCTGGGTCGGAGCCGAACCGGCTACTCGACCGGGCGACGGAGATGTTCGTGCCGGTCGTCGACGCCGTCGCGATGTATGGCGAGCAGCGGGTCGGCGATCCCGATGTCGAGACGATCCTCGTCAACAGGTTCTACCTGCGCGGCGTCGAGCAGGTAGACAAGCGAACCGGCCAGAAGGCCCAGAAGCTGCCCGGGGCGCCGTTAGGCGGAGTGTCCTGGCAGGACCGGTCTTAACGTCGCCGCATGAACGTCCATGCGTGCGTTGGCCGATCCGCGCGCTCGCTCACGCAAACCTCGGGGCGATGGCGTCGCAGAGCTCCGCCTCGCGCCTCCGTAAACGAGCGGCAACTCGCCGCTGAGGGTGGCCGTTCGAGGTGCTCCCAGCCGCCTTCGCCTGAACGCCCCTGCGGTGACGTTGGCTGAGTGACCGTTCCCGGCGGCCAGGTTACCGCCGTGAGCGACCGTCAGGCGCGGGCTGCGTCCTTGGCTCGGGCGCCGAACAGCCGGAAGGCAGCCTTCGTCGCGGGAGCTGGTGCCTGCGGGGCCTTGACGAGCTGCTCGGCGAGCGCGTCGAAGTCCGCGGTGATCCGTTCCTTCGGGTACATCTCGATGACCGTCCGGCCCTCGTTCGCGGCCCGGACGAAGAGCAGGCCGCCGGATCGGATGAGGGCGAGCGCCGGCATGCCGACCGTTCGCTCCATGTC
>Ga0307282_10000831_pt1 | contig 10371 bp, 5 predicted proteins | sample ER_DNA_121_FD_194475 | JGI IMG/M metagenome (GOLD analysis project Ga0307282, IMG submission 194475) | Bulk soil microbial communities from the East River watershed near Crested Butte, Colorado, United States - ER_DNA_121 | ecosystem: Environmental > Terrestrial > Soil > Floodplain | place: USA...
CCAGTGGGCGACGGGCTTCTCCCAGGAACCACTCTATTTCTATGCCGGCAGCTCTTGGTCGCGCGTGGACTTCGACCAGACCCCTGGTGGCGTCGATAGCGTCGATGTCTTGACGACCGCCATCGAGCGCTTCGTCATTCGCGACGGGTTTATCGAGTCGTATTATCCGTTCACGCGCTTCAGCCGCGCGGAGCTGGGCTTCCACGCCGTGAACATCACTGACGCGACGCTCGAGCTCCAGCAGGGATTCTTCCACGGTGCGGTGGGGGACCCGGACAACGGGACGCGCTTTAATCCGATCGTCAACAACGTGCCCGGACCGTCGATCAGCTACGTCCAGCCGTCGCTGTCGCTGGTGCACGACAACTCCCTCTTCGGGTATGTCGGGCCCTTCGCCGGCTCGCGTTCGCGCTTCCAAATCTCGCCCGCGTTCGGCACGTGGCAGTTCACGGCCGGACTCGCCGACTACCGGCGCTACATCTTCGTGCGTCCGTTCACCCTCGCGGTGCGCGGTCTGATGTTCGGCCGCTTCGGTCGCGACGCCGAACGTTTCCCCGTGTTCCTCGGCACGACGGAGCTGCTGCGCGGTTACACGTACGGCTCGTTCCGGGACAACGAGTGCATCGCGGACCCCGGCAGCAACTCGCAGACCGGCTGCGCCGAGCTCGATCAGCTCATCGGATCGAAGGTCGCCGTCGCGAGCGTCGAGCTGCGCTTCCCTCTGACGCGCAGCCTGGTGCTGGGATTCCTGCCCATCGGCTTCCCGCCCATCGAGGCCGCGCTGTTCTATGACGCGGGTATGGCGTGGAGGGAAGGCTCCATCGTGAAGTTGAGCCGCTCGAGCACCGAGAATCCCGTGCTGGTGCGGGCGCCCCTCAGGAGCTGGGGGAGCTCGATTCGCGTGAACATGCTCGGGCTCATGATCTTGCGGTTCGATTACACGAAGCCGATCGACCGGCCCTTGAAGAAGAGTTATTGGACCATCAGTTTGGGTCCGACGTTCTAACTCCGCGTCGCTAAAACACTTGCAATGGCCTCGTCGGTTGTCTATCTTGTCCGGCGAGGCCATTTTGCGTACTCCGGTTAGGTACCTCCTGCTCGCGGGCATGACGCTCTGGGGCTGCCGGTCCCCAGCACCCGCCGTGTCTTCGCAATCCACGCAATCGCAAGATTCACAACAAGTTAGCCAACTGCGCCGCACGCCGACTCGCACCACCGGCGTCGCGATCCGGCTCGCCGCACAGGGCGGTGTCCCGCGGCTCTATCGACTCCCCCGGCTGACCGAGGTCACGGGAGTCCTGCGTGGCCGTCTGCCACCCCTCGAGCGGGTCATCGGCCTCGACGCGGAGGCCGATTTCCTGTTCGTGGCGACCGCTAAACAAGAGCTGCTCGCATTCGATCTCGGCAGCGGGCGCGTGGACACGGTGGCGAAAGACATCGCGCAGGCCGCCCTCGGTCCAGACGGCACGCTCTACGCCGTCGACACGAAGAAGCACGTGGTGTCGCTGTCGCGGCGCACGCGCTTCGCGTGGCCGCAGGTCCTGGTGGGCGTACCGCGCGACCTGTTCGGCTCCACCGATCAGCGCATGGTCGCGGTGATCCCGCAGGATCCGCCGCGCCTCCTCATTGCCGCGGCCGATCAACCGCCCGCGATCCGGCAGATCGCCGCCGGCGGCGACGTCGCGGCGACGCGCTGGGGCGATCTCGTCGCCGTCGCGAGCGACTCCGGCGTCGCACTCTACGACCCGCTCGGCCGTCGCGATCCGGCGTTCGTGCCGCTCGCGGACAAGCCGCGCGCACTCGCGTTTTCGCCGTCGGGGCATCGCCTCTACGTCGCGCGCCGCGCGGGACTCGGGCTCGCGGTGATCGACCGGTTCGAGCGGAAGGAAGTCGACGGCGTCGCCCTCCCCGGCCCGGCCTCCGCGCTGCGGCTTGATCCGCTGGGACGCTGGCTGCTCGCGCGCCCCGCGCTCGACGACTCGGCGTGGATCGTGGACTTGCCGATCAAACGTCACACCGGCGCGATCGCGACGTCGTGGCAGGCCGATCTTCCGGCAGTCTCGCCCGACGGCGTGTTACTGTATCGCCGGGGTGACGACGTCGTCGCGGTGCGTCCCGACTCGCTCAACGAAACCGGGCGCGTCGACAAGGGCGCCGGCGATATCTGGGTGCTCTCGTCATGGCTGCCGCGCGGCAGCGGCATGTCCAGCCAGCCCAGCACCGACGCCGCCGCGGCCGACACGGTCGGCGCCGAAGGTCCGCTATACGTCCAGGTGTCGACGTCACAAAACCCCGACTGGTCGGGCCGTCTGGCGCAGGACCTGGCACGCGCCGGTCTGGCCGCCCGCGTGTTGCCGCCGCAGGGTCCCGACGACGGCTATCGCGTCGTGCTCGGCCCCTACGCGACGCGGGCGCAAGCCGAAGCCACCGGCCGCAAGCTCGGCCGACCTTTCTGGATCTACCAGCCCGGCCAGTGACGGCCTCTCCGCGGCAGCTGCCGCTCTCGCGGCTCGGGCACCTGATCCCGCCCCTGGTGGAGTCGCAGGCGCTCGTGGCGCTCGTGCCGACGACCGCCGACCTCGTCTGGGCCGCGAAGGCCGCGTGGGACATCGCGCGCATCGCCGCGCGCGGGGGACGCCGCGTCGCGCTGGTGGACCTCTGCGTCGAAGAACCGGCGCTGCACCAGACGGTGGGCCTGTCGCCCAGTGACGGTATCGTGGACGCGTTCGAGTACGGTGTGTCGCTCGCGAAAGCCGCCCACGAAATCGACGGCGTGTTCTTCATCGCCGCGGGCTCCTATACGGCGAGCGCGGGCGAGCTGTACGCGCATCCGCGCTGGCGCAAACTGCAGGCGGGCTTCCGGTCGGAGGGCGCGCTCCTGCTGCTCTTCCTCTCGGCGGCGGGGCTCGACAAGCTGGCGGCCGTCGCGGACGGTGCGATCGTGCTGGCGCCCGAGGGATTGGACCCCGCGTCGACGATCGGCGTGACGCTGGCGGCGGTCGTGGAGCGCGGCACGCCGCTGCTCGGCGTGGCGCGCGACCGCTGGATGCCGACGCCGTCTCCGATGTCCGCGATCACGCCGATCCCCGAGCCCGCTCGGCGCCACCGCGGGGCACGCGCCGCGGTCGCCACCCTCGCGCTCGCCGGCGCCGCCGTGGGCGGCTGGTCGTTCTTTGCGACCGCGCGCGAATCGGCGCCGCCGCCGTCTCAGGAACCGACGCCGTCCGTGCCCGCTGATACGGCGGTCGCATCGACCACGCCCGCTCCCGCTCCCGCGCCCGTGGTCCACGGCGACACCCTGGCCTGGACGATCCAGCTGGCGGCGTACGGGAGCGCCGCTAAAGCGCTCGCGCACGCCGACCAGTTCGCCGGCGACCACGGCATCGGCGCTCTGGTCACGCCCGTGCAGCAGGGCCGCGCGCGGACGGTCTGGTACCGCGTGCTGGCGGGCTCGTACAAAACGCGTGAGGCCGCGGCGGCCGCGCGCGCTGCGATGTGGCGCGAGGGCACCACGGCTCGCGGCATCGGGGATCTGCTGCGGGCCCCCTACTCTTATGCGCCGGTCACAGACACCTCGCTGTCGGCCCTGCGCCGCCTCGGTCTTCCGGCGGTCCGCTGGCGCAACCGGATCCTGATCGGCGCGTTCGAGACGCCCGAGCAAGCCGCCTACACTGAAGGCACGCTGACGCGCGTCCGTGTGCGCGCCACTCTACTCCCACGTGTGGGGACCACGCCATGAGGTTGAGCCGTCTGGAGCTGTCGGGCTTCAAATCGTTCGCGGGAACCGTCGAGCTGCCGTACGAGCCCGGCGTCACCGCCATCGTCGGCCCGAACGGCTGCGGCAAGTCGAATATCTCGGACGCCGTGCGCTGGGTGCTGGGAGAACAGTCGCCGCGCCTGTTGCGCGGCGGCAAGATGGAAGACGTGATCTTCCAGGGCTCAACGGGACGCCGGCCGGTGAATGTGGCCGAAGTCTCTCTCGTCTTCGACAACTCGGACGGCACGCTCCCCATCGCGTATCAAGAAGTCGTCGTGACGCGGCGGCTGTCGCGCTCGGGCCAGAGCGAGTACCTGTTGAATCGCTCGCCCGTGCGCCTGCGCGACATCCAGGATCTGCTCCGCGGCACGGGTCTCGGCGCCGACGCCGCGGTCGTCATGGAAGCGAAGATGATCGAGGCGCTGCTGTCGGAAAAAGCCGAGGAGCGGCGAGCGCTGTTCGAAGAGGCGGCGGGGATCGGTCTCTACCGCGATCGCAAGAAGAGCACGGAGCGGCGGCTCGAGGAGACCTCGGCCGACCTGGCACGACTCGAGGATTTGATCAGCGAAGTGCAGACGCAGGTGCGGAGCCTCGCGCGGCAGCGCGGCCGGGCCGAGCGCTACGGCAAGATGATCGAGGAGCGATTCGGGGTCGCGTTGACGTTGGTTCGGCGCGAAATCGAGGATTTCGACCTGGCGCTCGGCGCGTTAGGCGTGCGGGCCCGCGAGCTGGCGGAGGCGTTGCCGGCCGCGCGGTCGCGGCTGGCCGACGCCGAGCGCGAGCGGGAGACGCGCGTGCAAGGGCGGCACACGGCCGAGGCGCGACGCACCGAAGTGGAGCGTCGCCTCGCCGACGCGAAACTCGAGATCGGCCGGCTCGACAGCGACCTCGCGCTCGCGGCCGAACGGCTCGGCAACGCGGGCCAGCGCCGTCAGACCGCGGTCGAAGAGCGTACCCAGGGAGAGCGCCGTGCCGCGCAGGCCGAACGCGAGCGCGAGGCGGCCGCCGCCGAATGCTCGGCGGCCGAACGCGACCTCGCCACCGTCCAGAGTGAACTGGGGACGCGCGCGGGCGTCGAGGACGACGTGCGCGGCCGGCTCGCCGCCCAACGCACCGCCGTGCGCGATCTGGAGGAAGTGCTGCAGCGGCGCGCGGAAGCGGCGCGCGCGCTCGAAGGTGAACGGGCGGCGCTCGAGCGTGAAGGCGCCGAGCTGCGGGAGCAACTGTCGCGCGCCGCGAGTGAGCGGCAGTCGCGCGAGGCGGCGACACGCACGGCCACGGGCCGCGCCGACACCGTGACCCAACGGGCCGCGCGTGAGGCCCAGGAGGCGGTGCGCGCGGTCGAATCGCTGCAGCACGCGCGCCGTCAGGTCGCCGCGCTCCAAGAGCAGGAGATGGATGCCCGCGCCACGCGCCGGCAGAGCGAAGCGGCCCTGGCGCAGCTCGAAGCGCGCCGGGACGCGCTGAACGAGCTCGACCGCGATCGGGTCGGTCTCGCGCCGGCCGCGCAGGCCCTCCTCAAGGCGAAGCAGCGGTTCGGCGATGCCGTCATTGGCCCGCTGGCGGACTTCGTCCGCACCAGCCGGCGCGACGCCGAGCTGGCCGAGCGGCTGCTGGGTGAGTGGCTGCACGCCGTCCTGGTGCGCGATGCGTCGGCCATCGAGGCGATCCGGACGTGGCACGCCGAGGCCCATCCTGGTCCCCTCGTGCTGCTCCCGTGCGTGCCGGGACCTCGGCTCGCCGCCGACGGGCATCCGTTGAAGGACGAACTGCGCGTCGACGGACCCGCCGCGGCCTGGGTGCGCGCGCTGCTGGCCGGACACGAGGTCCTCTCGGGAGGTGCGCTGCGGCGCGCCAACGGGGCGGTCTTCCTCGATGGCTCGACGGGCACGTCGGCGGGTCCGCTCCAGCGGCGGGCCGAGCTGGAAACATTGCAGCAGGAAGTGCGGGACGCCGCCGCGGCGCGAGACCGCGCCGGCGCGGTCCTCGACAAGACGATGCAGGAATTGGCGGCGGCCGAGGCGGCATTCGCGGCGGCCGGCACCGCGGCCGAGGGCGCGCGGCACGCCGAGCTCGAGGCAGGCGCCGAAAAGGGGGAAGCGGAGCGCGCCGTGATCCACGCCCGCCGCCAAAGCGAAGAGGCGGTGGCGCAGGTCGAGCGCTTGACGCGCCGGCTCGCCGAGGTCGAGGCGCGCCTGGGCACGCTGCACGCCGAGCTGCAGGAGCGGGAAGTCGAGCGCGTGCGGGCCGACGAGCAGCTGGGCGCGCAGCGCGCCGGGCTCGAAGGACTCGAGGCGCAACAGGAAGGCGCCCGCGAGCAGCGCGTGCGCTGGCAAGTGGAGGCGGCGCAGGTCGAGGCGCGGCTCTCGGCAGCACGGGAGCGCGTCGAGCGCGCTGCCGCCGAGGCCGGCGAGTCGCGCGAGCAGGCGGCCGCGCGCGCCGAAGAAATCGCGCGCATCGAACGTGACAGCGCCTCCCTCACGGCGCAGCGCGCCCAGTGGCAGGACGCCCTGCAGGAGCGTCGCCTCGCGCTCGGGGAGCTGGAGACCGCGGCCAAAGAGGCCGAGGCGCACGTCGGCCTCGCGGAGTCCGATCTGGCGCAGGGCGAAGGCGCCCTCGATCAGGCCCGCAAGGCACTGGAAGCGCTGGGCGAAGAAGAGCATCGTCTGCAGCTCGAGCGCACGGAAATCGAGGGCCGGCGGCGCGGGCTCGTCGAGCGCGTCGAGACCGAATGGCGCAAGCCGCTCGACCGGCTCCTGGACGAAGCCCCGGAAGTCGCCGGCGACATCGAATGGCTGCGGCAGGAGAACGACCGTCTGCGCGGCCAGATCGACGCGGTGGGGCCCGTCAATGCGCTGGCCGTCGAGGAGCACGCCGAAGAAGTGAAACGCCTCGAGTTCCTGATGACGCAGCGGGACGATCTCGTGGCCGCGCGCAATTCGCTGCAGCAGGCGGCGCGCGAGATCGACCAGACCGCCAAGTCGCTGTTCCTCGAATCCTTCGGCAAGGTGCGCGACAACTTCCGCGGCGTGTTCCAGACGCTGTTCGGCGGGGGCGAATGCGACGTGCGGCTCGCCAACGAAGACGAGCCGCTGGAGAGCGAGATCGAGATTCACGCGGCCCCGCGTGGCAAGCGCACCCAACGCATCCACCTGCTGTCGTCGGGCGAGCGCACGCTCGTCGCCGTCTCGCTGCTCTTCGCCATCTTCCTGACGAAGCCCAGCCCCTTCTGCCTGCTCGACGAAGTGGACGCGCCGCTCGACGATTCCAACGTCGGCCGCTACGTCCGGCTGCTCGCCGAGTTCAAGAATCAGACGCAGTTCATCGTGATCACCCACAACCCGCGCACGATGCAGGCGGCGGACGCGGTGTACGGCGTCACGATGCAAGAGCCCGGCGTCTCGACGATCGTCGGCGTGCGGCTCGGTCAGATGGAACCGGTCTAGGCACCGTGCGCCGATTGCTGTGGCTCGCGCTCCTACCCGCGAGCCTCTCGGCGCAGCGGCCCGCCGTTTCTCCCGTGCTGCCCCGCGTCTGGGTGCGGGATACCGTCATCTCCGCCTGGCTCTTCGTTCGCCCGGGCGTTCCCCTGGCCACCACCGCCGCACGCGCCGCCAACCTCGGCGCGCGGGTCCGCGTGCGCAGCCGGTGGCTCCACGCGATCAGTGTCGATGCGCCCACCGCCGCCCTCCGGATCCTGGCGCAGGATCGCGATCTGCGGCGCATCCAGCCGCTCGGCCGTTTCCGGCTCGCCCCGCATGGGGCATTCGAGACCCCGCGCCCATCCGCCGCCGCGCCCGGCGACACCTGCCCCGCGGGAGGCGATCCGATCCTTGGACCATCCGAGATGCCGTACCGCCAGCTCCGTCTCCGCCCGTTGACGGATGCCGGCGTGGATGGCACCGGTGTGAGAATCGCCATCTTCGACGGCGGTTTCGACACCCAGAATCCCGCGTTCACGGGCATCACCGTCACGGCGCAGTACGACTTCGTCTTCGGCGACACGATCGTGCGCAACGAACCGGCGGACGTGGCGTCCGCGCACTCGCATGGCACGGCGGTCTGGTCGCTCTTCGCGGGGGACGTCCCCGGGCGGCTGCACGGCGTGGCGCGCGGCGCCAGCTACCTGTTGGCCAAGACGGAAGATGTCAGAAGCGAAATGCGCGTCGAAGAAGACAACTATGTGGCCGCGCTCGAGTGGGCCGACTCGATCGGCGTCGACATCGTGTCCTCGAGCCTCGCCTATCTGAACTTCGACAATGGGTTCAGCTACACGCCGTCCCAGCTGAACGGCGACGTCGCGGTCACGACCGTCGCGGCCGATCTGGCCGCGCAGCGCGGCATCCTGGTCGTGACGGCGGCCGGCAACTCGGGGCCCGGCACGCGAACGATCTGGACGCCCGCCGACGGCGACTCGGTGCTCGCCGTGGGGGCCGAGGACTCGTTGGGGGGCCTCGCCAGCTTCTCGTCGCGCGGGCCGACCGCCGACGGTCGAATGAAGCCCGACTTCACGGCACCGGGCGTGGACATCTGCGTGGCGACGGGGGGCGGAGCGGTCCGTCGCGGGAACGGCACATCCTTCGCCACGCCGCTCCTCGCGGCGAGCGCCGCGCTCGTCAAGCAGGTCCACCCCGCAATGACCCCGATGGAGCTGCGCGCCGCGTTCCGCCGCTGGGCGGCCAATCGCGCCGCGCCCGACACGCTCCGCGGCTGGGGACGCCCCGACGTGACCGCCGCGGCGACATTCCCCATCGGGGTCATGCCGATCGCGCCCGTCACGGGGCCGCTGTCGTCGGTGACTCCGACGTTCACGTGGAGCGTCGGCTCCGTGCCACCATCCGCGTCGCCCGTCACGTATCAGCTGCGCATCGCGCGCGACTCCGCGGGCGTGCCGCTGGTCGACACCACGCTCACGAACGTCGCGACCTATGCCCTGCGGATCCCGCTCAAGCCGGGACGGCCGCTACTGTGGCGCATCGATGCCACGGCCGCCACCGGGGACACCGCCAGCACCGGCGTGATCGGGCCGATCGCCGTGCCGGCGTGGGCGTCGCTCACCGCGCTCAGCGACCCGGCCGGCGCCACGACCGATTCCGTGCAACCGACGTTCACCTGGACCTCGCCGGCGATCGCCGTGCCGCCGGGGCCGTTCACGTACGACCTGTTCGTGCAGCGCGTGTCGGAGCCCCTCCCCGACTTTGGAGCCGGTGGGCTGACGGGCACGGCCTTCCGCATCACCGAACCTCTCGAGCGCAACACCGCGTATCATTGGTATCTCGTCACGCACGGGGGAAGCGACACGAGCCTGGCCGCGAGCCAGGGGTCGTTCCTCGTGCTCGACGCGTCGACGCCCTCGGCCACGCTGCTCTATCAGAACTTCCCGAATCCGTTCCCGGCGGCCGGCCGGGATTCGACGTGCCTGTGGTTCGATCTCGCGAACACCGGCCTCGTGGAGGTGGAGATTCTCGACCTGCGGGGCAACCCGGTGCGGCGGTTCGTGCCCGGACCAGACTTTCCGCCGATCCTCACCGCCGGCCGGTATGGCCGCGGCCCGGCCGGGGGCGCGACCTGCGATCCCCGGCTCATGTGGGACGGGCGCGCCGGTGACGGACGCCTGTTGCCTGCGGGCGTGTACCTCTACAAGCTCAAGGCGCCCGGCATCGTTCTGTTCAAGCGGATCGTCTTCCGCGGAAAGTGATCATGGACCTCGTCACCGTCGGCACCGGCACCGTCGCTCCCTCGGCTACCCGCACGTGCGCCTGTCACTGGGTCGCCCGCGGCGACATCCGCATGTTGCTCGACTGCGGCGCCGGTTCGCTGCACCGGCTCGCGGAGTTCGGGTTGCCGTGGCACCAGGTCAGCCACGTCGTGCTGTCGCACTTCCACCCCGACCATTGGGGCGAGCTGCCGATGCTCGTGTACGCGCTCAAGTACACGACGGTCCCGCCGCGCACCGAGCCGCTCGTGATCCTCGGTCCCCCCGGGGTCGTGCAACATCTGCGCGTCGTCGCGGAGGCGTACGGCAGCTGGCTCCTCGACCCCGGATTCCCGATCGGCATTCTCGACGTGCGCGATGGCGAGCCCTTCCCGCTCGGCGCCGACCTGAGCCTCGAGACGTTCCCCGTCCCGCACACCACGGAGAGCGTCGCGCTCTCGCTCGTCGCGCCCGAAGGGCGGCTCGTGTACACGGGCGATACGGGGCCAAGCGGTGAGCTGGCCCGGTGGGCTACCGGCTGCGACATCCTCCTGGCGGAATGCTCCCTCCCCGAGTCGATGGCGATGGACATCCACCTGACGCCCGAGCGGGCCGGCGACCTGGCGCGGGAAGCCAAGGCAAAACAGCTAGTCTTGACGCACTTCTATCCTCCGGTAGAGACTTCGGACCCGGCCAAAGGCGCAGCCACGCGCTTCTCGGGTCCCATAACGGCCGCACGGGACGGCGACCGGTTCACCATCGGAGGGAAGTAGTCGTGCTCATTGTGATGCGGCATGGCGCCACGACCGACGAAGTGCAGAAGGTCGTGTCGGTCATCGAAGAGATGGGATACCAGGCGACCTCGATGCCGGGTGCGCAGCGTACCGCCGTCGGTCTCGTCGGGAATGACGGCCGGGTC
>Ga0307282_10000833_pt1 | contig 10361 bp, 10 predicted proteins | sample ER_DNA_121_FD_194475 | JGI IMG/M metagenome (GOLD analysis project Ga0307282, IMG submission 194475) | Bulk soil microbial communities from the East River watershed near Crested Butte, Colorado, United States - ER_DNA_121 | ecosystem: Environmental > Terrestrial > Soil > Floodplain | place...
TGCGTGCCGATGGAGCCTGCGTGTCTTGCGGAATCAGGCTGCCGGCTTCTCCTCCGGGGGAGGAACCAGGGGAACTGAAGATTGCTTGGGCCGATCGGCATCGTTCGTAGGCTGAGGGAAGTATTTCAGAATCGTTTGCTCCAGCAATTTGCAGATATCTTCGGCCATCTCCAAGTCCTCTGATTTCTCGATTGCAGATGCGCAAGCGTCCATCGGGTTCCTCCTGTGTGCACGAAATTTAATCCCCGGTTATCGATGAGTCGGGGCCTGAGCGTGAAGTAACACTGCACCGCTCGAGTGTATTGGTGAGGCGGTCCTTCTGCCATGTCGGGTCGGCAAGGCGCCCTTCTGGAATGGCCAAAGCCCGGGGCACTATTCCGAACTGTCGGCCCCGTTGACGAAAAATCTTCACGTCCGCGAGTGCATGGCCTGCGACAACTTGGTCGCCAAGATTACGAATTTTCAATCGCAGAGAAAGGCGGCGGTAATGTCGAACCGCCTATCAAGCACGCCATCACTCTGGGACATCAGAGATTCTATTTACAGTGGAGACAACAATATGAGCCAACTGCTTCCTGCCAGAGCGGAGCGCAAGGGGTTTTCTGCGCGTCGGCTGGTCCTGCTTGCATCGGCCGCCGGCCTTGCCATTGCCGCGGTTGCCGCCGCGCCCTCGAGCTTTGACGGGTCGAAACTTCCATCTTTCACAACATCCGCCCGCGCGGACAGCGTTCAACCGTCGGCCGGATTTGCCGATGTCGTCGCGAAGGTAAAGCCGGCCGTGATTTCGGTCCGCGTCAAGATCGACGAGGCCGCAACGACGACAGCCATGGGTGAAAGCGATGACGGCGAGGCGAATCCGCGGTTTCCCTTCGAAAAATTCTTCGAGCAATTCGGTCGGCAGGGCATGCCGCAGGCAATGCCGCGCGGCAGGCAAGGCGTAACCGGCGAAGGCTCCGGCTTTTTCATTTCAGCAGACGGCTATGCCGTGACCAACAATCACGTCGTCGATGGCGCCAAGACCGTACAGGTTACGACCGATGATGGCGCAGTCTATAAGGCGAAAGTTGTCGGCACCGATGCGAAGACCGACCTGGCGCTTATCAAGGCCGAATCCGACAAGAGCTTTCCCTTCGTGAAGTTCGCTGATCGCGAACCGCGTATCGGCGACTGGGTCGTCGCCGTTGGAAATCCGTTCGGTCTTGGTGGCACGGTGACTGCCGGCATCGTTTCGGCGCGCGGACGTGATATCGGAGCTGGTCCCTACAACGACTATATCCAGATCGATGCGCCGATTAATAAAGGCAATTCGGGCGGACCGACCTTCAATCTGGAAGGCAACGTCATCGGCGTGAATACCGCTATTTTCTCGCCGTCGGGTGGCTCGGTCGGCATTGGTTTTGATATCCCCGCCGACGCCGCAAAGATGGTCGTGGCCCAGCTTAAAGAGAACGGCTACGTCGATCGGGCCTGGTTGGGTGTGCAGGTTCAGCCGGTCACGGCGGAGATTGCCGACAGCCTTGGTCTCAAGAAGGCGGAAGGCGCCATTGTCGCGGAACCGCAAGCCGATAGCCCTGCCGCGAAAGCCGGGGTTATCGCAGGCGATGTGATCACCGCAATCGATGGCACGACGATCAATGACTCGCGTGAGCTTGCCCGCAAGGTCGGAATGATGGCGCCTGGCTCGCGCATCAAGCTGACGGTCGCCCATAAGGGCGAAGTCAAGACACTGGATCTGACCCTCGCCAAAATGCCGGACCAGAAGCAGGCAAAAAAAGCCGAAGCTGAGAAAGATGCTTCGACCGGCGGCCCACGGCTCGGCCTCAACCTTGCGCCGGCCAAGGACGTTGGTGGCGCCAGCTCGGAAGGCGTTGCAGTGGTTGGCGTCGACCCTAACGGGCCGGCCAGCGAGCGCGGCATCAAGACCGGCGACGTCATCCTGGATGTCGGCGGCAAGGTGGTCACCAATGTAGCGGATGTTCGCAAGGCGCTCAGCGACGCGCGCAGCGCCGGTAAGAGCTCCATCCTGCTCCGAGTAAAGACCGCAGAAGCGATGCGCTTCGTGGCGCTGCCAATCGGAAAGGCCTGACGACAAGAGCCTGAACGTCCGTAAGTTGCGTTAGTCGGACGCGTTGAACTTGGGGGACGGGAACTTCACCCGTCCCCCATTTTCGTCTGGATTGCCCTGCTGGGTAGCCGATGGTCGTCTCTGATCAGGGAATGAAGACCAGAAACAGGAATGTCGCAAAAACGACAAGGTGGACGAGTCCGGAAAGAATATTGGTTCGTCCTGTCCCGAACGTCAGAAGACCCAGGAAGAGAGTGAGGGCGAGGAGCAGCGTGTCGCGCCCTGAAAGGCCGATCTCGATCTGCTTGCCAATAAAGACGTTTGTAATTGCAACCGCGGGAATCGTCAGCCCGATTGTTGCCAGCGATGAACCAAGAGCGAGATTCAGACTCTTCTGCAATTCGTTGCGCTGGGCGGCGCGCACCGCTGTTATACTTTCAGGCGCCAAAACGACCATTGCGATGATGATGCCTGCGGCAGCTTGCGGCGCGCCGAGGTGGGAAAGCCCTGCTTCCAGGATGATGGCAAATTTTTTCGCGGTAAGGATTACTCCGGACAACGCCACCAAGAGCATAATCACGCCGATCAGCACGAGTTTGTTTGACGGATAATCGTGGGCTGCGTCCTTGGCGTCTCCGACCTCGGCACGAAAATATTCGGTATGCCGTGACGTCTGGATGAACAAAAAAGCGGCGTAGAGAATGACGGTTATGATGCTGACGAAGATAAGCTGTGGGTTCGAAAAGTAGGGCCCGATCATAGTGACCGTGTAGTTGGGAAGGACGAGCGTAAGAACCGACAGGGCTCCAAGCACCGTGAGATAGACGCCGGCACCCGATGTTTGAAATTCCTGTTCGTGGTGCCGTATCCCGCCCCAAATGATGCACAATCCGATCAGGCCATTGCATACAACCATGATGACGGCAAAGACGGTGTCGCGGGCGAGGGCTGGCGAGCTGCCCGGTGTCAGGACGATCGATTCAATGAGTGCCACTTCGATAATAGTGACGGCGAGGGTCAGAATCAGCGTTCCGTATGGCTCGCCAACGCGATGCGCGATCACGTCGGCATGATAAACCGCGGCAAACACGGCCCCGAGCATGATGACGATCATCCCCGCCGACATCATAAGCGAATAGGACGATGGCGGCTGCACGCTGGGGTCGTAGCCAATGTATGGCGCTGCAAGAACAAATGCGATCGCGAGAATGGGGAAAGCGATTGTCGTTGGTGGGGGACTTGAGTTGTGGGTCATATTTCGCGCGCTGTTCTGACGAGATTTGTGGTCCATAGTCACTGCAATCCTGCGCCTAGCAAGCGCGCAAGAGTTGGGGTGGGGACAGCGGCTATTCGTCGAATTGGCCTTCCAGACACCCCATTCACTCCCTTGTTATTTTTGCGGTTTTAGGCATCCTCAGAATAGGTGCATGTGAGTGCAGGTCCAGTTTGTGCAGCTTTTGACGACCGCCGAAGCCGCCGCCTATCTCCGACTCAAGGAGCGCAAGATCTATGAGATGGTGGCCGAGGGCGCAGTCCCCTGCACAAAGGTGACCGGGCGTTGGCTCTTTCCAAAGGCCGAGCTCGATCATTGGCTGGCCTCAAGCGTGTTGCGCCCCGTGGGCACAGCGCGCCCGGAACCCGCGCCGATTGTCAGTGGCAGCCATGATCCGCTGCTGGAATGGGCGCTGCGCGAAAGCAGCTCGGGTCTTGCGACCTTGGCCGTTGGCAGTGAGGCCGGCTTTGCCCGCTTTGTCTCCGGTGAAACGCTCGCGGCCGGCATCCACCTGCATTCTCTCGAGGACGGCGAAGCCGATGCCAACATAGCGGCGATGAAAAGTTGCGGTGAGTTGCATGACGCGGTCTTGATTGCATTGTGCCGACGCGAACAGGGTTTTCTCGTTCCCCCCGGAAATCCCCTCAAACTTCGTTCGATCGAGGACGTCAGCAAGACAGGAGTGCGTATTGCCGTGCGGCCAAAAGGTGCCGGTGCGCAATTGTTATTGCTGGCATTGCTGCACCGAGCAAAAATTTCACTCGATCTCGCTGCGCCTTCGTGCCCAACCGGGCCCGATATCGCCCAGGCCATTCGCGCCGGGCGGGCCGATACAGGTATTGCAACGCGCGGCGTCGCCAATGCCGCAGGACTCGATTTCGTACCCATCGCCTGGGAGCCGTTCGATCTCGTCATGCGCCAACATGACTACTTCAGGCCGCCAATGCAGGCACTGTTCAACTTCCTGCGCTCAGAAGAACTCGCAACGCGTGCGGGCGAACTCGGCGGTTACGATCTGAGTGTCGCTGGCACGGTACGGTTTGTGAACTGATGACCGACGCGCAAGTCTGGCCGACCGAATTGCGCCTGCACAAGGATCGCAAGACTCTGACCGTTACTTTCGACGGTGGCGAGCGGTTCGATCTGCCTGCGGAATATTTGCGCGTAAAGAGCCCGAGTGCCGAAGTGCAGGGCCATTCGGCCGAGGAACGCAAGACCGTTTCTGGCAAACGCGATGTCGCGATCATCGAGGTGCTGCCCGTCGGCAACTATGCGGTGCGGCTGGTGTTCGACGACTTGCACTCGACGGGAATTTTCGATTGGGACTATCTGCTGGATCTCGGACGCAATCGGGGTGCCTATTGGCAGGACTATGTTGATGAACTCGCGGCGAAAAATCTCTCTCGCGATCCGCCGGCGCGACGAAAATAACGTGTACGTTAATGCTTACGCTCCGCCAAATCGAAGTGATCCGCGCGATTATGGTGACCGGCACGGTGGGAGGTGCGGCCCGGCTGCTGAATGTTTCGTCTCCCGGCATCAGTCGGGTCATGAAGCACGCCGAGACGTCCGTCGGAGTCAAGCTGTTCAGCCGCAAAGGTGGCCGCTACAGCCCGACACCGCAGGCTAATGCGATTTTCAGCCAGATCAACGGCGTCTATGACAAGATCGAAGACCTGGAATTCGTGATTTCACGAATTCAGCGCGGTGCCGAGACCGAACTGAAAATCGGTTCGGTACCGAGCATCGCCAACATCATGGTGCCGCGTGCGATCGCGGATCTGCGCAGGGCATTGCCCAGCCTGCTGATCGAGGTGGACATCCTGAAAATCGAGGATGCCGCCGATTATCTGCTTCTCGGTAAAGGCGAACTGGTGGCGCTGAGCTACAAGCTCGACCACGCGATGCTCGCCATCGAGCCGTTGGCCCGCGGTCGACTCAAATGCATCGTCCCGGAGGGGCATCCCCTGGCGCGCCGCACGCGTGTAACGACGGATGAAATCGTGAAATATCCGCTCATCGGGGTCGACCCGAACGATCCTTATGGGAGAATCATGGCGGGCCTCTTCGCTAACCACGCGTTACACTATGAAGTCACGATCCGCGCCCGCTTCGGCTCGACCGTTTGTGCGCTGGTTTCACACGGACTTGGCATTGCCATCGTCGATGAGTTTACCTTGGCCGCCGACCAGTGGCCGCGGTTACGGGTGCTCGACATTTCCGAGCCGACCGCATTTCAGACTTATATCGCGCACCGCAAGGATGTTTCGCTTTCGAGCCACGGCGCGCGATTTGTCGCGGCTTTGCGCAGTCAAATGGAGGCCTCAGCGAGGCCGCGCCAGGGGCGGAAAAAATAACGTCATGTTAAGTTTCGCGCACGTTTTAGTTATTGACCTTATGCGAGCGGATTAGCAAGGTCACATCATCATCGGTAGTGCCAGACCCGGATGTGGGGGCGCCGCGCTGCCAGAAGCCCGAACGAACGGGCCGCATTCTACCAAAGGAGGGAGCTTCCCATGTTTCGTTCAGGACTTCTTGCGTCGCTGATCGTCGCGGGCCTTGGCGTGACCAGTCCGGCCTTTGCGCAATCGACCGTGTACATTCCAGCCATTCTCGAGCTGTCCGGCACCGGGGCGGTGTCGGGCACCAATTTCCGCGACGGGATGCTGTTGGCGATCGACGAGATCAACGCCAAGGGGGGCATCCTCGGGCGCACGATTGACACACCTATGCTCGACACCCAGAGCGATGCCGGCATCTCACGCGCGCAAGTGCAAAAGGTGCTCGATAACAAGCCCTTCGTTATTCTCGGTCCCGTCTTCTCGGGTTCCGTGCTGGTCGACATGTTGCTCACCCAGCAAGCCGAGATTCCAGAGATCGTCGGCGGCGAGGCGGCGGCTATCACCCAGAAGGGCAACCCCTACGTTTTCCGCACGTCATTCGGTCAACAATTCAGCATGCCCAAGATCGCAAATTACATGCGTGACGGCGTCAAGGCGAAGACCGTCGGCGTACTATGGGTGAACAACGACTTCGGCAAAGGCGGTCGCGATACCTTCATCAAGGAAGTGAATGCGCGTGACATCAAAGTGGTGGCCGACATTTCGACCGAATCAGGACAGGCCGATTTCTCGGCTGACGTGGTCAAGCTGAAGGGCGCCAATGCAGATGCGATCTTCGTCTATCTTAACGAAGAAGAGAGCGCGCGTTTCCTACGGGAAGCCAAAAAGCAGGGCCTCAACAAGCCGTTGATCGGCGAGACAACCTTGCTCGGACAGAAAGTGATCGACCTCGCCGGCGAGGCGGCCAACGGGGTGCGTGGCCATGTCGGGCTGACGGTCGATGCGCCGATCCCGGCCGTGCAGGAGTTCGCCGCCAATTTCAAGAAGCGGTTCAACTATGCTTGCGATCACAATGGCATCAAGGGCTACACCGCAGTTTACTTCATAAAGCATGTAACGGAAAAAATCGGCAAGTTCGACAGCAAGGCGTTTGCGGAAGCTGCGCATGGCATCACCATCTCGCCGAAGGCCGAGCCTGGCATCCTGATGGAAGCCACCTGGGACAAAAACGGCGATATCGACCGGATCAGCTTCCTGGGTGAGGTCGTCAACGGCAAACAGAAGATCGTCGAAACCTTGCCGAAGCTCGGCAAGTAAGTCATCTAAACGCGCTCTTCCGCCCGGTGTGATCACCGGGCGGAGGCCAAAGGCCTTCGCCAGTGGCTTCGTTCATTCAGCTTTTGGTATCCGGCCTCGCAACCGGTGCGATCTACGCCTTGATTGCAGTCGGGTTCACGCTGCTCTGGCAGACATCGCAGACGATCAATTTCGCCCAGGGCGAATTCGTCATGCTGCCGGCTTTTTTCGTTCTCGCGGCCATGAATGCAGGCGCTCCGTTCTGGCTGGCGTGTCTCGCGGGCATCGCACTGTCGATCGTGATCCTGGGGATCCTTTTCAAGTTCATCATTGTCGACCCGATGCTGAAATACGGCGTGCTACCGTTGGTTATTTCGACGATTGCCCTGTCGCTCTTTCTCAAGGAAAGCGCCAAGGACTTTTATAGCTCGCAAGCGCAGCCGTTTCCCGCGTTGGTGCCGGCGACCGATATCCATGTTTTGGATGCTGTTATTTCGACGCAAAGTCTGGCCGTGCTGGCGGTCGCGATCCTCACTGTGGCGGCGCTGAACATTCTTCTCAACAAGACTCGGCTTGGCCGGCAGATGCAGGCGACCGCGCAAAATCCGACCTTGGCGCGCATCCTGGGCATCCCGGTGCAGCGGATGGTGCTCTACACGTTTCTACTCAACGCGGTGCTGGTTGCGATCGCTTCGATCCTGGTGAGTCCCATTTATCTCGCAAAGTTCACCAACGGGGAGACGCTAGGCATGGCCGCGTTCATTGCGGCGATCATCGGCGGATTCAACCAGGTGCGTGGCGCCATTCTCGGTGGCCTGATTCTGGGCGTGCTCGATAATCTGTCGGCTGCCTACATCTCGTCGCAGTACCGCGGCGCGTTCCCGCTGATCATTCTGATCGCCGTGATCCTGCTCCGCCCACAGGGCCTGCTTGGGCGGATCGAGGAGCGCACGATATGAACCGCCTCGGCGCCCTGGCCGTCGTTATCGCAGTTGCAGTGGCAATCGCCGCACCATTTCTGCTGAAGCCATATGGCATTTTCCTGATTTCGACTTGGGCGGTCCTTACCATCGCAGCGATCGGTCTTAATTTGACGCTTGGCTATGCCGGGCAGATCTCGCTTGCACAGGGCGCTTTCGTCGGAATTGGAGCCTATACGGTTGCGCTTCTGACACCGCTGGGCGTGCCATTTTTCGTTGCCTTTCTTGCCGCAGGCCTTCTGTGCTTCGCGATAGGATGGGGGCTCGGCTACCCCGCACTGCGGGTGCAGCACCATTACCTCGCCTTCGTCACACTTGCTTTCACCACGCTCGTCTTCCTGGTGTTGCGCAACGAGCAGTGGCTCACGAACGGGATCTACGGCATCACCGGCACACCGCGTCCGACGCTGTTGGGATGGAAAACGAACGGCCCGCAAGATTTCTATTTTCTCTGCCTGGGCGTTCTTGCGCTGCTTTCGCTCTCAACTTGGTGGATGCTTCGTTCGCCGTGGGGGCGCGCATTTGTTGCCTTGCGGGAAAATCCGATCCGCGCGCTTTCGCTTGGTCTTGATACCCGGCGCTACACGCTGATGGCCTTTGCCATCGGGTCGAGCCTCGGCGGGCTGTCCGGTGGACTGTACGCGCCGCTGGTGCAATTCATCGAACCGAACTCGTTCGCGCTCGGTCTGTCGTTCAACCTGCTGCTCATGGTGATCGTCGGCGGCAGCGGCAATTTCTTTGGGCCCTTCGTCGGCGCCCTGGTCGCCGTGCTGCTGCCGGAATGGTTGCGCATCACGCAGGGCTATTACCTCATCCTCTATGCCGCCGCGATCATGGTCATGATGGCGTTCTGTCCCTCGGGACTGCTCGGCCTTGTCGAGCGTGCGACCAGAGCGTTCAACGGCCGGCTGGCGCACGCCACGCCATCGGTGCGCGCGGAAGGGGTCGGAACATGACGGCAGTCCTCGAAGTGTCCAATCTGCGCAAGGCCTTCGGTGGAGTCATTGCCGTTGATGACGTCTCATTCGAGGTCCGTGCCGGGGAGATTCTTGGAATTATCGGACCGAACGGCTCTGGCAAATCGACGTTGTTCAACTGCGTTCTGGGGCAATTGCAGCCGAGCGTCGGCGAAGTGTGTATCGACGGCAAGGTCACGACCGGTTTGCGGCCCTGTGACCTCAATCGCCTTGGCGTCAGCCGCACGTTTCAGTTGTTGCAGGTCTTCCCGCAGCTTTCGGTGCGCGACAATCTCATCCTTGCGGGACAGGAACATCAAGGCTCCATGGCTTCGCGGTTATTCGGGCGCGCCGATGCCGGCCTCGGTGAGGCCGCGGGACGGATGATCGAGTTCTTTCGCCTGTCGCATCTTGCTGAAGAGCAGGCGGGCTCGCTGAGTTACGGCCAACAGAAGCTCCTGGATGCTGCGATGGCCTTCATGGCCGGCCCGAGGCTCGTCCTGCTCGACGAGCCGGCGGGGGGCGTAAACCTGACCATGCTCGGCCATTTGCGCGAACGGCTTCACGCCTACCACGCCGAACTCAAGGCAACGTTTGTCGTGATCGAGCACCAGATGGAATTCGTCATGGCGCTTTGCACGCGCGTGTTGGTCCTCGCGGAAGGACGCATCATTGCCGAGGGTGCTCCGCAGGATATTCGCCGCAATCCAATCGTGATTGAAGCCTATCTGGGGCATTAAAGATGAGTTCCGATTCATTGCTCGTCCTGGATGATGTCTTTGCCGGTTATGGCAAAATGACGATCCTTAATGGGACAAGCGCCCGCATTCGCCGCGCTGCGATCACGACCGTGATCGGCCCGAATGGCGCGGGCAAGTCGACGATGTTCAAGACAATCTTCGGTTTGCTCGCGGTGCGTAGTGGCCGGATTTCCTTCAATGGTCGCGAGACCACGAATTTCACGCCCCGTCAGATTCTCGACGAGGGAGTCGTCTACATACCGCAAGGCCGGAATATTTTTCCGGAACTGAGCGTGCTCCACAATCTCGAGCTTGGTGGCGTGGCCTTGTCCGACCAGGCGAGCCTCCCGCCGCGCATGGAGAAAATCATGCAGCGGCTCCCCATTTTGAAGGAGAAGGCTGGCGCACAAGCTTCCACCCTGTCCGGCGGACAACAAAAGATGCTCGAGGTTGCGCGCGGACTTCTGCTCGACCCGAAACTGATCCTGATCGACGAGCCATCGATCGGCCTTTCCCCGCTTATGGTGCAGGAGGTCTTTGCCATCTTGAAATCGCTTCGCGACAACGGCGTTACCATCCTGCTGATCGAGCAGAATGCGAAACAGGCTCTGCAGATCTCCGACTACGGTCTGGTGCTGGAACAAGGCCAGACACGTATCGAAGATACGGCTCCGAATATTCTTGCCGACCCCCACATTGGGCAATTGTT